>Ga0315273_10005904_pt1 | contig 15190 bp, 8 predicted proteins | sample YL17G02_0_MG_FD_205753 | JGI IMG/M metagenome (GOLD analysis project Ga0315273, IMG submission 205753) | Sediment microbial communities from Yellowstone Lake, YNP, Wyoming, USA - YL17G02_0 | ecosystem: Environmental > Aquatic > Freshwater > Lake > Sediment | place: USA: Wyoming | collected...
TCCAGGAGGCCGCCGGCACGAGCCTCGCCGCGATCACGTTCACGAGTCTGTCCGCCTCGATCGCCTACGCGCGTCGGCGCGCGATCGACGTGCGCACCGGCCTCGCCCTGATGCCGACAAGCCTCCTCGGCGCCTGGGCCGGAGCGCGGCTCACGTCGGTCATCGACTCGCGCTGGCTGGCCATCGGCTTCGCCGCCTTGCTCCTCTACCCGATCGTGATGATGCTGCGCGGCAAGACGACGAGCGAGATCGGGCGGACTCCTCGCGGTACCGCGACGGGCGCTCGGCTCTACGTGATCGGGGCCGCCATCGGCCTCGCCGCCGGCCTCGGCTCGGGCCTCCTCGGCATCGGCAGCGGGACGATCATGGTGCCATCCCTCGCCCTCTTCCTCGGGCTCGACATCGTCCCGGCCATCGCCACGAGCCTGTTCGTCATGGTGCCCTCATCGGCGTTCGCCGCGTGGACGCACTATCAACAGGGCCATCTTCGCGTCGAGTTGGCGATTCCTCTCCTTGTCGGAACCGTGATCGGCGCGCAATTCGGCCCGCTTCTTGGCGAGCGGATCTCGCGCCGCCGCCTGCGCCAGCTCTTCGGCCTCATTCTCCTCTACGCCGCCGTGAACATGGTCCTGAAAGCCCTGCAATAGGCGCTTCTTCCCGATGCTTGACTTTGGCGGGGCCACTGTCTACACTCCGTTAGCAGTCGCATTGCGCGACTGCTAACGCGGGGTGAGAGCGATGATCCGATTCGACAAGATGACCGAGGGAGCGCAGGAGCTGTTCCGAGAAGCGCAGGACCTCCTGACGAGGTACAAGCACAACCAGCTGGACGTGGAGCACATCGCCTTCGTCCTCGTGGGTCTTGAAGGCGTAGGGCGGGAAATTCTGCAGGCGATGGGCGTCAAGCTCGACGTCCTTGCCAAGGACCTCGACGTGTTGCTGAAGTCCAAGCCGTCGATCGCCGGCTCGATCGGCGGACAGGTCTACATCACGCCGCGCCTTGACGCCGTGGTCAGCGACGCGCAGATGGAGGCCGACCGGCTCCACGATGAGTTCATCGGGACCGACCACCTCTTGCTGGCCATCAGCCGCACGACGGATCCCCAACTGCGCCGCGTCTTGGGGCGCCACCAGATCACGCCCGAAGCAATCTACACGTCCCTGCGCGAGGTCCGCGGCGAGCAACGGGTGACCGATCCGGCGTCCGAGGAACGCTACCAGATTCTGAAGAAGTACTCGACGAATCTGACGGAGATGGCGAAGCGCGGAGAGCTTGACCCGGTCATCGGTCGCGACGAGGAGATCCTGCGCATGGAGCAGATCCTGTCCCGCCGGCGCAAGAACAACCCCGTCCTCATCGGGGAACCCGGCGTGGGAAAGACGGCCGTCGTCGAAGGATTGGCGCAACGCATGGCGGCCGGCGAGGTTCCCGACACACTCAAGAACAAGGAGATCGTCTCGCTCGACATTGCCGCCATGGTTGCCGGGTCCAAGTTCCGCGGCGAGTTCGAGGATCGCCTCAAGGCCGTCATCCGCGAGATCGAGGCTCACTCCGGCGCGACCATCCTGTTCGTCGACGAGATGCACACGCTCGTCGGCGCGGGTGCGGCGGAGGGCGCCATCGACGCGTCGAGCATGCTGAAAGAGCCGCTGTCGCGAGGCCGATTCCAGCTCATCGGCGCCACGACGCTCGACGAGTACCGCGAGCACATCGAGAAGGACTCCGCATTCGAGCGCCGCTTCCAGAAGGTCTTCATCCCCGAGCCGACCCTCGACGAGACGATCCAGATCCTCCAAGGGCTGCGCGAGACGCTCGAGAAGCACCACCAAGTCTCGATCACGGACGCCGCCCTGCGCGCCGCGGCCGCGCTGTCGGAGCGCTACATCGCCGACCGCTTCCTGCCCGATAAGGCGATCGACCTTGTCGACGAAGCCGCGAGCCGGCTGCGCGTGAATCGCACCGGCGACACGGTGAACGAGAGCGACATCGCGTCCCTCGTGTCCCAGTGGACGGGCATCCCGGCCGAGCGCATGCTCGAGGAGGAACGGTCGCGCCTCGGGTCCATGGAGGATGCGCTCCACGCGCGCCTCGTCGATCAGGAGGAAGGCGTGCGCGCCGTCGCGCAGGCCGTCCGACACTCGCGCGCCGGGCTGTCCGACCCGCGCAAGCCAATCGGTACGTTCCTCTTCCTCGGCCCGACGGGCGTCGGGAAGACGGAGCTTGCCAAGGCGCTGGCCGCGTTCCTGTTCGGCAGCGACCAAGCGCTGCTCCGCATCGACATGTCGGAGTACATGGAGCAGCACGCCGTGGCACGCCTCATTGGGTCTCCCCCCGGCTACATCGGCTACGAAGAGGGCGGCCAACTCACCGAGGCCGTTCGCCGCCGCCCGTACCAGGTTATCCTGTTCGACGAACTCGAGAAGGCCCACCCGCAGGTGATGAACATCCTGCTGCAACTGCTCGACGAGGGGCGACTCACCGACGGTCACGGCCGCACGGTCGACTTCCGCCACACGATTCTGATCATGACCTCGAACGTCGGAAGCGAGTTCTTCCAGACCGAGGCAAGCGAATCGCAGATTCGCGAGGAGATCGAGGCCCAGCTCAAACGCACCTTCCGTCCGGAGTTCCTCAACCGCATCGACGAAACGATCATCTTCCACCCGCTCTCCCCCGAGGCGATCGAGAAGATCCTCGACCTCAAGATCGTCGACCTGAACAAGCGGCTGGCCGAACAGGACGTCCGCATCACCGTGACGGCGGAGGCGAAACGGATCCTGACCGAGGAAGGGTTCGACCCGCACTACGGCGCCCGCCCGCTGGCCCGTGCGCTCAAGCGCCTGGTGGAGAACCCCCTCGCGAGCAAGATCGTGGCCAGCGAGGTCGAGCCGGGTTCGTCGGTCGTCGTCGACGCTGCGGCCATTTCCGACGCGCTCGTCCTCCGCGTCCAGAAGCGGCCGGCGTCCGCCTAACCGAGAAGCAACGCGAGGAGCGCCATCCTTACGGGCACGCCGTTCGCCGACTGGCGGAAGTAGGCGGCGCCCGGGAGGTCGTCGACGTCGGTCGAGATCTCGTTCACGCGCGGCAGCGGATGCATCACCGTGATGGAGGGCTTCGCTTTCCCGAGGATCGCGCGGGTCAGGACGTAGGCGTCCTTGAGCCGATCGTACTCCGCCGGATCGGCGAACCGCTCGCGCTGGATGCGCGTCATGTAGACGACGTCGCTCTGGGCAAGCGCTGGGCCGAGGTCGTCGGTCTCGCGGACCGTGATGCCCTTCGCTTGCGCGCGTTCGACGACCTCGCGCGGCATGCGCAGGGCGGGGGGCGAGACGAACACGAAGGACACGGGGTACTGAGACAAGAGGGCGGCCAAGGAGTGCACGGTGCGACCGTGTTTGAGGTCGCCGACGAGCGCAATCGTGAGGCCGTCGACGCGGCCCTGCTCCTTGCGGATCGTGTAGAGGTCGAGGAGCGACTGCGTCGGGTGCTCGCCGGCGCCATCCCCCGCGTTCAACACCGGCTTCGTCGTCGCCCGAGCGGCCACCTCGGCGGCCCCAACCTCGGGGTGGCGAAGCACGATAGCGTCGGCGTAGCCTTCGACCGTCTTGATCGTGTCGTGGAGCGACTCGCCCTTCGATGCCGACGTGCTCTTCGCTTCCGACACCGACAGCACGCGGCCCCCGAGACGCAGCATCGCTGTCTCGAACGACAGGCGCGTCCGCGTGCTCGGCTCGAAGAAGAGCGTCGCCAGGACCTTCCCCCGCAACTCGTCGAGTTCCTTGCCCACCGCCAGAGCGGCCTCGTAGGTCGCCGCACGCTCAAGGATGAGATGGATGTCGCCCGGCGTGAACTGATCGGCCCGCAGCACGTCCTTCTTCGATAGTCTTGCCATTTCGTTCTCCCTTCTTGCTCCCTTCCCGGAAAGCTACGCGAGGTCTCGCAGATCCGCTCGTCCGGCCGCCGTGGCGAGGAACCGCGCCCGGCCGGCGGAGGCGAGGCACTCTCCTCGCGCGACCAGGACCTCGCCTCGCTGCATCGTCAACACGGGGGCTCCCGCCACACTGCGCCCTTCGTACGCCGTGTACGACGCGCGCGAGTGCTGCGTGCCGCGCTCGATGCGCGCCTTCGCCGAAGGATCGAAGATCACAAGATCCGCATCGCTCCCCGGCCGCAACGTTCCCTTCTTCGGGTACAGGCCGAAGATCCGCGCCGGGTTCTCACAGAGGACGCGCACTAGACGCTCGAGCGTGAGCCGTCCGCGCGCGACGCCGTCGTGGACGAGTTGGAGCATCGTTTCGACTTGCGGCGAGCCGTAGGGCGCGGCGAAGAAATCGTCGTCGACTCGTTTCTCCTTCGCTGCATGATCGCTGGCCACCGTATCCAAGACGCCGTCCGCCAGGCCGCGCCACAGGGCGTCGCGGTCCGTCTCCTCGCGCAGCGGGGGGCCAATCTTGAGCAGCGCCTTCTTCTCGAGCAGGTCCTGGTTGGTGAGCGTCAGGTACTGCGGGCATGTCTCGGCGTACACGCGCCGTCCGGCTCGTCGCGCCGCAGCGATCACGTCAAGCGCCCTCGCGGCGCTCACGTGGGGGATGTACAGCGAACACCCCGCCACCTCGGCCATGGCGATCGCTCGTCCCACGGCCTCGGCCTCGAGGACAGCGGGGCGCGTCCGGACGAAGGCCTCGACAGGATCGACGCCCGCCTCGTTGCACGAGTCCTCGAGATAGTCGGTGGCCAGGCCGTTCTCCGCGTGGACCATGCCCATCCCGCCGGCGCGGCCGAGGAGGTCGAGGGTGCGCATGAGCTGGTAGTCGTCGGTCATCCAGCCAAGCTTGGCGTACGTCATGAACATCTTGAACGACGTCACGCCCGCGGCCATCGCCGCCGGGATCTCGGCCGACTGGCGCTTCGGGTCGAACAGGCCGCCGTGCAGCGCGAAGTCGAGGATCGAGACCCGTTCCGCCTCCTCGCGGAAGCGGCGGATCGCTTCCACGAGACCCGTGCCCGGCTTCGCGTAGGCGTAGTGAATGACCGTCGTGACGCCGCCGTGGGCGGCGGTCACGGGAAGACTCTCGAGGTCGTCGACGTAGACGGGGTGGGTGTGAACGTCGACCACGCCGGGCAGAACGTAGCAACCGGTCGCGTCGATCACTCGGTCAGCGGCCGCGAGGTCGGCGGCGACGCGATCCACGGTCTCGCCGCGAACGAGCACATCGGCCTTCTCCCGTCGTCCCGCGTCGACGACGGTGCCGCCTCGAATGAGCGTCGTCTGCAAACGCACTCCCTTCACGAGTTGAGGCGCGCATTCTACTCCCGAGGGCCGGTCGGCGCACTGAGCCCATCCGGGTGCGGACTCTCCACGCGTTCGGTACGCTCTCGACGGAGGTCGGGGCGATGAAACAGGCCACATTGTGCTTCCTCATTCGGCGGGGCGCGTCGGACACCGTCCTCCTCGGCCTCAAGAAGCGCGGGTTCGGGCGCGGGAAGTACAACGGCTTCGGGGGAAAGATCGAGCCGGGCGAGGACGCGCGACAGGCGGTCGCCCGCGAGATCGCCGAAGAGGCGGGGCTCAAGGTGCGTACCGAGGACCTGGTGCCCGCGGGCCGAGTCACATTCTTCTTCCCGGCCAACCCGAGCTTCGATCACGACGTCACCCTGTTCGTGGCGACCGCGTGGCGCGGCGAGCCGCGCGAGTCGGAAGAAATGCGCCCGGCGTGGTTCCCGGTGGACGGCCTGCCGCTTCGCCAGATGTGGCAGGACGACGCGCAGTGGCTGCCTCTCGTCCTCGCGGGCCGTTCCATCGAAGCAGAGTTCGCCTTCGCCGACGACAACGAGACGGTGGCGCGGGCCTCGGTGCGCTCTTCGCCGTGAGCTTGCCAGCTGCGGAGCCGCTGTCTACACGTTCGAGAAGCGGTACCCATCGACTCGGAAGAGATTGAGGCAGGCGTCCACCACGAGCGCGTCGTACTGCGCGCCTCGGCCCCGCTCGACTTCCGCCAAAGCAGCCTCGATCCCCAACGCGGCGCGGTAGGGTCGATGCGACGACATGGCTTCCACGATGTCCGCCACGACGAGAATCCGCGCCTCCATCAGAATAGCGTCCCCCCTCAGCCCCTGCGGATACCCGGAGCCGTCCATCCGCTCGTGGTGCTGCAAGACGATGTCCGCCACCGGCCAGGGGAAGTCGATGGTCCTCAGAACCTCGTAGGCGGACTGAGGATGAGTCTTCATGAGCAACATCTCGATGGGCGACAGCACGCTCGGCTTGGAGAGGATCTCGGCCGGGATCGACAGCTTCCCGATGTCGTGGAGGAGTCCGGCGGCGCTCGTCGCCTCAATGGTTTTCTGGTCGAGACCCAGCTTCCGCGCGACGGCCACCGACAACTCCGTCACGCGGCGCTGGTGGCCGGCGGTGTACGGATCGCGCGCCTCGGTCACACGGCCGATCGCCTCGATGGTGCCGTCGAGCGCCTTCCGCAGTCGGATCTCCCCCTCGACGAGGCGCGTGACGTCGATCTTGGAGAGGAGAACACGTTCGAGTGTGTCCTCCTGGCCAGGCGGGATGCTCCACCGGAGCGCGACGTGAACCGGAAGCCCGGTCACCGTCTCGTCGAGTTCCGTGCTCTCGAACAACCGGTCTCCTCGCCAGATAGCGAGCAACCGGTCACGGAACGGGTCCGGCGCAGAGAGTGGACTCTGCCGCGCCGCACGAAGCAGGTCGTCCTTCGTCGTTGCTAGACTCAGCCGGACCGCCGCCTCGTTGACGTCAATGACGCGAACCGATCGGTAGCACGCCTCGACCATCTCGGGGTGCTCCTCGAGGTGCGCGCCGAGATCGACGATGCCGCACGCGCGCAACTCGTCGAGCGCGCGCTTCACCGCCGAGAAGTCCTCGACGAAGAGAGAAACCGGAGAGTCCTCGAACAGCGCGCGGTACTCCATCTCGCTCTGTCCGAGCGCGAGCTCCGTTCGCCGTCTCTTCGCCGACTCGATCGCAATCGACACCAACCCGGTGACCGAGCTCACGAAGTCGGCGTCTTCGTCGCTCCACGCGCGCGGCGGGCCGACATGCTCGACCGAGAAGATGCCGACCACGTGCCCTTCCAGACGCACGGCCACGTTGATGATCGCGCCGATGCCGAGCGGAATGAGGTGGGCGTCGGAGAACTCGGAGGTGCGCGGGTCGCGACGGGCGTCGGAAGCGACGATCGAACGCTCGGAGCGCAGGGCGGCCGAGTACCGCGGATGCACTGTCAGAGAGGGTTTCCTGCCGCGCGAGTGCTTCCCGGGGGTGCGTTGGAAGAGCTCGGCGCACGTCGCGGCTTCCTGTTCCCCCTCGGCAAGCCACACCTCGACGCGTTCGACGTCGAGCGTGTCGGCGACGGTCTCGGCGATCATGCGCAGAGCCCCGTCGAGATCGCCAGAGTACAAAGCGGGTTGCATGGCGAGCCCGACAAGAGCCTGGCTGTACTCCCGGAGGCGACGCTGGCGTTCTTCTTCGCGCTCTTTCGCCGCCCTCTCCTCCGTCACGTCCCGCACGAAGTTGAGCGTCGCCGGCCGGCCGTCCCACTCGAAGCGCACGGGGCGCAACTCAAGACAACGCCATCCCCCATCCCCTCTGCGTATTCGGAACGTGTAGACGGCGGAAGCGTCGCCCCCCCCGAGAAGGTGGGCGTGGCGCTCCTCAATGACCGACGCATCCTTCGGGTGAATGGCCTGAACAAACGGCGTCTGCAGGAGCACCTCGTGGGGGTACCCGTACAGCGCCACCGCACTCGGGTTGGCGAAGCGGATGAATCCGTCCTGAACGATAAGGATGCCTTCCACCGCATTCTCGACGACGGCCCGGTGTCGCTCTTCGCTCTGTCGGAGAGCGCGCCCGCGGCGGTCGACTTCTTCTTCCAGGTGCTCGCGGTAGCGCAGGTTCTCAAGTTCGAGTCGACGCCGGTCGTCGGCCAGTTCCTTGACGCGCGCCGAGCGAGCCACCGCGGAGCGGACGGCGGCGCTCGAAATCGGTTTCGCTAGGTAGTCGAAAGCGCCCCGGCGCACGGCTTCCGCGGCCGTCTCGACCGTGGGCTCGCCCGTGATCATGACGACTTGGACGTCAGGGAACCGCTCGTGGATTCGACCCAGAAGCTCGACCCCGCTCATGCGCGGGAGGACGATGTCGGTGACCACGACGTCGGGCGGATCGGCCTCCGCAAGCCGCAGGGCCTCGGCGGCGCTCTCCGCGGTGCGGACCTCGTGGCCGTCCTCGCGCACGAACTCGGCCAACGTCGCCCGAATGCTTTTCTCATCGTCGACGATGAGGACCTTCGCCATCCCCTACACCCTCCGTTCGCCCTCCGTACCCCGCGCCGGAGGGGAGAGACTCCAGTCGTTGTCTACCGGCAATTCTACCAGGAACCGCGTGCTCTGGTTCGGCACGCTCTCCACGGTCAACGTCCCGTGATGGTCGCGCACGATTCCATAGCTGATCGAGAGTCCGAGCCCGGTGCCCTGGTCGCGCGGTTTCGTCGTGAAGAAGGGGTCGAACACGCGGCCGAGGACGGACGGCGGAATCCCCGCCCCGTGGTCCTCGACGGCGATCCGGATCCACGCGTGGCCGTCATGGTCGACCTTCTCTACCGACAGCCGGACGATCTTGTCCTCGTCGTCCCCCGGATATCGCGCGTTGAGTCCGTCGCGCGCGTTCGTGAGAAGGTTGAGGAGGACCTGTTGGATCTGCTGGCTGCGGCACTTGATCGTCGGCAGATCGTCCGGGACGTCGACGTCGATCTGGATCCCATCCTTGCGCAGCACCGCCCCGACGAGCGACAGGGACGCCGTCACGATGTCGGAGACGCGCGCCGGACTGTGGCTCTCCTTCTGCTGCCGCGAGAACGAGAGAAGGTTCTTGACGATCGCTGCGATGCGACTCCCTTCGTCGACGATGCCCCGCGCGAACTCGCGCAGCGGGTCGTTGTCGGTGCGATCGGCAATGAGTTGCGCGTAGTTGATGATCCCCGTCAGAGGATTGTTGATCTCGTGCGCAACGCCGCTCGCCAGCGTGCCGATCGACTCGAGCTTCTGCGCCTGGCGGTGCCGAGCCTCGAGCTCGAGTCTCTCTTCCTCCATCTTCCGCCGCTCTGTGATATCGCGCGTGACGGAGAGAACCGCCGACACCCCTTGCAGGTCGAACAGCCGCGCGCTCACCTCGACGGGGATGCGGCGTCCGTCCTTCGCCACGTGCTCGGTCTCGAACAGGACGCGACCCTCGGCGAACAGCTTTTCGAGAATGGCCGGCAGCCGCTCCGCCTGTTCGGGCACGTCGATTCGGGGAACGTCCATGGACAGGAACTCCTCGCGCGTGTACCCGAGCATCTCGCACGCCTTGTCGTTCACGTCGAGGATCCGGTCCGGCGAGTCCGGCGTAACGGCGTGAACGTAGACGGCGTCGTTCGCATTCTGAAGGAGAAGGCGGTACCTGCTCTCGCTCGTCTTGAGCGCCTCGTAGAGGCGAGCATTCTCGATCGCCGCTCCGAGTTGTCCGCACAGGGTGGTCATCACCGACAGATCGTCGGGAGCGAAGGCGTTCAGTTCCTCGCTCTGAAGATCGAACACGCCGAGAACGCGCCCCTCGTGGCTGATGGGAAGGACTAGCTCGGACCGGGTGTCGGGAATGAGCTTGTCGAAGCGAAAGCGCGGTTCCTTCGACACATCGCCGGCGAGGAGCGGCTCGCCCGTCGCCGCGACCCAGCCGACCATCCCGTGCTCGCCGACCCGGCAGCGGAATCCGAGCGCGCGCCAGGCGAGAGTTTCCGCTGGATCGCTTCCGACCCGAAACACCGCGTACTCGCGCCTCTCCTCGATGAGGAAGATGTCTGTGTGGTAGAAACCGAAACCCTCCTTCGCCGCGCGCACGACGTGGAGGAGAAGCTCATCCAAGTTCAGAATCGAAGACAGTCGCTGGCTCACGTCGTTGACGATCTGCAATTGCATCGCTCGTCGCGCGAGAGCCCGCTCATCCCGGCGGCGTTCCGTCACGTCCTCGCCCGAACTCAACGTGCCGAGGATCCGACCCTCCGGGTCGCGCAGGAGGGCGTTGTGCCAGAGGATGAGACGCTGACGACCGTCGCGGGTGACGACCGCGTTTTCATACCGTTCCACCGGACGCAGATCGCCCGAGACGATCTGGCTGAACACCCGCCGCACCTCGTCTCGAATCGCCTCTGGAACACAGGTCGAGAACCACTCATGGCCCACGAGATCGCTCGACGCCTCGTACCCGAGAATCTCCAGCCCTCGCCGGTTGATGAGCTCGATTCGCCCTTGGACGTCGGTGACGACGACCATGACGCCGACGATGTCGAGGTACTGCTGGGCGCGCTCCTTCTCGCGGTGCAGCGTCTCCGCCGCGCGCTTCAGCTCGCTGATGTCGGTGACCACACCGAAGCTCCCGGAGAACTCCCCGTTCTGGTCGCACAGCGGTCGGGCGGCGATCAGGACGGAGATCGGAGTGCCTCCTTGCCAGGCCATGATGGCCTCGTACTTCCCGCCTTCGCCACGACGGCGCCGCCCGAGCTCCCGAGCGAACATCTCTCGGTCTGTCGGCACGAAGAGTTCGGTCGTCGCGCGCCCGACGAGTTCCTCCGAGGTGCAGCCCAACATCTCGCTCAGTCGGCGGTTGACGTACGTGACGCGTTCGTCCTTGTCTTGAACGATGACGCCTTCGCCCAGCGTTTCGACGAGGTCCTCGTAGCGACGCTCCGCCTCCCGCGCACGACGGAGGAGCGGGCGGTTCAGGCTGAGAAGGAGTCCGCCCCCAACCAGGATGGCGCCGAAGGCCGGGCCGAGCGCGAGCAGCCCGGCGCGTCGAAATGGGGCACGGATCTCGGCGAGATCGATCTTGGCGACCACTCCAAGGTCAAGGATCAAGGTGGGTTCGTAGGCGGCGAGCACCGTCACTCCGCGATAGTCGAGCCCGACCATCGTGCCCGATTGCCCCGAGAGTGCACGCTGCATGGGCGCCGCACGCTCGTTCCCGAACAGCACCGGGGCCGGCAGGTCTCCCTCGCCACGTCGCTGGCGAACGAGGAAGACGACCTGGTCGCCGTCACGATAAGCGATCTGGAACTCGCCGGTTGCCGCTGCCGACTCGTACTGCTCCAACGCCTCGCTGACCTGCCCCATCGCCGCGACTGCGGCAGCAGCGACCGACCGCCCTTCGGCGATCTCGTTCCGCACGATCGCCTCGATGAGGCGCGCCTGGCTCCGCGCCTGCTCCACGAGGCGGCTCCTCTGCCCGTCGATCGCAGCGCGTTGCAGGAAAGCGATGGCGGAGAAAGCCGCCAAGGAGGCAACGGCGGCAAGCAGCAACATCAGAACCAACACATACCGACGCCTGGTCCGCGCGTCCGGGGTCAATCTGCTAGCCTCCCTTGGTTTCAGGCGACATTCGAATGCCGATCGAGCAAGACTAGCGGCGTTCCGTCACAGCGTCAACCGCCCGTCGCCATCAGACCTGCCGATCTGCACCGTTCTCCTGCCCGAGGACGTTTCGGAGCTCGCAGCGGCGAGGCCGCAACCTCAGGTGAAACGACAGGCGCCGCGGCGCGTACACTCGTCTGAAGGTTCAGGGGAAGAGGTCCGATGGCAACGCGGCAATCGAGGACGGCTCTCGCACTCTTGGCGGTTCTCTTCCTTCTCGCCATTCCCCTGCCTGAGCAGCGAGCTCCCGCGTCGCCCGGACTCGGAGCGCCTGTTGCAGCTCCTCTCCTGCCCGGCGCAGACCCCGCCCGCCGCGGCGTGACGACGTTCATCGACTGCGCGGGCGTTGGAAAGGTCGCCGTGTCGATCTCCGAGCCGGCCGAGCCCCGCTACGCCGAGGGCGCGCCCGTCGTCGTGGCCGTGTCCGGCTTCTTCACTCCTTCTGTGGGCTACGTCTTCGAGCTCGACCCCGACGCGCTCGGCGCGATCTACGTGACCATGCTCTGGCCCGGGGTGAGAGACGCCCGCACGGGAGTCTCAAGCGAGGGAGAGTTCGATTACGGCGGCGATGCCTGCCTACGCGCGCTGTGCGAGGTCATTCGCTTCGCGACCGGCGAGACGCCGAACGCCGACGGGCGGTTCCTCCACGAACTCGTCTCCGTCCCCGTTTTGTACGAGGTTGCCGGACTGTACGCGTTCTCGCACTCCGGCATTGCCGCAACCAACGTCCTCTGCCTCTACGGAGAGGTCCTTCAGCGCGTCCGGTTCTTCGTCGGCCGCGAGAACCCGACGATCGATCCCTTGTACCCGCTTGAACCCGGGCACTGGAGCGACGACGGCCGTCCCGTGGACAACCCGTTCTACGATCCCTACGGCACCACGCCGATGACGGTTGCCATCGACTACTCCACCGTCGACTGGTCGTGGGAGGAAGGTCGCCCCGTCTTCCGCGCGGAGGACGGCATCGACTACGTCTGCTCCAGCAAGCACCCCGCGATGTGGGGCAAGGACTACTGGTCCACGGCGCTCCTTCAGGCGCTCCTCGACCACAGCGCCCTGACGCGAGCATCGTGGCCGATCAGCCTCGCCACGCCCGAGGAGGCCGCCGCCGCGTGGGCCTTCCGCACGACCGTCGAGAACTACCCCCGACTATCGCTGGTCCTGCCCGACCTCAAGGTGATGCTCGTCTTCGCCGACGACGACCACGTGCAGACCGCGATCGACAAGCCGCACATTCGCCAGGCCTACGATGGGTTCCACGAGCGAGCCGGCCTGTGGTGTCGTCTGAACCCTGATCGGGCCTACGTCGAGGCGTTCCTCGGCCGGACGGCAAGCTTCACGCCGGACAATCCGGCCAACACCAGGCCCGAGACGTGGATGAACATCCGCTCGTGGGCGTACCCGACGCCGCGGGGAGGCAACTTGAACGTCATCGAGCCGCTCGCGGCCGTGGCCGAGATGTGCGACCGAACGTGGCAGTCGGAGTGGCGCGACGACCTCGACGCCCCATTGGTCCCCATCTCGCCCATCGGGCAACCGTTGGGTTCCTAAGGACGATATCGACACGCTCACCCGCCACATTGGTCCTAGCCAATCGACTTGACAGGCAAGTTCGGACCACCTAGTCTCTCATTGGCACGAACCAATGGGAGGCGATGAACATGGCGATTGCCGTCGAATGGATCACCGACCCCAAGCGACCTCTCCACGTCCAGATTGCCGACTCCCTTCGCGGCCGATTTGAGCGCGGCGACTTCCACGCCGCAGACCACTTGCCCACGACGCGGGATCTTGCCCGCGACCTCGGAGTCAGTCGCAGCACGGTGGTCCGCGCGTACGAGCAACTCACGCGAGAGGGATGGATCGAGGGCCGCGTCGGGATGGGGACTCTCGTCCGCGCCAAGTCGTCGACCGAAGCGCGGGCGACGCCCAATTGGGACCTCCTCCTCACCGATCGGGTGCGCGATCAGAACCTTGAGTACGCCGACGTCCTGCGCATGTTGTCCCGGACCGATCTCCTGTCGTTCGCTGGCGGGCTCCCCTCCCCGGAGTTCTACCCGGGCGAGCCGTTGCAGCAGATCGCCGGGGAAGTTCTGCGACAGCAGGGTCCGAGGCTTCTCCAGTGGTGCCCCGTGGACGGCTACCCACCCCTGCGGAGCTGGATCGCCGAACGCATCGAGAGTATGCCGGAGAACGTCCTCGTCCTGTCCGGCTCGACCCAGGGCCTGCACCTGATCGCGCAGGCGTTCATCGATCCCGGGGACGCCGTGCTCGTGGAGTCGCCAACGTACGCGGGAGCCCTTCGATCCTTCCGTGCCGCGGGAGCCCGCATCGTCTCGGTGCCCAGCGGCCCGGACGGGATCGACCTCGAAGAGCTGGAGGCCACGCTCCAGCGCGTGCGCCCCAAGTTCCTCTACGTGATTCCCACGTACCACAACCCGACGGGAAGCAGCCTTACGGTCGAGAAGCGCCGCCGCCTCCTCGCTCTGGCAGCGCACTACGGCCTGCCGGTCGTCGAAGACGACGCGTACTCGGCGCTGCGCTACGACGGCCCGCGCTATCCATCGTTGCGGTCCCTCGACGAGAACGTCATCTACGTGTCCACCTTTTCCAAGGCCGTCTTCCCCGGACTGCGCGTCGGCTGGCTCGTGGCTCCCGCCGATCTCGTGCGCCGCTTGAGCGGTCTACGCAACCTCATCGACCTGTTCACCAACAGCCTCACCCAGGCCACCCTGTATGAGTTCTGCAAGCGCGGCCTGCTGGACGCGCACCTCCAGCACGTCCGTCCGATCTACGAGGAGCGTCGTGACGCGATGGCCGCCGCGCTGCGCCGCTATGGCCCGGGGATCTCGTTCGACGTTCCTCACGGGGGACTCTTCATCTGGGCTCGCCTGCCCCGCGGCATCGACAGCCGACGCCTGCTCGAGGAGTCGATTAGCCTCGGCCTCGGATTCATGGTCGGCCCTCTGTTCTACGCCGAGGGCGGCGGCGAGGATCGCATTCGTCTCTGTTTCGCCTGCCACCCGCCGGACGCCATCGCTGCGGGCATTCGGAAGCTTGGTCTCGCGCTGAAGCAAGTCCAGCCGGACTCCGGCGACTGGCGAGAGGCGCGCGCAGAGGGTTTCGTCGTCTAGAAGAGCCGAGGAGGACTCATGCTCATCGAGAGCCGCTACGCGCTGTTCCGCGGGAAGATCGGACCGATCGAGGAAGCGAAGGTCAGTATCCTGGCCGCCGTCGTCAACTACGGCCTCGCCGTGTTCGAGGGGATTCGCGCCTACTGGGTTCCCGAGCGAGAGGAACTGCTCGTCTTCCGGCTCTTCGACCACGTCGACCGCCTCCGGCGCAACGGGCGCATCCTGTTCATGGATCTGCCGATGCCGGCCGACGAGGTCGCTGCGCGCGCGATCGAACTCCTGACCAAGGAAGCCATCCGCGGCGACGCGTACATCCGCCCTCTCCTCTACAAGGCGGCGCCCGAGCTCGGCCCGCGCGTTCACGACAGCCCGTGCGAGCTGTCGATGTTCGCCACGCCTCTGTCGCGCTACGCGAACACGGCGGACGGCATCCGGGCGATCGTCTCGTCCTGGCGGCGGACGAGCGACAACGCGATCCCGCCCCGCGGCAAGATCGCGGGAAGCTACGTCAACGCTGCGCTCGCCAAGTCCGAGGCGGTTCTCGGCGGAGCCGACGAGGCGATCCTCTTGACTCAGGACGGCGCCG
>Ga0315273_10005905_pt1 | contig 15190 bp, 14 predicted proteins | sample YL17G02_0_MG_FD_205753 | JGI IMG/M metagenome (GOLD analysis project Ga0315273, IMG submission 205753) | Sediment microbial communities from Yellowstone Lake, YNP, Wyoming, USA - YL17G02_0 | ecosystem: Environmental > Aquatic > Freshwater > Lake > Sediment | place: USA: Wyoming | collected...
ACGGTCGACTACGACGCGCTCGCGGAGCGGATCGGGACCTCCGGCGCCGACGTCCTGTTCGTCTCGGCCTACCTCGAGGACGGGATCGCGCTCCGCCGGGCGCTCGTGCGGCACCACGTGGAGCTCGTCACGAGCATCGGCACGTCGTCGAGCTACTGCATGCCTGAGTTCGGCGAGACGCTCGGGCGCGATGCCGTGGGGCTCTTCGCCTCCGACAAGCCGGCGGGCGGCTCGATCGATCCCGAGGGCCTGCTGCCCGACGGTGCCGCGCTCCTCGAGCGCGCCTCGCAGGCCTACCGCGATCGGTACGGCGAGGACATGAGCCCGGCGTCGCTTGCCGGGTTCTCCGCCGGATGGGCGTTCTTCGCCGACGTACTGCCGCAGGCGCGCAGCCTGTCGCCCGCCGACGTCGCCGACGCCGCACGGGCGGCCGACCTGCCGCTCGGCTCGCTCCCCAACGGCAGCGGGCTCAGGTTCGGCGCGCCGAGCACGCTCTCGGCCGGCGACAACCTGGCCGCCGAGAGCGTGATCTGGGAGTGGGTCGAGCCCGGTCACGCGGCCGTCGTCTGGCCTCCTGCGCTCGCCACGCACGCGATCGAACCGATGAACATCACGTGACCGGCTCGTCCCGGCGCGCGCTCGCATCGGGCCTGGCCCTCGTCGTCGTCTGGTCGGTGCTCGCGGCCTGGTCGGGACATCTCTCCCCGCTCGCGCGGCTTCCGCTGCTGGACGGGCTCGGCCCGGCGGCGCCGTACCGCTGGGTGAGCCCGCCGCCGGATCTCGCGGCCGACAATCAACCGCCCAGCTCGGGCGAGTTCACGCTCGAGCTCGGCGACAAGGGAGTCCGGGGCCAGGTGCTGATCACCTCCGACAACCAGGTCACGGTGATCGTGGCCGACGGCGCGATCGCCCCCCGCGAGGGCGAGACGGGCGTCCGCCTCACTGTGGAGCCCCTCGACCCGGGGGCCCTGCCCGCGCCCGGCGGAGGCCTGGTCACGTTCGGGAACGCCTACGCGCTGCGCGCCTCGTACGAACCCTCCGGCACGCCGGTGAAGGAGCTGAGCGGCGAGATCGACCTGATCCTGCTGTACCCGGTCACGCCCGACGTCCATGCCGCCACCCACGAGCTGCTGCGGAGCGCGACGGGCACGTCCTGGAGGGCCTTGGAGTCGACCGACTCGGTCGCCCAGCAACAGGCCCAGGCGCGCATCCCCGGCTTGGGAACCTTCGTGGTGGCAGGGGTGCCGGCGCCCTCGCCGATCGCGCCCGTGGAGACCGGCGGCGGGGGCACGAACACGACCGCGATCGTGCTGCTGGTCCTCGCCGGGTGCGTACTACTGGTGGGGATCGGGTTCCTGCTGCGCAGCCGGCGCGACGTCTAGCCGGGCGGGGCCCTAGCCGCAGGCCGCCACGAGCAGCGGGTACGGGTTGATCGCGTCCTCGATGATCGAGTACCCGTAGTAGCTCGCGGGCCAACTCGACGGCATCACGTTCGGATGGAACTCGAAGTGGTTGTGCGGGATGCCGGTGGCATCGCCCGTGTCGCCCACGTACCCGATGATGTCTCCCGCCGAGACCGAGCCGTTCGAGCTCGAGCTGAACGCCGAGAGATGCGCGTTGTACACCGTGCCGTATTGCCCGCTCACGAAGACCACGTTCCCCCCGAGCGAGTTGTAGTCGGTCCGCGCGACCCCGGCGAAGGGCGCGTAGATCGGCGTGCCGCTCGGGGCCAGCATGTCGACGCCCTTGTGGAGGTGGTAGCCGCCCGCGTATCGGGGGGCGCCGAACCCGTCGCCGAAGCTCCGCGGCGAGCCGGTGGGGCAGACCTGGAGGACGTGCTCCCAGCCGGGCGGCATCGGGACGTTGCTGTGCCCGCCGCCGTAGCCCTGGGACGACGCCGCCGCGAGCGCCGCCTTGTACGCCTTCGACAGCTTCTTCTCGTAGGTCTGAGCCTCGGCGAGCTTCGCGTCGATCGAGGCGAGGAGGTCCTGCTGGAGCGTGAAGTCCGCGAGGATCTCCTGCTTGCGGACCTCGGCCTTCTGGGCTTCCTTCCGCGCGGCCGCCTGCAGGGTCTGGAGCGACGCCTCGTCGGTCTCGAGCTGGGCACGGAGGTTGTCGACCTCGGCGGCGAGGTCCGCGTCGCTCTGCGCCACCGCGTCGACGAACTCGAGCCGGTCCGAGAGCTCGCCCAGCGAGGACGACCCCAGCAGGAACTCGATGTTGGAGGCCGGTCCGTTCATGAACGCCTGGGCGGCGCGATCGTTCAACCGCCCGGTGATCTCGTCGTACCGGGCCCGAGCCTCATCGAGGCGAGCGCGGGTGTCGAGCAGCTGGGCGGTCAGGGCCTCGAGCTTGCCCTCGGCGGTGTCGACCTGCGCCGTGGCCGTCGCGAGCCGCGCGTCGATCACCGAGAGCTGATCACGCGCGTCGGCAACCTCGGCGAGCAGGATCTTGACCTTGGACTGCGCGTGCTCGAGATCCTGCTTCGAGGGGGTGGCGCCGGCGACGGAGGACGCGACGGCGACCGCCGCGAGGGCCAGTGTGACCGCGAGCAGCCGGAACGCGATGGGGAAGGAAGGGTGCGTTCTCGTCATCTGGGGAGCATCCATGTAACCGGACGGATCGACCGTTGGCAACCCGACCGGCCCCGGAAGCCTCCTCCGCACGGGTGGGAGATGCAACCACCCTCGGCCCGGGAAGGCCGAACTCGAGGTCGGCACGGGCTATCGGGCCAGGTCGGCGGCCTGCCCGGGCTCGATCAGCGCCTGCCGCCACCCGTTGCGGTCCAACCTGGCTCGGGCCTCCTCGAGCGCCGCGGGGCCACCCACGTGCTCGGCTCCGAACCGCACCCCCGTCCACCACACCTGCGCGGCGAGCGCGTTCGGTGCGCCACGCGGGCCCCTCTCGGCCTCGATCGACGCGAGCGACTTCGTGAGCGCCGTCTCGCGGTCGTCCTCGACGAGGGCGACGATCGCCTCGGCGATCAACAGGGCGGTTGCCGACCCCGGCTCCCCCTCGGCGGTGCGCGCGACGGGATCGCTCAACACCTGACGGGCCGCGGCCGTGTCGCCTCGGAGCGCCTGCACCTTCGCGAGCTCGGCCGCCGTCCACGTGACGAGCGCGCGCTCCTGAAGGTCGCGGCACAGGATGAAGGCCTCACGCAGGTCGTGCTCCCCCTCCTCGAGCCGGCCAGCGAGGCGATGGATGGCCCCGCGGTCGCCCAGCGCGCTCGCGAGCTCCCAGCGGGCACCCAGCTCGCGGAGCGTGGACACGGCCAACTCCGCGTGCTCGAGCGCCTCGTCGAGCCGCATCAGGCGCCGGAGCGACGCCGCGACCGTCTCGTGGGCCACGGCCGCGGTGAACGCCTGGCCGCCTTCCTCCCCGATCACCAGCGCCTCGAGCGCGGTCGCGAGCGCCTCCCGCTCGTCCCCCGTCGCAGAGGTCACGTTCGCCAGCCCCACGAGCGAGCGCGACTCGGCCCAGGCGTCGCGGCGGTCCTCGGAGCGCGCGACATCGAGCGCCTCGCGGAACATCGCCTCGGCCTCGGGCAGCTCGTTCCGCCAGAACGGGACCCATCCCGCCATGAGCAGCGTGCGGGACAGGACGTACGGATCGCCGAGCCGGCGCGACGCCTCGAGGGACCGGCTGAACAGCTCGGCCGCGCGTTCATCGTCGCCGCGGATCGTCAGCGTGATGTCGGCCAGGAACCTGGAGGCGTGCGCGGCGACCCGGTCGCTCTCGTCGCCCGCCACGTCGAGCGCCCGGTGCAGCGCCGATTCGGCGGGGTCGAACTCACCGAGCCAGTAGCGCGACTCGCCGAGCATCGAGAGGCACCACGCCTCTGGCTCACCCCAGCCGTCCTCGGGGCCCGAGAGCGCGAGCGCCCGCTGGTAGAGGTCGGCCGCCGACCGCGACTCGATCCGGTGGCGGGCGAGATCGCCGGCGTTCGCGAGCGCCTCGGCCGCGCGCTCGGCGAGCGTGCGGTCCCGGGGGTTCAGATCGAGCGAGGCGAGCGCCGCCTGCTCGAGGTGGTAGGCGATCGTGCGCGGGTATCGCTCGGCGGTCTCGGGCGCGGAGAGTTTGTTCGCCACCCGGAGGTGGAGACGCTGGCGCTCGCGCTTCGCGAGCGAGTCGTAGGCGACGTCGCGCAGCACGTCGGATCCGAAGCGCCACACCCCGGGCCTGTCCTCGTCGCGGACCAGCAGTTCCTCGTCTTCCGCCTCGGCGAGCAGCTCCTTGCGTGGCTCGACGATCAGCGCCAGCTCCTCGAGATCGAACCGCCCGCGCGGGAACACCGCGGCCCTGCGCACCAGGTCGCGCGCGTCGGGATCGAGCTGGTCGATGCGCGTCGCGATCACCGCCTGGACGGTCGGCGGCAGGAGCCGACCGCTGGGCGCCGGGCCCATCGGGGGCAGGTTCCGTTCCTCGCGCCGGATCATGCCCGTGATCTCCACGATGAAGAACGGGTTGCCACCGGCATGATGGGCGACGCGCTCCGCGTCGTCGCGTGCCAGGTCGCCCGCGATCATCGCGAGTTCGATCGCGTGGGGCATCGCGAGGGGCTCCACCCAGAGCGTTACGGCGTCGGGGATGCCGCCCGCCCAGCTCGGTCGTTGCTCCAGGAACTCCCATCGAGCCACGCACAGGACCATCAGCGGGACGGGGCGCGCCTCGCGCACGAGCTGCTCGATCAGGTCCAGGAGCAGCGGGTCGGCCTCTTGCAGGTCCTCGAAGACGAGCACGATCGGGCCGCGTGCCGCGAGGCCCGAGAGCATCGCGAGCACGCCGCTCCGCACCTCGGCGGCGTGGTACTGGTCGTCGCCGTCGCCCTCCCCGCCCAGGCCCAGCGCGAACCCCAGGCGGCGCGCGGCACGCTCGACCTCGTCGGCATCCACCCACTCGCCCACCCGTTCTCGCAGCCGCCCGAGCACCTCGTCTTCGGGGGCGCCTCGCTCCTCGCCGATCTCGCGGTACACCATCTGCGCGAGGGGCCAGAACGTGACCTCTTCCTCGAAGGCGCTCGAGCGTCCGGAGAGCACCTTGACCCCATCGGGCAGGTCGGCGAGGAAGGCCTCCACCACCCGGCTCTTGCCGATCCCGGGCTCGCCGAGGAGCGTCACGAGGTGCGCGCGCTCGCGCTCCTTCACGCGCTCGAAGGCGTCCTCGAGGAGCGCCAGCTCGCGGCGGCGGTTCACCACCGGGATCGAATCGCGCGACGTGCCACCGGTCATGCGGACCACCGACCAGGCCTCCATGTCGCCGTCGAACCCCTTCGCCGGGACCATCCGCAGCTCGCCGTACTCCACGCCGTCGGCGGTGAGCTCGTGCGTGGTGCGCCCCACGAGGATCTCCCCCGGGGCCGCGGCCTGCTGGAAGCGGGCGCCGATGTTCACCTCGGCGCCGATCACGAGGTTTCGGTCGGTGGCGGTGCCGATCGCCACCTGGCCGGTGTTCACCCCGATCCGGACCTCGATCGGCAGCCTCAGCCCGAGCCCCGAGCCGAGGCGCTGAGCCCGGTTCACGACATCGAGGGCCGCGCGGATGCCGCGAAGCGCGTCGTCGTCGTGCAGGGCAGGCACGCCGAACACCCCGAGTACCGCGTCGCCGATGAACCCCTCGGCTCGTCCTCCCAGGCCCGTGATCACGTCCGTCACCATCCCGTGGAAGGCCGCCAAGACGTCACGGAACCGCTCGGGATCGAGCCGGGCTGCGAGCTCGGTCGAGCGCGCGAGGTCGACGAACACCACCGTCACGACGCGCCGCTCGGAGACCTGCGGCACGGCCACGGGCGCGCCGCAGTTGGGGCAGAACTTGGCCCTGGGCGGAAGCGGTTCCCCACAACGGGGGCAGACATCGGGACTCACCCGGCAAGCATAGGGGGCACCACCCGCGCCTCCGACCGCCCGGCCGTCACGACCTCAACGGCGGTATTCGATGATCTGGACGGGGTTCCCGTCGGGGTCGCGGAAGGTCGCGAACCGGGCGAACCCCTCGACCTCGCCCACGAAGTCGTCGAATCGTGCGCCGCGCTGCTCGAGCGTCCATCGAGCCTCGTCGAGATCCTCGACGCGGAACACGGCGGTCCCGCTGGCGACGGCCGTCTCTCCGCCGTGCAGCGCAAGGCGGACGGGCCCCGCCTCGAACTCTGCCCACTCGTTCCCGTCGCGCCGCACGAGCGCCAGCCCCACGACGTCGGCGTAGAACGCCACGGAGGCGTCCATGTCGCGGGTCCAGTAGTACACGTGGTCGAGCGGGCCGATCATGGAGCCCGATGCTCGCACGTGCGGCCCGTACCCGTCACTTCGGTGGGGGTGCGGCCGAGGCCGCGCACCGACTAGCCTTCGGCCGTGAGCGCGTCGCCGTCCGCCGACCTGCGCCGCCGGCTCCGCTGGGTCTTCGCGGGGCTGATCGCGGTGGTGGGCTTCGGCGTGGGGGGCTACGTGGTGCTCGAGGGATGGTCATTCCTCGACGCGCTCTACATGACGGTCCTCACGCTCACGACCGTCGGCTTCCGCGAGATCCGGCCCCTGGACACGTCGGGCCAGGTCTTCACGATGATCCTGATCCTTATGGGCGTAGGGCTCGCGCTCGTCGCGGTATCGCTGGTCGCCCGGCTCGTCGCCGACCCCGACGCCGGCGCACGCTCGAGGAGGAAACGCATGCAGCGACAGATCGATCAACTGCACGACCACACGATCATCTGCGCCTACGGACGCGTGGGCAGGGCGGTCGCGCGCGAGCTCCAGCGGTCCGGGACGCCGTTCCTCGTGATCGACCCGAAGGAGGAGCTGCGCGAGCGGATGGCCGAAGACGGCGTGCTGTTCCTGATCGACGACCCGTCGTCGGAGGCGGTGTTGAAGACCGCCGGCGTCGATCGGGCCCGCTCGCTCGTGTGCGCGGTCGACTCCGACGCCACCAACGTCTACATCACGCTGATCGCCCGGTCCCTGCGTCCCGATCTCACGATCGTGGCGCGTGCGTCGGAGCCGGGCTCACCCGAGCGCCTCGAACGGGCGGGGCGAACCGCGTGGTCTCGCCGTTCGTCACGAGTGGTCAGCACATGGCGACGATGGCGGTGCGGCCCGAGGTGGTCGACGTGGTGCGGACGGAGGACGATCCGGCGCGACCCACGATCGCCGTCGAGGAGCAGCTGGTGGAGGGGGGGTCGCCGCTGGCCGGGGCCACCGTCGGATCGGCCAGCCTGCCGGTGCTCGCGATCCGTCGATCCGACGGCGAGGTCGTGGCATCCCCGGACCCGGAGACCACGGTGCGATCCGGCGACACGGTGCTCCTGCTCGCGGTGGGCGACGTCACCCCCGCAACGCCGGCGGGCTGACGCGCAGCTCTAGGAACCGCCGAGGATCCGGGCCTTCTGCGCCTGGAACTCGTCTTCGGTGAGGACGCCCTTGGCCCGAAGCTCGGAGAGGCGCTCCAGCTCGGTGGTGATGTTGGGGGCGGCGCCTGGGGGCGCCTGCGGGGCGCTCGCGGCGGCTTGCGACATCTGGCCCATCCGCTGGACCTGTCGATCCTGCTCGGTCTCGCCCGAGTGATAGATCGTCTTCTGGACCTCTTCGGGGTGGCGGATGAACGTGAACTCGTTGCGCCCGGTCTCGCTGGCGGACTGGATGATCAGCGTGCCCGCGCCCATGATCCGCTCGAAGATCCCCTGCTCGAACCGCACGTCGTTGATCTTGTCGAGCGGGATCTCCATCGAGCGCTTGGCGATGAAGCCCTCTCGGTGGATCACGCGGCTCGTCGTGACCACGAACTGCGAGGTCACCCACCACAGCAGCCGACGCAGCGGGTAGGCGATCAGCACGACGACCACCCCCACCATGACCACGCTCTGCATCGCGCCGTCGGCCTTCGCGATCAGCCAGCCGCCGAGCACCACCGCGGCGAGCGCCACCAGCGCGGGGATCGTGAGTGCGACCCAGTGCGGGCGGAGCTCGAGGACGACCTCTTCACCGGGGATCAGGAGTTTCCGTGGGAACGACATGCGCGAACGGTACCGCCGGCTCACGGCCGCAGCAACACGGTCACGTCAGATGCATCACTTCGCCGAACGACACCACGGCGAGCCCGTCCGGGGTGTCGAGGACGAGGCCTCCGCGGGCGTCGACGTCGACCGCCCGACCCCGGATCGGGACGCCGTCGGCCCGAGTGGCCTCCACGTCGCGTCCGAGTGTGGCCGTCACGGCCCGCCAACGCGTCCGAACCTCATCGGACAAGCGCGCCGGCTCGACCTCATAGCCGGCTCGGAAGCCGGTCAGGAACGCCGCCAAGAGCGCGACGGGGTCCGTGTCGGCGCCCAGCCCGGCGACCGCACGGTCGAGGCCTTCGGGCGGCGCGAGGTTGATCCCGGACCCGAGGATCACCAGTTCGAGGCGCCCGCCGGCCGCCCGGGCCTCGGCGAGCACGCCTCCCGCCTTCGCCTCGCCCACCTGGAGGTCGTTCGGCCATTTGCAGGTGGCCTCGACGCCGGCCACCTCGCGCGCCGCCGTGGCCCACGCGGCACCGGCGAGCAGTGTGAGCAGCCCCGTGTCCTCGGCCGGAAACCGCGGCCGAAGCACGATCGAACAGAGCAGCGCGCTCCCGGCGACGTCCTCCCAGGTGCGTCCGAGCCGGCCGCGGCCGGCCGTCTGATGACCCGCGGCGACCAGGGTCCACTCCGGCGCACCGTCCATGGCCAGGTCGTACGCCGTCGCGTTCGTCGAACCGGTAACCTCCTCCCAGCGCACGGGGGCTCGGAGGCCGGCGGCGGCCAGCGCCCGTTCGAGATCGTGTTCCGACCGCACGACGCTCCCCTCAGTCGACCGGATACCGCAAGATACGCCGATGGCCAAGAAACCGAAGGTCCTGATCGCGAACCGAGGTGAGATCGCGGTGCGCGTGATCCGCACCTGCCGCGAGCTCGGGATCCAGAGCGTCGCCGTCTACTCCGACGCCGACCGGGACGCGCTCCACGTGGAGATGGCCGACCAGGCCTTCCGCATCGGTCCGGCGCCCGCGTCGGCCTCGTACCTGTCGATCGACGCCGTGATCGAGACGGCGCTCCGCGCCCGGGCCACGATGATCCACCCGGGGTACGGCTTCCTGTCGGAGCGGGCACAGTTCGCACGGGCGGTCGAGGATGCAGGGCTCATCTTCGTGGGCCCGTCCGCGCGGGCGATCGAGACGATGGGCGACAAGGCGGCGGCCCGGAGAGCCGCGGATTCGGCCGGGATGCCGATCGTGCCGGGCACGCCCGGGCCAGTCGACCTGAAGACCGCGAAGAAGCAGGCCGAGCGGATCGGATTCCCGCTGCTCGTGAAAGCGGCGTTCGGCGGTGGCGGCAAGGGCATGCACGTCGTGCGCGACGCCGCCCACCTCGAGGAGTCCCTCAAACGCGCGGCGCGCGAGGCCCAGTCCTACTTCGGGCGCCCCGAGGTCTTCCTCGAGCGCTACGTCGACCGCGCACACCACGTCGAGGCGCAGGTGATCGCCGACACCCACGGGAACGTGCACTTCCTCGGTGAGCGCGACTGCTCGGTCCAACGGCGCCACCAGAAACTGATCGAGGAGACCCCTTCCCCCGTCATGACCGAGGAGCTCCGCGGGCGGTTCGCCGAGGCGGCGGTCGCCCTCACGCGCGCGGCCGGCTACGTGAATGCGGGCACGATCGAATGCATCGTCGACGAGGACGGAGACTTCTACTTCCTGGAGATGAACACGCGGCTCCAGGTGGAGCACACCGTCACCGAGATGGTGACCGGGCTCGACCTCGTCGCCCTCCAGATCCAGGTCGCGATGGGCGAGCGGCTCGAGATCGACGCCCCGCCGCGGGGCCACGCGATCCAGTGCCGGATCAACGCCGAGGATCCGGGGCGCAACTTCCTGCCGGGGCCCGGGCGGATCACTCACTACGACACGCCGGGCGGCCCGTTCGTCCGGCTCGACTCGGGGGTCGCCGAAGGACGTGAGATCCCGGGCGAATACGACTCGATGTTCGCCAAACTCATCGTGCTCGGCCCCGACCGCGGATCTGCCCGCCGGCGGATGCTCCGCGCCCTCGAGGAGTTCCGTGTTGAGGGCGTTCCCACCACGATCCCGGTCCACCGGTGGATCCTCGAGTCGAAGGCCTTCCGTGAAGGCACCCACACCACCACGTGGCTGGAGCGGGCGCTCGCCGACGCCGAGCTGCCCGCCCAGGTCGACCTCCAGCCTCCCGCCGTTGCCTCGCGCGAGGGGCTGCCGGCCGACATCCTCGTCGAGGTCGACGGGCGCCGGGTGCCCGTGCGGATCTTCGACGAGCGGCGCGAGGTCGCGCCCCGCCCCCCCATGTCGCACGGCGCGCACCACAGCGAGCACGTCCACGGCGAGATCCGTGCCCCGATGCAGGGCACGATCCTGAAGGTCCTCGTCGAGAAAGGGCAGGAGATCCGGGCGGGAGAGGTCGTCTGCATCCTCGAGGCGATGAAGATGGAGAACCACATCGCGTCGACGCGCGACGGAGAGGTCACCGACCTCCCGATCCGTGTGGGCCAGGTCGTCGAGACCGGTCAGACGCTCGCGGTCATCGACTGACCGTCGTCGTCCGCAGGCGTCGGCACGGCCGGAGCGCGAGTGGGGATGAAGAGCGCGAACTCCGAGCCCGAGCCGTCCGACCACGCGAGCCAGAGCCTCGCGCCGAGCGTCTCGGCCATCCGCCGGCAGATGTAGAGCCCGAGCCCCGAGCCCCCGACCAGTCGCGTCGCCGACTGGTCCACATAGAAACGCTCGTGCGCGTCGGCGGGGATGCCGGGGCCCTCGTCGGCGTGATCATGGCCCGGATACGTCTTCGGTCTCTCCGCTCGCCGACATGAGAACCGCCGAGTCAGGCGTTGCGCTGCAGGAAGCTGCGAACCACCGCGACGAACAGATCCTGTTCCTCCACGAACATCATGTGACCGCTCCGCTCGAAGACGACGAGCTCGCTCGAGGGGATGCCTGCGGCGATCGCCTCCGCGGCCTGGACGACGCAGGTGCGGTCGTACCTCCCGCCGAGCACGAGGGTCGGCGAGCCGATCTCCTGGAGCCGGTCCTCAACCTCGATGCCGCCATACCCGGCCGCCGAGAAGTGGCGCAGGACATCGGGCGCGTACACCGCGCCAGCGGATCGCTCGAGGTACTCCTCGATCCGCGGGTCGAGCGGGTCCGCGAAGTGGAACGGGAACTGCTCGCGCATCAGGTCGGCGAAGCCCTCCTGGGTGTCAACGTCTGGCTCTCGCGCCCACGACGCGGTCACCTGTTCGCGCAGTTCCACAGGCTCGAACGCCTCGAGGTTGCGTTCGAGCGCCTCGAGCCACCGCATCGACGGGACGCCGCCACTCACGATCGTCTGGGCCGCCATCCCCGGGAAGTCGACGGCGTTCTGCAGCGCGACGAACGCCCCGTACGAGTGCCCGAGCACCGCGTAACGCTCGAGCCCGAGCGCGCGCGCGAGCATGATCACGTCCTGCGCGTGGCGCTCGAGCGTCCACGTGTACGGCGGGCACGGCTCGGACAGGCCGCAGGCGCGGAGGTCGACGAGCAGCAGCCGGACCTCGTCCGTCAGCGGGTCGAGGTAGTCCGCGAACTCATGGTGGTCGAGACCGGGGCCGCCGTGCAGCACGATCACCGGGTACCCCTCACCGCGCGACTCGACGTAGAGCGCCGTGTCGTCGATGCGGACGAGCTCGCCGGTCAGGGCCGCCCCCAGGTCTCGCGGCCCTCGATCCGGAAACCGGATTCCTTCACCTTGTACTGACGGTTGACCGATATCAGCAGCGCCGTGAGGGTCTCGGTGATCCGCGCCATCGAGAGGGCGCCGCAGTCGACCCAGCGCATCCCGGGGATCTGCTCGATCACGCTGCCGACCAGGGCCTTCGCCTCGGCATCATCGCCGCAGATCATCACGTCGGACTCGATCGGCGATGCAAGGTCGGCGAGCGCCTTGGCCGCGATCGTGTGGAACCCGGCCACCAGGTGCGGCCCGGGCCCGAGGATCGCCGCCGCCTGCTCGGCGGCAGAGCCGTGCCAGGGCCGGACGACCTGCCAGGCCTTCCCCCCCACGGCCGTGGCGAGCGGGCTCGTCGCGTCGAGCACGGGGACGCCGTCAGCGATCCTGCCCTTGAGGGGACGATAGATATCGGCCTGTCCCGCGAACGGAACGGTCACGACGATCAAGTGCTTGCCCGACACCGACTCCTCGTTGCTGGTGCCGTCGATCTCGCCACCGCCGAGGGTCTCGACCGCCCGGGTGGCGGCCTCGGCGCCACGGGTCGCGTCTCGCGATCCGATCGTCACGTGGTGGCCCGCGGCGGCCAGCCGGAGCGTCAGCCCGAACCCCTCGGCACCCGTCCCTCCGACGACAGCGATCTCCATGCGCAGAGCCTACCCGCCCGCGTCGCGGGCCGGAACGCGACGCGGCCCCGCCGGCATGGCCGGCGGGGCCGCGTGGTCACGCGTGAGCCGTGGCTCAGACGGTGCCGACCACGGTCGGGACGATCGCGAACGAGTAGCCCGCGTCACCCGATCCCCAGGCGTACACCTGGTACACGGTGCCGGCGTCGAGCGACACCCTGGCCGGTCCGATCACCGCGGTCTTCGAACCGGGAAGGGTCACCTTGACCTTGTAGTCACCCTGCGGGACGTCGAACCTGGCGTGGGAGCTCCAGTCGAACCACATGCCGCTGATGAGCCGCGCGCCGTTCGCCCACACGTTGACGGCCGGAGCCTCAGCGGTGTGACGCACGATCACGCGGGTTTCCCCGACGGCCGTCGGCGACACGTTGTTCCCGTAGATCAGCAGGTTCGGGTCGCCGTCGGCGTTCAGGTTGGCGACCACCGTGTTGTTCTTGCCGGCCCACAGCCCGACGTTGTCGGCGCCCAGGACCACGGCCGTGCACGGGGTGCCCTTGGCCACGACCGCGAGGTCGTACCGACCCGAGGGCAGCTCGATACCGGCAACGACCTCACCGGGGTTGAAGTTCTTGATCGCCTTCGCGCCGTTCACGCACACCGCAACGTCGAGCCCGGGGATCCCGTGCACGACGTTCAGCGTGGTGGTGCCGGCGGCCGACGCCGTGCCGGCGCCGAACAGTGAGAGCGCCATCGCGCTGACGAGCGCGAGGCCGATAGCCCGCTTCTTCATGTTCCCTCCCTGATGCCGTGGGCGGGCCGTCCCCGCCCCTCGTCTGCCGTTCGGCGCGATTCGAGGGGCGGATCGCCGCACGGCGGGGCTGCATAGGTTCCGGGGTGATCCACCTCGGCGGGTAGCCTGAGCGCGTGCCGGACACGCTGACCTACGTGATCGAGCTGGCCGTCGGCATCGGTTGCCTCGGCGCCGCGGCGGGGCTCTGGCGCCACCCGTCGCTCCGGATCCTCTCGGTGCTGTTCGCGATCGGCGGTGCCGCGGCCGCCGGGCATGCCGTGTGGGCGCTGGCGACAGGACTCTAGTCTGGTACAGACTAGTAGGTCGGGCGGTACTCGCCGAACACGTCCCGGAGCACGTCCGAGACCTCCCCGAGGGTGGCGCGCGCACGGAGCGCCTCTCGCATCGGCGGCAGCAGGTTCCCGGTGCCCACCGCCGTCGCGGCCACCTCCGCGAGCCGCGCATCGACCGAGGCCTGATCCCTGAACGCTCGCAGCTCCCGCACCCGGGCCGCCTGGGCGGCCGTCTCCGCGTCGGATACCCGCTGCAGCTCGATCGAGCGCTCCTCGGCGTCGGCGAACCGGTTCACACCCACAACGACGCGCTCCCCCGACTCGATCCCCTGCTGGATCCGGTAGGCGGCCTCGTGGATCTCGTCCTGGAAGTACCCGGCCTCGATCGCGCGCACGGCGCCGCCCATGGAGTCGATCTTCTCGAGGTAAGCGACGGCGAGCCGCTCGAGGTCGTCGGTGAGCGCCTCCACGAAGTACGAGCCGGCGAGCGGATCCACGACGTCGGCGACCCCGGATTCGTACCCGATCACCTGCTGGGTGCGCAGCGCGATCGTCGCGCTGTGTTCGGTCGGCAGGGCAAGCGCCTCGTCGAACGAGTTCGTGTGCAGGGACTGGGTCCCGCCGAGCACCGCCGCGAGCGCCTCGAGCGCCGTCCGCACGATGTTGTTCTCGGGCTGCTGCGCGGTGAGCGTCGCGCCGCCCGTCTGCGTGTGGAACCGCAGGGCCTGGCTCCGCGGGTCTCCCGCGCCGAAGCGCTCGGTCATGATGCGCGCCCAGAGCCGCCGGGCCGCACGGAACTTCGCGACCTCCTCGAAGAAGTTCATATGACACGCGAAGAAGAAGCTCAGGCGCGGCGCGAAGTCGTCCACCGCGAGGCCCGCGTCGACCGCCGCCTGCACGTACGCGATCCCGTCGGCGAGCGTGAAGGCGATCTCCTGCGCCGCGGTCGAGCCGGCCTCGCGCATGTGGTAGCCGCTGATCGAGATCGTGTTCCACTTGGGCACCCGCTCCCCGCAATAGGCGAAGAGGTCGGTGATCAGTCGCATCGAGGGGCGGGGCGGGTAGATGTAGGTCCCACGCGCCGCGTACTCCTTCAGGATGTCGTTCTGCACGGTGCCGCTGATCGCCTCGGGGCCGATCCCCTGCTCCTCGGCCACCAGCTCGTACATCAGCAGCAGGATCGGCGCGGTGGCGTTGATCGTCATCGAGGTCGAGACCCGGTCGAGCGGGATCCCCTCGAAGAGTCGCCGCATGTCCTCCACCGAGTCGATCGCGACGCCGGTCTTGCCGACCTCGCCCTCGGCCCGCGGGTGGTCCGAGTCCAGCCCCATCTGCGTCGGCAGGTCGAACGCGACCGACAGCCCGGTCTGCCCGCGGTCGAGCAGGTACCGGAACCGCTCGTTCGTCTCGGCGGCGGTCGCCATGCCCGCGTACTGGCGCATCGTCCACAGGCGCCCGCGATACATCGAGGGGTACGGGCCTCGCGTGAACGGGAACGAGCCGGGGTCGCCCAGGTCGCGCGGGGGGTCGAACCCCTGTGCCTCCAGGTCGGCGGCGCCGTACACGGCCTGCAGCTCGATCCCGGAGTCGGTACGGCGCTCGTCGGTCATGCGCCCAAGCCTATCGCCGGGCCCGGCACCGCGGCGGGATGGTTCCCGTGGTCGGGGTAGGCTGCCGGGATGGACATCGTGGACCCCAGGGTCGAGGCGTACACCCGAGGCCTGCACGCCCGGTACGACGAGCC
>Ga0315273_10005906_pt1 | contig 15190 bp, 14 predicted proteins | sample YL17G02_0_MG_FD_205753 | JGI IMG/M metagenome (GOLD analysis project Ga0315273, IMG submission 205753) | Sediment microbial communities from Yellowstone Lake, YNP, Wyoming, USA - YL17G02_0 | ecosystem: Environmental > Aquatic > Freshwater > Lake > Sediment | place: USA: Wyoming | collected...
AAGTTAGGCCCAGGGCCCAGATATTGTGGCTGCTGCCATGCCCCTCGGGGGAAGACAAAAGCCATGACGAGGGTGCCGAGCATTCCGGTTGGGCTTCAGTAACCCTCTCCGTCGCCGTTTCTTCAGGTAGACGCCGGCTCCAAGCGGGGTCGGCGTTTGCTTTCCGTGGAACTTGACGGGCACCACGGGGTGCCTGATGCATGCTCAACGCCGGGGCTGCTCCATGCCGAGATGCCGCGTGACGCGCCGTGTGCACTTCAATGCCGCTCATCGCCTGCACAATTCTGCCCAAACGGACGCCTGGAACGTGGCCACGTTTGGCCTGTGCAACAATCCCAGCTTCCACGGCCACAACTACGAACTGGAGATCAGCGTCGAGGGCGAGGTGAACCCCGACTCGGGGTACGTGCTCGACCTCAATACGCTGAAGCAGGTGGCGGAGGACCGGGTCCTGCGGCACCTTGATCACAAGAACCTCAATCTCGACGTGGCGTGGTTTGCGAGCCTCAACCCGACGTCCGAGAACCTCGCCATCGTGATCTGGCGCGAACTGCGCGGCGCCGTGCCGAGCGAACTGGCCCTGAGCATCCGCCTCTGGGAAACTCCGAGGAACTATGTCGACTACGCCGGCGACTCCTGATCTCACGATCGCCCCGCACGTGCGGGCCATCCTCGCCGAGCTGGGGGCGGACCCGGATCGCGAGGGGCTCCTCAGGACGCCGGAACGGGTGGACAGGTCGCTCCGGTTCCTGACCCGCGGCTACGGGCAGACGATCGAGGAGGTCATCGGCGACGCGCTCTTCGAGGAGGCGCACGAGAGCATGATCCTCGTGCGCGACATCGAGCTCTATTCGCTCTGCGAGCACCACATGCTCCCATTCTTCGGTCGTGCGCACGTGGCCTACATTCCCCACGGCCGCATCATGGGCCTCTCCAAGGCCGCCCGCATCGTGGACATGTTCGCGCGGCGCCTGCAGGTGCAGGAGCGCCTCACCGACCAGATCGCTGACGCGATCATGGACGCGCTTCAGCCGCACGGTGTTGGCGTCGTCATCGAGGCGGCGCACCTGTGCATGATGATGCGTGGGGTGGAGAAGCAGAGCTCCCGAACCGTCACCAGCGCGCTGCGCGGCATCTTCCGCGACGACCAGCGCACCCGGGACGAGTTCCTCCGGCTGGCGCACGCCTCAAGGGGCGAGTGAGCGATCTTGCGGGGCAGGTCGCTGTGGTCACCGGTGCCTCGCGGGGTATCGGCGCCGCGACGGCGGCAATGCTCGCGAGCGCCGGGGCCCGGGTCCTGCGCATCGCCCGGTCGCTTCCCGGCGGGTCGGGAAGTGGATTCAATGACTTCCCCTGCGACCTGACCGATTCCGCCGCCTGGCAGTCCACCGCCACGCGCATCCTCGCCGAGTTTGGCCCGCCGGGTATCGTGGTCAGCAATGCCGGCGCGTTCATGATGAAGCCGCTCCACGAAACCACCCAGGACGAGTTCGACGCGCAGGTGGAAATCAACCTGCGCGCGCCGTTCGCGGTCGCCCGTGCGCTTCTGCCCGCCATGCGCGCCGCCGGGCGGGGCACGTTCATTCACATTGGCAGCGTCGCCGATCACTCAGCCTTCTCCGGGAACGCGGCCTACGCGGCGTCCAAGTTCGGGCTTCGCGGGCTGCACGAGGTGCTGGCCGTCGAGTACGGTGGAAGCGGCGTGCGGCTCTGCCTGGTGTCGCCGGGCCCCACCGACACCAGCGTCTGGGATCCGGTCGATCCCGATCACCAGCCCAGTCTCCCCGATCGCGCCAGCATGCTGCGGCCCGGGGATGTGGCGGAGGCGGTGCTCTTCGTCGCGACCCGGCCGCCACAGGTCCATGTGGACTGGCTGCGGCTGGGGCCGGTTTGACTCTGTCATCCTGATGGCGCGAAGCGCCCGAAGGATCTACTTCAAGGTCCATTGATGCCTGTGCTGGCCCGTGTACTCCTGCTGCTATGTCTCGCCACCCCCGCGTTCGCGCAATCCGTCCCCATGCTCCCTGACTCCTCGGGGTGGGGCGTTCAGGTACTCGCCGACGTGACAGCACCCGACGGGTCGCGCTGGGTCGGTACCTATGCCGAGGGGATCTTCGTGCTGAAGCGCGGTGCGAAATCGTGGGAGCGGATCCGGACCGACACGACCGACACTTCCATCTCCATGGACTTCATCAACGCGATCGCCTTCGGCCCGCGCGGCGAGGTGTGGTACGGCACGGTCGGGAACGGCTGGGGCCTGTCGACGGACGGCGGGGCCACCTGGCGTAACTGGACTATCAGGCAGCTCGGTCCCGAGTGGCAGTATGTGACACCGGAGGGCATCAGTACGAGGGGTGACACCACGGTCATCGGCACCGCCGACGGGATCCAGGTGACGACCGACAATGGCGGGCACTGGACCGCGATCATCGATGCGACAGGCCCCGCCGCGCGCGGACCCGCTGACGCGGCCTTCGTGCTCCTCGATGATGAGTACGTCTTGTCGCTCACCGCGGTGAAGGGCGGCTGGGCGGTTCGCACCCTCACGGGCACGATGGTGCTCGCCGCCTCGGGAGGGAAGTGGCGTCGCGGCGGTGCGGTGGATGCCGGTGCTTCGGCGCGCGTCGTCACCGTCGTGAAGGGCAAGCCACTTTCCTGCGGCTTCGCGCCGGGTGCGCCCCGGTGCCCCCGCATGACGGGACCGGCACCGGCGGCATCCGCCCCGGCGGCACCCCGGACTACCTGGTTCGGCCGCCCGATCGCGCCGCCCGCGAACGACAACATCGACCAGACCTATCGCTACGGCAGCACCATGGGCGGCTTCTTCCAGCCGCATCAGGGGGTCGAGTTCAACAATCCCGACGGCACACCGGTGCTGGCGATCGGCGATGGCCTGGTGGTGTACGCGGGGCGCGCGGAAGCGGGCGCCCTGACCGTGTCGATTCTTCACGACCGGGTGCTGCCGGTGAACGGTGACACGTTGGTCATCTTCTCCGTCTACTACCACAACAGCGGGCTGGACGCGAAGGTCGGCGACCGGGTCCGTGCGGGCCAGCCGATCTCGCGGGTGGGCAACACCGGGCGCGCGACCAACGATCACCTCCATCTCGAGGTGCACGCCGCGCCCGACTCGACCATGAAGGCCATCGTCGATTCACTCAACCGCTACCCCGGCTACACCACCAACCCCGAACTCTGGATCCAGCCGCTGCCGGGCACCGGTATTGTCGCGGGCGTCGTTCGCGATGCCTCGGACGCAAGGGTAAAGCAGGCGCGAGTATACGGACTGGTGAAGCCGACACCGCGAGAGACACCATACGCGTACGCCGAGACCTATGGCGACAAGAACCACCCCAATCCGCTGTATGGGGAGGACTTCGCGGTGGGCGATGTCCCGCCGGGCGTGTACCTCATGGGCGTGGACATCGGTGGGACGCCCGTGCGGCGTCGCGTGAAGGTCGAGGCCGGCAAGATGACGTGGGTGGAGTTCCGGCCGTAGTGTTCATTGAACTGACCGACCATCTCCGCTGTCCCGGGGACCACGAGGAGGCCTACCTGGTCCTCCTCCCCGACACGGTGGTGCAGCGCTCGGTGCAATCAGGCGAGCTGGGTTGCCCGATCTGTCATCGCACCCTGTCCATCAAGGACGGCATTCTCGATGTCGGTGACGGTCCGCCTGCGGACGAATCCGAACCGACGCTGGACGGGGCGTCCGTGGCCGCCCTCACCGGCCTGGGCGGTCCCGGTGGTTACCTCGTGCTCGTGGGCCCGATCGCGGGACGCTGGCGGGAGGTGGAAGGGGTGCTCAACGGCGTATCGATGGTCGCGGTCAATGGTCCCCCGTCGCTGACCGATGCGCGAGGACTGAGCGTCGTGCGCAGTGCGCGATTGCCGCTCACGTCGGCATCGATGCGTGGCGTGGTGCTGAGCGGGGCGTTCGGCAGCGACGCGTCGTGGGTGCGCGAGGCGGCGCGGGTCCTGCTCCCGGGCCTGCGGGTCGTCGGTGAGGGCCCGGAGCCCGGTGCGGGCCTGGTCGACGTGATCGCAAGCGCCGGAGGGTGGTGGGTCGCGACCCGTCGGCCGGGCGGGCCCTGACCTAGCCCGAACTCACCGGCCCATCGAGATACGCGGCCTCGATCCGCTCCCGGTACCGCTGCTCCACGATCCGCCGCCGCACCTTCATGGTCGGCGTCAGTTCCCCCGCCTCGATGCTGAAATCCTCCTTCACCAGCACGAACCGCTTCGGCACCTCGAAGCGCGCCAGGTCCCGCAGCATCCGCTTCACCTCCCGCTCGATCTTCTCGTGGGTCTCGGCCCGCGCCAGGAGTGCGTCGTCATCAATGAACGTATAGTCATGCCGCTTCGCCCATTCGCGCAGGCGGGGAACGTTGGGGACGACCAGCATGATCGGGTACGCGCGGCGATCCCCCAGCATGACCGCGTTGAGCACCCACTGGCTGGCCTTCACCATGTTTTCGATCGGCTGCGGGGCGATGTTCTTTCCGCCTGCCGTGACGATGATGTCCTTCTTCCGGTCGGTGATGTGCAGGAACCCGTCGGCGTCGATCTCGCCGATGTCGCCGGTGTGGAACCAGCCGTCCGGCTCCAGCACGTCGCGGGTGGCATCCGGCTTGTTGTAGTAGCCCTTCATGACGTGCGGCCCGCGCGTCATGATCTCCCCGTCCTCGGCGATCCGCACCTCGACTCCTGGAAGCGGCTTGCCCACCGCCCCGAGCCGGAGGTCGTGGAAGGTGTTGACCGAGATGACGGGTGACGTCTCGGTGAGGCCATACCCCTCCAGGATCGGGAGCTTCGCGGCCAGGAAGAAGCGCGCGATGTCGGCATTGAGCGGCGCCCCGCCCGACACGAAGAAGCGCAGCCTGTTGCCGGTGCGGTTCCGCAGCTTGCTGAATACCAGGCGATCGGCCAGGCCGCGCTGCGCGGCAAGCGCCAGGGGCACCGACTTCCCGGCGAGCGTCAGGTCCACGCAGGTCTCGCCCACCCGCTTCGCCCACCGGAAGATCTGCCGCTTCACCACCGAGCCCGCCATCGCGTTCTCCTGCACCCGGGCATAAATCTTCTCATACAGGCGCGGCACCGAGCACATGATGGTGGGGCGGATCTCGCCCATGTCGGCGGAGACCGTGTCGATGCTTCCGGCGTAGTTGATGATGGCACCGGCGTGCAGCATCAGGTAATGCCCCGCCATGCGCTCGAAGATGTGCGACAGCGGCAGGAAGGAGAGGCACTCCTGCTGGTCCGGGGATTCCTGGATCGGGATGCGCTGCAGGCCCGCGATCACGTTCGACGTGATGTTGCCGTGCGTCAGCATCACGCCCTTCGGGTCGCCGGTGGTGCCCGAGGTATAAATGATCGTGGCGAGGTCGTCGGCCCGGGCCATCAGCGCGGCGGCTTCCCACCCCTCCACCGGCAGGGCACGCCCGAGCGCCTCTAATTCGCTGAAGGAGAGCACGTCGGGGCCGCGCGCCGAGCCGTCGAATGCCACGACATGACGGAGTGCGGGCAGCGCGGGGCGCACCTCGAGCAGCTTGTCGAGAAGTGCCTGCGTGGACGCAAATGCCACCGAGGCGCCGGAGTCGCGCAGGATGTACTCCACCTGCGCTGCCGGCAGTGTGGGGTAGATGGGCACGTCGGCCGCGCCGAGGGCGAGCGCCGCGTAGTCCACGATGGCCCACTCCGGCCGGTTCTCGGAGAGAATCGCAACCCGGTCACCGTTCCGGACGCCGAGATTGGCGAGGGCAAGGCTGGCTGAGCGCACCCGCTCGAAGAGCTGCTGGAAGGAAATGGGCGTCCACTCGGCACCGCCCGGCTTCCAGCGCATGGCGACCGGCCGAGCGCGATACCGAGCGATCGCGCCAAGGAAGAGTTCGTTGAGCGTGCTGGGTGGGGTGGGTGACGGGGAAGTGGTCACGCCGATGTCCTCCCGCTATTCGAAGAGAACCAGGAACAGCTGGCCGGAGCCGGGCACCGGGTTTCCCGACGTCTGGGTCGCCGTCACGGCAATGAGCACGGAATCCGGCGCCGTGCGGCCGGTAACTCTTGAAACGGTCACGCCGGTTGCCGGCGTGCCGTTGGTGGTGGTGAGCACCGAGTCCACCAGCCTGCCGTTGGGGAACATCACGTTCTGGACCCCCGTGGTGTCGGCAAAGGCCGGCTTCACGATGGTAAAGACGAGGCGCCGCCCCGTCACCGGCCCCGCCGGGTTGAACGATCCGAGCACGGGGAGCAGCGGCAGGCTCGAGGGGTCGTCAACCAGCACCGATTGCACCGTGTCGACCGGGAAGCTGATCGTGTCCGGTCGTGCCACGATGGTCAGCGTGAAGAAGCCGGTTGTCAGCGAACCGAGTACGGCCTGCAGGCGGCCCGAGCTGTTCGGCTTGACGCCCGTGACCAGTCCCGTCGCCGGATCGATGATCGTGATCGTCGAGTCGTCGGGGGTGACCCACACCACGGGCGCCCCGACACTGTCGCCATCCTGGTTGAGCGGCACGGCGACGTAACGGGTGGTGTCGCCGAAGTCGATCACCGCCGGTTGCGGCACGATCACCTGGATCTCGATGACGCCGTCGGCCAGCTCTCCAGCGTTGCTGCACGACACCAGCCCGAGGACGATGGCGGCACGCAGGGCACCCTTCACCGCGCCCCCGGCTGGGACGTCAGCTGGCGCAGGGCCTCCTCGGCATGCTGCACCCAGCGTTCCGCGTCGGTGCCCCTGGGCGGACGCGCCAGGAATTCGCGCAGGTGGACTGACGCCGCCTCGGTCTCCCCCCGCTTGAGCAGCAGGAAGGCAAGCCCGTAGTGGGCGCCCGCCAGCGTGGGATCGACCTCGAGCGCGCGACGGTAGAGCCGGATTGCCTCCTCCTGCTGCGCCGTCTTGGTGAACGCGATCGCCATGTTGAGCATGATGCGGGCGTCGTTCGGGTTGTCGCGATGCGCCAGCCGGTACGAAGTGAGGGCCGCCTCGTAGTCCCCCTGCCGCTCCAGGGCGAGCGCCTCATTCAGGTAATCCAGCCGCTGCGGGCTCAGATTATCCTTGCCGGACCCGAAGAGTCGTCGCCAGATGCTCATGAGCCGGGGGCGTAGTCCGCGTGTAAGTGAAAGACTGGCCTGCGCGTGGCTGCGTCAGATAGTATTGTAGTCCGTGGGCGCGGAGCACCGCAACGCAGGTGGCTCGGCCGAGCCGGTTCCCGGCGCCCGACTCTGCTCGCTCCTCTCACCCTTCCCCGGGAGTCTTTATGCGTCGGCCACCGCCGTCGGGCCCACGTGGCACCCTCGTGGTGGACTGGGCGTTCTTCGGCGAAATCAGCCGGGCCCTCGCGCTGCGCGTTGCCCGGGAATACCAGCCCGAGGTGGTGCTGGGCATTGCCAAGGCCGGCGTCATTCCCGGCGCCGTCGTCGCGTCAATCCTGCAGTGCGACTTCGCCTCAATGATCGTGACCCGGCAGACGGAAGGTGGCGATCCGGTCCTGGTGGCCGGTCCCCCCGCCTCCATTCGCGGCCGCCGCGTCCTCATCGTCGACGAAACCTGCGACACCGGCCATACCATGCGCCTGGCCCTCAGCGAGGTCCGGGCCCTCAGACCCGCCGAGGTGCACACCGCCGTGTCCTTCAAGACTGGCCCGTACGCGCCGGACTATCATGCCTTCGAGACCGACAACTTCATCATCCTGCCCTGGGACCGCGAAATCGTGCAGAACGGCGAACTCGTAGTCCGCCCCGACTACGCCGCCCGCCTGGGCTGATCACACCACCGTGCTCGAACGCCTCCTCGACGCGATCAAGAGTTCCCGCGCCGACTACGCCGACATCCGCCTGGAGCGCGCGTCGATCACGAGCGTCGCGTGGCGCGGGCGTCGGCTGGAGGGGGCAAGCACTGGGACGGACGTGGGCGGCACCGTGCGGTGCCTCAACCACGGCCACGGCTGGGGCATCGCGAGCTTCAACCGGCTGGATGATCTCGAGGCCCGGCTGGCACGCGCGCATGAGCTGTCCCTCGCCGTACGGCCGCCCGAGCCGGTCGAGCTGGCCCCGGCTCCGGTGCGCGAAGGGAACGTCCGGCCGGCCCTGGCCGATGATCCCCGCGAAATCCCCCTTCTCGAAAAGCGCCGGTACCTGGAGCACCTGAACGCCGAAATGCTCCGGTTCGACCGGCGCATCGTCGACACCCAGGCCGCCTATCGCGACGAGATCACCGAGTGCTGGTTCGTGAACTCGGACGGCACGGCGCTGCACGAGCTCCGGCCCGACGTGACCCTCTCGGCCCTCGCCGTGGCGCGCGATGGCGGGGTGCTGGAGCGGGCCGTCGAGTCACTGGGTGCGCGCGGCGGCTGGACCCGGGTGCGCGACCAGGAGGAGCTCTTCCGCACGGCGGCGAGGCGCGCGGTGGGCCTCCTCGACGCCAAGCCGGTGCGAAGCGGCAGTTATCCCCTCGTGCTCGATCCCCGGCTCGCCGGCGTGGTGGCACACGAGACGGTCGGACACCTGTGTGAGGCGGATACCCAGCTCGAGGATCCGGTGGCTGCCGAGCTCGCCGCCCCCGGACGGCAGCTGGGCAGCGAGCTGCTGACTGTCGGCGATGACGGCAGCGTCGTCGGGCTCCGCGGGACGCTGCCATTCGATGACGAAGGTACGCCGCCCAGCAATACCCTCCTGGTACAGCATGGTGTTGTGGTCGGCCGCCTGCACTCTCGCGAAACGGCGGCACGGTTCGTTGAGCGACCCACCGGCAATGCCCGCGCGCTTTCGTTTCGTCACGTGCCGCTCGTCCGGCTCACCAATACCTATGTTGCGAACGGCAGCGGCACCTTCGCGGACCTGATCCGCGACGTGAAGCTTGGGGTCTACGCCTGTGATGCCGTGGGCAGCCGGCATCGCGGCGACACCTATTCGTTCACGGCCGGGCACGGGTACATGATCCGGGACGGCGCCCTGGCCGAGCCGGTGAAGGGTGTGGTCCTGGTGGGATTCGTGACTGAGATCCTCGGCGCCGTGGACCGCGTCGCCGGTGACTTCCGGTGGCACGAGTCTGGTGGCGGCTGCGGCAAGGGTGGCCAGTCGCCGCTGCCGGTAGCCGAGGGCGCGCCGCACGTCCGCTTGCGCAGTGCCGAGGTGCGGGGGCAGGCACCATGATCAGCCGCCTGCTGGACGCTGCGCGCGCGCGGGTGCAGATGGCCGACGCGGTCGCCAAGACTGACGAGACCCTCACGCTGCGGCTGCGCGATGGCGAGGTCATCGCCGCGCACACCTCCGAGCAGGCCGGCCACAACTTGCGTGTGGTCGTGGATGGACGGATCGGTGTGGCGGGCACCACGGCGCTCGACCCGGACGCGCTGCTCGATGCCGCTCTCGCATCGGCCGCCGCGGGCGATGAAGCCCCCCTGCTGCTGCCCAGCCCGTCGCCGCTGCCGCGTGTCCATACCCACGTGCCGAGGGCCGCCGCGGCCACCGTCACGGAACTGGGGCAGCTGGGCCGCCTTCTCACCAATCGACTGTGTCAGGGCGGCCGCAGCGTCACGGTGCACGTGGAGCGGTCGGTGGGATCGGTGCACGTCGGCAACACGCGCGGCGTGGACACGGCGTACCCGGTGACACTGGTGGCGCTCGACATCAACGTGCGCAGCCCGTCGGAAGACGGCAGCGTTCACGTCGTGGCACACGTGGCAGGCGCGGACCTTCCCGGTCAGGCCGTCATCGACACCCTCGTTACGGACTTCGAGCAGCGGCTTGCGTGGGCCGCGGCCCCGGCGCCCGCGCCCGCCACCACGGCGCCGGTGTTGCTGCTCCCCGAGGCCGTACGAGCACTCCTTGTGCCGGTGCAACAGGCGCTGGTCGGGAAGGCCTTCCTCCTGGGCACGTCTCCGCTCGCCGAGAATCTCGGAGAGCAGGTGCTGCACCCGAGCCTCTTCCTGACGGACGACCCGCTGCTCGATGGTCAGGCCGGCTCACGTCCGGTCGACGATGAGGGCGTCGCCAGCTTTCGCGCGCCGCTCATCGAGGGTGGCGTCGTCTGCCGCTGCATCTATGACCTGGAAACGGGCGCGCTCGCCGGGCGGCCGTCAACGGGCCACGGCCGCCGGTCCACCTTCGGCAAGGCACAGCCCGCGTTCTCCAACCTCGTGCTCCACGCCGGCGAGCACGACTTGGCGTCCCTCATTGCGGCAATGGGAGACGGCCTGCTGGTCGATGCGGTTGCGGGTGGGACCGGTGGCAGCTCCCGCTCGGGGACCTTCACCCATCCGGTGGTTCTCGGCTACCGGGTGCAGGGTGGGGAGGTGATCGGTCGCGTCGAGGGGGTGGTCATCGCCGGGAATATCTTCGACGCCCTCGGGTCGATTGGCGGGATCGGCCGGGATGCGCGCTGGATCGGGAGTTCCCTCCTGCCGCCGCTGCTCCTGGAAGGGGTGACCGTAGCACCCCGCTGATGCCTGCCGTACCGGGCAGACCGGGTTCCTCCGTGCAACCTTTCGCCAGCGCCTCCCGTCTAAGCCCCCGATACCCACAACGGCCGGAGGTCCAATGTCATTCGCTCGTGCGTCGCTGGGACTGGCGGCGCTGGCCCTATGCGTCCCAGGCCTGGCCCAGGCCCAGAAGCAGTTCACCCTCTCAGGCGACGAGGTCGCGGTCTACAATCTCGCGGGCACCGTCAGGATTTCGGCCGGGAGCGGCGGTTCGGTGACGGTGGCCGTCACGCCAGGGGGCAGTGACGGCGCCAAGCTCACCTTCGCCGAGGGCAGCGTCAGGGGACGGAATGCACTGCGCGTCATCTATCCCTCCGACCGGATCATCTTCGGCGACATGGGTAAGGGAAGCACCGAACTCTCCGTCCGTGAGGACGGCACCTTCGGCAGCGATGACGAGTCGCGTCACCGTAACCAGGGTGGTCGTGTGCGGATCTCCGGATCTGGTTCAGGGCTCGAGGCGCACGCCAGCCTCGTCATCAGCGTTCCCGAGGGCAAGAGCGTCAATGTTTACCTCGGTGTCGGCGATATCACCGCCTCGAACGTCAACGGAAACCTTCGGCTGGATACCTCGAGCGGCGGCGTGGACGTCACCGGTATCACGGGCGATCTCAGCATCGAGACCGGGTCGGGCGATGTGAAGGTGTCGCGCGTTTCCGGCAATGCGGTGTCAATCGATACCGGGTCGGGTGACGTGACGGGTACCGGCATCAAGACGGCGGACCTCAATGTGGATACCGGGTCGGGTGACGTCTCACTCTCTGATGTGACGTCGGAGAACGTGTCCATCGATACCGGGAGCGGATCGGTGAACCTGGCCCTCACGACCACGGTGGATCAGCTGAAGGTGGATACCGGATCCGGTGACGTGACCATTACGCTACCGGCGACGCTCAGCGCCCGGGTCGCCATCGAGACGGGAAGCGGCGACATCACCACCGACTTTCCCATCCAGGTGCGCAAGACCGGTGGCGACGAGTTGGTGGGCACCATCGGCTCGGGAACCGGCCGGATCGCGATCGATACCGGCTCGGGCGACGTCAAGCTGATTAAGCGGCCGTGATGGTGTTCACCGTTCACTGCCGTTCAAAAACAGTCTTTCCGCCCAGCACCGTCCGCAGCACCTTCGTCGCCAGGATATTCTCGGCGGGCACCGCCATGATGTCCTGGTCCAGGATCACGAAGTCGGCATACTTGCCGACGGCCAGGCTTCCAACCTCGTTCTCCATGAAGGCCGCATAGGCGGGCCACAGCGTCATGCCGAGCAACGCTTCCTCGCGCGTCAGCCGCTGCGCCGGAAACCATCCGCCGGTGGGAAGGTTCTCGGCATCCTGCCGCGTCACGAACGCGTGGAATGACACGAGCGGGTTGATCGACTCCACGGGTGCGTCCGAGCCATTGGGAATGATGACGCCGGTTTCCCGCAGGGAGCGCCAGGCATACGCCCCCTGCACCCGGACCGGTCCGATGCGGGTACCAACCCAGTACATGTCGCTCGTCTGGTGGCTGCCTTGCATGGACGGAATGACGCCGAGGTCGGCGAAGCGGGGGATGTCCTGCGGCGACAGCAACTGCGCATGCTCGACCCGGAAGCGATGGTCTGGCGTGGGCACCTGTGTGAGGGCGGCGGCGTAGGTATCCAGCACCACACGGTTCGCGCGATCACCGATGGCATGGATCGCCATCTGGTAGCCGGCGCGGAGCGCCCGCAATACGATCTGCGCCATGTCCTCCGGCAAAAGCCGGAAGTGGCCGCTGTTGCCCGGGTCATCGCTGTAGGGCGCCAGCAGCGCGGCGCCGCGGCTGCCCATGGCGCCATCGAGCTCGATCTTCACTGCCCGGACCCACAGGTGGCCATTGTACAGGCCGAGCCGGGGCTTCTGCGCCAGTTGTGCCGCGAGAAAGCTCGCCGTGTCACTCTCAGCGAGGATCATCAGGTAGCTGCGAAGGTTGAAGCGGCCCTCGCGGGCCAGGCTCTCGTACGCCTCGAGATCCGGCGCCTCGATGCCGGGGTCGTGGATCCCGGTCAGCCCGAACCGGTTCGCCTCGGCGATGGCCGGCAGCGTGGTCGCGCGCCTGCTCTCCAGGCTGTCGGCGGGGATGACACGCTCGACCAGCTGGAACGCGACATCAATCAGCACACCGGTCGGCTCGCCACGAGCGTCACGAACGATGCGACCACCCGGCGGATCGGCCGTGTTCCGGGTAATGCCAGCCAGCCGCAGCGCCGCCTGGTTTACCAGCGCGGCATGGCCATCCACCCGACGCAGATACACCGGATTGTCTGGTGTCGCTCGAGAGAGCCCCGCGTTGGTGGGGAAGTCCGTGCCCCAGAGATTCTGGTCCCAGCCGCGACCGCGGATCCACGTGCCTGGGCCTGCCTGCTTCGCCCTGGCGGCAACGCGGGCCACCAGCGAGTCATAGGAGGGTACGCCCCGCAGGTCGAGCGTTGCCAGGATGAGGCTGAGGTTGCGCAGATGTGCGTGCGCGTCGATAAAGCCGGGGTACAGCGGTCGTCCGCCCGCATCGATTCGTGTAGTGCCCGGCCCCATGAACGCGGCAGCCTCGGCGTTTGATCCAACGAACACGATGCGGTCACCCTGTGCAGCAAGAGCCTCGGCCCGAGGGTGAGCGGTGTTGACGGTGTAGATGACGGCGTTGGTGACGACGAGATCGGCGGGACGGGACTGGGCAACGAGCAGGGCGGGGCACAGCACCAGTACGGAAGCGAGTCGGATCACCTGTTCCCTGTTCCCTGTTCCCGCCGTTGAAGTTCCCGCAGGTTCAGGCCAGCCCCAGGGCCTCCCCATACGCCATACCTTGCGACATGCGGTCGTAGATCGCGCCCAGGGTCTCGGGAGCGCCAGCCAGGAACCGGGCCCGCGGGTCCCCCCTGGACGGACACTCAACCTGCATGACGGCGGTGACCTGGCCTGACAGCCGACCGAGGAACTCGGCCAGCATGCCGCAGCTCACATGACAGGAGGGGTACTCGCTCGAGCCAGGCTCGCCGGCCTCCGCCCACTCGATGGCGTCGAGGGCCAGCACCGCATCACAGAGCGGGCGCGCCGTCAGCGGACCCCAGCCCATTTCAGAGAAGAAGCGCGAGAGCACCTCGCTCAGGAATGCCTGGTCGAGGTCGCCGGGATCGGCGAGCTGGTAGGTCTCCTTCAGCCAGGCGGCGTAGGCGACGTAGAGTTCGGCCCCGCCGCCGAATCCGGCTTCCTGCAGGTACGCAGCCGTCTGCACCCCCACTTCGCGGTCGAGGGTGGCGCGAAGCTGCTGGAAGAAGCGGCGGCCGATGCCGGCGCAGTGGCTGGAAGCGAGGAAGTTGGGATTCATGTCTGGGTTCGAGTGGGAGTCTACGGCGTGGGCCCAAGGCGGCGCAAGAGTTCCGCTTCGTCTAGTATTTCGACGCCCAACTTCCGTGCCTTGTCCAGCTTGCTGCCCGCCTCGTCTCCGGCCACCACGAAGCTGGTCTTCTTGCTCACGCTCGAGGCGATCCGGCCGCCGGCGCCCTCGATCAACTCGGTCGCCCTGGTGCGGCTCAACGTCGGAAGTGTGCCGGTCAGAACGACCGTGAGGCCAGTGAGGGGGCCGTCTCCGGCCGCCGCGCCCGGCTCGGTGAAATTGACGCCGGCGGCGCGCAGGCGCTTCATGACCGCCCGGTTTCGCGTTTCGGCGAAGAACTCGGCCACGGCATCCCCAATGGCGCTGCCAACGCCCGGCACCTCGTCGATGTCTTCCTGGCTCGCCGCCATCAGGGCATCGAGCGTCCCGAAGTGCCGCGCCAGGGTCTGGGCCACCTGTTTTCCCACGTGCCGGATGCCCAGGCCGAATAAAAGCAGCGAGAGCGGCTGCGATTTCGAGTTGGCGATCGCCTGGACCAGCTGCTCCGCCGATTGCTCCGCGAACCGGTCGAGTTTCACGAGTTGTCCGGCGTCGAACCGGTACAGGTCGGCCACGTCGTGGATCAGCCCGGCATCGAGCAACTGGCGCACTCGCTCGTAGCCGAGTCCCCGAATGTCCATGGCGCCGCGCCCGGCGTAGTGCACGATGCCCTCGAGGACGCGTCCGGGGCAGGCGATATTGGGGCAGAAGCGTATCGCTTCGTCCTCGGAACGCTCCGCGGGCGTGCCGCACACCGGACAATGGTCCGGCATGACAAATGGCTGCTCGGTGCCGTCTCGCTTCTCCCGGACCGGTCCCAGCACCTGCGGGATCACCTCACCCGCCCGCACCACCTCGACCCAGTCGCCCTCGCGGATGTCCTTCTGGCCGATGACATCCTCGTTGTGCAGTGTTGCCTTCGAGACGGTGACGCCCGCGAGCTCGACCGGCTCGAGCTCGGCCCATGGGCTCAGTGCCCCGGTGCGGCCCACGTTGATGTGGATCTTCCTGAGTCGCGTCACCGCGATCTCAGGGGCGAACTTCCGGGCGATCGCCCAGCGTGGCTCGCGATCGCTGATGGTGCCGAGCTCCGTCTGCAGCGTGAGGCGATCGACCTTCACCACCACGCCGTCGGCGGCGAAGGGAAGAGCCGGCAGCGCCTCAGCCAGCTCCGCGACCATCCGCTGCACGTCATCTATCGACTTGGCACGAGAGTGATGCGGCTCGACCTGAAAGCCCCACTGTTCGAGCCGCTCCAGCAGGCCGTGCTGGGTCGTTGCGACCGGATCGCCCTCCAGCGTCTCGACCGTGAACGCGAACAT
>Ga0315273_10005907_pt1 | contig 15185 bp, 7 predicted proteins | sample YL17G02_0_MG_FD_205753 | JGI IMG/M metagenome (GOLD analysis project Ga0315273, IMG submission 205753) | Sediment microbial communities from Yellowstone Lake, YNP, Wyoming, USA - YL17G02_0 | ecosystem: Environmental > Aquatic > Freshwater > Lake > Sediment | place: USA: Wyoming | collected...
GAGCCCCGTCATGTCCTGAGCGAACGGGTAGGACTGGAGAACGTCGTTGTCGGCCGTCTTCGTGACGGTGACCATCGGAGTCCACGACGACCTGTCTTTCGAGTACTCGAAGACGAAGTTGTCCCCTTCGGTGTTCGAGGAGTGATACGCGTCGAGGAAGAACGTCTGGTCGTGTCCGGCGGCCACGCTCAAGGTCCAAGTATGTTCCAGCCGGCTGGACGACGAAACGACGGCCTCCTTGAGCACCTCCGCGATGTCGTCTTGCGTCATCGTCGTCAGGTAAGAACCCGACAGGATGCTCCCGTACACGGGCGCTTGGTCTCCGGTGGCGGTTGCGTTGACGCCGTCGGCTTTGACCTCGATCGAGACGTACTCGGTGGCCGTCAAGCCGGAGTTATCCGTCACCATCAGCGACGCGTACTGCCAGCCGATCGTCGTGTAGGTGTGGTCCACGATGGCGCCGGATCCGGTGGCGCCATCGCCGAAGTTCCAGGCCCACGAGACGATCGATCCGTCCGGATCGTGGGAGCCGCTCCCATCGAAGTGAACGGGCAGAGGCGCCGGGCCGTGGAGGACCGACGCGACCGGTACCGCGACCGGTGGATAGCCTTGCGTCGTCGCCGTCGAAGTGGCGGAGTACGCGGAGTGGGCCGTCACGTTGAAAGCCCGCACGCGGTAGCTGAAGGTCGACGACGACGGCAGCCCGGTGTCGCCGTAGTAATTGATGTTGCGGCCGGTCTGCGCGATCTGCGTCCAGCTCGCGGGATGGGTGTCGCAAAACGCCGTCGTGCCCTGACACCGCTCGACCTTGAACCCCTCCTCGTTGTTCGAGTTGTCGGTCCAGGTCATGTTGATCCAATCGGGGGTGAACGCTATCGCCGTCAGGTCGCTGGGGGCGACCGGAGGAAGTGGCGGACCTACCGTAATGGTCAGCGGCGTGGCCGACCCGGTGCCGCCCCGTCCGTCGTATGCGGTGAGCGTAACCTGATAGGTCCCCTGATCGAAGAAGGTGTGGTAATCGCTCCCGCCCCAGGACTCGGCACCGTCACTGTACCTCCACTGTAGGTTGCCGACGAAGCCGTCGGGGTCGTACGTGCCGGCCGCGTAGAAGATGACGTCGAGCGGCATCGGTCCCGAGGTAATGTTCGACGAAGAGACCGCCACCGGCGGGATGTTCGGCTCGAGCACGTTGACGAGGAGTTCCTGCATGGTCTTCGCCCCGCCGTTGTCGGTCACGGTCAGCGTCGCGACGTAAGGCCCGCCGACGGTGTACGGGTGGGTTGGGTTGGCCGCGGTCGAGGTCGCACCGTCGCCGAAGTCCCAGGCGTACGAAGCTACGGCGCCCCCGGGGTCCGTGCTGCCGGTCGAGCTGAAGCCCACCGAAATGGAGACGTCGCCGCTTGCCGGTGTCGCCGAAGCCACCGCGACCGGCCAGTTGTTGCCGCCGGTGCCGAACAGGTCGTAACCGATCCGGTAGCTCGCGTACGGTGACGTGTTGCGCACGATCGATCCCGCGATCAACGTCTTGCCTCCGGAAGCCGCGACGTTCGGATACGCCTCGCCGATGGGACTGTTCGAGAAAACGAAACCCTGCGGGTCGATAACCGTACCCGTCGAAGTGATCCTCATCCCCATCAAGTCGCTTCGCGCGTCGATCGTTTCGAGGCTCCAGTCGCCGCCCAGGTCCGTCTTCTGATCCTGCCAGACGACCACGAACTGCGAGCCGTCCCAGGCGACGTTCGGCCGATACTGGTCGTCCTTCCACGGTGTGAGGTTGACGTACGGGTGCACCGTGCCGTCCGGGTCGATCAGCCGCATGAGCAGGTCGGTCTCGGTGCCGGATGTGAGTTCCTGCGACTGCACCATCAGCGCGACGTTGCCGCTCGACGCCAGGCCGAGGCTGAAGATGCCGTTGCCGCCGGCGGTCGAGTAGGAGCCGTGAACCGTGAAGTCGGGCACCTTACCGCCCGTGGCGTCGATGAAGGTCCCCAGCGTGCTCGCGCTGCTGTTGTCGTGGGTCGCATTTGCCTGCCAGACGAGCAGCCAGCGCCCTCCCAGGACCGTAAGCCTCGGGCTGCTGGAATAGGTCCCACCCATCGCGATCGGCGACGTGTCCAAGACCATGCCGTCGGAGCCGCGTACTCGCGCCGCGATCGGGGAGATGTACTGGCACGTGAAGCCGCAGCGAAGCCCGACCACCAGGAAATCGCCTCCCAGAGCTTCGACGTCGACGGGGCCGAAGCCGGAGCTCATCACGACGATCGGCGCGGCATCGACGGGTGTCCCGTTGGCCTGCACCCGCCGCACCACCACGCCGCTGGCGTTGTTCCAGGCCACCATGTAAAGGGAGCCGTTCCAGGCGACGGCGGGGTAACCCGGATAGTTGATCGAATCGGCCGACGCATCGAGCTCGATCGGCTCGGCCGTCAGCGGGTTGCCGGCAGCGTCGAGCGGCTGCGCGACGATACGGCTCCGCGGCGTCGTGCTCGACCGGTAGACCATCATGGTGCCGCTGCCGCTCGTAGCGATGTCGACCCGAAGCTGCGCGGGCGCTCCGATGGATAGGGTCCGGTTCGCTCTGGCGACGTTGCTCGAGTCGATGTGGGTCGAGAACACCTCGTAGCTGCCGGTCTGACCCACCCACACGAAGTCCGACCAAGCCAACTGCAAGGTGCCGTTGCCGGCGCTGGCACTGGTCCCCGTATTCGTGCCTGCGACCAGCACACCGCCCGGGTCGAGCACCTGGCCCGCGGTGTTCACGCGCGCGATGCGAGTCTCGGTGAGGGAGCCCCACGTCACCTTCCACTGAGAGCCGTCCCAAGCGACGCTCGTCACCGCGTAGCCTCCCGGCTCGTTCGGCCCGGAGATGTTCACCCCGTTGCCGCCACCATCGAGCATCTGTCCGTTCAGTCCGATGCGGCTACCCATCACGGCGACCGTCCAGTCCGGGAGCTGCTCGGTCCAGACGGCGTAGAAGCCGCTGCCGTTTGCGATCAGCTTCGTGAGCGGCGGATCGTACGGGGAGGGAGCAGGGGGGGCGAGGAGGTTGAGCGCAGCGTCGAAACGAGTCCCGTTGGCCAGTAGGAATACCCCGCCGGCATACGCGAGCTGGATGTTCTCAGCCCCGTAAGCGATTGCGGGCTGGAGGCTGCGCGGTCCCGGATCGAGCAGGACGCCCGCGGAGGAGATCCGAACCGCGACGACGTCGTTGTTGACCGGCGTCCCCTGATTCACGACGACCCATTCCGAGCCGTCGGACGCGACCGCCCAGGGTCCGGGTGTCATGTTGTGGAGCTTGATCGGCTTGGGATCGAGCACGTGGCCGTCGGGGGCGACGCGCAGCGCCTCGAGGGATGTCAAGTAGTAGCCGGTTCCGCCGAAGTCGACGCTCTCGAAGACCACGAGCCAATTCGTGCCGTTCCAGGAAGCCCGTGGGTTCTTCTGCGAGGCGGGGCCCGCCGCGATCGCGAATGGCACCGTCTCGAGAGGATTGCCGGACGCGTTGAAGCGCATGCCGTAGATGTCCCAGGAGGTTTCGCCTTCGTACCCTCCGGTGCTGTTGGCGCGGTTGTCGGACCACATCGCGAGCACCGTGCTGCCCCCCTGACAGAGGGACGGGGCGACCTGGTCGGTGACCGCCGCGGCGACCGCCGCGTCGCCGGGCAGGAAGCGAGAGGGGAGCCGGAGGGTTTGAGCCCTAACGCCGAGCGCGCTCAACGTCACCGCCAGCATGGATCCGAAGACAACCGCCGCAACCCGTCGCCCCGTTCTCATATCCCATCCTCCCCGTGTCGTAGCCGTGGACACGCGCAGTGTAGTCCGCCAGAACCCGGGAGAACGTCGAGCGGAGCACCTGATACACGACCTTCCCGACGGACGATGTCTCCAGTTTTTACGGCGGAGCCCCACAGGCGCTAAGATCCGGCGGTGGTGAAACGACGAGACGACGACGGATCGCTCCTTGCGGCGTGCCGAACCGGCGATTCGGCGGCGTGGGAAACCCTGATCCGGCGCTACCGGCGGCTGATCTATTCGGTACCGTCGGCCTACCGGCTGCCGGTCGACCAGGCCGACGATGTCTTTCAGAGGGTCACGATCAAGCTGTTCGAGCACGTCTCCAGGGTGCGCTCCGCCGAGACGCTGCCCGCGTGGCTGCTCGTGACGACGCGACGCGAAAGCAGGGAGATCTCGAGGAAAGAGAAGCGGTACGCCTCTTTCGAGGACGAGGACTCGGAGCGTCTCCCCGCGGATTCTTTAGACGTCGCCGGGCGGCTGGACGCGGTCGCCCGCGAGCACGCCGTCGCGCTTTCGTTGGAACGGATGGGCTCTCCCTGCCGGGAGCTGCTGACGGCCCTCTACGTCGAGGATCCGACCCCTCCGTACGACGAAATCTCCCGCCGATTGGGCCGCCCGATCGGGAGCCTCGGCCCAACCCGCTCGCGGTGCCTGGAGAAGCTCAAATCTCTCTATCTCGAATCGGGTATCAGCGACCCCCCCGCCCCCTCTTCTGGTGCGACGGGCGGAGTTGGCCCGAGGAGGTCTTGAGGATGCGCCGGAGAAAGATCGTGAGCGACGAAGACCTCATCCGCGACTTGAATGGCCGCCACCTCCTCGAGCCCTCCCGCCGGATTCTTGCCGAGGCGATCGCGCTCGGCGGCCGGCTGGATCCGGGCCGCAAAGGGCTGGTCGCGTGGATCGCCGAGTTGCTGTTCGATTCCGGCCTGGCGCCCGCGACCGCTGGCGTGCGCAGCGGCGCGGCGGCCTCCGAAAGGCGCCTGCTCTACCACTGCCGGACCGAGACCGACGGCGAGGCCCAGGTCGACCTGCGTCTGCACGCCGTGGCCGACGGCACGGTGGAGATGGTCGGCCAGCTCCTCCCGCCGTGGAGTGGCGCCAGCGTCGAAGCGAAGTCGGGGCGCGCCCTCCGCCAGGCCGTGCTGGGCGTCAACGGAGAATTCGCCGTGGCCGGGATTCCCGGCGGGAGCGACACGATCGTCCTCACGATCCTCGCGAAGGACGGGAACTCCATCGTCCTCGGCGGCGTGCCGATGCCGGCGCGCAAGGGGCGGCCGGCGTCGCGATGACGTCACCGGAGCAAGCCGCCGCGCGCCGTCTCGAAGCCCGGTTCGACCGGCTTTGGAAGACGGATCTGCGCAAGGCGGCACGGGTCGCCGCCGCGCTCTCGAAATCCGCCGCGCGCTCGCGGGATGCCGTCGCGCGAGCGATCGCGCTGCGGGTGACCGCGCACATGGATCATTACCGTGGCAAGTCGTCCTTGGCTCCGGCGAAGTTGCTCCGCGCGGCGGCGCTTTTTGAAGGCGCCGACCTCCCGCTCGACGCGGGCGACGTGCTGCGCTCGGCGATCGACGTCTACGCGCACCTCGGCCGCGATCGCGAGGCGCTGGCCGCCGCCGCGAAAGCCCGGGTGATCTACACGCGCCATCGCGACGCGCTGCGCCTCGGCAAGCTCGCCGTCAACGTCGGCAATCTGCATCAACGCCGGGGCGACCTCGCCTCGGCGCGCCGGTCTTACGCCGAGGCGCGGCGGCGCTATGCGAGCTCCGGCACGCCGCTCAGCCGCGCCAACGTGGACTTCAACGAGGCCAACGTGCTCGAGGCGTTCGACCGCTTGGCCGAGGCGCGCCCTCTTTATGAGAGCGCGCGGGCCGTCTACCGCCGGGAGAAACTCGACGCCTTCGCAGCCCGCGCCGCGTTCGCGATCGCCGAGTTAGACGTCGTGGAGGGTTTTCTCGACCGCGGCCTCGCTCGGCTCGAGGACGCAAGAGAGAGTCACCAGGCGTTGGGCGACATCTTGGGCGCCGCGCACTGCGACCTCGAAGCCGCCGAAGCGCTGCTCCGTTTGAACCGACGAGCCGAAGCGGAAAGCGCCGCGGGGCGCGCGCTCCGGTTGTTCCGCCGCGCGCAGCACGATACCGAGACGGCCTCCTGCCTCGGCGTGCTCGGCGGCGTGGCGCTCCAGGAGGGCCGGCCGGGCCGCGCGGCGACCCTCTTCCGCGACGCCCAGCGGCGCGAGACCGCCGCGGGGAATCCCTCGGGCGCGGCCCTTCACGGTGTGGGTGTCGCCCAGGCCGAGATTCAACGCGGGCGCGCGCGCGCGGGAGCGGCCGTCGCGAAACGATCGGCTGCGGTTTTCGGATCCAGGAAGCTCGTCTCACGCCAGGCCCGCGCGCTCGCCGTCGCGGCCGAAGGACTACGGCGGGCCGGCGACGCCGGAAACGCCCGCAGGCTGGCGGAACGCGCCGCCTCACTCGCCAACCGGCGGGGCGACCGTCGTTCGGAGCTGGCGGGACTGCTCGTCCTCGCGCGCGTCGAGGAATCCGCCGGGCACCACGCCAAGGCGTTCGAGCGCCTGGTCGAGGCCGAGCGGTGCGTCGAACGGATGCGGCGCGGGGTGACCAGCGAAGAGAGCCGTCTCGCGTTCGCGCTGGACAAGATCGAGGTGTACGAAACGCTCGTGGACAACCGGCTGCGCGTCGGGACGCGCCGCGCGGTGACGGCCGCTTTGATCTACGCCGAGCGCGGGAAGGCCCGCGCTTTGGCGGAGCGATTGTCCGAGGGCCGGCCTGCGCTCGTGAATCGCGGAAGCGCCGAGGCGAGGCGCCTGCTCGCGCGCCTCAACGAGGTCGAGCGCAAGCTGGCGGTCGCCGAGGCGCGCCTCGACGACGACGGCGCGACGCCGGGACTGCGCGGAGCGCGCGCCACGCAAGTTGCGACGCTCTCCGCCACTCGGTGGGCGACGCTCACCCGTCTCGCGCAGGAAGATCCTCGTGGCGCGACGCTGCTCGGCGCGCGAATCCCCGACCCGCTCACGGCGCTGGGTCCGTTGGGCGCCAACGAAATCGTTCTCGAATACGCGCAAAGCGGAGGCCGCTTCCATCTTTTCGTCGTCGAGCGCGGCGGCGTCAGCGCGCACCGCGGAATCGCCAGTGTCTCTCAGGTGGGCGAGCTGGCCACGTTGCTACGCTTCCAGCTCGGCAAGGGCGTCTTAGGCGAGGGCCATACGGATCGCTTCGCGCCGTTTCTGATGGCGACGCTTTCGACCTACCTCGAGCAGCTCCACCGTTTGCTCTTGGCGCCGGTGGCCTCGCGACTCGCGGGCAAGCTCGTGCGGATCATCCCGCACGGCATCCTGCACGGCCTTCCATTCCACGCGTTCGAACGCGGCGGCGCGCCTCTGATCGAGAGCGCAGTCGTCTCGTACGCCCCGAGCCTGACGGTGCTGGGACTGCTGGGACGCCGGGGCCCGGCGAAGGGCTCCGTCCCCTTGGTTCTCGGCATCCCCGACCGCTCGGCCCCCGAGATCGAGGCCGAAGTCGACGCCCTCAAGCGGCGGTTGGGCGACGCGCGGTTCTTCCGCGGGGGCCAGGCGACCGCCGATGCGATGCGCCTGTGCGAGGAGCGCCCGCCGCTGCTTCACGTCGCCTCTCATGGCTTTTTCTCGGAAGACGGCGCTCAGCGCGCCGGGTTGAAGCTCGGCGATACGTGGATTTCGCTCGACGATATCTACGCGCTGCGCGGGACCGGCGCGCTCACCGTGCTTTCCGGCTGCGAGACCGGGAGGGGCAGCGTATATTCTGGTGACGAGTGGGTCGGATTGGTCCGAGGGTTCTTGCAGGCAGGAGCGCGTGCTGTGGTGGCCTCGCTATGGGAAGTGCACGACAAGAGCGCGGCGGCGCAGATGGACGATTTCTACGCCGGTCTCACCGCCGGGCGTCCGGTCGCCGAGGCGATGGCCGAGGCGCAGCGCGCCGCGCGCCGGCGCGACCCCCTGCCGCTGCGCTGGGCACCGTTCATGGTGATCGGCGATCCCACGTTGAAGCTCGCGTCGCGGAGGGCGGCATGATCGCGCGCGTCCATCTCGTCGTTGTCCTCCTCGCCCTCGTGGCACTTGCGGGTCGCGGCGCCTTCGCCGTCTGCACGCCCGTGGACGACGACCGCGTGACCGGCGAGCTGGTGATCGAATTGCATCCGGGGCTCCCGATTGGACCGGTCGCGGCAAGGCATCCGATCACGGTGCTCGATGCGATTCCGGAATGGAACCTCTACCGCGCGACCGTGAGCGCAGGAGCCAACGTCGACCAGACCGTCAGCGACCTCGGCGCCGACGCGGACGTGCAGAGGGCCGAGCCGCACCGGCACCTCGAGACCGGCGAGGGGGTCAAGCGGACGATCCCCGAGATGGACGTGACGGCGAACTCCACGATCTTCCTCAACCAAGCGCTGGCGGCGTCCATCCACACGGCCTCCGCGCACGCGCGCTACACCGGCGAGGGCGTGACGGTGGCGATCCTCGACACCGCCCAGTCCGTGTCGAATCCGGAGACTGCGGCTTCGATGGCCGGGCCGGGTCTCGATCTCGTCGGCGGCGGGTCGACCGCGGAGATTCCGGCAAACGGAATCGACGACGACGGGGACGGCCTCATCGACGAATGCGACCAGCATGGCACGCACGTCGCGGGGCTCGTCCACCTCGCGGCCCCGAACGCCAGGATCCTCGCGATCCGGGTGCTCGAAGAAGACGGCAAGGGCGAGTCGTTCACGATCGCCAAGGGGATCCTCAGTGCGATCCACGCCGGCGCGAAGGTGATCAATCTCTCCTTCAGCATGCAGCACGACTCGCGCGTGATTGCGCGCGCTCTCGAAGACGCCGCCGACGCGCGGATCGTCGTCATCGCCGCCGCGGGGAACGGCGGCCTCGAGTGCGTGGAATTCCCCGCCTACCGGCCAGACGTCCTTGCGGTCGCCTCGGTGGACGACACGTTCGTGCGTTCCGATTTTTCGAGCTACGGCGCCGAGATCGACCTCTCGGCACCCGGACGCAACGCACTGTCCACGTTCGGCGGCGCCGCCTGGGCGCGCTGGACGGGAACGTCCTTTGCGGCACCTCTAGCCGCAGGCGGCGCGGCGCTGCTGTTCGAGAAGTACCCCGGATTGACGCAGGCGCAGGCCATGAGCGTGCTCACCGGCGCGACGCAGCCGGACTCCAATCCGCCGTCCCTCGACGGTCTCATGGGAACCGGGGTGCTGGACCTCGACGGGATCACGCTCGCGCTGACGACCGACCGCTCGTCGCTCAAGGCCCGCCAGGATCCGGGTGGCACGGTGGTGCGGTTCAGCCCGGTGCAGGGGGCCGCGCACTACGACGTCGCCCGGGGTGATCTCGCCAACGTCTCGCTCTCCGTTGGCCAGGTCAACCTTGGCCCACTCACGTGCCTCGCCAACGACACGACGGTGACGGACATCACAAGCACCCCGGACCCGGCGATTCCCGCCCCCGGGCAGGTCTTCTTCTACGTGTTCCGCGACGATGCCCCCGACGCTTCGGGCCTGTCGTACGGGTCGGGCAGCCAATACAGACCGCGCGTTCCCGGTGCGAGCGACTGCGCACTCTGAACCGCGCCTGCTGGCGGCCGCGCTCGCCGCGCTCGCGCTGACGGCGGGGTGCGGCGCGCCGGCGACGGCGCCAGCGCCTGTCCGTGGCGACGTCGTTGTCGCCGTGCGCGGCGACGTTGACTCTTTCAATCCCTACGTCAGCGATGACGCGGCGTCGGCTGCCGTGCTCGAACTCCTGTACCCGCGCCTGGTGCGAGAAACCGGTTTCGCGGGCGGCGCATCGACGCTTGCGCCTTGGCTCGCATCGTCGTGGGATCGTTCTGCCGACGGCTTGGCGGTGACGTTCCATCTGCGCCCGGACGCGCGCTGGAGCGACGGGAGTGCCGTGACGTGCGAGGACGTCCGGTTCACGTGGAAGGTCCAGACCGATGAAGCGCTCGCGTGGTCCGGCGCGTTTCTGAAGAAGCGCGTAGCCAGCGTCTCGTGCCCCGACGCGGCGACGGCCGTGTTCCGCTTCACCGAGGCGTACGCCGATCAGATCCTCGACGCGAACGACGACGCGATCGTCCCCGCGGCGTACGGCGCCATCCCTCGCAACCGGTGGGCCGCGACACGATGGGAAGACCGGGCGGTCACGTGCGGGCCGTTCAAGCTCGCATCCGTTGCCGCCGGCCAGGAGGCGGTGCTCGTGCGCGACCCCGGCTGGTGGGGCGCGGAAGACGTCGCGCTCGAGCGGGTGGTGCTGCGCGTCCTCCCCGACCCCGCCGCTGGATTCCTGCGGTTCCTCGACGGCGACGTGGACCTCTTCGCGAAAGTCCCGCCGTTGCGAGCGGACGAGCTGCGCGTGAAGGCGGGTTTCGAGCTGATCGAACTGCCGTCTCTTTCGTACTCCTTCATCGGATGGAACGTGCTCGCGCCTGGAGCGTACGTGGTGGACCGCAAGGCGCGGGGCTGTGGTGGCGGCGCGGAGTGCGCGGAGGCCGACGCCGACATTCTCCGCCTGCAGCGGACGAAGCCCCACCCGGTGCTCGCCAACGCGCGCGTCCGGCGCGCGCTCACCCTGGGGATCGACCGCGGCGACATCGTGGAGGGCGTGTGGCGCGGCCACGCGCTCGCCGGATCGTCACCGATCCCGTCACCGCTGTGGGCCCACGACCCTGGCGCGGCGCTCCCCTTCGATCCGGCCGCGGCCGCCCGCTTGCTCGATGAGGCGGGGTTCACGGGGCGCGACCCGGACGGCGTGCGGACCCGCACGGGGCGGCGCTTGGAGTTGCGCGTGCTCCTAAACGCCGACAACGCGACCCGCCGCGACGCCTTCGATCGCGCCGCGGCATCGCTGGCGCGCCTGGGCGTCAAGCTGATCGGGGACGCCGTGCCCCGCGCCGAGTTCAACGCGCGCGCGCGCGACAAGAATTTCGACGCCGTGCTGTCCGGCTGGTCGGCGGGAACGCGCATCGAACCGCAGTCGATCCTGTCGCTGCACGCGGCGGCCAACCGGGGGAACGGGCTGACGTCGTGGTCCACGCCGGAGTCGGAGGCGCTGCTCGCCCGCGCGGCGCGCGCGACCACGCGCGAGGAGGCACGGCCGCTGTGGTCCGACTGGCAGGCCGTGTTTCGCGAGGAGCAGCCATACACGATTCTCTACGAAGAGCGGATGCTCGTCGGCCGAGGCCCCCGCCTTCGCGGCGACGCCGGACCGGTCCTCGATCCGCTCCAGAGCCTGCACCTGTGGCGCATTGCACCCGCTGGCGCCGCGGCCGTGCGTTAGGCGCGTAGAATCCCGGCGTGAAACGCCTTCGTCACGCCGCCGGCACGCTCGCGCTGGCGTTCGTTCTTTCCTTCGTCCTCCTGCAGGCGATCCCGGGATCGCCCGCGGAGAGGCTCGACCGGCCCGACGTTCCCGTGGAGCAGGCCGCACGCAATCGTCGCGCGCTCGGCCTGGATGCGCCGCTTCCGGAGCAGTTCGCGCGCACGGTGGCGTCTTACGCCCGCGGCGACCTCGGCGTGTCCTTCGCCAAGCACCGGCCGGTCGCCGCCGTGCTGGCCGAAGCGCTCCCCTACACCGCGCTTCTGGGCGCTGCCTCGCTCCTCCTCGCCTACGGACTGGGCGTGCCCTGGGCGTTGATCCTCCTCACGCTCGATCCACGCTGGCGCCGCCGTCTCGACGATTGCGGTCTGGCCGTGGCCACGGTGCCCCGCTTCTGGCTGTCGGTGATGTTGATCCTGGTCTTCCATTCGATCCTGGGCTGGCTTCCGGCCTCGCATGCGACGGCCGCGGGGGTGAGCGCGAGCGCCGGCGGGCTGCTGGCTCACCTCGTCCTCCCAGCGCTTGCGCTCGCGCTGCCATCATCGTTTCTCGTGGCGCGTACGACGCTCGCGTCCATCGAACGGGTGACCTCGTCGCTTCACGTCAAACGCGCCAAAGCCTCGGGCGCCTCGGGCGCGTCGCTGCTCGTCCCGCACGTGCTTCGCGCCGCGGCGGCCCCGACGCTGGCCCTTGCCGGCCTCGATCTCCCCGTGCTCGCGTCGGGAGCGCTGGTCGTCGAGACGATCTTCGCGTGGCCCGGCATGGGACGCGTGGCCGCCGAATCGGTGCTCGCGGAAGATTATCCGGTGGCGCTGGCGTCGTGCCTGCTGGCGGCGATCGCGGTCGTCTTCGGGCGGCTGGCGTCTCAAGCGCTGGCACGACGGCTCGATCCGCGGCTGCGGGAGGATGCGTCGTGAGGCGCGCACTGTGGCTTGCCGCGTGGCTCGCGATCGCTTCGGTTTCACCGTGGCTGACGGGAACGGCGGAGGCACCGTCCCTGGCGCCGTCGGCGGCCGAGCTCTTACCGCCGGGCGCGCGTGTCGCGGAAGTCGGCCTGCGCGACGGCGGATTCGTGCGCGCGCGAAGCCTCGCGTTAGAGGCCGGTGCGCTCGTCGTCACGGGCGCGGCCGGCTCGAGAGCGATTTCCGGCGTGGACACCGAAGGTCCCCTCCGTACGCGCGTGATGTGGCTGGGAACGGATCAACAGGGACGAGACGTCCTGGCGCGCCTGGCGGCCGGCGCGCGGCGTTCGCTTCTGGTCGCCGCGCTGGCACTCGTCGTCGCTGCCATTCTTGGTCTGACGATCGGGCTCGCCGCCGCGTTCGCGCCGGAGGGAGTCGCGGACTCCATCGCGTTGATCGTCGACGCGGCGCTCTCGCTCCCGCGCCTTCTCGTCATCTTGATCCTGGGTGTGGCGTTACGCGCGTCGTGGAGCGGCGCGGCGCTGGCGATCGGCTGCGCGTCGTGGATGGAGCTGGCCCGTCTCGTGGAGGCCGACGCGCGCTCGCTTTCGCGCCGCCCGTTCGCGTTGGCGGCTCGTGCCGCCGGTGCGGGACCCGCGCGCGTCGCCACGGCGCACATCCTTCCCAACCTGGCGCCCGTGCTGGCGAGCGTGATCCCGGCCGCGGCGACCGACGCGATCCTCCTCGAATCAACGCTGTCGTTTTTCGGCGTCGGCGGCGCGGACGCGGCGTCGTGGGGGCGGATGATCGCCGACGGGCTGCGCCTGATGCCGGGCGCGTGGTGGATGAGCGTCGCCCCCGGCGTCCTTCTCGCCACCACCGCGGTCGCGGTGAGCGTGCTGGCGCGCGGCGGCCGCCGCGCGACCCCTTTCGCCTAGCGACGGTCGCCTATCGCCCGACGCTCGCCCGCCGCGTTCAACCCCAGGAGCGAGAGGTCGTACGAGATGTTGTCGTCCACTCACGGCTTCCCAACCCGTCGCGCGCGCCCCGAAACGTCTTCGATTCCTCGAGCGGGAGGGGGAGGCTTCCGGCGCCCATCAATCCACTTGATAGAACTGGATGCCGGGCTGAGACAGGCCTAAGACATCCGTGAAGGTCGCCACCGCGATCGTTCCGATGGTCGAGGAGCCCGTAAAGCCGGCCGGCGAAGGTTGACGGAAGATCGTGTAGGACAGTTGGCCCGTCGCGGTCCACGAGATCAGCACATTGTTTCCGGATTTCGCCAGAACGATATGCACCGGAGTCGGCGGTTCGACGTACGTATAGGCACTGTTGAGCGTCCCGACCTGGCCTCCGGGATTCGTGACCGTGACGCCGACGACGGCCGCGGGGTGGGCCCCCGTCTTCGCCGTGATGGAGGCCGAGCTGACGACGGACACATTGGACGCCGAAACGCCTCCGATCGTCACGACGGCGTCCTGTTGGAACCCGGTGCCGGTGATGGTCACGGAGGTCCCCCCCGCGCTGCTTCCCGAGGACGACGCTATTCCGATCACGGCGGGAACGGTCAGCGGAAGGAACAAAACGTCGGGACGGCTCGTCGCGCCCGATACGACGGCTCCCCTGGACCAACGCGGCGCCAACCCGCTCGCGGCCGGCGGGGTGTACAGGAGATCCCAGGTCCCGGCATCGACGGCGACGTTGTATAGCCCGTTCACGTCGGTGTGGTTGTGAGGCGTCCATGCGGCGACCGGAGAGCCGGGGGGGAAGAGGTTGACCTCCGCGCCCGCGACCGGTAGCAGCGTCGCGTTGGATCGAGTGACGCCGCTCAACAGGAATCCGGCCGGAAGAACGACCGTAGGCAGCGTCGCCGTCGCGTTCACGTTGTTGGAGAAGGTGTGCACAGGACGCAGCGCCGCGCCGGCTGGGGGCACGTAGTCGATGTTGTAGGTGTTCGGCTTCACGACCACGTCGTAGTTGCCCGTCAGGTCGGTGGTGTCACCCGGAGCGTAGGCCTTGATCCCCGTGGCCGTCGGGAAGAAGTCGAGATCCGCGAGAACGACCGGAACCACCACGGCGTCCGTGACGAGTCCCAGCACGTGGACGCCCGGAATCATGTTGAGCGTGGGAAGCGTGGTCGCGCCCCCGACCGTCACGTTGCGCTGCTCGTCGGGGGCGAGGCCGCTGCACGCCGGGGGGTTGTACTGGAAGTCGTACGTGCCCGCCGCGACGATGACACGAAAGGTCCCGTCCACCGCCGAGCTATCGTGCGCCAGACGCTGTGCCGCCCGCGTCGCGGAATCGACCGCGTTGATGTTGACGTTGTAGACGGGGGCGTTCGAAGGATCGAGGAGCTGTCCCGATACCGGAATCCCCGCCGGAAGCGTGACGTCGCCGACGGCAGCCGATCCCGAGACGACGACGTTCAAGACGCGCTGGACCAGAAGGTCGCGGAGGCGGGGTGGCTCGAAGTTGAGGTCATAGGTTCCCGAAGGCACGCGAATCGAGAAGTTCCCGGCCGCGTCGGTGTTGTCGTGGGCCGCGTACTGGCGCTGCCCGTTGTTCGACGCGAAGAACTTGACCTTCGCCTCGGGGAGCGGCGCGCCGAGATTGTCGAGCACGCGCCCGGTGACCGTATCTCCTGCGACCAGCTTGGTCGTCCCGAGGTTCTGGTCGCGCGTGATGCTGACGTTCGACTGGTGGTCGGCCACCAGGGCTTGGCAGCGCGGCGGGCTGTAGAGGATCGAATAGGTGCCAGAGGGAACATAGATGGAGTAGTTGCCCGCGGCGTCCGTGTTGTCGTTCGCCGTCGGGATCCTCTCGCCGGTGCAGGAGTCGTAGAGGTTGAGGTCGACGTTCTTCACGTCCAAGTTCCCGGAGTTGGTCTGCACGTGCCCGGTGACGTTGAACCCCGTGAGAAGCGTATCGAGAAGGCCGGAGACATTTCCGGTCACGACCAGGTTGAGGCGCTTCTTCGCGGCGAAGGTCGTGGTGGACGGCGGACGGAACTCGAGGTCGAAGGTCCCCGGGAGGACCCGCACGGAGTACGTGCCCGTGGTGGTCGTCGTGTCCTTCGTGAAGTACGCCTTGTCGCCTGTGGCGACGTCGACGAATTTCAGGTC
>Ga0315273_10005909_pt1 | contig 15184 bp, 24 predicted proteins | sample YL17G02_0_MG_FD_205753 | JGI IMG/M metagenome (GOLD analysis project Ga0315273, IMG submission 205753) | Sediment microbial communities from Yellowstone Lake, YNP, Wyoming, USA - YL17G02_0 | ecosystem: Environmental > Aquatic > Freshwater > Lake > Sediment | place: USA: Wyoming | collected...
CTGCTCACGACTACGGTTGCCGAAGCCACGCCTACCCCGAGCGTCGTCGGCGTGCAGTTTTTTGATGGCTCGCTGATTGTGCCGCCCGGTGGCGTGCTGGCGCTGCTCAACACAACGTCAGTGACCACGCACAGCGTCACTTCTCGGCTGATGTGGGAAGAAGTTCCGGCCTGAGTTTCATCTAGCGTGAGGGCATAAACCCATGCTTCTCGCGCTGCTGTCGCTCTACTATCCGCGCGTAGGGCGGGTCACATGGATCCAACTCGGTGTACCGATACCGGATCCGGCGTCAGCGGAAGGCAGCCTCTTCCACACCTATCCAGATGATACGGAGTGGCAAGAAGAAGAGGAAACGGAACCATGCCAGGGTAGTTTGATCTTCGACGCAGCCGTTGCGGCGGCCGTTGACTACATTCCTCCTGTAGCCGAGGCCGAAGAAGAGCCAGAACCGGAAGAAACCGACGCCTGGACGCCGCAGCTATTCGATCCGTGGTCGACGGTAGATGCCATCGCCGCTTTCGTCAACGACGAGATCGACGAGGAGGAAAGCACCGAAGATTGGGCGCAGTCGCCGATCTTCGATCCGTTCCCCATCGTTGCCAGCATTGGTGATGACGAGTTTGACGCCGAAAGCGAGTCCGAAGACGCTACGGCCGCCGTTTTCGATCCGTTATCGACCGTCGACGCAATCGCCGCGCCACAGGAGGATCCGGCAGAAGACGAAGAAGCGACCGAAGATTGGATCGGCCGCGTCGAGGACGTTGCTGGCGCCGCGGCTGATTTCGTAACCGCGACCATTGGCGACGATGCCGACGAAGACGAGGCAACCGAAGATTGGGTAGGTTGGGTCGAGCAGGTCGTCGCGGCGGCGCAGGACGTCATCAGCACGACGTTGGGCGATGAGCAGGATGAGGAAGAGTCCACCGAGGACGCGCAAAGCGTCTGGATCGATCCTGCGGGCCCGCAACCTGACTTCATGGCCTGTGTTTCGGCCGATGAAGATGAGGCGGAAGAAACAGCGGAAGACTGGACCGGCAGAGTCGAGGGCGTAGTCGCTGCGGTTCAGGATGTTGTCGTAGCAACGCTTAGTGACGAACAGGACGAAGAAGAAAGCACGGAAGATTGGGCGCAAGGCACCCCGCCCGATCTGAACGACCCGATCGCGTCCACGATCGCCGACGAAGATGAAGGCGATGAGGCTGCCGATGACTGGATAGCGGCGCTTCCAGACGATTTCTCCACGGTCGACGCGATCTCCACGACCAGCGGCGAAGAGCTGGATGAGGAAGAGGGGACGGAAGATTGGAGGCAGGATCCGGTCTTCGACGAGTTTGCGCCGCCGGCTACCGCTGCCGACGAAGGTGACGAGCCAGAGGACGACGAAGGCTTCGCTGCGCAAATATTCGAGCCGGCCCCGATCCCGGCGATTGACCCGATCGCCTTCGTCTTCGAGGAGCTGCTTGACGAAGAAGAAGCCACCGACGACTGGTGGCCGACGATCTTCGATCCGTCCATCGACGTCATCCAAACGACGGATGCCGATCCGATCGAGGATGAAGAGTCCACCGACGATTGGACGACGGGACCGCTGCTCGATGCGCCGGTCTACTTCGACTACGTCGAGCAAGGAATAGACGAGCCGATCGAGGAAGAAGAGGCGACTGACGATTGGTCGCCGATCATCTTCGACGAGGCAGCGCCGGCCGTAATTCCGCCGCCTCTGCCTGAGCCCGCACCAGCAGGCGGTGGCGGAGAGCCGACCCCGCGCAAACGCGATGGCCGAGCGATACCTGGCGGCAAGCCGCGACACGCGCTCGAGCTTGGGCTGTCGCGGGACACGACCTACGACATCGCCAAACGACTGGCCGAGGCCGATGCCAAGGCGGAGAAGGCGAAGCCACCGAAGAAGCAGAAACAGATACCCCCCGCCGAGAAGTACGCTCCGGCGAGCGTCGACAGTGGATCGGCGCTCGCCGCGGCGACTGAGATCGCGGCGCTCAAGGAAGAACGCGATGCGCTGCTAGAGAAGATTGCCGTGCTGGAACACAACGTCGAAGCACTCAAAGTGCTCCTGACACTGCTTTGATCTCAACCAGGAGGCGGCGCATGAAGCTGCCGAAAGTACACGTCGTCATAGATTTCAACGGGCCGCGCGTCTGTCTCTATCCAGAGATGGATAACGGTGAGTTGACGTTCAACGCTGCCTATAGGGGTAGCACATTCAAAGGAGTAACGAAAATGCTGCTGCGAGATGATTTCAAGGTAACTCTCTTTGTCGCCCCGGTCGACAAGTTCGGCAACCCGGCAACCATTGACGGTGCTGCCGTGTGGGCTTCCTCGGATGAAACGGTGGCAACGGTTGTGCCTTCGGCCGACTCGCTCTCATGTGACGTGCTGCCGGTCGGCAAGGTGGGCTCGGTGCAAATCAGCGCAACCGCCGATGCGGACATGGGTGACGGTATCAAGCCGGTATCCGGGACCATCGACATCGAAGTCGTTGCCGGCGAGACCGTCAGCATGGGCGTTGCCGCTGGCGCGCCGGTCCCAAACCCTTGATGTTTGACCCGTGGGGCGGATTAGCGTCGAGCCGCTGGTCGCGCTACTCCGCTACCACGGTGGCGTCGGAGATTATGGCGACTCTTTCGCGTTTTCTTGCACGTGTTGCTTCCACGGCGAAGAAGCTCACATTTCGTGCGCACAAGGCACTTTCACGCCAGAAATCTACCGGGCCATAGACGAATCCCTGCGGGGAATGGGGATCACTCGCGCAGTGTGGGAGCGGATAGGTGACGGCAAGGTGCGCAGGGTAACGGTAGGGCAACCAAAGGAACAAGCGATGGCAAACGACCTGACGATGTACTGCGAAATCAAAAAGCAAGATGGGCGCCTGTTTTACAAGGGCGCCAATACCTTCGCCGGAATCGACGCAAATGGATTGGCGGTGTTCCAGAGAGGCCTGAATGACATTGCCGGTCTTGTCAAAACTGGAGCTGGGGCGCCCGGCAAGGCCTACAACGTGTCACTCGATTTTATCGCCGTCGACTCGGATGCCGGCGGGGTCGTTGTCGCTAGTAATCCGATATTGATCCAGGCGGTTCCTTACCACCATATTCTAAAAATAGAAGAGAAATTGATGCACTACGGTCTCCAGCTTGGGTCGATGGGGCGCCAATCGCAACAAAACAAGCACAAGAACGATCACAAGAGATGATCGATCCGGTAACGCTCCATGCGCTGTCGCTACTGTGGGTCATGGTCGCCGTCTATGTTGGCGCAGCGGCTTCGATCCACTTCTTAGGCGAGTTCATGCGCGACTGGTTGGGCTGACTTTTAAGGAGAAAAAGCATGTCAATTGAAGGTATGTCGGACGCGGAAGTCTCGCTACTTACCCCAGAGGAACGCGCGGCACTCGAAGACACAACGACCGACGCCGCGCAGATAGACGACGCGGAGAAGAAGGCTGCGTTGGCGGCCGAGGGTGACGTAATTGATGACGAAGAAGAGGCGGTAGAAGCTGCCGCAGCCGGCGATGCGGGCGAGGCCGAACCGGCTGACGCAAAAGTCGCAACCGACAAGGCCAAAGCAGAGTCCACGGCCAAGGTTGACCACGCGGTCGATGCAGAAGCTAAGGACCGGGGATTTGTGCTGAACATGCCTACCGGAGAAGCCCGCGATTACGACGCCGAAGCAGCAGCGACGGTCAAGAAATACGAAGAAGGTGAGTTGGAAGAAGCTACCTATCACAAGATCATGCGCGATATCTCCGTCGCACAGAGTCAATTCGTGAATGCGGAGGCCATCAACAAGGCTGTTCAGGATGGAATCTGGGCACATGAACAGAAGCGTTTTTTCAAGACGCATGGACAGTACAAACAAGGAAGTTTGCTGTATGCAGGTCTGATGCAGGCGGTGCTTCTGGAAGGGCAGATAGACGGCGTTGATGATCTTACCGGCGATGAGCTGCTCGAACGCTCACACAAGCGAGTGATGATGGAATACGGCCAGAACCCGCCTGGCGCAACCGTTGTGAAAGACGACACACCACCCAAGAAGGCGGGCGAGGACAAGGCGCGTGCGATGGCACCGAAGACGTTGGGCGAGATCCCGGCGGCGGATTTGCCAGATGTCGGCGGCGATCGCTTCGCGCATCTCGACAAGCTCACGGGCATCCCGCTTGAAAATGAGCTGGCCAAGTTTGGTTCCGCTGATGAGGAAGCGTATCTGAGAACGAGAGCGTAAGTCGGTGCTAAAGCTCGATTTGCGCGTGGGCGAGGGGGTAGACATCGACTCCGGTCGTGTCATCGTCCGCGTAGAAAGCAAGTCGGGGCAGAAAACTCGTCTCAGTTTCGAGGCGATGAAGGAGGTTCAAATTCGGCGGCTTGCCGCAATACCACCGCCCACGTCGTTTGTGCGTAGGCAATTGGGCAGGCCCGAGTAGCCTCTAAAGAGGCTTGGTGTCGCGCAGGAGTGCGACTTCGTTCACTAGCGAAGGAGCACTCACATGGCAAAGACTGTCATCGGTCTAAATGATCCGAAAGCTGTCAAGCGGTTCAGCGGAATGCTGGCCGTAGACATGGCCCGCAAGTCGTATTTCAACAAGAAGTTCATGGGCGTTGGCGAAACATCGTCCATGCCAATCCAGGTGCTCACGCAACTGGAGAGCGATGCTGGCGAACAGATCACCTACGATCTCTCCGTGCAACTGCGGATGCAGCCGATCGAAGGCGATCAAGTGCTGGAAAGCCAAGAAGAGGACCTAAAGTTTTACACGGACCAGGTCTACATCGACCAACTGCGGGTCGGCGTCAACACCGGTGGACGCATGTCGCGCAAGAAAACGCTGTACGATCTGCGCCAGATCGCCAAGCGGCGCGAATCGGAGTTGTGGGCCAGGGCGTTCGATGAGCTGTTCTTCATGTACCTGTCTGGCGCGCGTGGCGTCAATTCGGACTACATCTTTCCGCTGACCTACACCGGCTTTGCCAACAATTCGCTGGTGGCGCCGGATTCTCCGGATCACATCCTGTATTCCGGTGCGGCCACGTCGAAGGCTACTTTGGTTGTCGGCGACAAGCTCTCTCTGGCCTCGATCGACCGCTTGGTGGCCAAGGCCAACATGATGGGCGGTGGCGTGCAGGGCACGCCGCAGATCCAGCCGATCATGGTCGATGGCGAAGAGCATTACGTGCTCTGCATGACGCCGTGGGATGCGTTCAACCTGCGCACGTCAACATCGACCGGCCAGTGGCTCGACATCCAGAAGGCGGCGGCGACCAAGACCGGCCTCGATTCCCCGATCTTCAAGGGCGGCCTCGCCATGTACAACAACGTGGTCCTGCATCAGCACAAGGCGGTGATCCGCTTCACCGACTATGGGGCCGGCGCCAACCTCGCCGCCAGTCGGTCGCTGTTCCTGGGCGAACAGGCGGCGGTGTGCGCCTTCGGCTCACCGGGGACGGGTCTGCGCTTCGACTGGCACGAGGAAACGCGGGACAACGGCAACCAGGTCGTGATCTCGACGTCCACCATCTGCGGCATGAAGAAGACCACGTTCAACTCCAAGGACTACGGAGTGATCGCGGTCGAGTCCGCAGCGGCCGATCCGGGCTGATCTCGGGTTGTACTGACGGCAACGGTCGCTCTCGGGCGACCGTTTTCATTCCAGCACCGAAAGGAGTTTCATCATGGCGTACTACGCAACGAACGAGATCACGGGCAGCACGGCTGCCGCCGCTCTCACGGGCATTCAGGCGCTCCGGCATTCTTCGGTGATTTCCACGGAAGCGGGCGATGTCGAGTCCGTGACCGGGACGATCATCTTCGCGTCCGGCGTCAACCTGGCGATCAATGATGTGATCGAACTGGCCGTGCTGCCGGCCGACCACGTGCCGCTCGACTTCATCTTGTCGAACGACGACTTCGACAGTGCCGCCCTCATCACCATCAAGCTCGGTCTGATGACGGGCGCGGTGGGTGACGCTGGGCGCGCGATCGGCACGGTCGGGGTGGAAGGCATCGCCTCCGGTTCTACGCTGTTGCAGGCGGCGGCTTACACCCGCTGCGCACTGGCGACCTTCCAGCAAATCGCGCCGAGCACTACCGCGGATCGCTCGATCGGCATAGGAATCGTGGCGGCACCGACCAATCCGGCGACCATCAGGCGCTTGGACTTCCAGCTCTTCTATCGGGCAGCGCGGTACGGCGCCTAAGCAGTCAGCGGCTTGAAGGAGAAAACGAATGGCGTACTACGCAACCAATGAAATAACGGGCTCGACGACCGCCGTCGCACTGACGGGCATTCAGACCCTTCGGCATTCGTCGGTAATCTCCACCGAAGCGGGCGATCTGGTGGAGGTTACCGGGACGATCATCTTTGCGTCCGGCGTCAATCCGGCGATCAACGACTTAATCGAGTTGGCGGTGCTTCCTGCTGACCACGTGCCGGTCGATTTCATCCTTTCCAATGATGATTTCGACTCTAACGGCACGCCGACGATCACCATCAAGCTCGGTCTGATGACGGGAACGGTCGGCGATGCGGGTCGAGTGTTAGCGACAGTGGGGGTGGAAGGCATCGCCTCTGGCAGCACGCTGTTGCAGGCTCCTGCCTACACGCGCTGCGCACTGGCTACATTCCAGCAAATCGCGCCCTCCACCTTGGTGGATCGCTCGATCGGTTTGGGCATTGTGGCGTCCGCGGCGACCAATCCGGCAACGATCAGGCGCATCGACTTCCAGCTCTTCTATCGGGCAGCGCGGTACGGCGCCTAAGCGGTCTTGGTAACGTAATTGGACTGGCCTTCTGGTCGGTCCATTTTTTACGGATGAGGTAGCCCATGCGTGCGCGTTTCATTCAGACTGTGTCGCCGTTCAAGGGCGGCACCAAGATGACCTATGGCGGCAAGTTTTACCACTTCTTGCCGAACGAACTCGGGGACTACGTGGCCGAGGTTTCCGACGAGCAACACTACGACGCCATTCTGTCGATTGGCGCCGGTTATAGGCCCTATTCCGACATCAGGACAGAGGCCGCGGCGGCAGCGGTGCAAGCGCGGATCGACGCCGATACCGCGTTGCGCACGGCGGCCGAGACCAGGAGCAACGGTGTAGAGGCCATCAAGACCGATCGCATGGCAGCAGCGCGCGCGGCCAAGGCGGCGAAGAAAGCGACCACGGTTGACGACTGATGGCTACGTTCCAGGCCGTTCTCGACCGGCTGCGGCCGACGCTGAACGACACCGACAAGGTTCGCTATCCCGATCCTGAACTGTTGGCCTATGCGCTAGATGGACTGCGCGAGACCTGCGTGCTGCGGCCTGATCTGTTCACGGTCACGGGTGCCATAACCTGTGTGGCGGGCGTCGAGCAAACGATTGTCCCGAATGGCTGGTTCGTGATCGACGTCTATGGGGTCCAGAACGGGGGCGCCATCACTTACGCCGACTTCGACACCTTTCGTGCCTACCGGGCCGGCTGGCGCACGGACCCAGCCGGGCCCGCGGTGCACTGGATGCGCTTTCCGGCTGATGCCAGCAAGCAACCGAACAACAGGTTCTACGTCTATCCCAAGAGCCTCGCCGGCCAGCTCCTCGACGCTTCGTGGACAGAGTTGAACACCACCGCTCTGACCATCAACAGCACCATCCCCCTCAACGAGCAGTACGAGCCCGCCTTGGAGTCCTACGTGATCTTCCGCGCAGAATCGAAGGACGACGAGTTTGTGGTGACGCCGCGAGCCGCACTCTTCCGCGCCGCTTTTGAAACATCACTCGGCACTGGTGCTGCCAGTGAAATGGTGAAGCAATGAGCAAAGACTGGTCGACCTTTCTGCCTGATGTGCTGCCGGAAGTGAGCACCTGTCCCTTGGTGCTGGCGTTGTGGGCCGTGCGCGATACCGCGATTCGCTTCTGTGTCGACAGCCTGATCTGGCAGGAAACGCAGACGCCCTACAACCTGACGTCGAGTCCGATCACCTACGATTTCGTCACGACGTCAGGGTCTCGCGTGGCGAAGATCGTCCAGGCACAAATTTCTGCACGTCAGATTACCGTGCTTACGCCAGAGAGCCTTGACCGCTTGTTCTACGGTTGGCGCAACGGGATCACGGGCACGCCCGACACCGTGGCGCAGGTCGAGACGACCAAATTTGCGGTCGTTCCACGGCCGACGGGAACTGCCTCGCTCATTCTGACCGTGGCCTTGCAGCCCACCCGCGATTCGACCCAGGGGCCCGACTTCCTGTTCGACGATTACTACGAAGACCTAGCTGCGGGTGCTAAGTCGCGGTTGATGCTCATGCCGGAAGCGGAATGGGCCAATCCCCAACAGGGAGCGATCTATGCGGCGACGGCTCATCTCCGCTCGCAAGAAGCGCGGGAGCGCAACAAGTCGGTCTTCGTGCGCAAGAAGGCGTAATGGCAGCCAACTGGACGTCTTTCCTGCCCGGCATCTTGCCCGAGGTCGAAACGTGCCCGATGTTGGTGGCGCAATGGGCGGTACGGGAAACGGCGATCAAATTCCTGGCCGACACGAAGATCTGGCAGGAGACGCAAGCGCCATACACGATTACGTCCACCCCGCTCAGTTACGAGTTTGTAACGGCGACCGGGTCGCGCGTGGCACAGATCATGGCGGCGCAGGTCAATGGCCTGGAACTCGACATCCTGACGCCAGAGCGTTGCGACGAGGTCTACCAGAATTGGAGAACCGGACGGACCGGCACGATCGAAGCGGTGACGCAGATCGGGCCCGATGCATTCAGTGTCGTGCCGCAACCTGTTGCCACCACGTCCTTGCTGCTGATGGTGGCTCTCCAGCCGACGCGCGATGCCATTGATGGCCCGGACTTCTTGTTCGACGACTACTACGAAACGATCTGTCTGGGTGCTAAGTCCAGGTTGATGCTGATGAACGAAGCAGAGTGGGCAAATCCGCGCCTGGCCGCGATCTACGGCGAGATGGCGGCCGATCAACTGGTGCAGGCGCGCTCTCGTAGAAACCGCGCGTTTGGACGAGCAGTGACGCGAGTGCGAGGGCAATTCCTATGACAACGCCGTGGACGTCTTACCTTCCCAACGTGCTGCCCGAGGTCGAGGCGTGCCCGCTGCCGCTCGCCACCTGGGCGATTCGGGACGCGGTCATCCGCTTCTGCACCGAGTCGGAAATCTGGCAGGAGACGCAAGCGCCCTACACCGTCACTTCGACCCCGGTATTGATCGCCTTCGTGGTGACGGCCGGATCCCGTGTATCGCGGATTGTCGAGGCGCAGATTTCCAGCCGGGAATTGGCGGTCATCGCTCCGGAAACGGCGGATCGGCTGTTCTACGGCTGGCGTAACGGCGTGGTGGCGAGACCCGAAGCTGTCTCACAGGTGCAGACGGACAAGTTCTCAGTGATCCCGCAACCAACGAGCAGTTCGTCCCTGATCTTGACCGTCGCCTTGCAACCCACGCGCGATTCGATCGACGGACCCGACTTCTTGTTCGCCGACTACTACGAGACGATCTGCGCCAAAGCAAAGGCCACGCTGATGCTGATGGCCGGTGCGAAGTGGTCGAATCCCCAACAGGCGGCGGTCTACACGATGATGTTCGGCAAGGATGCACGTGATGCCAAAGACCGCAACCAGAACGTATTCGAGCTGCGTGGAGCGGGGAACGCGGCGTGAAAGACTGGACTCTATTTCTGCCGAGCGTGCAACCAGAGGTTGCGGCCTGTCCTCCGCCGATCGCTATTCAGGCGATCCGCGACACGGCGATCGACTTCTGTGCCGAGAGCAAGATTTGGCAAGAGGTCCAGCCGGCCTATTTCCTGACCCCGGGGCTGGTGTCCTATCCGCTCGAGGCCGACGCTGGCACGCGTGTCTACCAGATCGTCGAGGCTCAGGTGGCGGGGAGAGAGCTGGGCGTGCTCACGCCAGAGACGTGCGATCGCCTGTTCCACGGCTGGCGGTTGGGTCTTGCCGGCACACCCGAGGCGGTCACGCAAATGCAGCCGGAAGAATTCTGCGTTTTGCCGCAACCGACAGTGACGACGCAACTCATTCTCACCGTCATCCTGGGCCCGACACGTGACTCGACGCAGGGGCCTGATTTCCTGTTCAACGACTACTACGACGCGCTGTGTTCTGGGGCCAAGGCTCGGCTGCTGCTGATGCGCGGAACGATCTGGGCGGATCCGCAGCAAGGGCTGGCGTATGCCGCGGTGGCGGCGAACGCCATCACCAGGGCCCGCGAGCGCCGCACCTCCGTCTTTGGCCAAGGGAGCAAAGCATGAGTTCAATTATCGACGTGGTGAAGGGCGACACGCTGCCCGATCTCCGCTTCGCCCTGGTCGACGGCGATACTTCGCTGCCGATCGACCTGACCGATGTCTCAAGCGCGGCGATGCTGGTGCGAATGCCAGGCACGATCACGGTCTTGTTGACGGTGCCAGGTGCGCCGGAAAACCCATTCACCGGCGGCTATGTTCGTTTCGTGTGGCCGTTCGGCGGCCTGGACTCGCTCGCGGTTGGGCGCTACGAAGGACGAATCACGCTGTACCACGTTGGCGGCAGAGTGCAGACCGTAGCTCGGTCTGCCAACCTCAACGTGTTGGCCTAGTTGTTCCCCATGCGCCGCATGAGCGGCGCTACCCCCGGGCGCAGGAGTGCCTTTTCCCCAAGGAGAAAATGGCATGTCCTCGATGACCGACTTTCTGGAAAACAAGATCGCCGACCACCTTTTCCGGGCGACCTCCTACAGCAAGCCTGCAACGCTGTATTACGCCCTGTTCACCGTGGCCCCGTCCGATGCCGGCGGCGGCACGGAAGTCACGGGCGGCTCCTATGCCCGCGTGGCGGTGACCGTCAACGATACCAACTTCAACGGCACGCACGGCAATACCACGGGCGCCTCGAGCGGTACGTCCGGCGTCATCAGTAACGCGGTGGCGATCACCTTCCCCGCGCCAACGGCGAACTGGGGCACGGCTGTTTCGTGGGCCATCATGGATGCTGCCTCGGCCGGCAACATGCTGTTCGAGGGCGCGCTGCAAGCGAACAAGACCATCAATAACGGCGACGCAGCGCCGAGCTTCACGGCGGGCAGCTTCACGATGACGTTCGCGTAGGTTCGCCATGACCGACATGGTCGGAGCGGGAACGGCGTCGGCGACGCCGTTCGCAGCACTGACGGCGCTGATTCGCTGCGTTGCAGTGGCAACGGCCTCGGCTACGGCCGGGGCCAACCCCCTCTACGTCCCGATCTACCTTGCCAGCAATGTCCCCGCGGCGAGTGCCACTGCCAACACGCCGTCATTGTTGACGGCGATCAATTTGGCGGCGGCGGGGACGGCGTCTGGCATTGGCTACAACTCGTTCTCGATCCTCAATGCCAACGCGGTTACGTCGGCCATCGGTGCTGGCGCGATCACCACCGGCATCAACCTGGCGGCGGCGCCCACGGTCTCGGCGATCGGCTTTGGGGCCGTGCAGATCCCACTCAAGATCGCGGCCGATGGCGCGTTTTTCAAGGCGATCGGCATGGGGGCGCTGTTCACGCAAATCCCTCTGGTAATCGCACCGACGGCCTCGGCAATAGGCCTGGCGAGCCTCTACGGCGGGTTCTACAACGCCTTTGGCACCGTGACGGTCGTCGGGGCCGCGAGCCTCTACAACGGCTTCACGGTGGCGCTTGGAACCGCCAATGCGGTGGGTGCTGCTGCGCTGACGACGGGAATTCAACTTGGCGCGGTCGGACGAGCGAAAGCGCAAGCCGTGGGTTACCTCGCCGGCACCTTGACTCCCATCAACGCGGGCGCTGCGGCCTCGGCCACGGCGGGATTGGTCTGGCTGTCCACCCCAATCGATGCTACCGGCGATGTGCTCTCCGCTCGGATCGTGGCCATTGACAAACATCAGCGCGTAGTTGCGACGAGGGCTTGACATGGCGATCGAGGATAAAACAGATCAGGAAACGCAATCGATGCAGTTCTGGCACGTCGGGAAAGAGATTCCACTGGCGCTCATCGCGGCCGTGGTCGTCCAGACGGGGGGCTTCATCTGGTCGCTTTCCAGCCTGTCGAACAAGGTTGACAACCTGGTGGAGACGATCAGGGAAATCAAGCTGGAACGCTACACCAAGGACGATGGCCGACGCGATCGTGAATTGCTGATGCAGATGTTAGAAGTGCAGCGGCAGCGAGCCGGGGAACACGAACGCCGACTTTCGTCCCTCGAGGCGTCACAGGAAGTCGGCAGAAATCGCTCTCGATGATCGGCCTTAGCGACTATTACATGGGCCGCGACGTTGCTTATGCGAGCGAGTTGACGGACACGTTGCGCGCGAACGCGCAGATCACCGTCGATCGTGTCAACGCGCTGCTGGCAAAGTTCGGCGCGGAACGGGAAGTCACATCGGGCTGGCGCCCGGCATTGGTGAACGCAACCACGCCAGGCGCCGCACAGCATTCGAAGCACATGACCTGCCAAGCCTGCGACCTCGAGGACCACGATGGGAACTTGGACGACTGGGCGCTGGATAACCCGATTCTCGACTTGATCGGGCTGTGGCAGGAGTTTCCCGGCAGCACGAAAGGATGGTTTCACTGCCAAATTGTTCCGTATGCCTCATGGGTGCCTGGCAAACGCAGATGGTTCTACCCGTAACAGGAGCGATCATGAATGGTTCGATCTTTCGCTCGGCGGTCAAAGGTGCCGACGGCGAAGTGGACGCCGGGTATCTGGCTTTGTTCTGGATCATGGTGGCCGTCATCACCGCAATTCCGCTCCTGTTGGTCGTCGCTACGGTCAAGATGGTCCTCGACGCCGCCCACTCGTTCGATGTGCAAGCGATAGGCATTGGTATCGGCAGCGTTTGCACCGGCTTTGGCGTCGCGGTTGGTGCTGTCGGCGCCTTCCGCATGGGCGACAAACCGCATCCGTCAGTGGCGCCAAGTGTCGCGCCAGACCTCCTTCCTTCCGTTCTGCCTCCTCTGAGTTTGACTCCCTATGCCCGCCGCAAAAAAGCCAAAGCCCGCCGCTGAGTCACGAGCGCAACGGCTGCTGGCCTTCGCCAAGAGCCCGGTGCGGTCTGTCGTCTCATGGGTATCCATAGGCACGCTCTCAGTGTTCGTGGCTGCGGTGTACTTCGTAGAGGATCGGTATGCCCACGCGACGGACATGCGGCAGATGCGCGCCGACCTCACCAGCGGCCAGGAGATCAACCGTCTCACCACCGAAGTTGAGACGTTGAACTTGAAGATACAACTCCTCCGGGCCAATCTTTCGCAGATCACTTTCGCGCAGGGGCCGGTCACGCAGGACAGAAAGAAGGAAATGGAACGCATCGGTACCGACATCCGGGATGCGGGCATCGACCTCTCGGCGAAGAAGCAATTGTTGGACCGCATGAAAGCCGGGAAGTGATGCTGCACTTCCTGCCTGAGCCGTGGGTAATGGCGGCACTCGGGGCGAGCTTGTTCGTGGCCGCCGGCCTCATTGTCTGGCTGCTTCGCGCCTTCCAGCTTGCGATCTACGTGGCCTTGGCGGGAGCGGCAATGCTGCTGTGCTCGGCGGTCGCGCACGAGTACGAGGCCCGAGGGAGCGCAGAGGTACAGGTGAAGTGGGATGCGGACAAGGCGGAGCGGATCCGGCGCACGACGGAACTGACGCTCGAACTGTCGGGGAAACTCATGGCCGCGATGGATGCGGCGAAGAAAGCGGAGGCGACCAAAGATGCGACATTTTCTGCGCTACAACAACGCGCGACAGGCGTTGCCTCTGGTCCTGGCGTGCAGCTTGATAATGAACTTGCTCGGCTGCTCATCGAATCCGCCAGTGCAGCCAACAGCGCCCGTCCTGACTCCGGAACAAAAGCGGGAGCCGATCCCGTACCCGACTCCGCCGCAACCGCGGGCGGTATCTACGACGAACGCGAGTTAGCCGTGTACTTCGTGGGTAGCACGGCAGCGTATGCCGATGCTTACGGCCTCTGGAAGACCTGCCGGGACCGCGAAGACGGTTATCTCGCGGCCATGGCAAAAGGAGCGGTCCAGTGAATAGATACGAGTTCGCACAGCACTTGAAGGACGGCGCCAGCGCAGCCTTCGAGTGGGGAAACACGCATCGCAAGGCGGCGGCGGTATTGGCCGGAGTGCTGGGTGGCCTCATCCTCGGTTTCGTGTTCTTTCACCGCTGATGGCCCGCTGCTACACCTGGCGTCCAGACGTACCCGATGCCTTACGCGATCACGTCTTCAAGGCAAACGGGAAACGGCTGCCAGAAAGTGTTGATCTGCGCCAGCACTGCTCTCCCGTTGAAGACCAAGGCAATCTCGGATCCTGTACCGGGAATGCGATCGTCGGCGCGCTCGAGTACCTGGAAGGGATAGACGGCGGAGCGAAGCTCAATCTCTCTCGCCTCTTCGTGTACTGGCAGGAACGCAAGATCGAGGGCACGGTTGGCTACGACGCGGGGGCGCAAATACGCGATGGCGTGAAGGTGTGCGCCAAGTTCGGTGTCTGTTCCGAAGCGTACTGGCCGTACCGCATCGTCGATTACCGCAAAGAGCCAGGGAAACGCGCCTACGCCGATGCGCGTTTGCGTCGTATAACGGAATATCAGCGCGTCATCGGTTTCGACAACTTGCAGGCGGCGCTGGCAAACAAACTTCCTGTCGTGTTCGGTTTTTCGGTGTACGCCTCCTTCGAGTCCAGCAAGGTCGCCAGCACCGGCGTCGTGCCAATGCCGACCAAGGGAGAGAAATTGCTGGGCGGTCACGCGGCACTGTGCGTTGGCTACGACAACGCGACTCAGAGGGTGACTGTACGCAACTCCTGGGGCAAGCATTGGGGCCTCAATGGTTATTGCACTATGCCCTATGACTACGTGAGTAGTCGCGGATTGTCAGACGACTTCTGGTTAATCATAAAATAATGAGCAAAATCGTTTTCCGATCCTTTGGCGGCGAGATTCCACGTCTGCCGGCGCATCTGCTGCCAGAAGGGGCCTCGCAAGACGCGACTAACTGCGATCTCGCGCACGGCGACCTGCGCGGGCTGCGCAGCAACAAGACTTTGGCCAGCAATCTAGTCACTGCCATTCAGGGCCGGGCGATTACTAGCGTCTACACCGAGGACGGCGTCGACTATTTCGCTTGGGCCTACGACACCTACGCGGTCAAAAGCCAGGTAGTCGACGATAAGT
>Ga0315273_10005910_pt1 | contig 15183 bp, 13 predicted proteins | sample YL17G02_0_MG_FD_205753 | JGI IMG/M metagenome (GOLD analysis project Ga0315273, IMG submission 205753) | Sediment microbial communities from Yellowstone Lake, YNP, Wyoming, USA - YL17G02_0 | ecosystem: Environmental > Aquatic > Freshwater > Lake > Sediment | place: USA: Wyoming | collected...
CGGGAGGCCGTGAGGGCCGCATGAACATCGTGGCCCTCCCGGCCGCTGCGGCCTCCGCACGGTCGGCGCGACCGGATCGGGCCGCCACCGCCATGCTCTTCGACTCCGCCGATCTGCGGGTCGTCATTTTTCGTCTTGATCCGGGGCAGCAGGTGGCCAAGCATACCAGCCCATCGACCGTGGCCCTGGCCGTGATCGCCGGGGACGGATGGGTGTCTGACGCGGACGGGGAGCGCGCCGTGGCGACGGCGGATCTGGTGACGTACGGGCCAAATGAACCCCACGGCATGCGGGCCGGCGAAAGACGGCTGGTGCTGCTCGCGATGATTGCGCCAAGGCCGGGAGACCGCTGATGGACTGGTTCTCGCTGCGCTTCCTCAAGGCCGGCCTGGTCTGGCTCGGCCTCGGCGTGCTGTTCGGGCTGGCGATGACGGTGTACCCCGGCTGGGTGGTCTTTCGGCCGGTGCACGCCCACCTCAACCTGCTGGGCTTCGTCGCGATGATCATCTCCGGCGTGGCCTATCACGTCATCCCCCGGTTCACGGGGCATCCGCTCTACAGCCCACGGCTGGCCGGAGCCCACTGGTGGCTGGCCAATGTCGGCCTCGTGGTGCTGACCAGCGGCTTCCTTCTCAGCCTGCGGTACGGACCACGGTTCGCGCCGATCAGCATGGTCGGCGGCACCCTGTCGGCCCTCGCCGCCTGGGCCTTCATCTACAACATGTGGCGTACCATCGACGGCCGCCGCCAGGTGCCACCGCCCCCGACCCCGGCCCGCCGTCTGAACGTCATAGATCAGTAGGCGAGACACCGATGCGCACCCCGCCGGAACTCCTGATCCTGCTCGACGGGCTGGCAGAGGGCTTCGACCGGCGATCCTGGCACGGCACCAACCTGCACGGTTCGATCCGGGGGCTGGGGACGGAAGAGGCTGCCTGGCGCCCCCGGCCGACGCGACACAACATCTGGGAGTTGATCGGCCACACCGCCTACTGGAAGTACGCTGCGACGCGCCGGATCACCGGCGCCACGCGCCGCAGCTTCCCGCTCAAGGGTTCGGACTGGTTTCGCCGGCCCCAGCTCGGCACGAAGCTGGAGCTCGCCGGCGACATGGCGCTGCTGCGCGCCTGCCACCGGGAGCTGGTCGAGGCGGTCCGCGCCATACCGGCTCACCGGCTGGCCAAGCGCCAGGGGCGGACGCGCTACACCTGCGCCGAGGTCATCCGCGGCATCATCGCGCACGACCTCTATCACGCCGGGCAGATTCAGTTGCTCAAGCGGATGTACCGGGATCACCAAGGGGTGTGACGTGCCTGCCTTCTACTACATCAGCGTCACCATCCACCTGCTGGCCGCATTCCTGTGGCTGGGCGGGATGCTCTTCCTGGCGGCGGTCGGGGCCCCGGTGCTCCGCACCGTCGAGCCGCCCGAACTCCGGCAGCGCCTCTTTCACCTGCTCGGGACGAAGTTCCGGGCGCCGGGCTGGATTGCCATCGCCACGCTCCTGGTCACCGGAACGATCAACCTGTACGCCCGCGGATTGCTCCAGTGGGACGGCGTGCTCGGCAATCAGGCGTTCTGGGTCACCGGCACCGGCAGGGCGCTGGCCGTGAAACTGGTGGCGGTCGCGGTGCTGGTCGCGACGAGCGCCGTCCACGACTTCGCGCTGGGGCCGGCCGCCGGGCGCGCGGTCCCCGGCTCCCCGGAAGCGATCGCCCTGCGGAGAAAGACGGCCCTGCTCGGCCGGCTGAGCGCGGTCACCGGCCTGGTGCTGATCATGGCTGCCGTGCGACTGACGAGAGGATAGACCCGGGCTGGCCGCCTGCCATGATGGGGTAGGCCAGTCGACCGGTGCGGTACATCCGGTCCGCCCCGGCGTAATAGGAGATGGCGTCCTGAATCAGCCGGAGGTCCGTCGCATCCAGGATGGCGCGTCGGTGCTGCTGGCCGGTTGCCTGGTCGAGGCTGTAGACCGCCGCCATGCGCCGCGGCCCGAGCACGGCCATCCGGCCCCCGCGCAACAAGGCGAGTTCGTTGTTCTCGGTCATCAGGGCCCGACCGTTGGCCTCCGGAGCCCGCAGCGCATCCTGTCCGAAGAACCGTGATGTGTAGCTCTCGTTGAGCACGCCCAGGATCGTCGGCGCCACGTCCATCGAGGAGGTGACGGTCTGGATGCGTCGCCCGGAGGGGAGGATGGCCGGCGCGTAGAGCAGGATCGGAACTTCGTAGCCCGGCATGGGAATCTCGGCCGGACCATAGACGTGGGGACCATGGTCGCCGAGCACGACGAACAGCGTCCTGTCGAAGTAGGGGCGGGTGCGCGCCTGCGCGATGAACCGCCCCAAGGCCCAGTCGGCGTAGCGCACCGCATTTTCCTGCCGGTGTTGGGCCGGGTCGGCGGCGATCCGCCCGGCCGGGTACGAGTAGGGTGGATGATTGGAGACCGTCAGGAGCAAGGCAAAGAAGGGGCGGCCGGTCTGCGAGAGGGAGTCCATCTCGGACAGGGCTCGGTCGAACAAGACCTCGTCGGCAACTCCCCAGGCCGTCTGGAAAACCTTCGATGGCAGGTCAGACTGGTCGACGATCCGCTCGACTCCATTGCCGCGGAGGAACGTATCCATGCCGTCGAAGCTGGCCCGCCCGGAGTAGAGGAACTCGGTGGCGTAGCCGCGGGCGCGCAGGATCGCCGGCAGCGTCGCCATGCCCACCGAGGCGGGCCGACGGATGATCGGGAGTCCGGGGAGCGGCGGGACCGAGGCACAGACGGCCTCGATCGCCCGGACGGTGCGGCTGCCGGTCGAGAAGGCCCGCGTGAACAGGGTGCCTCCTGCGATGAGCGCATCCAGGTTGGGTGTGGCCCGCGGCCCATCGGGATGGAGGCCGCCGACGAACCGGGAGCCGAGGCTTTCTTCGAGGATCACGACCACGTTGTGCCGGCGAGCCGCTCCCCCAGCCACGATGTGCCGCTCCACGGAGCCGGGAACAATAGGGGCACCGTCCACTGCAGGATCCCGAAGCAACTCGTCCAGCCTGACATCGACGGCGCTGTCCGGCATCGTGGCGTAGACCCGCTCAAAGGAGGCGCTCCGGGCCCGGTACGCCATCCAGAGGGTGTAGTAGCCGTTGCCGGCGATCTGGTTGACTGCCCGGTCCTCGGAAACCCCCATCAACCCCGGGTCGACCAGGACGGAGAGGACGGCGAGCAGCCCGGCGTACGGCAGCAGGACCCAGGCGCGACGCCGCACCGACGTGGCAGTGCCCTCGCATCGGGCCCAGAGCCCGCGGGTCGCCCACAGGACCGTGGCCACGGCGAGCGCGACGCCGACAATGATCCGGCCGGTCGGATAGGTGTCCCAGATATCCGAGCCCAGCTCGTTCGGGGAGGCCAGCGCATCGACCACGATGACGCCGAAGCGGCCGTTGAACTCCGCGAAGAATCCGGTCTCGACGACGGCGATGAACAAGGCCACGTAGGAACCGACCACCAGGAGGGCGCCCCGGCCGACGCGAGCCGGCGGGCCACGGAAAGCCCGCGCCGGCAGGATGATGGTCAGGAGCATGACCGGCGCGCAGAGCCAGAGCGTGACGAGGAGATCGTAGACCAGCCCTACCCCGAGCACGGCCGGAAGGCGCCCGAGCGGGAAGCCGTAGCCGCGCGCCTGGAGGCCTACAAGGACCAGGCGGGTGAGGGACCCGATCACGACAAAGGTCGCGGCCAGGACCGCGACCAGAGCAAAGCGGCTCCGCTGGAGCCCGGGACCCCTCAATTCTTCATCAACCGCCATTGCACCTCACCAAGGGCCCCCGCCAGCCGGAGCAAGGCGGACTTGGCAATGATAGTCGAATCCCCTTCAATTTGAGTCAGTTGCGGCAGCCGGACTGCCTGCTTCCCATCCCATCACGACCGAGCCACCCCATGCTGACCGTACCATCCGCGCTCCTCCTGCTCGTCCTGGCGATGCCCCTCCCCGCAACCGCGCAACAGACCCCGGCGCCCGCGCCGACCACGCCCTTCTCGGCGCTCAAGTACCGGAACATCGGGCCGGCGGCGGGCGGGCGAGTCTCTCGCGTGGCCGGTGTTCCCGGCGACCCGGCGACGTATTACGCGGCCACCGCCTCAGGCGGCGTCTGGAAGTCCAGCGATGGTGGCGTGAATTGGAAGCCCATCTTCGATGATCAGCCGACCAGCTCCACGGGGTCCATCGCCGTGGCGCCGTCCGATCACAACGTGATCTACGTCGGCTCGGGCGAAGCCAACATCCGCGGCAACGTCGCCGCTGGCAACGGCATCTACAAGTCCACCGATGGGGGCAAGACCTGGAGCCACGTCTGGGTCCAGGAGGGCCAGATCGGCACCATGGTCGTCCACCCGACCAACCCGGACATCGCCTTCGCCGCAGTCCTGGGCCATGCATTCGGCCCGAACCCGGAGCGCGGCGTCTATCGGACAACCGACGGGGGCAAGACGTGGCAGCAGGTACTCAAGAAGGATGTCAACACCGGCGCCAGTGACATCGCCATGGACCCGAACAATCCGCGGATCCTCTTCGCGGGCTTCTGGCAGGCACGCCGGTATCCGTGGGACCTCCAGAGCGGCGGTCCCGGCAGCGGCCTCCATGTGTCGCGCGATGGCGGGGACACCTGGAAGCAGCTCACCGGCGCCGGGCTGCCAAGCGGACCGTGGGGCAAGGTGGGCGTGGCCGTGGCGCCGTCAGACGGCCGACGGGTCTATGCCCTGATCGAGGCCGACAGCGGCGGGCTGTTCCGTTCCGAGGACGGAGGCGGCAGCTGGTCCCGCGTCTCCGCCGACCGGTCCATTCGCCAGCGGCCCTGGTACTACTCGACCCTGACCGTCAATCCGAAGAACCCGGACGACATCTGGTTCCCCCAGGTGCCGCTGCTCCATTCGATTGACGGCGGCCGGACGATCATCTATGCGCGGGGCTACTCGCACGGCGACAACCACGACCTCTGGATCGATCCCCAGAACCCGAAGCGGATGATCCTCGGCAACGACGGCGGCGTCAACGTGACCGTGAACGGCGGCGAGAGCTGGTTTGGCCCCTCGCTCCCCATTTCGCAGTTCTACCATGTCAGCGCGGACAGTCGGGCACCGTATTTCGTGGCCGGCGCGATGCAGGACCTGGGCACCGCGCAGGGCCCGTCGAACAGCCTGTATTACGGCGGCATCGCGCTCAGCGACTGGCACGCGGTCGGAGGTGGCGAGGCCGGCCAGGTGGTGTACGACCCCTCCGATCCCAACATCGTCTACGGCGGCGAGTACCTGGGCATCTGGACCCGGTACGATCATCGTACCGGCAACACCCGAAACGTGAGTGCGTGGCCCGACAACCCATCAGGGTGGGCCGGCCAGGACATGAAGTACCGCTTCCAATGGACTGCTGGGGCGGCCGCGTCCCCGCACGACCCCAAGGTCGTCTACCACGGCGCGCAGGTGGTCTTCAAGACGACGGATGGCGGCCAGACCTGGGCGCCGATCAGCGGGGACCTCACCCGCAACGACAAGGACCGGCAGCGGTGGACCGGCGGCCCGATCACCGGAGACGGCACCGGCGTGGAGACCTACGGCACCGTCTTCGCCATCGCCGAGTCGCCCAAGCAGGCGGGGCTGATCTGGGTCGGAAGCGACGACGGGTTGGTGCACGTCACCCGTGACGGCGGCGGAACCTGGTCCAACCTGACACCGGCCATGCCGGGGTTCCCGGAGTGGGGAACGGTGAGCCTGATCGAGCCGTCCCCCCACGACGCGGCCACCGCCTACGTCGTGGTGGATGCGCACCGGCTCGACAACATGAAGCCGTATCTCTACCGGACGGCCGACTATGGCAAGACATGGAAGCGGCTCGATGGGGGGCTGGCCCAGGACGTCTATCTGCACGCGGTGCGCGAGGACCCACTCCGGAAGGGACTCCTGTTCCTGGGCACCGAGCACGGCGTGATGCTGTCAGCGGATGACGGCACCAGTTGGCAGCCGCTCCGACTCAACCTGCCGACCGTGGCCGTGCACGACCTGATCGTCAAGAACACGGACCTGGTGGTGGCCACCCACGGCCGGTCGCTCTGGATCCTCGACGACCTGGCGCCGATCCGGGAATGGAGCACGACGATCGCCGCGAAGCCGGCGCACATCTTCCCAGTACCGGCTGCGACGATGTGGAACTACCGCTCGGCGTACGGGCGCCAGCCCAGCGGTCCGAACCCGCCGGCAGGCGCCACCTTCACGGTCTGGCTCCGGACCAAGCCGAAGGCACCGGTCACGATCGAGGTGCTGGATGCCGAGGGCAGGTTGGTACGCACGCTGAGCAGTGTGCCGAAGCCGTCCATGGGGACCAGCGACCGCGAGGACCCAGCCGACACGCTCAAGGGCGCGGTGGCTGCCGATTCGGGCATGCAGCGGCTCACCTGGGACTTCCGGCACGAAGGGGCAAAGCTCATCAAGGGCGGCAAGATCGATTCGGGCGACCCCTCCGAAGGACCGCGCGTCCTGCCGGGCCGCTACACCATCCGCCTCAAGGCCGATGATCAGGTCGCGGAGGCGACGGTGGACGTGAAGGCTGATCCCCGCGAGTCCGTGGCTCAGGCTGATCTCGCGCGCCAGGTGGCCTTTGCCCTGCAGGTCCGGGATGAGGTCTCCCGGGTCACGGGGCTGGTCGAGCAACTGCGTTCCGTGCAGACGCAACTCAAGGCACGCAACGCCGCGCTGGCTGGCAATGCCCAGGCCACCGACCTGGTAAAGGCTTCGGAGGCGGTGATCGCCAGGGCCTTTGCCCTCGAGAGCCGGCTGCACAACCCGACCGCCGAGGTGACTTACGACATCCTCGCGATGCGGGGCGGCGCCATGGTCTACTCCCGGCTGGCCCCGTTGCTGAGTTGGACAGCGGAGGGCTCCGGCCCGCCAACGCAGGGGATGCAGGAGGTCTATGCGGCAGAAACGGCCGAGGTGGACAGGCTGGCCGCGCAGGTGCAGAGCCTGCTGACGACAGACGTGGCCGCCGTCAACGCCATGGCCGCGAAGCTCGGGCTGAGCCACGTGATTATCCGGTGACCGGGGTCAGCGCCCTAGCCGTGCCCGGACAGACGGGTGATATTAGCGTCCCGTGAGCAGCCTTCAGGAACGACTCCAGAAGGGACTCGCCGGCCGGTACACCCTCGAGCGTGAGCTCGGCCAGGGCGGTATGGCCATCGTGTTCCTGGCGACGGACCTTCGCCACGACCGCAAGGTCGCGGTGAAGGTCTTGCGCCCCGAAATCTCGGCGGAGATCGGGGCGGAACGGTTCCTGCGCGAGATCAAGATGGCCGCGGGACTGACCCACCCGCACATCCTCCCGGTTCACGACTCCGGTGAGGCCGAGGGGCTGCTCTTCTACGTCATGCCCAGCATGGAGGGCCATTCGCTGAGGGAGCGGCTCGACGCCCAGCGTCAGCTCGCGCTCGAGGAGGCGCTCCGCATCACTCGGGAAGTCGCGTCCGCTCTCGACTACGCCCACCGCCACCACGTCATCCATCGCGACATCAAGCCGGAGAACATCCTCCTCCACGAAGGTTCCGCCCTGGTGGCCGATTTCGGCATCGGCAAGGCGATGAGCGGTGAGGACCGCGCCATCACCCATACCGGCATGGCCGTAGGGACCCCGGCCTACATGAGCCCGGAGCAGGCCTCCGGGGAGCAGACCGTGGACGGCAGGAGCGATCTCTACAGCCTGGGGTGCGTGCTCTTCGAAATGTTGACCGGCGAGCAGCCGTTCACCGGGCCGACGCCGCAGGCGATCATGGCGAAGCGGTTCATGTCACCCATTCCCCACGTCCAGACGACGCGTGACGTGCCGGTGGCGGTCAACGACCTGGTGACCCGGATGCTGGCCCGAACACCGGTCGACCGTTTCGCCACCGCAGGCCAGCTCGCCGAGGCGCTCGAGGGCCTCATTCGCGGGGGGGCCGTCACTCCACCACGAGGCTCGCCCGGCACCGCCGCCAAGAAATCCATCGCGGTACTCCCGTTCACCAACCAGAGCGCCGATCCGGAAAACGAGTATTTCAGCGATGGCATGACGGAAGAGATCATCAACGCCCTGGCCAAGGTCCCCGGCATGCAGGTCGCCTCCCGGACGTCGTCGTTCGCCTTCAAGGGAAAAGAAGTCGATGTCCGCAAGATCGGGGAACAGCTGGGCGTGGCGTCGGTGCTCGAAGGCAGCGTCCGCAAGGTCGGCAACCGGATCCGGATCTCGACCCAGCTGATCGGCGCCGAGAACGGCTACCAGGTCTGGTCCGAGACCTTCGACCGGCAGCTGGAAGACGTGTTCGCCATCCAGGACGAGATCAGCCGCGCCATCGTGGATGCCCTCAAGCTCCAGCTTGGCGCCGGGGATCCCCAGCTGGTCGTGCCCGCCAAGAACCTCGAAGCCTACACGCACTACCTGAAGGGACGGTTCTTCTTCAACAAGGAAACCGAGCCCGGGCTGCGGAAAGGCCTCGACTTCTTCCAGCATGCGCTGCTGGAGGATCCCGGGTACGCCAAGGCCTACTCCGGTATCGCCGACTGCTGGTGCAGCCTGGCGGACGACTGGGTGGTTCCCGATGACGCCTACCCGCGGGCCAAGGCGGCCGCCCTTCGGGCCCTGCAGTTGGATCCGGAACTGGCCGAGGCCATCACCTCGGTCGGCAAGGTGCTGTGCTGGTACGAGTGGGACTTTGCCGGGGCCGAGCAGCAACTGCGCCGGGCCGTCACGCTCAACCCCAATTACGCGGAAGCCCACTTCGTCTTCGGCAGCGTCCTGCCGGGCGTCGGGTCGCTCGCCGAGGCCGTCAAGGAGATGGGGCAAGCGCTTCTGCTCGATCCACTGTCCGCTCACTACAGCCGCTGGCTGGGCCGGTTCATGCTCTACGCCGGCGACTACCCCGGCGCGATCGCCCAGAGCCACAAGACCATCGACATCACGGCCGACTTCTTTCACGCCCACCTCGACGAGGGCTCCGCCTATCTGGCACAGGGCGACGCCGAACGGGCGCTTCGCTGTTTCCAGAAAAGCCAGATGCTGGAGGGCTCGGTCCGCTCCTACGACGCCCACATCGTCCGCGCCCTGGCCGCGCTGGGCCGGAGCGAAGAGGGACAGGAGATCATGGCGCGACTGGAGGAGGAATCGCGCCAGAAGTACATGCGGGCGGAGATTCTGGCGATGGGCTATGCCGCCCTGGGCGATTTCGACCACGCCTTCGGCTGCCTGGAGCGTGCCTTCCTGGCGCGGTCAGCCGGACTGATCTACCTGCACCTCGATCCAGGGTATGCGCCTCTGCGAGCCGACCCGCGGTTCAGTGACCTGGTGCGACGGATCGGACTCAGGTAGCAGCTCCCTCCGGTTACCCGGCCTTCGTCACTTCGGTCGGCAGCTTGTACACCACGAACAGCATGATCGCGGCGACCACCACGGCCACCAGGATCGCCGGCAGGCCGAGCGCGCTCTGCACCGTCACCTTGCCAAAATCCATCGGCTGGATGAGTGGGGCCAGCAACACGTTGTAGAGCAGCGTGAAGGCCAGCGCGCCCACGACGCCGCCGAGCAGGGCGAACCAGGCATCCTTGCGGCCTTCCCCGATCCCTACGATGCAGGTTCCCGGGCAGAAGCCGCCGACCGCGAAGCCGACGCCGAAGACCAGTCCCCCCACCAGCACGCCCAGGACGAAGGTGGGCTTGATGTCGAAGTGCATCGGGACGCCCGCGGCGTTGAGCCCGTAGACCACGAGCATGCCGACCGCGATCGTCGTCGCCATGAACTTGATGATGCTGAGATTCTCGAGCCGCAGGCTCTTGAGGATCATGCCGGGGCTGGAGGCGCCGACCCGCTGGATCAGGAAGCCCATCGCGACGCCGACCAACAGGGCGTAGACGTGTGCCATGGTCATGGTCAGACCCTCCGGATCATTTTGGCGGTGAAGATGCCCGACGCGAAGACGCCCGCGCCGAAGATCATGCCGCTCACCGACAGCTGCATGATGCCCGAGATGATGTGCCCGCTGGTGCAACCGCCGGCGAGCCGGGCGCCGAAGAGGATCAGGAAACCCCCCAGAAAGGTGTCCAAATAGCGGCGGGCGGTGGTCCGTTCCATGGCGTGAACCATCTCGCAGGCCGGGGCCTTCTTGCCGCTCACCCGGGAGGCGATGAAGCCGCCGATCGGCAGGCCGAGGACCAGGAAGGTCTCCGGCTTGAAGAGCTCGCCCATCTTGACGAGGTACGGGTTGGCGGCGGCGAAGGCGGGGTCGAACAGCCGGGCCAGCTCGCCGATGAACCGGGGGTAGGTGCCGGAAACCCCGATCGGACCCCAGAGCATGATCGAGGCCGCGCCGACGAGGCCGAAGGCGATGCCGAGGAGCGCCCAGGCGGGCGCCTTCGGAGCGTCCGACGCCGTGAGGGGAGCGGCTTGCGCAACAGGTTGAGCCATGTCGTGCCTCCTGTAGGTGGACTACTTCACTTCCGGCCCGCCCCGACGATCGTCAGGCACGAACCGGTCATGCGCCGGCATCCTGACGGCCGCGAGCGATGCGGCGTCGAGCGCCGCATTCTTGGCGATGACCTCGTTGGCGGCGAGCAGATGGGCCGTCAACGCGTAGACTTCATCGTTGCTGAGAGACCCTGGCGCGGTGTACGGCATCGCCCGCCGGATATAGTCGAACAGGGTGGTCGAATAGGGCCAGTAGTTGCCGACCGTCTTGACGATCTTCCAGTCGGTGCCGAAGGGGAACCCCTGCCGCGGTTCCCGGCCGATCAGGGCGGGATAGACGGTGCTCATTCCCTCCCCCTTCTGGCCGTGGCAGATGCCGCACTTCTGCCGATAGATCTCGGCTCCCTGCACCGCCGTCCCGCTCCCCGGAGGCAGGCCCGTCCCGTCAGGGCTCACATCGAGGTCCACTGCGGCGATCTCCCCGGCCGTGGCCAGACGTCCGAGACCGTACCGCGGACCTTCCCGCACTACGGGCGTTGACGCTTCCACCCGCGGGGGCCCCTCAGCCTGCGGGGCCGGCACCGACTCGCGACAGGCTGCCCCACCCATGACCACCAAGGCGGCGACCCTCCAGGCTCCGCGCCGCATCAGGTCTCTCCATGGTAGAAGATTTTGCCGTCGGGCCGAATCCGCCAGCCCTTGATGTGATTGAAATGGAAGTCGGTTCCCTGGCCGCGGACCTCGAGCAGCCTGGCCCGCATCGGCTGGACGTAACCGGTCTGGTCGGTGGCCCGGGAGAGCAGGACGGTCTCCTTGCCATTCCACTCCCACGGGTAGGAGAACCGCGTGTGCGCCATGTCGAGCACCGGCTCCTGCAGCTCGGCGTCGTGCCAGTTTCTGCCCCCGTCGACGCTCACCTCGACCCGGGTGATCTTCCCGCGCCCGGTCCAGGCGAGCCCCGTGACCGGCCACCACCCCTTGGCGGACAGCAGGCTCGGGGTCGCCGGCGCGGTGATGATCGAGGTCGCGTCCATGGCAAAGCTGAACTGCCGCGAGGTGCCGTCAGGGAGCGGATCGGTGTACTTGGAGGTTTCCCACCGGGTCATCCAGGGCGCAGCGCCCAACTCGAGCCGCCGGAGCCATTTCACGCTCATGTTGCCTTCGAATCCCGGCAACAGCAGCCGCAACGGATAACCCTGCTCGGGCCGCAGGGGCTCCCCGTTCTGCCCCCAGACGATCAGGGCATCCTGCCATCCTTTCTCGACCGGAACGCTGCGGCTCATCAGGCAGGCATCGCCCCCCTCGGCCAGGAACCACTTCGCCTCGGGCTTCACTCCGACCTCCCGGAACAACTGCGCCACGGTGAGGCCGGTCCATTCGGTGTTGCCGGTGAGACCGTAGACCTTCTGCGGCGTCATCTCGGGCTTGGGCTCGCGGTACGACGTGCGCCCGTTCCCGGAGCACTCGAGGTAGTGCACGCGGGTCACCGCCGGGAACCGCTTCAGGTCCTCCAGGCCAAAGACGATCGGTCGCTCGACCAGACCGTGGATGACCAGGTGGTGCTGCTCGGGATCGATCGCCGGCACGCCCGCATGGTGCCGTTCGAAGTGCAGATCGGACGGCGTGATGGTGCCGGTCAGGTCCTGCAGCGGGGTCAGCGAATAGCCGGTCGTCTCGCCGGCAGGCGTCCGCACGGGATGCTCGAAGGCGGACCGGCTCCCCACTGCCGTCGTGGCACCGCCGGTCACTTTGGTGGGGTCCGGCGGCACGGTCGGCCTGGGCGGGACGGCGGGCTTCGCCTGGCCATCCGCAACCGCCGGGAGGCCGGCCAGGACGGCGCCTCCCACTAGAGCGGCTGCCCCAGTCAGCAGATCGCGGCGAGTCAGATCCGTCATCAGGGCCTCCTACTTCGACTTCCTGATCGGGGCCGGCGCCGGGACTTCGGCGGTCCCCTTGGCGTTCGGGTGAGGGAACAGCCTGGGCGGCGGCTGGAACGCTTTATGGCCGTAGGTGTCGTACGGAGTGTCGGCGGCGGAACCTCCGGCCGGGTAGTCCTTCTCCTTGCCCGGGGAATCGGGACGAGGATGTGAGTTGATGAAGGCCGACAGGTCGAACGCCTCCTGCAGAGTAAGGGAACCCGGGGCGTTGAAGGGCATGTTGTGGCGGATGAAACTGGCGGCACGTTCCCGGCGCGCCATCGAGGCACCGATAGAGTAGGACCTGGGCCCCCACAGCGCCGGTGCCGGCGGCACCGCACCCTCGCCGTTGGCTCCGTGGCAGACCTGGCACTTGGCCTTGAAGATCTGCTCGCCTCGACCGCCGTCGGCGTCGAGCGTATCGGGCGTGCTGATCAGTCCGTCGGCACCCTTCAGCTTGTACCCGACCGGCACCCCCTTCGAAATGAAGGCGATATAGGCGAGGATATCCTGCATTTCCCGGCTGTTCTTCGGGATGGCGTTGCCGGCGAGGCTCCGGGTGAAGCAGTAGTTGACCCGCTCGGCCAAGTCGATCACCGCGCCGGTGCGTCCCATGTACTTGGGAAACCGGGCGTGCGAACCCGTCAGCGGGGCCGCCTCGACCTTGGTGCCATCGTTCAGGTGGCAGCTCACGCAGCGGAGATTCGACGGCACGTTCTGCGGCAGGCTTTCGTTGGTGAACCGAATCAGGTACAGGCCGCGGCGGATCGATGCACCCAGCGAATCGCCCGGGATGTCCTTCTCGGTCAGCGGCCGCCAGGCCGATTCGTCAAAGGCCGTCGCGTGGGCCGTGGCGCTATCCACGCCGGTGGACTTGTCGGTCGTGGGCCGTGGCTGGGGACCGCAGGCCACCACGACCATCATGCTGGAGAGGGCGGCCACCGTACGTCGGAATCCGGGCATCGTCGGTCCTTCCAAAGGCTGGGTGCAAAATCAGCTTCTATCCGTCCACCTCAGTCAGCCTGGTCCGTCGGCGGAGCCACATCACGCCGACGAGGTCCACCAACCCTACCCAGAGGCGGTTGTTGATCCCATAGTGCGACCGACCCCGCTGGCGGGGCCGGTGATTGACCGGGACCGAACGGACTCGCCCACCGCCGCGGAGCACGAGCGCCGGCAGGAATCGGTGCATGTGGTCGAAATATGGCAGCGCCAGGAAGACTTCGCGCGAGAACAGCTTGAGCCCGCAGCCGGTATCCGGGGTGTCATCGTGCAGCATCCGGGACCGGACGCCGTTGGCAATCCGGGAGGCCAGGCGCTGTACGACCGAGTCCCTCCGGGTGACCCGGTGTCCGGCCACCAGGTCGAGCTTGAGGTCGGGGTCCAGGGCCAGCGACAACAGCTTCGGGATGTCGGCCGGGTCGTTCTGTCCGTCCCCATCGAGCGTGGCAATCCAGGGCGCCCGGGCATGGCGCACGCCGGTCCAGAGAGCGGTACTCTGGCCCGACTGCTGCCGGTGGCGCAGGACCCGGAGGCGCGGGAATCCCTTCCCCGCTTCGGCCAGCCGCTCCGCGGTGGCATCGCTGCTGCCATCGTCCACGTAGACGATTTCGTAGTCGACCACCCCGTCGAGCGCCGTGCCGATCTCGCCGATCAGCGGACCCACGTTCTCGGCTTCGTTATGGACGGGGACCACGACTGACAACTCCATGGCGGAAAGATAGGGGAGTGCCTTCCGGGGTTCACCCACCGGCGGTACTGTTGCATACCAATCCCTGCCCGGAGCCAGCCATGCGTCGGATCATTCTCGTCTGCCTTGCCGCGATCCCGTTCTTTTCCATTCGCCTGCCCGCCCAGGAACCAGCCGCCCGCCTGACCGCTGGGGACGCCTTCAATCTGGAGCTGCCAACCGACCCACAGATCTCGCCCGACGGGAAACACATCGTCTACGTGCGCGCCGCCGCCGACATCATGACTGACAAGCGGTTCAGCAACCTGTGGATCGTCACCGCCGACGGCACCGGGCACCGGCCACTGACCAGCGGCAAGCACGGCATCGGCTCTCCCCGATGGTCCCCGGACGGCACCCGGCTGGCCTATGCCTCTGACGAGGACGGCACCAACCAGATCTACGTCCGCTGGATGGATGACGGCCGGACCATCAAAGTGACCACGCTGACCGTCCCGCTTTCCGGTCTCTCCTGGTCGCCGGATGGCCGCTCGCTGGCGTTCACGGCGCTGGAGCCCAAGCCGGCCCGGGTCGTGGCGCAGCTGCCGACACCACCCGAAGGGGCCACGTGGGCGGACCCGCCCAAGGTCATCGACCGGCTGGTCTACCGCTTCGACGGCGCCGGCTATCTCAAGGAAGGGTTCTACCAGATCTACGTCGTGCCCGCGGAGGGCGGCAGCGCACGGCAGATCTCGAGCGGTCCCTACAACCACGGCTCTGGCGGCCTGGAGGGCGCGTCCGACCCGGTCTGGACGCCGGACGGCAGGTCGATCCTGATCGCCGCCAACCGCCAGGCGCGCGCCGAGCTCGACCCGCTCAATACCGAGGTCTACGCCTTTTCGGTGGCGGACGGCGCGGTGCGGGCGCTGACCAGCCGGAACGGCCCCGACAACGACCCGGCCGTCTCGCCAGACGGGCGCCTGATCGCCTATCTCGGCTTCGACGACCGGTATCAGGGCTACCAGGTGACCCAGCTCTACGTGATGAACCAGGACGGCACCGGCTCCCGGTCGCTGACGGCCAGCCTGGACCGCGATGCGGCCAGCCCGCAGTGGGCGGCGGACGGCAGCGGGATCTACTTCCA
>Ga0315273_10005911_pt1 | contig 15183 bp, 16 predicted proteins | sample YL17G02_0_MG_FD_205753 | JGI IMG/M metagenome (GOLD analysis project Ga0315273, IMG submission 205753) | Sediment microbial communities from Yellowstone Lake, YNP, Wyoming, USA - YL17G02_0 | ecosystem: Environmental > Aquatic > Freshwater > Lake > Sediment | place: USA: Wyoming | collected...
GTCGAGGTCTCCGATGCGCTCGTCACGCCTTTCTGGAAATAGCTGGAGAGCTTCTTGATTTTTTTGAACACCTCGATGCCTTCGGGATTGTTGAGGCTGAAACTCCCATCCGCAAGCTTTTTCTGGTACTCGCCGGGACCAAGCGTGACGGCAACCTGGTTTGCGTAGATCCAGTCGAATGTGAACTCGGTATTCCACGGGTCCTGCCCGGCTAATCCGATCGGCGCAATTCCCTTCGCCTTGATCTTTTCGCAGACAGCGATAAAGTCATCGAAATTGGTCGGCACTTCGAGACCCAGTTCCTTGAACAATTCCTTGTTGTAATAGATGAATGCCGTCGAGGAGCCCTGGGTGAACCCGAACACCAATCCGCTTGAAATGGTATATTCTTTCAGCAGGGTTGGATAGACGTGTTTTGCCGCCTCCAAACCCCTCAAATCCATGAGCTTTCCTTCCTTCGCGAAAAGCAAACCTGCTTCATCGTTGTTGATCTCATGAACGTCGGGCAGGTCATTCACGGCACCTCGAGTCCTCAGGAATGTCAAGGAATCGGTGGTGTACGGAATATCCTCAACTTTGATATTGGGATTTTTCTTCATGAATGCATCGTAGAGTGCCTGTCCGCCTTCTTTCCAATCATTGGGAACCGCGTAGCTGGTAAGGGTAACCTCCTTCGATTTTTGACCGCCAGCAATTGCCATTTGGAGTCCACAAACCATGACCAGCGCAATTGACAACCAGCTCAGTAACGCCTTCAGTCTCATTCTTTGCCTCCTTCGATCTTGATTCCTATTACCGGTCACATACCGGTTATAATGACCTCATTATTGCACACCTTTTCTCGGAAGTCAAACTTTTTGCGGTCGCTTTGCTTCGCTCTACCTCAGCTTCAGCAGCTTACGTGCGTTCTCCCCGAAGATGAGCTTGCGCTGCTCCCCGCCCGCCCCGATCTGGCGCATGTAGGTGGACATCCGGGCGATGTGCTCGGCCTGGGGCAGGCAGTTATCGCTGCCCCACACCACACGGGCGAAGTCGATCGGGATGAAGCCCTGCCCGCCGATCGCGTTATAGACCAGGGGGATGCCGTCGGTCCACGGACCGGAGCCCGAGATATCCAGGTGCACATTGGTGTTGGCGTGGGCCACGCTCCAAGCCTCCAGCAGGTGGGGATAGCCCATGTGAGCCAGCACGAAAGGGATGCCCGGGAACAGGCGCGCGAGCTGGTCCAGGTTCATGGGGTGGGCGAAGCGCGAGTCCGTGGCCCTGCGCACCTTCGGGTCCTTGCTCACGATTTTGATGTTGGTCTGCCCAGTGTGCACCAGAATGGGCACACCCCGCCGCTCGATCTCCTCGTACAGCGGGTAGAAGGCTTGAGTGTTGGGGTCGAAGCCGCAGGGCGGGAAGAGCTTCACCGCCCGGAAGCCCAGGTCCAGGTAGCGCTTCAGGGTGTCCATGGCGCTCGCCTCGCGGGGGTCGATGTACACGTTGCCCAACAGGCGATCCGCATGCACTTTAACCGCCTTGGCTACCTGCTCGTTGGGCGCGAAGCCGCACTGCTTGTACTCCCAGTAGGCGTCGGTGGGGCCGCCCATGAGCAGGGTCCGCTCGACCCCCGACTGGTCCATGTCGGCCAGTAGATCGATGACGGCGGAGTCCGCGTCGGCCAGGTGGTAATGGAAATCGATCAGCATAGAGCCCTCCTGATTCTAATCATTGAAATGACACTGCATACGTCACGGTGCCCTGGCGGGTCTCCCCGGGTTTCACGGTCTTGAGCCCCGACTCCCGCGCGAAGCCCCGGTCGGACAGGTTGTGGGCGTCGGTGGAGCAGGTCTGATTCTCGAGGCAGAAGAAGCCCTCCCCCCGGGGCGAGTAGAGCACCAGGTGAGTGAAGTCCGCGGTCGCCTCCAGCGTCACCGCCAACCCCAGGCTGCGGTACTCGACCCGGGCATGGGCGCCGGGGCGGAGGCCCGTGAACACATGGTCCAGGTCGAGGGTGCCGACGGCCACGGGCCATCGCAGGTCGTAGATCGTGCCGCTTACCTCCACGAGCCGCCCGGTGGGCAGCAGGTCGGAGGTGGCGTCCATGATCGAGTCGGCCGGCAGGCTGAGGAAGGTGTTCTCGTCCCCCGAGAGTTTCTGGAAGTACGGGTGCAGTCCGAAGCCGAAGGGGATCTCCTCGGGACCTTCATTGCGGATCGTGTAGGTCACGGTCACGCCGCGCTCGGTCAGGCGGAACTCCAGGGTCAGCCGGTGGTAGAAGGGGAAGTCCTCGAACACCGCGCTCCCCGGCCGGAATTCCAGCCAGGTCTCCAGGCTTGCCGCCTCCGCCGCGACCACCGGCTTCCCGCACTGCCAGGCCTCGCTGTGCGCCAGACCGTGCTCGAGCACCACGGCTCCGCCCTTGACCTGGCGGTAGTCACGGCCGCGCCAGCGAAACACCCCGCCCCGCACCCGGTTGGGCGTGGGATAGAGCACCGGGGTGCCCGTGTAGTCGTGCTTGAGAAGCAGGGCGGGATCGAAGTCGATGACGCTTCTGCCGCCCACGGAGAAGTGGCAGAGGTTGCTTCCATAGAACGGCACGACCCAGGCTTCCATCGCACGCTCGGAGTTGCCGCCCCCGTCGTGTGAAAGGACGACGGCATCCCGACCCGCGACCTGCTCTTGCCGGGCCGAATACTTGAAGCTCGCCCCCATGGCCGGCCCCCTACGCCTCCAGCGCCCCGGCCCCGGCTGACGGCTCGGTCACGTGGATCGTGGCCTCGATCCCGGTCTTCTCTTTGTACTGCCGGCGGACCTGCTCGGCGAACTCAGCAACGCGGTCCGCCAGCACATAAGCCAGCATGCAGCCGCCGAACCCGCCGCCGGACTGTCGGGCGGCGATCACCCCGGGGGCTGCGGTCATGGCCTCGTACATCCGCTCCATGGCGGGGACCGTCTTCTCGTACAGGTCCCGCTCCCCGAAAAAGGACTCTGCGCACAGGCGCCGCATGGCCTCCCGGTCGCCACGCACCACCGCCGCCATGAACGACACGACCCGCTGGTTCTCCTCGAACACGAACTGGCAGCGCTTGCGCAGCACCTCGGGGAGGGCCCCTTTCAGGCGCTCGAACAGCGGCGTGTTCACGTCGCGCAGCGTCCGGATGGAAGGGTCCTGCGCGGCGAGCAGGCGCGTGCCCTCGTCGCACTCCTGCCGGCGCTTGGCGTACTGCGAACCGGCCAGGGTGCGGGGGAAGTTGGTGTCGCAGATGACGATGCGGATGTCCGCGGGGATGCGCACCTCCACGTGGGTGAGGCTGCGGCAGTCCAGCAGCAGGGCCGTGCCCAGCAGGCCGAAGCAGGCGGAGTAGTGGTCGAGGATCCCGCACAGCACGCCGGCGTCCTCGTTCTCGGCCTGCTGGCAGGCCAGGGCGGTCTCCCTGCGGTCCAGGCTGAACCCGCCCGCCGCCTGGTGCATGTGGCAGACCGCCACCAGGAGCGAGGCCGAGGAGCTCAGGCCCCCGCCGATCGGCACGGTGCTGTGGGCAACCGCGTCCACCCCGGCGAGAGTGTGTCCCTTGAGCCGCAGCACGCGGGACACGCCGCTCACGTAGCGGTCCCAGCTTGCCCTGGGTTCTCCGGGTTCCTCGCCCAGCCGATAGTCCAGCCCTTCATCGATGTTCAGCGAATGCAGGCGCACGCGGCCGGACCCCGACGGCCGGTAGGCGATCCAGGTGTCCAGGTGGATGGCCATGGTCATCACGTAGCCCAGGTGGTCGTCGGTGTCCGTGCCCAGGAGCTCCGCCCGCCCCGGGGCCCGCACCCAGCCGGCCGGCTCTCCGCCGTACAGCGCGCGGAACTTCTGCTCGACGGCGGCCCGGCGCGCCGCCCGTTCCCGGCCGCTCATCGGCCGAGCTCCGCCACCGAGGCGGCCAGGTAGTCGATGGCCTCCTCGGTCAGCCGGGGGTGGATCGGCAGGGATAGGAAGTAGTCGTGCGCCTTCTCCGCCACGGGGCACTCCCCTTCCCTGTGCCCTCGCACCCGGTAGGGCTCGCTCAGGTGAATGGGCATGTAGTGGTTCCAGGCCTTGATGCCCTTGTTCGTGTACAGCTCCCACATGAAGTCGGCCTTTTTCAGCGGGTGCTTGTCCTTCAATTGTAGTAAGTAGAAATGGAAGATGTGCTTGCCCTTGGGGTCCACCCACGGCAGCACGATCCCCGGAACGCCTCGCAGCTTCTCGGTCAGGCGCGCGGCCAGCTCGCTGCGTTTGGCGTTGAAGCCGTCCAGCTTTTTCAACTGCTCGATCCCCACCGCGGCCTGGGCATCGATCATCCGGAAATTGTAGCCGAGGTCGTCGAACTGCAGGCGCCAGTACTCCTTGCCCATGGGGTGCTGCTTCTCGTCGATGGGCAGGTACTTGTCGCTGCCGCCGTAAATGCGGCAGCACAGGGAGCGGTAGGACAGGACCTTCTCGTACAGCTCGCGGCTGTCCGTGGTCACCATGCCGCCCTCCCCCAGGGTGCACATGTTCTTCTGCTGGTGGAAGCTGAACACCCCCAGGTTGCCGAGCGCCCCGGCCTTGCGCCCGAGGTACTCCGCGCCCGGGGTGTGGGCGCAGTCCTCGATGACCGCCACCCCGTGCCGGCCGGCGATCTTCATGATCCGGTCCATGGCGCAGCACTGCCCGGCAAGGTGAACGGGCACAATGGCCTTGGTGCGCGGGCTGATCAGCGCCTCCAGCTTGTCCGGGTCCAGGTTCAGGGTGCGGAGGTCCACGTCGCAGAACTTGAGGTCCGCCCCGAGAGCGGAGAAGGCGCCGGCCGTGGAGATCCAGCTCAAGGGCGTGGTGATCACCTCGGTGCCGGGGCCCACCCCGGCGGCGACCCCCGCCAGGGTCAGGCCCGTGGTCGCGGAGGTGCAGGTCAGGGCGTAGCGCACCCCGCAATAGGCGGCGAAGGCGTCCTCGAACTGCTTCACCTTCTTGCCGCACGACGGGGCGCTTGACTTGAGCACCTCCAGCAGCGCCACAGCCTCCTCGTCCCCGTAAATGCTGCCGTGCGAGATTTCCAGCTCGTACTTGATGGTCGGTTTTACCATGGTTACCTCTATTATAACCTCTCCGTGATGGCTCTGCGGATGGACGCCTCCGCGCTCAGCAGCGGCGTCTTCAACAGCGCCCGCGCCTTGTCTACGCTGATGATCCCGTTCTTGTGCCGGGCGGCGCGGCCCGGCAGGGGGGCCGTGACCGCCAGAGCCACGACGCGAGCATCGGGAAAGCCCATGAGCTGGGCGGCCCGGCGCGTGAGCGCTGCCCGGTCGATGCTGTCCGTGCTCCCGATGTGGATCACCCCGGCGTAGCGCAGGCGCACCAGCTCCAGCACGCACCCTGCCAGGGTGAGCACATCCACCGGGGTACGAATCTCGTCGCTCGGGGCCACGACCTCCTGCCCCGCCTTGAGCTTCGTTTCCAGCGCCGCGAAGAAGGAGTTGCCCGCGGTTACGGGAAAGCCCAGGGCCAGGGAGAGGCGTACGATCCCGGCCCGCGGGTCGGCTTGCAGCACGGCCTTCTCCCCCTCGGCTTTGGTGCGGCCGTAGTAGTTGACCGGCTGCGGCGGGTCCTCCTCCCGGTAGCGGGAGGCCGTGCCGGCGAAAACCGCGTCGCTGGAGAAGTACTGAAAATAGGCTCCGGAGGCGTTGCAGGCCGAGGCGATGGTGCGCGCCGCCTCGACGTTTACTGCCCGGGCCAGCTCCTGCTCTTTTTCCGCCCGGTCGACGTCGGCCACCGCCGCCAGGTCCACCACTGCCGCCGGCCGAAGCTCGGCAAGCAGCCGGCGCACCACCGGCGCGTCCGTGATGTCCAGGGTGTGCCAGTGAGCGTCGGGGACCCCCGGCCTTACGGCCGCGTCGGCGATGTGCACTTCCCACCCCTGCCGCAGGGCGACCGTGCAGAGGTTTCCCCCCACGAAACCGCCCCCCCCGAAGACAACCAGTTTCTCGCTCATGGTGTGGACTACTATAGCGCATCCGGTGGGCACCGCGCATCCCGGCTGTTTGGATTCTATTATCTATTGTTTGGCTTTGGCCGGGCGCCCGGACCGGTAATCCCCAGGGCTCGTTCCGGTGACCCTGCGGAACACGCGGTAGAAGCTGGTAGCGGTGTTGAACCCGCAGGCATAGGCGATCTCGGTCACGTTGAGCCGGTCCTCGGCCAGCAGGCGTTGCGCCTCCTGGACCCTGACCTGGGCCAGGTGCTCGGAGAAGGTGATGCCGAGGTTGCGGCGAAAGTAATCCGAAAAATAAGAGGGGTTCATGGCGAACCGCCCGGCGATCGTGCCCAGGCCGAGCTCGGCCGCTAAATTCTTCCGAATGAAAGCCAGGATCTTCTCCAGCCGGGCGATGTTGCGCCGGCGAGCCGCCACGCGCTCCAGGTCGGGCTGCTCGCTTAAGCCGCAGGCTCGAATGAGGTGGGTGACCAGGGTCAGCAGCTTGCTCTTGATCATCAGCTCGTACCACGGCCGGCGTCCGGCCGCCTCGGCGCGGATGTCCGCCACGAGGCGTCCCACGGCCCTGCGCGCCTCCGGGGACAGCTGCGGGGCGTTGGAGAAGGTAGCCCCGTGATACAGGAACAGGCGCAGGTAGCGCGAGTCCAGGCGGTCGTCCTCGCGGGCGCAAAGCAGCTCCGGGGCGAAGTGCAGCACGGTTTCGTACAGCGGGTCCTGCGGGTCGTAGGTCACCCGGTGGCGCTCGCTGTTGTTGATGATGACCATGTCGCCCCGGGACACCCGGAAGACCTTTTCCTCGATCTCGTAGACCCCGCTGCCGCGCCGCACGTAGGACAGCTCCATGAAGTCGTGCCAGTGGAAGGTGCGCATGTTGTTGGCCGGCCCTTCCGCGTGCAGGAGCTCGAAGGGGAAGCTCCGGTGGGCGATCGCCGACTCGCGCTTGACCGGGGGGTTCATGGGCGAAGCTCCTGCAGGCAGCGCTCCAGGGGCGCAACCGTCACTCCCTTGGCCAAGGGGTAGGAATCCTGCACCGGCGCCACGACCCAGGCCTCGCGGATCCGCAGATCCTCCAGGGCGTTCCAGAATCCTTTGGTGACCTGCGGAGCGGCCGATGCTTTGCACTCCACGGCGACCCGGCGATTGCCTTTCTCCAGCACCAGGTCCAGTTCGGCCCCGGCGGCCGTCCGATAGTAGCTGCTCCGCCAGCCCCGCCAGGGGGGCAGCTCAGCGAGCAGGTTCTCGATCACCAGTCCCTCCCAGGATGCCCCGCAGACCGGGTGGCTCAGCAGCTCGTCGTAGCTCTCGATACCCAGCAGGACATGCAGCAAACCGGAATCCCGCAGGAAAATCCTGGGAGCCTTGGTCAACCGCTTGCGGAGGTTGGGCAGGCACGACGGGAGCAGCCGCACCATGAACGTCCGGGACAGGATGTCCAGGTATTTGCCGATCGTGGTATGGCTCGTCCCGAGCGCCGCTCCGAGCTGGGACTGGTTCAGCAGCTGGCCGTGGCTATGGGCGCACATGGTCCACAGTCTTTCCAGAGTGCCCGCGGGAATCCGGACTCCCAGCTGCGGCAGGTCGCGCTCGAGAAAAGTCCGCACGAAGTTGTGGCGCCAGCGCAGGCTCTGTGCCTCCGAGACCGCCAGCAGGCTTTCCGGGAACCCGCCGCGCAGCTGGTAGGCAAGCAGCTCGTGTCGGCTCGCCTGCAGCTCGGTGAACAGGAACGGGCTCAGCTCTAGAAAAGCGATGCGCCCGGCCAGCGTCTCGGAGCTCTGCCGGATCAGCTCGCGGGACGCCGACCCCAGGATCAGGAAACGCCCGGGACGAGGATGCTGATCGATCATAGCGCGCAGCACGGGGAACAGCTCAGGCGCTCGCTGGATTTCGTCCAGGCACACCAGCCGATCTTTGTGGAGATCGAGAAAGAGCTCCGGTTCTGCCAGCTTGGCCCTATCGGAAGGCTTTTCCAGGTCCAGGTAGAGGCTGTGCTGCAGTCCACCGATAACGGCTTTGGCCAGAGTAGACTTGCCGCAGCGCCTCGGTCCCAGCACGGCGACGGCTGGGAAGCTGTCCAGGCATTCCCGCAGCTCGGCGGTCAGGAGTCGCTCGATATACATACCTTGCATATTGCAACTTTCTCTTGCAATTTGCAAGGTGATTGGGGCAGGGCAACAGGCTGGCAGTCAGCCATCTATACCCGAACTGCCTCTCCGCTTCGGCGAGGGCCTCTGCGATCATGGACAGGCCCAGCTCGGCGTACTTATACGCCGAACGGCGGAAGCCGTACCTGGCCGCCGATCTGGAGTACGCCTACCGGGCACTTCAGCGCGGGGAGCCGGTGCCAGATGGCGCCCTGGCCGGAATGGTCCTGGCTTACCAGTCCTCAGGGGAGTTCCTACGAGAGGATCCACATTACCACTGCATTGTGTTAGAGGGCGGTTTCGATGAGAGGGGCGAATCTGTCCGCATCCTCCTCGGCGACATCCGCAGAATGTCGGAGTACTTCCGTCGTGTGGTGATCAACGCCCATCTGGCCACCAGCCTCATCAACTGGAAGCACTCCGGCTTTCTCGACTAAAGCCCGCGAAGCGCTCCCTTGAGTACATCGCCCGACCCCCTCTATCCCTGAAAAAGATAATCATCGAAAAGAATGGAGACGGCACCGTGATTTCCTTCACCCCCGACAACGAGTTCTTCAAGGGAAAGACCGAGACCTTTCCGATGATGCGCCTGTACGCCTCACGTACCAAGAGGAAATGGCCGGACAAGCCCCATGGGGTCCGGCTCGCCGATGCGGATTCTTGCCGTGATCACTCAAGCCGCAGGAGGTCGGCAAGATCCTGCGGCACCTGGTGAAGATCGGCCGCTCACCTCGACAACTGCGGATTCTGAGACAGTCCCTGCCCAAAGCCCAATTTGACATTTTCTCTCCATTCAAGTTGACAAAAAGTAACTTTTAAAGTATACATTTAGAATATGAAAACGATAACTGTCAAGGACTTAAAGGCAAACTGGGCGCAGATCGAGGCACAGGTCAAAGCCGGAGAGACCTTTGAGGTGCTGAACCGCGGCAAGGTCGCGGCTCATGTCGTTCCGCCCACGCCACGGCAGGTGTTGCGGTGGCCGGACCATCTGGCCACGGCGCATAAAAGCACCGGTCGAAAGGGCTCTGATATCGTCCGGGAACACCGGGAACGGCGCGGATGATCTACCTCGATACCAGCGCGTTCATCAAGCTGTACCTGCATGAGAACGGTTCCGCTGAAGTGCATGGGCTCGTCGTCGCTCAAGCGGAACCTCTACCCGTGTGGCATTTCCTGGAACTCGAGTTCCTCAACGCTCTCAGGTTCAAGGTGTTCCTCGCCGAAATGAGCCCTGACGATGTGGAACGGGTCATCTCCCTGTACCTCGACCGGAAACGCAGCGGTCAGTACTTCGCGCCGCACCTCGATCCCATTGCACTGCACGAGCTGTCCCTCCAGATGACCGTAAGGACGCCGATCATCGGCTGTCGGGCTCTCGATATTCTGCACGTAGCGGCTGCTCGCCTGTGCGATGCGACGGTGTTTGTCACTGCGGATAAACGGCAGGCAGCTCTGGCCGAGGTCGAGGGGCGGGTCGTCAAGCTGATCTCATCACAATGATGTTGCCATCCATGCGAGCACTCAGTCCTCGCGCAGGTCGCATCGCGCCACAGAGCGCGGAAGGAGACCGTCAGTCGTAGATTATCCGGGCACCTTACGTTGCTATTAGTTCAGGGTGCAACCGTGAAAGTGTGCATCTCCAGGAGGTATGGGGTATGAAGTTCATAATAACGATATCTCAGGACGAGGACGCCGGACACTGCCTCGAGGTCCGCGCCGAGAAGGGGATGCCGCTGACTGTTACTGCCCGTCAGTCCCGGTCACATCGCGACATTACCAGGGGAACGCTTCGCAGCCTCATCGCACGGGCAGGTTTGACCATCAGCAGCTGGCTACGTCAAGACCGGCTGTGATCGCTCGATCCAGGCACCTCGATCAGCTCTACAGCTTCCGAGTCCGGGACGTTGGCTGCCTTGCTCCGAATATAACTTTGGTATTTCCTCTTACCTGTACCCGAACTGCTTTTCCACCTCGGCGATGGCCTCCTCGATTATGGACAGGCCCAGCTCGGCGTACTTCTCGTCCATGATCAGCGGCGGGGACATGCGCAGGATGTGGCCGGCGGGGATCCAGGCCAGGCCCTTGCGGAAGGCCTTCTGGTAGACCAGCTTGCCCGCCTCCTCGAAAGGCTCCTTGGTGGCCTTGTCCTTCACGAGCTCGATGCCCAGCAGGAAGCCCTTGCCCTTCACGTCGCCGATGATGGGGTGAGCCGCCTTCATGGCCTCCAGGCGTTTTGTGAAGAACCTGCCTACGCTGCGCACGTTCGCGAGCAGGTCCTCCTCCTCGATCACTTCTAGAGAGGCTAAAGCCGCAGCGCAGGCCATGGGGTTGCCGCCGTAGCTGGAGGAGGCGGAGATCTTCTCCAAGGCGCCGGCGTTCTCCTCCTTCACCACCATGGCGGTGACCGGGAAGCCGTTGCCGAAGGACTTGCCGAAGGTGACGATGTCCGGCAACACGTTCCAGTGGCTCATGCACAGCCACTCCCCCGTGCGGCCCATGCCGGTGAGCACCTCGTCCGCGCATAATAGAATTCCCTTCTTATCGCAGAAGGCGCGCAGTTTGGGGAAGAAGTCCTCGGGCGGGAAGATCGAGCCTCCCCACCCCTGCGCCGGCTCCAGCACGAAGGCGGCCACATTGCCTGCCGTGCCCTCCTGGATAAAGGTGTCGTAGAAGCGGAGGTAGGCGTCGGTGTCGATCGTGCCGTCGGGTTTGGCGAAGGTCGGGCGGTAGGGGTCCGGGCGCGGCACCAGGTAGAAGCCCGGCGCCCGCGTCGGGCCGTAGCTCAACACGTCGCCGCGCGACATCTGCGCGCAGCTCACCGCGGCCATGCTCTTGCCGTGGAAATCTCGGAAGCAGGAGAGGAACTCGTGCTTGTTGGTGATGGCCCGCGCCGCGCGGATCGCCGCCTCCACCGCGGCCGTCCCGTCGGAGTAGAACTGGATGGCGTTGAGCTTGCCCGGCAGAATCGCGGCCATCTTCTGCAATAGCGCGTCCTTCACCGGGGTGGTGAAGTCGTGGCAGTTCATGAGCTTCTTCGCCCAGTGGGCCACCGCCTCGGAGATCTTGGGGTGGGAGTGCCCCAGGGAAGTCACGTAAATGCCGGAGGAGAAGTCCAGGTACTTGTTGCCGTCCACATCGGTCAGCGTGATGCCGTGCCCTTCCTCGAAGCACACGGGGAACAGCTTCACCTGGCTGGACAGCCCGTGGAAGTAGCGGCACGCGCTGGCGTGCATCGTCTTGGACTTGGGCCCCGGCGGCTCCACCACGATTCGGGGGATGTCCCGGGCGCTTGCTTTCCACCAATCCTTGGCCATGTTGCTCTCCTTTTATTGTAAAGACTAACGCATGATGATTTCAATTCCCCGGCTGCGGTAGCGTTCGCGCACCGTTCGCGGAAGCCGCTCGTCGGTGACCAGCACGTGGAACAGCGACAGGGGGGCGAAGCGCACGTAGGAGTCGTGCTCGATCTTGGAGGAGTCGCACAGCAGGAACACGCGGTCCGCGTTCTCCGCCATCCTCCGGGTCACCCCCGCCTCCTTCTCGTCGTAGGAGCTCAGGCCGTTTTTCAGGGACAGGCCGTCCGCCCCGATGAACGCCTTGTCCGCGTGGTACTCCCCGATCGCGCGCTCCGCGGCGGCCCCGTACACCGCCTGCCGTTCGCCCACCACCTCCCCGCCGATCAGGCTGACCCGGATGGGGGGCTGATGGAGAAGCTCCGCCACCACCGGCAGGGAGGTGGTGATGACCCGCAGGCCCTTGCGCCGCTGCAGGTGGCGGCACAGGCCGAAGGGCGTGGTGCCGCAGTCCACGAACAGGATGTCCCCGTCCTCCACGAAGCGGGCGGCGGCTCGGCAGATGGCTTCCTTCTCGCCGCCGGCCCGCTCCAGGCGCCGGGCGAAGCTGAAAAGGCTCTGGATGGCCTCCCCCTTCATCGCCCCGCCGTGCGTCCGGATCAGGTAGCCTTTGTCCTCCAGCTGCGCTAGGTCGCGGCGGACGGTCATATGCGACACCGCCAGGCGCTCCACCAGGTCGCTCACCCGCAGGAACTCCTGCCTGTCCAGCGCCTCCAGGATGTACTTGAGGCGTTTGAGTTGCGCCACCGCTTTCCTTTAGTTCTTGTTAAAATCGACCATAATCGAACAGGCCACTTCAGTCAAGGGTTTTCGCCGCAACCTGAGGCCGAAAGTCCCGCTCAGATAAGCTGGGGCGTTCCGGGCGTTTCCGGGCGGACGGATTGATCGACCCGCTATTCGGTGCTACCATTAAGCCATGCCCCGGCGAGTTGAGGATTGGCTGCGACAAGCCGAGAAGGATCTGAAGCATGCCCGCAACTCGATCGCCAGCCAGGATTTCGAGTGGGCCTGCTTCGCCGCCCAGCAGGCGGCGGAAAAGGCTCTCAAAGCCCTTTATCAGCAGATGGACGGCGAGTTCATCGGGTATTCCCTGCTCAAGATGATGCGGGAACTTCCGGCGGACTCCCGCCCCGCCGAGCCCCTCCAGGCGCGGGCCGCCGCTTTGGACAAGCTCTATATCCCGACGCGCTACCCCAACGGTTTCGACTCGGGGGCGCCTTCCGACTACTTCGACACGGCGGATGCCGGGAAAGCGGTGGACGATGCCCAGGCTGTCATCGAGTTCGTCAGGCGCAAGATTCCTGGATAAGGACCGGGTCGTACGGGAGCTTCAAGCTCTGGCCCTTCTTGCCCGGCAGGCCGAATCGGAAATCCAGAGCGTCGTGCTCTTCGGTTCCATCGCAAAAAACAACTATACCCCACGAAGCGACGCCGATCTGCTAATCGTTCTGAAGCACAGTCCCGAGCGTTTCCTGCGGCTGTTCCTGGACGCCTCCGTACCTGTGGAAGTCTTCCCGTATACCGTACAGGAATGCAAAACAGTTCCCCTGGCCAGGCGGGCCCTTCGGGAAGGGCAACTGCTGTAAAACAGGCTTTTTCAGCCGTTCTCCGCCAGCTCCTTGTAGATCTCGGCGAAGCGCCGCTGGTTTTGGCTGAAGATCTCCACCAGGAAGGGGTCGAAGTGGGAGCCCGCGCCCGTAACGATCCCGGCGGCGGCCTGTTCGTGGCTGAAGGGCTCTTTGTAGGGGCGGCGCATGCGCAGGGCGTCGTACACGTCGGCCACGGCCACGATCCGGGCGGCGAGAGGTATCTGTTCCCCGCTCAAGCCGTGCGGGTAGCCGCTGCCGTCCCAGCGCTCGTGGTGGCGAAGGGCGATGTCCCTAGCCATGGGGTCGGGGTAGGAAGCCAGGATGTAGGCCCCGTTGATGGTGTGTTCCTTCATCACCTCCCGCTGCCACGCCTCCAGGGGGCCCCCTTTGTTGAGGATGTCGTCAGGCGTGCCGATCTTTCCCACGTCGTGCATGGCAGCCAGGAAGGCAATGTTCTCGACGAACTCCACGTCGACCTGCGGGCAGGCCGGGGAGCCGGCCAACCTCTCGGCCAGCAGGCAGCTGTAGCGGTTGACCCGCTCGATGTGGTAGCCCGTGTCGTTGTCCTTCAGGCGTGCCGCCTCCAGGAGGCTCGTGTAGGTGCCCCGCAGCATCCTGCGGTATTCCTCGGAAATGTCATGGAAGTGGGCTTGGAAGCCGGCCGGGGCCCCTTCGGGGAATGCCGGCTCCCCGGCGGCGGGCGGGACCTGCAGGGGTGGAGAGGTCTCACTGCCGAAAACCGGAACGATGAGCACGGTGCTGATCACCGGCAGCCGGCCGGCCACCTTGATTTCCAGCCTGGCATACCAGCTCAGGCCCCCGGGGGGTAGCCGCAGGAGGCGGAGCAGCTCCCCGCGGCGCTCCTCCGTCAGGCTCGCCCGGTAGGCCTCGTTCACCCAGCGGATCCGCAGCCACAGGTCCAGGAGCATGGCGGGAGCCTTGCTCAGACGCAGGGCCCGCCGCACGTTCTGCACGCAAGGCCGGGCCCAGAACGAGTCGGCGGCCAGATCCTGTTCCGGCGGAAGTTCTTCCAGCTCCACCGCCTCGTCGGGGGTCGGCATCCGCGGCCCCCGACCTAGGTCTTCACGTCCAGGATGGGCTTGATCCCGAGCAATGCGCAAAGGTCCTTCAGCTCCTCCACGCAGTCGCCGGGCACTGCGGCGAAGTGCTGGGACTGCACGTGGTCCAGGACCCGGCGTACCGGCACGTCGGTGTAGAACTTCACGCTCGGCCAGGAGGGCAGCGGCACGCCCATCTCCACCCACTGCGGGGGCTTACGCCCCTCGCCGGTCACGATATGCAGCCGGTAGCCTTCGGAATCCTCGGCCAGGCAGGCCAGGGTCATGCGCCCTAGCTTCAGGCGCGAGCAGTGGGCGATCCCCCCCAGCAGCACGGTGGAGACGTCCTTGATCTGCGGCTTACCGTCGATGAAGGCGTCGGGGATGTAGCCGTCCTCGCCCAGCAGGATCCACTCGGGGTGGTGGTCGTAGTGCTCCAGGAACATCGGCTCCCGGCCGGTAAGCCATTTCAGCATCAGCTCGGCCACCAGGTTGCCCACGTCGTTCTCGTCCACGTACGGGATGCCGGCGGAGGCCAGCAGGGCGGAGGGCACCGCGTGGGTCAGGCCCAGCTCCGCGTCCACCCCGTCCACGCACTTGTAGGAGAAGCCGCTGAAGTTCTTCTCCTTGCACAGCCGGAGCGTGGCCAGGTACATGCGGAACACCCGCTCCAGCACCTCCTGCTTCGGCTTGCCCAGCGGGTACTCCCAGTTGCGGGTGACGCGCTGGATTTCCTTTTCGACCTCCCCGGCTTCCAAGGCCTCCATACGGCGCAGGAGCTGCAGCATGTCCAGGCTCTCCACCTCCAGGCCGATGCGGTCGCGCAGCTTCACCGCGGAAAAGTCCGTAGTGTACAGCCCCATGTCGTTGAAGCCGATCATGCCGACCCTTGCCCCGCGCAGCCGTCGGGCCGTCTGGGCGGCGCGCCCGAACTTCACGATCCCCTCCACGTCGATGGGGGTGTCCGGGGCGTTGAACAGGTGCTTGAAGCGGAAGCCCCAGCGCTCCAGGGGGTAGCGGATGGCGGTCACCCCGGCCCCGGCGGCTGGACAGATCAG
>Ga0315273_10005912_pt1 | contig 15182 bp, 11 predicted proteins | sample YL17G02_0_MG_FD_205753 | JGI IMG/M metagenome (GOLD analysis project Ga0315273, IMG submission 205753) | Sediment microbial communities from Yellowstone Lake, YNP, Wyoming, USA - YL17G02_0 | ecosystem: Environmental > Aquatic > Freshwater > Lake > Sediment | place: USA: Wyoming | collected...
CGGCTCATCACCGTGCCCCCCTTGGTGCCGAGTGCCTTGGTGGCCTCCTTGTAGGAGAGGCCGACGACGTCGACGGCCACGAGCACCTCGCGGAAGTCCGCGGGGAGGGCCGCGATGACGTCGAAGACCTCGCCGGCCAGGGAGCGCCGGTCCCTCAGGCGCCCATGCCCCGGGCGTGCTCCGCGATGCGGGTGGCCAGGTCCCTGGCCGAGGCGTCGTAGGCCTCGGGGTCGGCCCAGGTGCCCCGGGGGTCGAGCAGTGCCGAGTCGACGCCCGGCACCTCAGCGGGCACCTGGAAGCCGAAGTGGGGGTCGACGCGGGTGGGCGCCGCGGTGAGCTCGCCGGAGAGCGCCGCCCGCACGATCGCCCGGGTGGCGGCGATCGGCATCCGCGAGCCGACGCCGTAGGGACCCCCGGTCCAGCCGGTGTTGACGAGCCACGCGGCCACGCCGTGCTCCTGGATGCGCGCCCCCAGCAGCTCGGCGTACACCGACGGCGGCTGCGGGAGGAAGGCCGCGCCGAAGCAGGCGCTGAAGGTGGCCTGCGGCTCGACGACGCCGACCTCGGTGCCGGCCACCTTGGCGGTGTAGCCGGCCAGGAACATCCGCATCGCCTCCTCAGGGGTGAGGCGGGCGATGGGGGGCAGCACGCCGAAGGCGTCCGCGGTGAGCATCACGATCGCCGACGGGTGCCCGGCGCGCTTCTCGGGGACGTGGTTCGGGATCGACGCGAGCGGATAGGCGGCGCGGGTGTTCTCGGTCTTCGAGGCGTCGTCCAGGTCGAGGCGCCGGGTGGCGGGGTCCATCACCACGTTCTCGAGGACGGTCCCGAACATGCGGGTGGTCGCGTAGATCTCCGGCTCGCCGGTGGGCGACAGGTTGATGACCTTCGCGTAGCAGCCGCCCTCGATGTTGAAGACGCCGTCCGAGCCCCAGCCGTGCTCGTCGTCGCCGATCAGCGGGCGGTCGGAGTCGGTCGACAGCGTGGTCTTGCCCGTCCCGGAGAGGCCGAAGAAGACCGCCACGCGGCCGTCGACGCCCACGTTCGCCGAGCAGTGCATCGAGAGGATGCCCTGGTTGGGGAGCCGGTCGTTCATCAGCGTGAAGATCGATTTCTTGATCTCGCCGGCGTACTCGGTGCCGCCGATCAGGATCTGCTGCTCGGTCGGGTGGAGCATCACGAAGTTGGTGGCGCGGGTGCCGTCGGTGGCGGGGTCGGCGGTGAAGCTCGGGGCGTGCAGCACCAGCGCCTCGGGGGCGTGGACCTGCAGCTCCTCGTCGCCCGGCACGATGAACATCGTCTGGGCGAACAGGGCGTGCCAGGCGCTCTCGGAGACGACGCGCAGCGACAGCCGGTGGGCGGGGTCGGCTCCGGCGAAGGCGTCGATCACGTAGAGGTCGCCCGCGCCGAGGTGCTCGCGCAGGCGGTCGCGGACGGAGGTGAACAGCTCCTCGGCGATCGGCTGGTTGACCGAGCCCCACCAGATGCGGTCCTCGCTCCCCGGCTCGCGGACGACGAACTTGTCCTTCGGGGCGCGGCCCGTGTGGGTGCCGGTCGAGACCACCAGCGGCCCGCCCTCGGCGAGCTCGCCGTCGCCCGCGGCAAGGGCGTGCTCGTAGAGCGCGGCCGCCGGGAGGTTCCACCACACGGTGCCCTCGCAGGTGATCCCGTGGGTGTCGAGCCCCACGGCGCCGCCCCGCGACGTCGTCGCCTGATCCATCGCCACCTCAGCCCCCCGCCTTCGCGTCCGTCAGTTTCCGCTCCCCCGATCGTCCGAGGATCCAATACGCCACCGCGGGCAGCGCGGCGGCGACGGGAAGCGCCAGAGGGGAGCCTGCCACGTCGAGGGCGATCCCGCATGCGAACCCGACCGCCCATGACGACAGACCCGCCACCCCCCACCCCGGGGTGGGGGTCCCGCCGCGCAGCGCATGGATCACGCAGACGGCCACGAGGCCGGGCGCTGCGAGGGCCATCACGGTGAGCCAGCCGAGCATGAGGTCCGAGAAGCCCGCCGCCGCCACGGCCGTCCCCACCGCGGCGACGGCGGCCAGGGCGGCGCGGTGGCCGACCCCCGGCGCCACGTCGGCGAGCGACAGGGCGCCCGACCAGATGTTGGTGAGCACGGAGCCGGTGAACCCGAGCGCCGCGAACAGGTAGGCGATCTCCGGGCTGCCCAGGTCGCGCAGCACGTCGGCGAGGTCCCACGTCCCGGTGACAGCCTGCAGCGCGGCGCCGGCCAGCGTGAACGCGAGGGTGGGGATGGCGAGCCCGGCGAGCGCGCACCACACGACCTGGCGCGGCCGGGCGAGGTCGTGGGTGAAGTCCGGGGTGCGCAGCGAGAACGCCGCGCCGTAGCCCACGACGAGCACCACGGCCGGCAGGAAGCCGATCGGGTCGCTGCCGGCGCTGCCCCCCGACAGCGTGATCTCGTGGTCGGCGAACGCGAGGTGCAGCCCGTAGGCGGCGAGGCCCGTCGTCGCCAGGCCCGCGGCCAGCGCCGACCACGACAGGGCGCCGAGGCCGAAGCCCGTGACCGCGAGCATGATCGCCGCGAACAGGATCACGCCGCCGACGTCGGGCAGGCCGGTCAGGCGTGCCACCGCGACCCCGGCCACGCCGGCGTTGACGCCGAACCACCCGATCATCATCAGCAGCATCACCACCGACGCCGTCCGCCGGCTGCCCACCTCGCCGAGGGGCCCCGCGGTCAGGGCGCTGAGGGGGCGCCCGGTGCGCTGGCCGAGCACGCCCTGGGTGATCGCGAGGCCGGCCAAGAGGGCGACGCCCACGAGCAGGGCGGCCACGAGCTCGCCGCCGCGCAGGCCCTCGCCCACCCCACCCCCGGTCATGAGCGCCGCCGGGCTGGTGCCGATGCCGACCCATGGCCCCAGGCGCCGGAGCCAGCCGTCGCGTCCCATTGCGCGATGCTACCCCCGGCCCACCGCCCGTCTATCCTGCGCCCGTGGGCGAGCGAACCGAGTACGCGCCGGGCACCTTCTGCTGGGTCGACCTCGGCACGACCGACGTCGAGGGGGCGACCGCGTTCTACGCGGCGGTGCTCGGCTGGGAGGCCGCGCCGGTCGAGGAGCCCGAGGGGGGCGGCTACCGCCTGATGCTCGTCGACGACCGGACGGTGTCGGGCATCTACCCGGGCGCCACCGACGCGCCGCCGGCCTGGCTCTCGTACGTGTCGGTGGAGCAGTCCGAGGCGCGCGCGGCGCGCGCGGCCGAGCTCGGGGCGACCGTCGCGCTGGGCCCGATGGACGTGCTCGAGCACGGCCGCACGACGCTGCTGATCGACCCGCAGGGCGCGGCCGTCGCCCTCTGGGAGGCGCGCGCCCACGCCGGCGCCGGGCTGGTCAACGAGCCGGGGGCCCTCAGCCTGAACCAGCTCAACACGCCCGACGTCGAGGGCTCCATCGGCTTCTACGCCGGCCTCTTCGGCTGGGAGATCGCCCAGGTCACCGACGACCCCGCGCCCTACTGGGGCATTCAGAACCAGGGCACCCTGAACGGCGGGGTGATGGGCCTGCCCCCCGGCAACCCCGCCCCGCCGCACTGGCTCCCCTACTTCACGGTCGAGGACATCGACGCCGCCGACGCCGTCATCGTCGACGCGGGCGGCGCCGTCATCGTGCCGGCCATGCCCGCCGGGCCGGGGCGGATTCTGGTGGCCATGGACCCGCAGGGCGCGGCCTTCGCGCTCTACGAGGGGACCGTCGATCCGTAGGGGCGACCTCGCCGCCATCGGCATCCAGCTCCCGGTGCTGCCCACGATCGTGCTCGGTGCGCTGCCCGGGGAGCCCGTCTGGTCGGCGCGCCTCGCCCGCATCGGAATCGACGTCACGGCGAGCGGGGCCGACGAGGACACCCCGCGGACGCTCGCCGACGCGCGCGCTGCGGCCCCGCACCTCGCCCTGAAGGCGCGGGCCATCGACGCCGGCGCGTTCGACGGCATACGCGCGCTCATCGTCGAGACGCCCGGCGACGCGCCGCCCGGGACCTACCGCCTCGGCGAGGACGACGCCGCGATCGAGGGGGTCGACGGATCCTCCGAGGAGGTCGAGGAGATCATGGACGTGGCCCGGCGCACGCTGGGCGCGGCCCGCGAGGGCGTGCCGTCGGCGCTCTGGGTGGTCGCGACCCCGGGCCTCGAGCTGCTGCCCGAGGACGTCGTCGAGGCCAAGCTCACCGCCCTCGCCGAGGGCGCGCGCCAGGCCCGGCTCTACCTCGCCAAGGAGCAGTTCGACATCTAGGCCGGGGCGGGCTGCCCCTCGCGCTCGTAGGCCAGGTTGGGCGCGAGCCAGCGCTCGATCTCGCCGACGGGCATGCCCATGCGCCCGGCGTAGCTCTCCACCTGGTCGCGGCCGATCGGCCCCACCGCGAAGTAGCGCGCCATCGGGTGCTGGAGGTAGAGCCCGCTGACCGACGCCGCCGGCAGCATGGCGAGGTTCTCCGAGAGGCTCATCCCGATCTCGTGGGGCTCGAGCAGGTCGAACAGGCGCAGCTTGGGCAGGTGGTCCGGGCAGGCGGGGTAGCCGAAGGCCGGGCGGATGCCCCGGTACGACTCGGCGATCAGCTCCTCGTTGCTCAGCTGCTCGGCGCCGCCGTAGCCCCACTCGTGGCGCGCGCGGGCGTGCAGCATCTCGGCGAAGGCCTCGGCGAGGCGGTCGGCGAGCGCCTTGACCATGATCGCCGAGTAGTCGTCGTGCTCGGCCTCGTGGGCGTGGGCGATCTCGTCGGCGCCGACGCCCGCGGTGACCGCGAACCCCCCGACGTGGTCGATCAGGCCCGATTCGATCGGCGCGACGAAGTCGGCGAGCGAGTACTGGGGCTTGTCGTCGGCCTTGACCCGCTGCTGGCGCAGCATCGGGAAGCGCACGATCTCCGCGCCGCGCGCCGCGTCCGAGTAGAGGACGATGTCGTCGCGGTCGGAGTTCGCCGGCCAGAAGCCGTAGACCCCGCTCGCGCGCAGGCGGTCGCCGGCCACGAGGCTCTCCAGCATTGCGGTGGCGTTGGCGTAGAGCTCGCGGGCCGCGCCGCCGTGGCGCGGATCGTCGAGCACGGCGGGGAACTTGCCGCGCAGCTCCCACGCATGGAAGAAGAAGGTCCAGTCGATGAACGGGGCGATCTCGGCGAGCGGCACGTCGTGCAGCATCCGCCGGCCGGTGAACTCCGGCACGGGGAGATCCTCGGGGCGCCACTCGATGCGCAGCCGCCGGTCCCGCGCCTGGCCGTACGGGTGGATCGGGCGCTCGCGCCGGGTGGCGTACTGCTCGCGCAGGCGCTCCTGCTCCTCGCGGGTCTCCAGCTCGAAGGGAGCACGCGCGGCGGGGTCGAGCAGCCGCGAGACCACCCCGACCGCCCGCGAGGCGTCGAGCACATGCGTCACCGACTCGGAGTAGGAGGGCGCGATCTTCACGGCGGTGTGCTGGCGGCTCGTGGTGGCGCCGCCGATCAGCAGCGGCAGGTTCATCCCGCGACGCTCCATCTCGGACGCTACGTGCACCATCTCGTCGAGCGAGGGCGTGATGAGGCCCGAGAGCCCGACGATGTCGGCCTCCTCCTCGATCGCCGTCTCGAGGATCCGATCGGCCGGGACCATCACGCCGAGGTCGATCACGCGGTAGTTGTTGCAGCCCAGCACCACGCCGACGATGTTCTTGCCGATGTCGTGGACGTCGCCCTTGACCGTCGCCATGACGATCGTGCCCTGGGCCTCGACGTCCTCGCCGGCGGCCTCGGCGCGGGCGCGCTCCTCCTCCATGTACGGCTCCAGATGGGCGACGGCGCGCTTCATCACGCGGGCGCTCTTCACCACCTGGGGGAGGAACATCTTGCCCGCGCCGAAGAGGTCGCCGACCACGCTCATGCCGGCCATCAGGGGGCCCTCGATGACGGTCAGCGGGCCCGGGTAGGCGAGCCGGGCCTCCTCGGTGTCGTCCTCGATGTGGTCGACGATCCCGTTGACCAGCGCGTGCTCGAGGCGCTCCTCGACGGTCCCCGACCGCCAGGCCGTGTCGACCACCCGCTCCATGCCCGCGCCGCGAAAGCGCTCGGCCAGCTCGACCAGGCGCTCGGTGGCCTCCAGCGTGCGGTTGAACAGGACGTCCTCCACGGCCTCGAGCAGCTCCTCGTCGATCTGCTCGTAGAGCGCGAGCTGCCCGGCGTTGACGATGCCCATGTCCATGCCGGCCCGGGTGGCGTGGTAGAGGAACGCCGAGTGCATCGCCTCGCGCACCACGTCGTTGCCGCGGAACGAGAACGACAGGTTGCTGACGCCGCCGCTGATCTTGGCGCCCGGGCAGCGCTCCTTGATCTGGCGGGTCGCCTCGATGAACGCCATCGCGTAGGAGTTGTGCTCCTCGATGCCGGTGGCCACGGCGAACACGTTCGGGTCGAAGATGATGTCCTCGGGGGGCACGCCGACCCGCTCGACGAGCAGCCGGTAGGCCCGCTCGCAGATCCCCACCTTGCGCTCGACCGTGTCGGCCTGGCCTTCCTCGTCGAAGGCCATCACGACCATCGCGGCCCCGAAGCTCCGGGCCACGTGCGCCTTGGCGAGGAAGTCGTCCTCGCCCTCCTTGAGGCTGATCGAGTTGACGATCGGCTTGCCCTGGACGCACCGCAGGCCGGCCAGGACCACCGACCACTTCGAGCTGTCCACCATGATCGGGACGCGGGCGATCTCGGGCTCGGTCGCGACCATGTTGAGGAACGTGGTCATCGCGGCCTCGGAGTCGAGCATCGCCTCGTCCATGTTCACGTCGATGATGTTCGCGCCGCTGCGCACCTGCTCGGCGGCCACCTCGAGGGCGGTCGCGTAGTCGCCCGAGGTGATCAGCTCGGCGAAGCGGCGCGAGCCGGTCACGTTGGTGCGCTCCCCGATCATCAGGAAGTTGGCGTCCGGCCGCACCACGAGGGGCTCGAGCCCGGCCAGGCGCGTGAGCGGCTCCGGCACCGCGGGGCGCCGCGGCGCCTGGCCCTCGGCCGCGGCCGCGATCGCCCGGATGTGGTCGGGGGTCGTGCCGCAGCAGCCGCCCATGATGTTGACCAGGCCGTGGCTCGCGAACTCGCGCAGCTCGCCGGAGGTCTGCTCGGGGGTCTCGTCGTACTCGCCGAACGCGTTCGGCAGGCCGGCGTTCGGGTAGCAGTGGGTCCAGCAGGTGGCGACCCGCGAGAGGTCGGCCATGTAGGGCCGCATCTCGGCCGCCCCGAGGGCGCAGTTGACCCCGACGCAGAAGGGCCGCGCGTGGGCGATCGTGATCCAGAAGGCCTCGATCGTCTGGCCGGTAAGGGTGCGTCCGCTGCGATCGGTGATCGTGACCGAGATCATCAGCGGCAGCCGCACGCCGGTCCGCTCGGCGACGTCGTCGATGGCGACGATGGCGGCCTTGGCGTTGAGGGTGTCGGTGATCGTCTCGACCAGCAGCAGGTCGACGCCGCCCTCGGCGAGCGCGGCGACCTGCTCGGCGTAGGCGGCCCGCAGCTCCTCGAACGTGATCGACCGCTTCGACGGGTCCTCCACGTCGGGCGAGATCGACAGCAGGCGGTTGGTCGGCCCGATCGCCCCGGCCACGAAGCGCGGCTTGCCGGGCGTGCGCTCGGTCCACTCGTCGGCCGCCGCGCGCGCGAGGCGGGCCGCCTGGACGTTGATGTCCCGCACCAGATGGCCCGTCGCGTAGTCGGCCTGGGCGACCGTCGTGGCGCTGAACGTGTTCGTCTCGATGATGTCCGCGCCGGCCTCGAGGAACGCGTGGTGGATACCGGTGACGACGTCCGGCCGCGTCAGGGTGAGGAGGTCGTTGTTCCCCTTCAGCGGGGAGGGGTGCTCGGCGAGGAGGTCCCCGCGGAAGTCGGCCTCCTCCAGCGGGTGGCGCTGGATCATCGTGCCGGTCGCCCCGTCGAGGATCAGGATCCGCTCGGCGACCAGGCGGTCCAGCGTCGCGCGGGCCCCGGTGCTCATCCGACGAAGGTTAGCGGGCTAGGTGCTGCCGTTCCCCGGCGGCAAGAGGACCCGGGCCACCAGCGGGCCGACCAGGATGCCGGCGAGCACGATCGCGACGGCGGCGTATCCGAGCGGCTCGCTGTCGCGGGCCACGGCGATGATGCCGAGCACGGCGGCGATGGCGCAGACCACCACGAGGCGGATCGTCTTCTCCGCGCGCGGAGACAGGCGGCGCAGGCGCTGGATCACCCGGCCCCGTTCTCGGTGCGGGTCAGGGCGAGGACGGCGTTGTGGCCGCCGAGGCCGTAGGACGCCGACAGGGCGACACGGATGTCGGCCGGCCGGGCCTGGTTGGCGACGTGGTCGACCCCGACGCACTCCGGGTCGACCGTGTGGAGGTTGATGGTCGGCGGCAGGATCGACTCCTTGATCGCGAGCCCGGTGATGGCCGCCTCGAGCGCCCCGGTGGCCCCCATGCAGTGACCGTGCATCGACTTGGTGGCGCTGACCGCGACGCGTGCGGCCACGTCCTCGCCGAGCACGGCCTGGAGCATCTTCACCTCGGCCCTGTCGCCGGGCTGGCTCGCGCCGCCGTGGGCGTTGACGTGGTCGACGTCCGCGGGCGCCAGACCGGCGTCGTCGAGGGCCATCTTCACGGCCCGCGCCTGCGCCGCCCCGGTCGGGTCCGGGTCGGTGATGTGGTGACCGTCCGCGCTCGCGCCGTAGCCGGCGACCTCGCAGATGATGTGCGCGCCGCGGGCGCGGGCGTCCTCCATACGCTCGAGCACGACCACGGCGCCGGCCTCGCCGACGAGGAATCCGTCGCGGTCCTGGTCGAACGGCCGCGCCGCGCCCGCGGGGTCGTCGTTGCGGTGGGAGAGCACGCGCATCGCGTCGAAGCCCGCGACGAAGAAGGGCGTGATGAGCGTGTCGCCACCGCCCGCGAGCATCGCCCGCGCGTCGCCGCGCCGGATGATCTCGACGGCATTGCCGATCGCGTCGGTGCCCGCCGCGCAGGCGGTGCAGACGGCCGTGACCGGCCCGCGCAGGCCCAGCTCGATCGAGACCTGCCCCGCGCCCATGTTGGCCACGCTGAGCGGGATCGTGAGGGGGGACACGCGGTCGGGGCCGCGCTCGATCATCACCCGGTGCTGCTCCTCGCGCGAGATCGCTCCGGAGCCGCCGTTGCCGATGATCGCGCCGATCCCGGCGCCGTCGTGGTCGATCACGAGGCCCGAGTCGGCCAGGGCGAGCCGGGCCGCGGCCACGGCGAGCTGGGCGTAGCGGTCCATCCGCCGGGCGGCGCGGCGGTGCATGAAGTCGGTGGGCTCGAACCCGTGGGCCTCGCAGGCGATGCGCACGGCCCAATCCGAGGCGTCGAAAAGGGTGATGAGCCCGGCCCCCGAGCGCCCCTCGACGACAGAGCGCCACATCTCCTCGCGCCCGATGCCGAGCGGGCACACGACGCCGATGCCGGTCATCACGACGCGGACGCGCCCGTTGTCGCTCACGCGTCCTCCACCGACGAGAACGCGAGCACGGCATTGTGGCCGCCGAACCCGAACGAGTTGGAGAGAGCCAGGTCGACGCGGGCCTCGCGGGCCTCGCCGAGGACGTGGTCGACCCCCCCGCACGCCTCGTCGAGCTCGTCGACGTTGATCGTGGGCGGCACCCGTCCCTCGCGCACGGCGAGGGCGGTCAGCACGGCCTCGAACCCGCCCGCGGCTCCCATGCCGTGGCCGTGCATCGACTTGGTGGAGGACACCATCACGTCGCGTGCCCGCTCGTCGCCCACGAGTTGCCGGATCGCCCCGATCTCGACCGGGTCGCCGGCCGGCGTGGAGGTGCCGTGGGCGTTCACGTAGTCGACCTCGTGGGGCTCCCGGCCCGCCCGCTCCAGCGCCATGTTCATGGCGGCGACCTGCCAGCGGCCGCTCGGGTCGGGGTCGGTGAGGTGGTAGGCGTCGCTCGAGGCCCCGTAGCCGGAGAGCTCGCAGATGATGCGCGCCCCGCGCTCGCGGGCGTGCTCGAGGCTCTCGAGCACGACGATGCCCGCCCCCTCCGCCGAGACGAAGCCGTCGCGGCCCACGTCGAACGGGCGGCTCGCCGTCTCGGGCGCGTCGTTGCGCCGCGACAGGGCGCGGGTCGCGTCGAGGCTGGCCATGCAGTAGGCCGTCACGCCGGCCTCGGTTCCGCCCGCCACCATCACGTCCGCGACGCCCCGGCGGATGACGGCCGCCGCGTCTCCGATGCCGTGGTTGCCGGAGGCGCAGGCCGTGACGACGCACGAGGACGGCCCGCGCAGGCCGAGCTGCATCGACACGTGACCGGCCGACATGCTGACGATGGTCACCGGCACCATCAGCGGCGACGCACGCTCGGGGCCGCGCTCGAGCAGCGAGAGGTGGTGCTCCTCGAACGACTCGCTGGAGCCGTTGCCGGTCGAGATGGCCGTCCCGGCGCGCGCGCCGTCGCCCTCGATCACGAGATCGGCGTCCTCGAGGGCCATCCGGGCCGCGGCCACGGCGAACTGGCTCACGCGGTCCATCCGGCGCACGGAGCGCTTGTCGACGAAGTCCTCCGCGACGAAGTCGCGCACCTCACAGGCGATGCGGCAGGCGTGGCCGGACGTGTCGAAGCGGGTGATCGGCCCCGCCGCGGAGTGCCCGGCGAGCGCGGCCTCCCAGGCCTCGCGCCATCCGATGCCGAGCGGCGAAACCATCCCGAGACCCGTGATCACGACGCGCGGCTCGTCCCTCATATGCGCAGGCCCCCGTCCACGGCGAGCACGGCCCCCGTGATGAAGGCGGCGGCCGACGAGCACAGGAACGCCACCGGGCCGGCGACGTCCTCGGGCGAGCCGAGCCGCCCGAGCGCGGTGGCCGACAGCAGGTGGTCGCGGTGCTCGTCGCCGAGCACGTCGGTGAGCCGGGTGCGGATGAAGCCCGGGGCGACGGCGTTGACGCGCACGCCCGCCGGGCCGGCCTCGCGGGCGAGGGCGTGCACCAGGCCGATGATCCCGGCCTTGGAGGCCGCGTAGTTCGCCTGCCCCGCGTTGCCCTGCACGCCGACGACCGACGACAGCGCGACCACGCTGCCCGCACGCCGGCCGAGCATCCCGCCGAGCGCGGCCCGGATCATCGTCATCGTGCCGGTCAGGTTGACGTCGATCGGCTCGCACCAGGCCTCGCCGGTCATCCGCACGGCGGGCCCGTCACGGGTGACGCCGGCGTTGGCGACCAGGGCGTCGAGGCGGCCGAGCGCCCGCTCGGCGCCGGCCACGACGGCGGGCGCGGAGGCGGGGTCGCGGGCCTCGGCGCGCTGGACGTGGGCGCGCCGGCCGATCCGCTCGACCTCGGCCGCCACCGTCTCGGCGCCGTCGCGGTCGTGCGCGTAGGTCAGGCCGACGTCGAAGCCCCGATCCGCAAGAGCCACCGCGCACGCCGCTCCGATTCCCTTGCTCGCCCCGGTGACGAGCGCGACGGGCACGCTATCCGGAGGACCGCCCGGCCAGCGCCAGGAGGGCCGGGAGGTCGGAGGGGTCGCCCAGGTTGACAGCCTCGACGCCCGGGCGGATGCGCCGTACGAGGCCGACGAGCACGCGGCGATGCCCGAACTCGACGAAGCGGTCGACGCCGTGGTCGAGCGCCATCCGGACGGTCTGCGTGAAGCGCACCGGGGCGGTGAGCTGCTGCGCGAGGAGCGACCGCAGCCGCTCGCCGCGCTCGAACGCGCCCGAGGTCGCCGACAGGAAGGGGAGCGAGGGCGTGTTGATCTTCACGCTCGACAGCGACTCGCGCAGGCGCTCCGCGGCGGGCGCCATGACCGACGAGTGGAAGGCGCCGTCGACGTCGAGGAGCTTCGCCTTGATCCCTCGCGCGTGGGCCAGGACCATCAGGCGGTCGACGCCGCGGTGGAGGCCGGAGGCCACGATCTGGCCGGGGCAGTTGTAGTTGGCGGGCCACACCTCACCCGCCTCGCGGCAGAGCGCCTCGACGTCCTCGTCGCTCGCGCCGAGCAGGGCGGCCATCGAGCCGGGGCTCTTGGCCACGACGTCGTTGGTCGCCTCGCCGCGGACCTCGACGAGCCGGAGCGCCTCGGCGAAGCCGAGGCTGCCGCAGGCCACCAGGGCCGAGTACTCGCCCAGCGAGTGGCCCATCGTGAGGTCGCCCGTGATGCCGTGCTCGGTCGCGACGCGCCACGCGGCGACCGAGTTCACGAGCACGGCCGGCTGGCAGTGGCGCGTGGACATCAGCTCGTCGTGAGGGCCCTCGAAGCAGATGCGGGCGAGGTCGTAGCCGAGGATGTCGTTGGCCTCCTCGAACGTCCGGCGGGCGATGGGGAAGACCTCGGCCAGCGCCCGTCCCATGCCGACCTGCTGCGCTCCCTGTCCAGGGAAGAGCAGCGCGATCAGAGCGATACCTCGATGCCGCCGCGGGAACGGACGATCGACCTCATGCCGGCCTCCTCATGCGACAGGGGGCTTACCCGGGCGGGCCACCCGCGGTAATCGCGCATGATAGAGCGGCGCGCGCCCGCCGTACAACCGTCCCGACCTGCGACGATCCCTCCATGCCCGCTCTGATCCCCCTCCGCGACCTGTTCGACAACCCCGAGAGGGCCCTCGCGCGACTCTCTCCCGACGGGCGGCGCATCTCCTGGCTCGCCCCGCGCGACGGGGTGCTGAACGTCTGGGTGAGCGATGCCGCGGGCGGCGAGGCGGTCCCGGTCACGGACGATCGCGACCGCGGGGTGCGCTCCTACCTGTGGTCGCGCGACGCGACCCGGATCCTCTACGTGCAGGACGTCGGCGGCGACGAGAACCACCACCTGCTGTGCGTCGACGCGGCGCGCGGCGGCCCCGCCCGCGACCTGACGCCCTTCCCGGGTGTGCGCGCCGGCCTGATCGCCGCGCCCCGGGCGACGCCGCGGCACGTGCTCGTGTCGATGAACCTGCGCGACCGCACGCTCTTCGACGCCTATCGGCTCACCCTGGCGACCGGCCGCCTCGAGCTCGTCGGGCGCAACCCCGGCAACATCATCGGCTGGGTGGCCGACCGCGAGGGGCGCCTACGGGCCGCCCGGGCCCAGACGCCCGAGGGCGACTTCGAGCTGCTGGTGCGCGACGCGGAGGACGAGGAGCCGCGGGTCGTTGCGCGCTACGCCAACGAGGACGGTGGCCACCTGTTCGCCTTCACCCCCGACGGCAGCCGCCTGTGGGTGGGGAGCGCGCGCGACAGCGACCTCATCCGCCTGGTGGAGCTCGATCCGGCCGACGGCTCCGAGCGCGAGATCGACCGCGACGACGAGGTCGACCTCTCGGGCCCCATGATCAGCGACGTGACCGGCGAGCTGCTCGGCACGGTCTACCTGCGCGACCGCCTGCTGGTGCACATCTTCGACGAGCGCCTCGCGCGCGACTGGGAGGCGATCCGGGCGCTTCACGCCGGCGACCCGCGCATCACCGGGCAGGACGCCGAGGAGACGGCGTTCATCGTGTCCTTCGACGACGACCGCGACCCCGGGGCGACCTACTTCTACGACCGCACGACCGGTGACGCGCGCCTGCTCTTCCGCTCGCGGCCCCGGCTCGACCCGGCCACGCTCGCGCCGATGCGACCGGTCACGATCACCTCCCGCGACGGCCTGGTTCTGCGCAGCTACCTCACCCTGCCGCTCGACGCCGAGTCGAGCGACCTGCCGGCCGTGGTGCTCGTGCACGGCGGCCCCTGGGCCCGCGACGCCTGGGGCTACGACCCGCAGGCCCAGTTCCTGGCCAACCGGGGCTACGCGGTGCTCCAGGTCAACTACCGCGGCTCGACCGGCTTCGGCAAGTCGTTCACCCACGCGGCCGAGCACGAGTTCGCCGGGAAGATGCACGACGACCTGATCGACGGGGTCGAGTGGCTGGTGGCGGAGGGCATCGCCGACCGCGAACGGATCGCGATCTACGGCGGCTCCTACGGCGGCTACGCCGCGCTCGTCGGGGCCACGTTCACGCCCGACACGTTCGCCGCCGCGATCAGCGTCGTCGGCCCCTCGAGCCTGGTCACGCTCGTCCGGTCGTTCCCGCCCTACTGGCGGCCCCTCCTGGCGAGCACCTGGTTCCGCTACGTGGGCGACCCCGACGACCCCGAGCAGCTCGCCGACCTCGAGGCCCGCTCCCCGCTCAATCGGGTCGACGCAATCCGCGCTCCGCTCCTCGTGATCCAGGGGGCGAACGACCCGCGGGTGACGAAGGCCGAGTCCGACCAGATCGTCGCCGCCCTGCGCGAGCGCGGCGTGGAGGTGGAGTACCTCGTGAAGGACGACGAGGGCCACGGGTTCGTCAAGCCGGAGAACCGGATGGACGCCTACGGCACCATCGAGCGCTTCCTCGCCCGCCATCTCGGCGGGCGGGTCGCCGCCTGACCACGGCGTCGCCGCGCTACCGCTGGGTCGTCCTGGCGGTCGGCATGACCGCCCAGGCGAGCATCTCGGCGCTCCAGCTCGGCCTGCCGGCGATCGCGCCGGAGATCCGCGACGAGTTCGGTCTCTCGCTGGCCGCGACCGGGGCGCTCCTCGGCGCCTCGACCCTCGGCGGCATCGTGACGCTCCTCGCCTGGGGAGCCCTGGCCGACCGCATCGGCGAGCGTGCCGTCATCGCCATCGGCCTCACCGGAGCGGCCGCGTCGCTCGCCATCACCTCGCAGGCCGGCTCCGCGGTCGCCGTCGGCGCCGGGCTGGTCGTGACCGGGGCGTTCGGGTCGAGCGTCAACGCGGCCAGCGGCCGCGCGGTGGTCTCGTGGTTCAGCTTCTCCCAGCGCGGCCTTGCCCTGGGGTTGCGGCACATGGCCACGCCCCTCGGCGGGGCGATCGCCGCGGCCCTGCTGCCGCTCGCGGCCGAGGCCGGCGGGGTCGGCGCCGCGCTGCTGGCGCTGGCGGCGGCGTGCCTCGCGGCTGCCGTCGCCGCCCTGGTCGGGCTGCGCCGCGCGGAGCCGGCCGGCGAGACACTGGACGAACCCCTCCCGGCCGTCGGAACGCTCCGCGATCCGGCGATCTGGCGCCTCTCGCTCGGCACGGCGAGCGTGGTGCTGGCGCAGATCTCGCTGCTCAGCTTCATCGCCCTGTACCTCCACGAGGAGCGCGGCTGGTCCATCGGGGCCGCCGCCCTCGCACTGGCGGCCGCGCAGCTCGGCGGCGCGCTCGTGCGCGTGGCGGCCGGGATCTGGTCGGACCGCCTCGGCAGCCG
>Ga0315273_10005913_pt1 | contig 15180 bp, 14 predicted proteins | sample YL17G02_0_MG_FD_205753 | JGI IMG/M metagenome (GOLD analysis project Ga0315273, IMG submission 205753) | Sediment microbial communities from Yellowstone Lake, YNP, Wyoming, USA - YL17G02_0 | ecosystem: Environmental > Aquatic > Freshwater > Lake > Sediment | place: USA: Wyoming | collected...
GACGCGCTGGCGTATATCGGCACGGAAACGAAGGTCGCGAGGATGGTCACCCGCACGGCCAGGAAAGACCCGGGAGGCGGTGACGCGGCGATCTTCACCATGTGGCAGGAAGCGGTCTCGGTCTACCGGATTGACATAGAACCGACGCAACGCGCCACAGGCACCAACTTGAGCGACCACGGGCCCTTCTGGCAGAACGGCTATCACGCGGTCATGCTCATCCATTCCGGCGGCAACCCGAACTGGCACACGGTCGACGACACGGTCTTGACGTTCACCTGGCCCTACTACGTGGAGATGACCAAGAGCCTTGTCGCAGTGGCCGCTCACGAGGCCGGCATCACCGAGTGACAGGAACCGTGAGGGTGGGCTCGAGTCCGACCAGGGGGCGCACTTGATGCCCGATCGCTCCGGCCTGCGCCGCCAGCCGATCGAGCCGTGGCGGCCGACCTTTCGGCCGCAGCGCCACGACGTCGCCTACCTCGACCGCTTCGTCGACGCGGCGATGCAGGTGCTCGAGCGCACCGGGGTCAAGGTACTCTCGGAGCGTGCCGTCGCGGTCTTCCGCGAGCACGGCGCGGGCTTCGACGCCGAGCGCCGGATCGTGCGCCTGCGTGAGGATCTGGTGCGCGGCGCGCTCGCCAGCGCGCCGCGCACCTTCGTCCTCGGCTCGCGCGACGGCTCCTGCGACCTCGACCTCGCCTCGGGCGACACGTACATGACCTCGGACGGTTGTGGCATCGAGGTGATCGACTGGCGCACGGGCGAGCGGCGCGCCTCGACCAAGGCCGACCTGGCCGACATCACACGGATGCTCGATTACGTCTCGTCGATCGCCTACTGGTGGCCCACCGTCGGCGCCGGCGACTGCGGCTTGACGGCCCAGCTGCACGAGCTCGACGCCGGCTGGAACAACACCGTCAAGCATCTGCAGGGCATGGTCCAGGGCGAGCGCGAGGCGCGCTTCGCTGTGGAGATGGCGACGGTGATCGCCGGCGGCCCCGACGAGCTTCGCCTTCGGCCGCCGCTCAGCGACCTCATCTGCGCGGTCTCGCCGCTCGTCATCGATCGCGACGGCGCCGAGGCGGCGCTGGTGTTCGCCGAGGCCGGCGTGCCTGTCGTGCTCGGCGCGGCGCCGAGCGGAGGCACGACGGCTCCCGCGACGCACGCGGGCTTCATGGCGCAGGCGGTCGCTGAGGTGCTCGCCTTGGTGACGCTCGTCCAGCTCGCTCACCCGGGGGCACCGGTGTTCGGCTATGCGATCCCCGGTATTGCCGATCCGCGCACCGGTGGGGGTCGGCATTCCCTCGACGGCCGGGAACCGGCGCTCGACGTCGACCTCGTGCACCACCTGGGCCTGCCCTCGCAGCACGGCTGCGGCGGTGGCACCGACACCGAGTCCCCCGGCACGTGGACGGAGGCTGCGGAGGTCGCCTCGTCCCTGACCATGGCGGCCCGAAGCGGCTCCGAGCTGGTCGTGGGGCTGGGGCTCACCGACAACGGAAGGCTGTGGACTGCGGAAGACCTGCTCCTCGACGACCAGCTCTACCATCAGGCCCGCTACTCGGTCATGGGCGTAGCCTTGGGCGATGAAGAGTTCGCCCTCGACGTGATCGACGCGGTGGGGCCCGGCGGGCACTTCCTCGCCCAGGCGCACACTCGCCAGCACATGCGCGAGACGTTCGTGCGCGGGCTGACCTGCGAACCGGACCCCGGCGGTGGCTACCGCCCGCCACTCGAGGTCGCGCGCGAGCGCGCCCGTGATATCGTCGAACACTACGAGCCCGAGCCTCTCGACGAAGCCAAGGCTGCCGCGCTGCGACGGATCCTCGCCGCGGCGGATGCGGAGTTGAAGTCATAGCGCATCGCGCGACCCGCCGTCACGCCGCACCCATCCACAGGAGGAGAGCGATGAGAACACTCAGCCCGACAGCAGCAAAGCGTCTGTGCGCCGCCGCAGTCGTCGTGGCGACGGTGTGTCTGCTTCTCGCCGTCGCAAGCGCGGCATCCGCCAGCAGTCCGTCGCCGAGCGCGACGTCCGAGAAGGTCACCTATCGGTACGGCACGCTGGAGTACGTGGACAACCTGAACCCGTTCATCGGCTGGAGCGGCGTCGACTACATGATCTACCAGGAGAACTACGACTTCCTGGTCGGGTTCGAGCCCGAGAAGCTGCAGCCGCGGCCGGAGTTCGCCGAGAGCTGGAGCCATTCGGACGACGGCCTCGTGTGGACCTTCAAGATCCGCCCCGGCCAGACGTGGCAGGACGGCGAGCCGGCGACCGCCCGCGACGTGGCCTTCACGTTCACCTACATCATCGAGAACGAACTTGCCAACTTCATGTCCTACGTCACCTACATCGAGAAGGTGACGGCTCTCGACGACCTCACCGTGCAGTTCGAGTGCAGCAAGCCCAAGGGCGACATCCTGTCGATGAAGGTGCCGATCCTGCCGGAGCACATCTGGTCGAAGGTCTCGGCGGCGGACGCCGAGGGTTCGTTCACCAATGGCCCTCCGTGCATCGGCTCCGGTCCCTGGCAGGTGGTCGAGCACAAGCAGAACGACTACACGCGCCTCGTGGCCAACCCCGACTACGTGGGTGGCAAGCCGAACATCGACGAGATCCTGGTCGTGACCTATCAGAACGCCGACACGATGGTGCAGGACCTCAAGGCGGGGGCGCTGGACGGCGCCATCGGCGTGCCTCCGGCCCAGTTCCCCGGGCTCGCGTCCGACACCATCACGACCAGCGGGACCGTGTCCTGGTCCTTCGAGCAGCTCACCTTCAACTGCTACGACAGCCCCGACTCGAAGGGCAACCCGGTGTTTCTCGATCCGGCCTTCCGTCAGGCGCTGCAGTACGCCCTCGATCGCGAGAGCAACGCCGCGACCGCCTACAGCGGGTACATGGACCCCGCGGGCGTGCTGTTGCCGCCGTACTCCGCGTACTACTGGGAGCCCTCGAGCGAGGTGGCCTACACCTACGATCCGGCCAAGTCGCAGGAGATGCTCGAGGCCGCCGGCTACAAGGACGTGGACGGCGACGGCTTCCGCGAGGACAAGGGCGGCAAGCCGCTCACGCTGCGTCTCTTCACCGACGCCCAGACGCCGGAGAACGTCTCCACCAGCAAGCTCACCGTGGGCTGGCTCAAGGACGTGGGGGTGAAGGCGAAGCTCCAGGTCCTCGACCCCGGAGCGCTGATCGACGCCTCGGCCAACTACGACGGCGACACCTTCGCACCCGACTTCGACATGCTCATCTGGTGGTGGCAGGGCGATGCCGACCCGCAGTTCATCCTGAGCCTGCTGACCGAAGGGCAGATCGGGGGGTGGAGCGACACCAACTGGACGAACCCCGAGTACGAGCAGCTGTACTTGGAGCAGAGCACCGCGGTCGATCCGGCGGCGCGCACCGCCGCGATCCTGCGCATGCAGGAGATCGCCTATCAGGAATCGCCGTACCTGGTCTTCGGTTACTTCCAGTTCCTCGAGGCGTACGACAGCGCCAGCTGGGAGGGATACGTGCATGCGCCCGGCGGCTACGAGGGCTACAACGGCGGCGTGTTCAACCGCGACACGTGGCTCGAGGTGCACGCCGCGACTGGGGAGACCTCGGCAGACGGGGGCTCGACGACCTGGGTGTACGTCGTGGTCGCCGCCGCCGTGGTCGCGGCCGTCGTCGGGATCGTCGCGCTCCGCCGCCGCCGCCGCCCTGAGATCGAGTCGGGAGACTAGGAGCCTCCGCCGCCGGGGGTCGTGTGACCGGCGTCGGATCACCTGCCTGAGCGATCGGGGAGGTGGTTTGGACAGGCCTGGTCATGAATGACGACGGCCGGCGGGTCCCGGACGCCTTGCGGCACCAGCGGATCGAGCCGCTGGTGCCGCCGCGGCCGTCGCATCGGCTTGGCTGCCATAGCCCGCGCGTGCCGGATCGCGCAGCCATGAACGCGATCCTGCTGGTGCTGCGCACGGGGATGCAGTAGAACGCGCTCGCTGCGACGGGGATCTGTCGCTCGAACTCGGCTGCGGCCGACCGATCGCCTCGTTGCCGCTGGATTGCCGACAAGACGCGTCACCACGGCTGATCACGTCGGAGCACGGTTCGTCGCCAGGCCGGCGCAGAAACCCGGACTGTGCAGCACCTTTGCTCAAGAGCCACGACGCCTGGTCACGCCTGCCGCGTGTTTCCTAAACCTGGTGTCGCTGGTTCGATTCCAGCCGGGGGCGCCAAGAATCCCTGCGTATGGCGCTTCCCGCTTCGGGCAGCACCAGGCTGTCGATGTCCGCGATGGGTCCTGTGTGGTCACGGGCGACAACGTGGCTCGCGGTCCTTACACTGGTCTTGCTGGGTGCTGTCGTGTGGAAGGGGTCTTCATGAGTCTGACCGTCGGCTGGCTCCTGCTTGCAGGGTTCCTCACGTTCTGCTTCTGGCGGATCCTGTCGAGAGTGGGGCATGCGCCTTGGCCGGCCTTTCTCGTGTTCGTGCCGTTCGTCGGACAGATGCTTCTCATCATCTGGCTGGCCTTCAGCCGCTGGCCTGCCCTGGACGATCAGGACGGGGCCGGGCGATCGACGAGATGACTGGCGGAGCTGACCGGACCTCCTGGGATCGGTCCACCCTTGCGCTGTGGTCTTCGGACCGCAGAAGGAGGAGTGAGATCACCCGAGCGACGTCCGCACAGAACGCCACCGCCACGCGCTCGCACGGCCCGCGGCGCACCCGAACGTTGACCTGAAGCCGATTGCTTGGTACTCCTCATGCATCTCGCGTCGCTTCGCTCCGACACGTGATCCCCTTACCGCGGAACAGGTGGTCGGCCTGCGGGCGGAAGGGGTGCCCAGGGTGGGCGGGATCCGCACCCACGCGACTCAGCGATCGCTTGCTGATGATCGTCTCACGTTGGCTTGGCCGAGAGGGCGGTCCCAGCGATGAGCGGACGACGGGGCCGGCCAACTAGAATAGCGGGCATGGAACTTCTCTTGCTGTCTAACTCCACCAACTACGGTGGCACGATGTTCTCTCATGCAGCGGAGGCCTTCGCCGGAGTGGCGGCGGGCGACGCGGTGACGTTCGTTCCGTATGCAAGGGCGGACTGGGACGACTATGCGGATAGGGTCACGGCTGCGCTCGCCGCCTTCGACATCGACGTCACTTCGGCCCACCGCTCAGGCGCGCCCGACCAAGCGATCCTCGAAGCGGAAGTGCTGATGATGGGGGGCGGGAACACCTTTCGACTGCTCGACTCCCTCTATGCCCTCGACGTGATCGAGGAGTTGGGCCTCCGCGTACGCGAGGGCGCGACTCGATACGTGGGCGCCTCCGCCGGAACGAATGTCGCGTGCCCGACCATTCGCACCACCAACGATATGCCGATCTGTCGGCCGCCGAGCTTCGCGGCGCTCGGATTGTTGCCCTTCCAGATCAATCTCCACTTTGTCGATGCCGATCCGGCTTCGACGTTCATGGGCGAGACCCGGGAAGAACGAATCGAAGAGTTCCTTGAGGAGAACGATTGCGAGGTGCTGGCGTTGTATGAGGGCTCGTGGTTGCGGGTCAGTGGCGAGACGGCCGAGGTCACCGGTAGGGCCCGCCTGTTCCAGCGCGCCGCCGGCGGTACCTTCTGTGACGGTCTCGACGCCTCCGGACTCCTGCACCTCACGCCATCCTTCGATGGTGGGAGGCGGCCCAGGCCGGGGGCATCGGCATGATGGGCAGTACCGCGGTCGTCTACTGCGAAGCGAACTTCGGCGCCATGGACGGCAAGACCGCCAATGGCTTGGTGCGTCATTCCGAGAAGTACGAGATCCTCTCGGTGATCGACAGTGAGAAGTCGGGGCTCGATGCCGGTGAAGTGCTCGGCGACAAGCCGAACGGGATCCCGATCTGTGCCGATCTGGCCGAGGCGATCACTCTGGCGGGGCGTGTCCCCGACTTCTTCATCCTCGGGATGGCGCCGTTGAGTGGCATGCTCTCCCCGCTTGAGCGCGGTGTCGTGCTCGACGCGATCGGACGGGGGATGCACATCGTCAACGGCCTGCATGAGTTCCTCAACGACGACCCGGAGTTCACGGCGGCGACAGCGGCGCACAACGTGACGATCCTGGACGTGCGCCGCCCACGAGAAAAGAAGGACCTGCGGATGTTCAGCGGCAGCATCGCGAAGGTCACCTGTCCCCGCATCGCCGTGCTCGGCACCGACGGTGCGATCGGCAAGCGCACCACCGCGACCATCCTCACGCGAGCGCTCAACGATCGCGGGATCAAGGCGGTCATGGTCGTCACGGGACAGACCGGACTCATCCAGGGCGCTCGCTACGGCGTGGCGCTCGACGCCATCCCGTGCCAGTTCTGCTCGGGCGAGATGGAAGCCGCCGTTGTGGAGGCCTTCGAAGGCGAGCATCCAGATCTGATCATCATCGAAGGGCAGGGTGCGCTGAGTCATCCCGCCTACCTGACATCGAGCTTCATCCTGCGAGGCAGCCAGCCCGACGCGGTCATCTTGCAGCACGCGCCGGCGCGCCGGCGGTTGGGCGACTTCCCCGATGTGCCGACGCCGACTCCCGCGAGCGAGATCAACCTCATTCAGACCTTCGCCGATACGAAGGTGATCGGCCTCACCATCAATCATGAGCACATGACTGATGCCGAGGTCACGGCGGCGATCCTTCTGTACGAGTCCGAGCTCGGCATCCCCGCCACGGACGCACTCACGCGGTCACCTGATCGGTTGGTCGACATGGTGTTGCGCGCGTTCCCTGAGCTCGGCGCGTGACTGGCCACAGGCGCGACATGACGGCGCCGAGGTCGGCGGTCCGCCTCGCTCGGATCCATCGCAACGCCGGAACGCTCGTCGAGCGGCTCGTCGTCCCGGCGATCGGTGTCACCGGTGTCACTGGCTCGATTCTGGCCACAGGCCACGTCCGTCAAGGTGGTGCACGAAGATACTGTCGTCATGCCTGACTACGACCACGTGTTCAAGGCACTCGCCGACCCGACGCGTCGCTTCCTGCTCGACCGGCTCTTCGCCCGCGACGGGCTGGCTCGCGCGGTTAGTGACGGCGGCGCCGGGGAACTCGTAGTCCAGCAAGGGCGCGGGCACCGCGCCCCTCACCCGCGAAGGAGCCCCGGCATGGCCGTCGACAGATCGTTTCACCACAGGACCCCAGAGGAGCGGCGCGCCGAGGGCAGGGCGGCCCGCAAGGCGCTGCCGCGCAGCGCCCACGGTGTCTGGAGCCCGCAAGCCGACCGTCCCGACCCGGTCGCCCTGCTCACGGCGGACGACGCCGACCGGCAGCCCGACCTCGTGCCCATCCGCTGGGGCCGCATGTCGGCCTCGCCGTTCGCGTTCTACCGCGGTTCCGCATCGCTGATGGCCGCCGACCTGGCGCCGCTGCCGCGGACCGGTCTGCAGGTCCAGCTCTGCGGCGACGCCCACCTCTCCAACTTCGGCCTTTACGGTTCTCCAGAGCGCGCGCTTCTCTTCGACGTCAACGACTTCGACGAGACCCTGCCAGGGCCGTTCGAGTGGGACCTCAAGCGCCTGGCCACGAGCCTCGTGCTGGCAGCGCGCAACAACGGCTTCGCGGAGGAGACCGCCCGCGCCAGCGCGCTCGCCGCGGTGCGCTCGTATCGGGAGCACATGGCCGCCTACGCCGAGATGGGCGAGCTCGACGTCTGGTACTCGCGCGTCGCCGCCGACGATCTCCTCGGCATGGTGCGCGCCAAGCGCCGTGCCGCGCTCAAGGCTGCCGAGAAGGGCATCGCCAAGACGCGTGGCCGCGGCAGCCTGCAGGCGGCAGGCAAGCTGACCGAGGTCGTCGATGGCCAGCGGCGCTTCGTCGAGCAGCCTCCGCTGATCATGCATCTCGACGAGCTCCCCGAAGCGACGGGCACACATGACCTGTTCGACCAGTACGCGCGCACGCTCGCGGACGACCGGCGCGAGCTCGTCCGGCGCTTCGACGTGATCGACGTGGCGCGCAAGGTCGTGGGCGTAGGCAGCGTCGGGACGCGCTGCGTCGTCGTCCTGCTGAAAGGCCGTGCCGAGGACGACCCGCTCATCCTGCAGGTCAAGGAGGCCGGGCCGTCGGTGCTCGAGCCGTACCTCGGCAAGAGCCGCTTCGCACACGCCGGCCACCGCGTCGTGGCCGGCCAGCGCCTGACGCAGGCGGCCAGCGACATCTTCCTCGGCTGGATGACCGGCCCGGCAGGCCGCCACTTCTACTGGCGCCAGCTGCGCGACATGAAGGGGTCGGCGGAGGTCGAGACGTTCCAGCCAGCCGGCCTCGAGGTCTACGCCGAGGCCTGCGGCTGGGCCTTGGCCCGCGGCCACGCGCGCTCCGGCCGGCGCATCGCCATCGCCGCCTATCTCGGGGTCGGAGACCGCTTCGACCAGGCCGTCGCCGACTTCGCGACCGCGTACGCAGACCTGGCCGAGAAAGACTTCGCGGCGGTAGGCAAGGCGATCAAGCAGGGCAGGATCGCCACCGAGACGGGCGTCTGAGAGGGGCGCCCCGGCCGTATTCTGGAGCCTCGGGCCATCAGCCAGGGTGATCGGCTTCGCTGGGGCAGGGAGCGGGTCCGACAAGGCGAACCGACTCTACAAACCAGTCATCAGACAATGGAGGACGAATGGACTTTCCCGTGCTGTATTTCTTTATCAGTCTATTCATCGCCGTGGTGTTCGCGTTGTTCTGCGGCGAGCTCGCCGACAGGAAGGGCTACAGCCGCGTGCTCTTCAGCATCCTCGGCTTCTTCTTCATCATCATCACGCTCATCGTCATCCTTGTGCTTCCGTCGAAACAGACGAGCTGAGCGGCGGGAGTGCCCGCTGGTCGTGCGGCCGCCTCTCCTACGCCTCGTCGCGCAGGTCCAGCACGCGTTTGGCCTCGCCCGCGGTCCGCTCGATCGCGCCGGGTTCCACGAGCGTGACGCGCGCCCGCAGGCCCAAGGCCGGCTGGAGCTTGTCGGCGGCGGAGCGCTGGAACGCCACCATGTCGGCCATGACGTCCGTGAAGACGTTCTCGACGACCTCGAGGCGTACCTCGAGGTCGTCGAGGTTCTTCTTGCGGTCGACGACGATGAGGTAGTGCGGCCGCGCGCCCTCGATGCGCAGGAGCACGGCCTCGATCTGGCTGGGGAACACGTTCACGCCGCGGACGACGAGCATGTCGTCGGTCCGCCGCCGCACCTTCCCCATGCGCGCCAGCGTGCGCCCGCACTCGCAGCGTGACGGGTCGAGCGCCGTCAGGTCGTGGGTGCGGTAGCGCAGGACCGGGAACGCCTCCTTCGTCAGCGTGGTGATGACGAGCTCACCCTCCTCGCCGTACTCGAGCGGCTCGCCGGTCGCCGGGTCGACGACCTCGAGGAGCAGGTGGTCCTCGTTGACGTGCAGGCCACAGGCGCAGTCGCACTCGCCGGCGACGCCTGGGCCCATCACCTCGGAGAGGCCGTAGTTGTCGGTGGCGCGGATGCCGAGCTTCGGCGCGAACGGATGCAAGTCCTTCCACTGAGCAGCTGGCGCTCAAGGCGCATCGTCGGCACGGCGACCGTCATCGACCGTCGCCCCCGTGCTATGATTGGTCACCTGATTCGCCCGCCGCTCGCCTCACCGGCAGTCTCCGCTTCGTACGGCACGCATGTCTTCGCGTCCTGACGGGCCCAGCCCACACCGGCGTGGCGTTGTTGCCGCCACCGCACTGGCCATCCCCTTGGCCCGAGCTCACGACGAAGGACAGGAGAGGTCGAGTGCCCGAATCCTCCCCCGAGAACGACGTCAACTCCGCCGACCTGCCGCTGCTCCACACCGACGAGGTCCGTGGGCTCATCGATGAGGGACACGAGCAGGGTTGTCTGAGCGGTGCCCACATCGCGGCGACGCTGCACGACATGGATGTCACCGTCGAGCAACTCGACGAGCTGCTCCTCGCGCTGGCCGACCTCGGTATCGACATCCTCGAGAGCGATGCCCCGGCCGCAGCTGGGGAGGACGGCCCGAGCGACGACGATGACGAGGCTCACCCCAAGCTCGACCTGTCGGTGAAGGCGCTGAGCAGCGATGCGGTGCGCATGTACTTCATGGAGATGGGCAAGGTGCCGCTGCTCACCGCCGTCGAAGAGGTCTCACTGGCCAGACGCATCGAGCGCCGCGACCTCGCCGCCAAGCGCAAGCTCATCGAGTCCAACCTGCGCTTGGTCGTCTCCATCGCCAAACGGCACGTCGGCAGAGGCATGCCGCTGCTCGACCTCATCCAGGAGGGCAACCTCGGGCTCATCCGCGCGGTCGAGAAGTTCGACTACCGCCGGGGCTTCAAGTTCAGCACCTACGCCACGTGGTGGATCCGCCAGGCGATCACACGCGCCATAGCCGACCAGGCGCGCACCATCCGCATCCCGGTGCACATGGTCGAGAACATCAACAGGTTCATCCGCGTGCAGCGCCAGCTCCTGCAGGACATCGGTCGCGAGCCGACCCCAGAGGAGATCGCCGCCGAGATGGGCGTCTCAGCCGAGAAGGTGCGTGAGATCCAGAAGATCAGCCGGGAGCCCGCGAGCCTTCACCAGCTGGTCGGCGACGACGGCGACGCGCTACTCGGCGACTTCATCGAAGACAAGGACTCCGCCTCGCCCTCCGACGAGGTCGACGAGATCGTGCAACGTGAAGAGATCGTTCTTGTGCTCAGCCTGCTCACGCACCGCGAGCGCAGCGTGCTCAAGCTCCGTTTCGGTCTCGAGGACGGTTATCCTCGTACGCTCGAAGAAGTAGGGCAGAAGTTCGGCGTCACGCGCGAGCGCATCCGCCAGATCGAGGCCAAGACCCTGGTCAAGCTCAAGGCGTACCGCGAGGTGCAGCCCCTGCACGAGTTCCTCGACTGACCCACGCAGTTGGGTCAACGTGAGGTGATACGCAGCCGCACCTCACACTAGCCGCCGTAGGCGGGCTAGCGTGCGCTGCGCCGAGTGCACACCGCACACCGACCGCTTCGCGCTCGCCGTCACACCCAGCTGCGCTCCTCGTACAGTCGATAGCCTGCCGCCCGCGCCGCGCGCACCTGCCCGGCGAGCTCCGGCGTCAGGCGCTTGAGGTGGAAGCACGACTTGCCCTTGAGCGTCGCCAGCGATTCAGGGCCGAACGCCATACTCAGGTCCGCGTCCGCGTACACGGGCATGAAGTAGAGGCCGACGAAGGCCTTCTGGACGATGAGGCCGGCGAAGAAGACCTCCGTCGTCCGTGACGATGTGCCCGGGGGTGTACCCGCGCCCGGCGCCTGGTCAAGCGTGGCCTCGCGCGGCCGTCGGCGCGCCGCAGGCGCGCGTCGCGGCCGCGCGACGGGCATAGACTCAGGGAGAGACGACTTCACCCACGGAGCTGCCCTCTCATGACGAAACCCACTGACGTCGCACGTCGGACTTTCCGGGCGCTGCGCATCTACAACTACCGCCTCTTCTTCATCAGCCAGGTGGTCAGCATGAGCGGCACCTGGATGCAGGCGGTGGCGCAGAGCTGGCTTGTTCTGGATATCACCGGCAGCAGCGTGGACCTGGGGGTCACGGTCGGCCTGCAGTTCGGCCCGATCCTGGTGCTGGGGGCCTGGGCCGGGGCGCTGGCGGACCGTGTCGACAAGCGCCGCCTGCTCGTCGCCACGCAGACGGCGGCGGCGCTCCTGGCACTGATCCTCGGCGCGCTGACCCTGGCCGACGTGGTCACCGTGTGGATGATCTGGGTGCTCGCGGGGCTCACCGGCGTCGCCATGGCCCTGGACATGCCGTCGCGGCAGAGCTTCGTCTACGAGATGGTCGGCCCCGACGACCTGGCCAACGCCGTCGGTCTCAACGCGGTGATCATCAACTCGTCGCGCATCATCGGACCGGCGATAGGCGGGCTGCTCATCGCCGGCGTCGGGGTGGCGGCGTGCTTCTTCTTCAACGCCGCCTCGTTCGTCGCCGTGATCGTGGCCCTGCTCGCGATGCGCCGCGCCGAGCTGTTCACCGCCAGACCGGTGCAGCGCCGTCCCGGTCAGGTGCGCGCCGGCATGCGCTACGTGTGGCGCACGCCGGCGCTGCGCGTGCCGCTCGTGATGATGGCCGTGGTGAGCACCTTGTCCTACAACTTCTCCGTGGTGCTGCCGCTTTTCGCCAGGGTGGTCTACGGCCGCGGCGGCGGCGCCTACGGCGCCCTGTTCGCGGCCATGGGCGTCGGCGCCCTGGCCGGCGCGCTGCTCATGGCCAGCAGGGCGCGCCCGTCGCGGCGCCTGCTCGTCGCCAGCACCTTCGTGTTCGGCTTCATCACCGTGCTGCTCGCGGCGGCGCCCAGCTATCTGTCCGGTCTCGTTCTCCTGGTTCCGCTCGGCGCCGCCGGCGTCCTGTTCGTGTCGACCACCAACTCGTTGCTGCAGCTCAACGCCGACGACGCGATGCGCGGGCGGGTGATGGCCCTGTGGGCGGTCGTGTTCCTTGGCAGCACGCCCATCGGTGGCCCGCTGACGGGCCTTCTGGCGCGCGGCTTCGGCGTGCGTACGGCGGTGGCGGTGGGCGGCGTCGCCGCCCTGGCCACCGCCGCCGGCGCCTATTGGGCGCTGCGGCGTCGGCAGCTGCAGTCGGGCAGCTGCGAGGCGCCCGCATGCTTGCCCGACGACCTCGAGCCCGAAAGGGTGCTCGAGGCGACGGGAGCGGCCGGCGCGCGCGCGACGTAGACTCTTTAGAAAACACCCCGGGGTTCCGATGATGAGCAGTGGCGGCGATGGTGTCGCCGCGGACCCGCGCGGCTGGGATCGCCAGGGTGGTACGTCGAGAGAGGTGAGAGGTGCTCCTCCAGGGCAGCCTCAAGGAGTTCAGCCTTCCGAACATCTTCCAGCTCGTGAAGATGAGCGCCAAGACCGGGGCGCTCACGATCCGCGGCGAGAAGGAATGGGGCAAGATCTTCTTCCGGGACGGCCTCATCCACTACGCCTTCTCGGTGCCGCAGTCGCTGCCCCTCGGCGAGCGGCTCGTCAACTCCGGGCGCCTCACCCCCGCCCAGCTCAAGAAAGCGCTCGCCGAGCAGAAGAAGTCCCCCGAGGCCGGCCGCATCGGCTCGATCCTTCTCGAGCTCGGCTTCATCGATCGCGAGGCCCTCGAGAGCGTCGTGCGTGAACAGATCCAGGACGCTGCCTTCAACTTCTTCAGCTGGACGGAGGGCGAGTTCGAGTTCACCGCCGACGAGGTCGTGACCGATCAAGACATCCTCGTCGAGATGAACGTCGAGAACGTGATCATGGAGGGCTGTCGCCGCATCGACGAGTGGGAGCTCATCTTCGCGCAGCTCGGCTCGCTCGAGCGCATCCCGCACCTGGCCTACGACCAGCGCGTCGACGAGCGCGGCGAGGTCACCTTCACGGCCGAGGAGTGGCGCGTGATCGTGCACGTCGACGGCCGCGCCGACATCAACACCGTGCTGCGCGAGTGCGGTCTCGACCGCTTCCACGGCGCCAAGGTCATCTACAGTCTCTTCTCCAGCGGACTGATCATCGTGAGCGATGCGGTCATCGACGCCATCGGCCAGGGATTCAGCGTGGCCGTGCGCGGGCCGATCGACCTGTACAACGAGGTCTTCCTCACGACGCTCACGGACTCGAATGTCACCAAGCAGCTGCGCGTCGAGATCATCGACGACAAGGAGGTCGAGATCCCGATCGTCGCGGGGATCGTGCCGCTGGCGACCGGCGTCGGCAAGGGCGCCACGGACGAGCACGAGGCCGGCGGCGACAGCGAGGCGCTGGTGTTCACGGCGAGCGCCTCGTCGCCGGAGCAGGCCTGGAAACGCCTCGGCGGCGACAGCTCGGCCTTCGTGATCCTCGCCAACGCGAACGACGTCGACAGCCTGCGCGCGACGCGCCGCGACCTCGAGTTCGTGCGCGACCTCGGCAACGTGCCGGCGGTCGTCGCGACCTACGTGTCCATGGGCGACGATGGGGTCACCGCGGACGAAGTCGCGAAGGCGCTCGGTCTCAACGGCACGACGCCCGTGGTCTCCTGCCAGCTCCGTGACCGCGACTCGGTGATCGCCGTCGTGGCGAAGGCTCTCGAGCTCGTCGCTTCCTGACGCTTCGGCGGCGGCCGCTTGACTTGTCAAGCTCCCCGCCGCAGGTGGAAGATTGCCTGACGCGCCGCCATCGCGGGCGTCGCACGGCCTGCCCAGGGCCGCTCCGGCCGAAAGGAAGCGAAGCATGTACTACCCGAGCTACCGCATGAGGCGCCTGCGGCGCACCCCCGCCATCCGCCGCATGCTGCGTGAGACCACGCTCGCCGTCGACGACCTCATCTACCCGCTGTTCGTCATCGCCGGCGAGAACGTCAAGAACCCCATCGGGTCGATGCCGGGGTGCTTCCAGTTCTCCATCGGCAATCTGCTGCCCGAGGTCCGCGAAGTGGCGGGGCTCGGCATCCCCGCGGTGCTGCTCTTCGGCATCCCCGCGCACAAGGACGCCGCCGCCACGACGGCCTACGACCCAGAGGGCGTCGTCCAGCTTGCGGTGCGGGCGATCAAGGACGAGTTCCCCGACCTGCTCGTCATCACCGACGTCTGCCTCTGCGAGTATATGGACCACGGGCACTGCGGCGTCGTCCAGGACGGCGAGGTGGTCAACGACGTCACGCTGGAGCTTCTTGCCAAGATGGCGGTCACGCACGCCGAGGCGGGCGCCGACATCGTCGCTCCGTCGGACATGATGGACGGTCGCGTGGCAGCGATCCGCACGTCGCTCGACGACGAGGGCCTGTACGACACGGCGATCATGGCCTACTCGGTGAAATTCGCCTCGGCTTTCTACGGGCCGTTCCGCGAAGCGGCCGAGTCGGCGCCGGCGTTCGGCGACCGCAAGACGTACCAGATGGACCCGCCGAACGGGGAAGAGGCGGTGCGCGAGGCGCTGCTCGACATCGAGGAGGGCGCCGACATCATCATGGTGAAGCCGGCATTGCCTTACCTGGACGTCATCCACGCCATCAAGCAGGAGACCAAGTTCCCGCTCGCCGCCTACAACGTGAGCGGCGAGTACGCGATGCTCAAGGCGGCGGCCGAGAAGGGATGGCTGGACGAGCAGCGCGCCGTGATGGAGGCCGTGACCGGCATCAAGCGGGCCGGCGCCGACCTCATCATCACCTACCACGCCAAGGACGTCGTGCGCTGGCTCGGGTGAGCG
>Ga0315273_10005914_pt1 | contig 15179 bp, 10 predicted proteins | sample YL17G02_0_MG_FD_205753 | JGI IMG/M metagenome (GOLD analysis project Ga0315273, IMG submission 205753) | Sediment microbial communities from Yellowstone Lake, YNP, Wyoming, USA - YL17G02_0 | ecosystem: Environmental > Aquatic > Freshwater > Lake > Sediment | place: USA: Wyoming | collected...
AGCGCCGTCCCCGACGGGCTGTCGCGTCGCGCGGCACCGAGCGCGTCCATAAATGCCGCCGAGAACACGTCTTCCAGGCGTTGCCCGATGGCCTCGTCGCGCCGCAGGTTGTACAACTTCTCGAGTGCCTGGTTCCACCTGACGACCCGGTCGCTCGCATCGACCACAGCGAGGCCGTTGTCGAGTGATTCGAGGATGTTCTCGTTAAACTGCCGCATGCGTTCGACCTCGGACGCCTGCTGCTTGAGCTGCTGATACAGGCGGCCGTTCTCGAGCGATGTCGCGACCTGCGCCGCCACCGCCACCAGCAGCGCCATGTCCTCGCTGCTCAGCGGCTCGGCGCGCTCCTTGCGCCCCAGCGCCAGCAGCGCAATCGTCGTCTGCTTGGACACGCAGGGAATGAAGTAGTGCACGCCCTGATCGCGCCAGTGCCCAATCTCATCCATCGCAAACCGCCGCTGTGAGAGCGGGTCGTCGAGCGCGATGACATGCCCTGCCGCCAGACGGGCGCCCAGCCCCGAATTGACGCTCAGCTCGGGCGGCGAACCCACGAATCCGTGCGCGCGCAGCACCCGAAACAGGCCCGCGGCGTCGTCGACGAGCATCAGCGCCATCCGGTCGATCACCAGTGTCTCGGTCACACGCGCGACAAGCCGGTCGCTGAGACGATCGATGTCGAGATCGGTGGAGAGGTCGCGCGCGAATCCGACCAGCGCCCGGCGGTAGTCGTAGCGATCGCGATAGAACGCCCGATCAAGTACGGTCTGGATGCCATCCTTGACCGGCCGGGCCAGTAGCACCATCACCAGCGTGGCGAGTGCCGCGATAATCGTGTTGGTCTGCGACCCGTTCTCCAGGAACCGCCAGGCCGCCACGCGCAACAGCAGTGCGTAGATCGCGACGCTGGCCGCCACGGCCGCCACCCACACGAGGCTGCGTTTGACGATGACCTCGACGTCCATCAGGCGATACCGCACGATCGCCGAAGCGAAGGCCAGCGGAATCAGCCCAAGCGGGATGGCCAGCAATTCCATGCGCACCGACGGCGCCACGCCGAGCGCAAACGGCAGCGCATAGCCAACACTGAACGGTCCGCCGCCAAGCACCGTGCCCCAGACAATCCATCGAAGCTGCCGCCGCGCCGTCACCGAACGCACATGCGTCAACGCGCCGGCCAGGGCGACGAAGCCGCAGGCGAGGCAGAAGGCCAGATACAGCGGATCACACCGGTCGAGCGCGGCGATCACGCGCCACAGATCCATCCGCTCGTCGAGCCTGGCGATCGCAACCACCCGCGTCGTCCCCATCAGGAGCGCGGGCAGGTAGATCAGCGGCAGCAGCCGGGCTCCCAGCGTGGTGCGAGCCCAACTGGTGCTGCGGTCCGGAAACACCAGGCTGAAATGAAAGAGCATCGGCCCGAGCACCAGCATCGAAATCTCGTCAGCCCAGTAGAACACCCAGTCGAGGTGATTGAACCGCCCGGCCGGCGAGAACGCGAACACGCCGAAAAACGCGATCGAGAGCCAGAAGAAGTGGAGCGACGACTGATTGCCGGGCCGCCGCAGCCTGACGGCCGCGCCGACCACCAGCGTAAACACGCCCACCGCGGCAAGGACGTAGTACAGAACGCTGCTGCCCGGTGGAACGGGCGCCAGCTGCACTTGGATCATCTCGCGCGTGCCGAGCCGCAGCAGCGTGTAGGTGACGAGCGATCCCGGCTTCGCACGGTGCGCGAATTCAACGACGTCAGCCGGACTGTCCACGGGCTGGCCGTCGATCGCGACCAGGACGTCGCCCGCACGAAGTCCGGCGCGTGATGCGGCGGAACCGCCGGCCAGGTCGGCCGCCGTCACACCCTGGGACCGTGGCACCCAGAGCACGCCGTCTTCGACCTCGTGCCATGTCGCGCGAGCCACGATGTTCGCGGCACCCAGAACGAGCAGCGCGGCGACAATCGCCACGGCGGCAAACCAGGCCAGCGGGCTGGGTATGGTGTGCCCAACCGCGAGCTTCCTGGAATCATCTGCCCGCATCTGATTGTCGTGCATCAGGTTAGTAACTGGGAGCGCCTCTGGGTTACATTAGCAATCGACATACCAAGAATCGACGTTGTTGTAAATTAATAAATCCCTATTTCACAGAGACTTACGTCCAAATACCTACTGTTGGTCCAGCAAGAATCCATCCGGACGGATGATGACTCCAACCAGATGGATCTGGCCCGAGCGGAAACGGTTACATCTAGCAGCCTGTCGGACTTTGTCGAAAACGGGGATTCTTGAAGCCCCCAGCGTCAAATGTTCATGGCAAAATGCGATTCTTGAGTAACTTTTCAATCCTACAGCCCTCGGAATCGCCAAGTCCGACAGGCTGCTAGACATCTTCTATCGGCGTCATCTCACCGATTGAAACAAGTTTTCGTCACCCCGGCGCAAGCCGGGGTCCAGAGAGGTACACGACTGGATTCCGGCGTACGCCGGAATGACGACATAGAAAGGGTCCGTCCGCACTCGGCGGTTTGAGGCGAAGCTTCACTAGCTAGAACCGGACCCGAATGCCACCGACGACGCGCTTGGGAGGCCGCAGGACCAGCAATTCGTCGTAGAGGGATCGTTCGACGCTCGACTCGCGGAACAGGTTACACACCGCGACGAGAACCTCCCAGTCGGCTGAGGTGAAATTGAGGAACGGCAGAGCCTGGTTCACCTGAACGTCGAACCTGGTGTCGAAGCCCGCGCCTTTGCGCGAGGCCATCTCGCGCGTGAATCCGGTGTTCACTTTGTAGAGCACGTAGACACGGGTGGCGGTCGGCCGAATATCGGTTTCTAGCGACGTGGTCACATTGTGGAGGCGCTGCCGGTCGCTGCCTCGGCCTTCCATCCAGAAAACCCTCACGGATTGGTCGGGCGAAAGATCCCATCGTGCCGTTGCCTGGGAATAGTCCACCGAGCCTCGCACGCCGCCGACCAGTGTTCGGCTCACGTTGATACTCCACCCGCGAGCGTTCAGGTCGCCGAGCGTGGCGACGTAGTAGTGACCAAGGCTTGGCACCGCTCGTGCTGGAGTCGCGACCGCAAACACCGCTCCGGCCTGATTCCCGACGCGCTGATAAAAGGTGCGGAACCCCACGATGAACGTGGCGATGTCGCGTTCGATCCCGATCTCGAGATGATCGGTACGCTGCGCGCGGAACCCCTCGGTCTCTGACCAGGGAGAGAAGGTCCGCTGCGCAGGCAGCATCGCGTTGCTGCCGTTGCCGGCTTCCGGGAGAAACTCCTCAGCGCCTGGCGCGACCAGGTAGCGAGCCGCGACGGCGCGAACGCGATAGTTGTCGGCGGGACGCAGGGTGATCGAGAGACGCGGGCTGAACAAACCGTTTCCGCTGAGGTAGTCCTGCCACGAATACGTCACGCCGTAGCCGACGGTGACCGTGGGCGACAGCGTCCACTCGTCGGAGCCGTGAATGGTGCCGACCGAACGCGATCCGGCGCTCATGTCGGGAATGCCCAGCACGCTCGACCGATCGTAGTGCTGCGCGCTGTAGGTGATGCCAGCCACGAACCGATGCTCGGCCGAACGCCTCGCCGTCAACGAGCCGGCGACAAACCACGACCCGGAGCCACCTTGCGACAGTGCGCCGCGCAACGCCCAGTCGCCGAGGCCGCCGGCCGGCGCGCCAAGCGACACGTACGCCACGCCAGCCGACGCGACGGTATTGGCCGACCATCCGTCCGACAGACCGTTGAACGACCCGATGCTCACGAGATTCACCTGCCCGGTCAGCGGCATCGCATCAAACAGGCCAGACGCGAATCTGGCCGACGAATCAAAGGCACGGCCGAGGAACGATCGTCCCGCCTCTGCCGCCCGGCCGGCGTCACCGTCGGCCACTCCCCCGACGTCGTCGATATTCTTCAACACGCTGCGCGGAAGATGGCGAAGACGCCAGTTGGCTTCGGTGTGATCGTGATCGACATCGGCCGCACCGCGCGCGGTACCTGCAGTCAGGCCGTCGATCGGCAGCAGACCGGCCGCCAGCACCAGGGTCGTCGGTGTCGCGGATCCGTTGTTGGTGAGCGATCGCAGCGCCACCGACACCCGCGCCGGCACGCTCGACCGGACCTCGACCATCTGCCTGGGAGCAGGAACGAAGCCGTCCAGATGGATACGCACCGTGTAGGCACCGGTGGGGAGCGCATCGAAGCGGAAGCGGCCGTCCTTCGTGGTGAGTGCAAACACGACTGTCGACCCGAGCGCCGACACCATGGCGCCAGCAAGCGGCCGGCCGCTGGTATCGACCACCAATCCCTGGATACCGCCCTCGGTCACCGCGCGCGCCACGACGGCCTGTGGCGAGCGGATCGACACGGACTGGGCAGACGCTGGCGCGCCGGCCACGACAAGACCGGCGGCGGCCGCCACGGCCACGACTGTGGATACGCGTGTCATAGGCCCTACCCGTCAATCAATCACTGCCGCTGTCGCTGGCGGCCCGGGGCGGACGGTGCCCCGAGCGCGCCGCTCAGACGGCCACAGAAAAGACGACGATCCGCGTCACGATCTTGCCCGAGAGTTTGTCGGTGATCTTTATCTCCAGACGATACTCGCCTTCCGGGAACTTCTCAAGCGGCACGTACTGTGTCGCCAGAAGATTGTGGCCCGCCGCAATGTCAAACTGTGGCGGCAGCGTCGTCGCATTGAACGCCTGCGTGCCGGTCTTGTTGAAGAACTTCTCCGGCTTGTCCGTGAACCGCTGATAGAAGAGATACTCGACGGCGATATCCGGCTTCCGATTGCCATCCTGGCCGGTGTTGTAGATCAGGAACACCATCGACAGGCCGCCGGTTTTCAAGAGCTTCGTGCTGGTCGCCGGCACCACGATGTTGTTGCCAATCGTGTACGGCTGTTCGGCGATCTGTGCGGCCGTCGGCGGCTTCTCGATCGGCTTCATCTCATCGGCGACGATGATGCTGCTCGTCGTGAGGTCGTTGCCCCAGAGATTCGGCACCGTGATGGGTTGTTTCAGGAATCCGACCTTCTGGCCAGCGATCTTGTTTTTCGCGTTCGCCGACGCCCGTTCCTGCACGACGAGGTAGAGGTCGTAGTCGCCGGCGGGGACGGAAAACGCACGCATCAGGCGGTATGGCTCACCAGGTGCCGGGGTCTTCAGATCGACGAAATGAATGCCTTGGAACGCATACTCGGGAGCCCTGGTGGCCGCCGGTTCCTTCGGCTTGTCCTTCGCCTGATCTGTCTCCTTCTTCACGTCGGCTGACGGGGCGGTCGGGCCCGCGGCGGGCGTCGTGGCGACGAGCCGCAGATAGAGCGTGACCGATTTGGACGGCACCTGCGCCGGGTCGAGCGACAGCACGAAGGGGACAAACGTCAAGCCGTTCTGGGCCTTGAGAAAGTCGGTGCGTATCGACATGCCGATGTCACTGGGCACTGGCCGCCCGGCGGCAATGGCATCGGCCATCTTGTATGCGGTTTGAAGTTCCTGCTGCTGAACCTTGTCCTGCTTCTGGTCCTTCTTCTGCTGGGCCAGGGCGGGCGAAAACGACACCGCGGTATTCGCGAGAAATGCGAACACCATGGGCGTCAGCACCCATCGACGGATCTGCATAGCGACTCTACCCCCAGTTTGCCGTCCTCGATGACCGGCTTCTGCCTGGATCATAGGCCCCAACCCTCAGTGCTGTCAAAGGTTTGCGGCGAGATCCCTATGGTAACATCTCGAGTGGAACCAGCCCGCTCGTCCATCCTTCCCCTGGAGTCGAGGAGTGCCATGATCATCGCTGCCATCTACGGTCGGGAAATTCTGGATTCACGTGGGAATCCCACGGTCGAAGTCGACGTCACCCTCGAGGATGGCGCGTTCGGACGGGCGGCAGTTCCCTCTGGCGCGTCGACGGGCGAGCGCGAGGCCCTGGAGCTCCGGGACGGGGACCAGCGGCGCTATCTCGGCAAGGGGGTGCTGCAGGCGGTCCAGCACGTCAACGGCGAGATGGCCGGAGCGGTGGTCGGGAAGGATCTGGATCAGCGCGGGCTCGACCAGTTCATGATCGCGCTTGATGGGACACCCACCAAGAGCCGGCTGGGCGCCAACTCGCTGCTGGGCGTCTCGATGGCGTTTGCGAAGGCGTGCGCCTCAAGCCGGCGCATGCCGCTCTATCGCCACTTTCGGGATCTGGCCGGCCAGCCCGATGCGGGCCCGTGGCTGATGCCGGTGCCGATGATGAACATCCTGAACGGCGGCGCTCATGCCGACTCGAACGTGGACTTCCAGGAGTTCATGGTCCTGCCGCTCGGCCTGCCGAGCTTCCGCGAGGCGCTGCGTGCCGGGGCCGAGGTGTTCCATGCGCTTCGCGGAATCCTGAAAGGCCGGAAACTCTCGACGAGCGTGGGCGACGAGGGCGGATTTGCGCCCAGCCTCGCCACCAACGTGCAGGCCGTCGACCTGATGCTCGACGCGATCGAGAAGGCGGGCTACAGACCGGGGCGCGACATCTCAATCGGTCTCGACGTCGCCGCCAGCGAGCTCTGGGACGATCGGGCGCCGCGCTCGACACCGTGGGATCCGCCCACGACGCGCGAGGGCGCCTACCTGTTCAATAAGTCCGGTGATGCGCCACGATCGTCCTCTCAGATGATTGCCCTCTACAGTGACTGGGTTGGCCGGTACCCCATCGTGTCGATCGAGGACGGCCTCGCGGAGGGCGACTGGAACGGGTGGGCTGTGCTGACCACGCAGCTTGGCGGGCGGGTGCAGATCGTTGGTGACGATGTGTTCGTGACCAATCCGGAGATTTTGAAACAGGGGATTGAGCGCGGCATCGCGAATTCGATTCTGATCAAGCTCAACCAGATTGGCACCGTCTCCGAGACGCTTGATGCGATTGCGATGGCCCACGATGCGGGTTTGACGACGGTCATTTCGCACAGGTCGGGTGAAACCGAAGATTCGACCATCGCGGATCTGGCAGTGGCTACCGGCGCGGGCCAGATCAAGACAGGATCGGCCAGCCGCACCGATCGCATCGTGAAGTACAACCAGTTGCTGCGGATCGAGGAAGAACTGGGCTCGCATGCGCACTACGCCGGGCGTGCGGCCATCGCGCAGTTGACGTAGCACGGTCCTGGACAATCCTCATCGCATAGAATAGGGCGGATGATCGATCGTCCGCCCCGGCCTGACGCCTCACCTGCGGCCGGCGACCGCCCTGTCGCCGACGTCGGCTCTCCTGGCGAGTTTCCGTATACGCGCGGCATCCAGCCGACGATGTACCGCGGCCGCCTGTGGACGATGAGGCAGTACGCCGGGTTCGGCACCGCGCGGCAATCGAACCAGCGGTACCGGTACCTCCTCGCCCAGGGCGTGACGGGGCTGAGCGTCGCCTTCGATCTGCCCACGCAGATCGGGTACGACTCGGACGGCCCGCTGGCGCTCGGCGAGGTTGGCAAAGTCGGCGTGGCGATCGACTCGATCGAGGACATGGCCACCCTGTTCGATGGCATCCCGCTTGGCGGCGTGTCGACGTCGATGACGATCAACGCGACCGCGAGCACGCTGCTGGCGCTCTATGTCGCCGTCGCGAGGAGGCAGGGTGTGCCGGCGAGCACCCTCTCGGGCACGGTGCAGAACGACATTCTCAAGGAGTACGTGGCCCGAGGCACGTACATCTTTCCTCCCCGGCCGTCCCTGCGCCTCGTGACCGACATCTTCGCGTTCTGCGAGCGCGAGATGCCCAACTGGAACACGATTTCGGTCAGCGGGTATCACATCAGGGAGGCCGGTTCGACGGCCGTCCAGGAAGTGGCGTTTACGCTCGCCAACGCGATCGCCTACGTGCAGGCCGCGGTCGACGCCGGGCTCGACGTCAACAGCGTCGGCCAGCGCATGTCGTTCTTCTTCAATGCCCACAACGACTTTCTGGAAGAAATCGCGAAGTTCCGCGCGGCGCGCCGGCTGTGGGCCACCATCATGCGCGACAGATTCGGCGCGACCCACCCGCGCGCCCGGCAACTGCGCTTCCACACGCAGACGGCGGGCAGCACGCTGGCCGCGCAGCAGCCGGACAACAACATCGTGCGCGTGGCCATCCAGGCGCTGGCAGCGGTGATGGGCGGCACCCAGTCGCTGCACTGCAACAGTCGAGACGAGGCGCTCGCGCTGCCAACCGAAGACTCGGCCGCCATCGCGCTGCGCACACAGCAGGTGATTGCACACGAGACCGGTGTGGCCAACACGGTGGACCCGGTCGGAGGTTCGTTCGTCGTGGAGGCGTTGACGGATCGGCTCGAACGCGAGGCACGGGAGATCATCGAGACGATCGACCGGCTCGGGGGCACGCTGGCAGCCATCGATTCCGGGTTCGTCCAGCGCGCGATCCAGGATGCCGCGTATCAGGCTCAGCAGGCCATCGACAGCGGCAAGGCGGTCGTCGTCGGCGTCAACCGATTCACGTCGACCGCCCCGGTGAACATCGAGACGCTGCAGACGGATCCGACGGTGGAGCGCGAGCAGGTCGATCGGCTGCGTCAGTTGCGATCCAGCCGCAGTGCGCGCGACTGGCGCGGCGCGCTCGACGCGGTCGCGCGAGCCGCGGCGTCTGGCGACAATGTGATGCCGCCCCTGATCGCGGCGGTCGAAGCCAAGGCCACTGTCGGCGAGATTTCAGACATACTGCGACAGCAGTTCGGCGAGTACCGGGAACATGTGCTGGATTAGGCTGTGATACAGGATCCACCCCTGCTTGACGTGCGCGGCCTCACGACGGAGTTCGTCGTCGCCCGCAAAGGCGCCGCGCGGACGGTGCGCGCCGTCGACGGCGTCAGCCTCCAGGTGCAACGTGGAGAAACGCTCGGCCTGGTCGGCGAGTCCGGGTGCGGCAAGTCGGTCACCGCGCTCTCGATCATCCGCCTCGTCCAGCCGCCGGGTCGCATCACGGGTGGGACTATCGTCTTCGAGGGACGGGATCTGACGACGCTCGACGAACCAGAGATGCGGCGCGTGCGTGGCGCGCGTATTGGCTTCGTCTTCCAGGAGCCCATGACGGCGCTCAATCCGGTCTTCACCATTGGCGATCAGATCGCCGAATCGCTCGTGGTGCACGGGCTGGCCGGCCGAGCCGCCGCCCGCTCACGTGCGGTGGAATTGCTCGAGGCCGTTCGCATTCCTGAACCAAGGAAGCGCGCCGGCGATTATCCGCACCAGTTGTCTGGCGGGATGCGCCAACGGGCCTTGATCGCGGCCGCGATCAGTTGTTGCCCGTCCCTGCTCATCGCTGACGAGCCGACGACGGCACTCGATGTGACGATTCAGGCTGAGATTCTCGACCTGTTGCGCGAGATGCGGGCACAGTTCGGCCTTGCCCTGCTCCTCATCACCCACGATCTTGGCGTGGTCGCCCACCTGGCCGATCGCGTGGCCGTGATGTATGCCGGACGGATCGTCGAGGAAGGACCAACAGCGACGGTGCTCTCGCGGCCGGCTCATCCGTACACGCGCGGCCTGCTGCGGTCGCTGCCAGGGTCGGCCCCGGGCACGCGGCTCAGGGCGATTCCCGGGGCCGTGCCCGATCTGTCTGCGCTGCCGGCCGGATGCGCGTTCTCTCCGCGATGCGCCGATCGTGAGGCCCGGTGCGACCAGCGTCCGCCTGAGCCAGTCGCGCTCTCGCCTGATCATCACACCCGCTGCTATCTCCATACGAAGGCCGGATGATGCCGCTCGTGGACGTCCGCGGACTCGTGAAGGAATTCTCACGGCGGCCGACGCCGTTCAGCCGGTCGTCCGTCGTGCGTGCCGTCGATGGCGTGAGCTTTGTCGTGGACGAAGGCGAGACGTTCGGCCTGGTCGGCGAGTCGGGCAGTGGCAAAACCACGACCGGCCGGTGCATGCTCCGCCTGATCGAGCCGACCTCGGGACAGTTTCTCTTCGGGAGCCGGGACGTCTTCGCGCTGAAGGCGGCTGACATGCGCGCCGTTCGTCGCGACATGCAGATGGTTTTTCAGGACCCCTATGCCTCGCTCAACCCGCGGATGCGCGCCGGGGTGATTGTCGAGGAAGGGCTCGTCATCCACGGCGTCGGAACCAGGCAGGAGCGGAAGGATCGCGTACGGGAGCTTTTCGCACTAGTCGGGCTGGACGAGACGCAACTCGAACATTATCCCCATGAGTTCAGCGGGGGCCAGCGTCAGCGCATCGGCCTGGCGCGCGCGCTGGCGCTGCGGCCGTCGTTGCTCGTCGCCGACGAACCGGTGTCCGCGCTCGACGTCTCCATCCAGGCGCAGATCATCAACCTGTTCATGGAGCTTCAGCAGGCACTCGCGCTGACCCTGATCTTCATCGCCCACGATCTCCGGCTGGTGCGCCATCTGTGTACGCGGGTGGCGGTGATGTATCGCGGCCGCATCGTGGAGATGGGCCGCATAGACGAGGTGTTCCGAGAGCCCGCGCATCCCTACACGCGGGCGCTGCTGTCGGCGGTGCCCGATCCAGACCCCCGGGCGCAACAGCAGCGGGTCACTTTCGACGTGGCGGCAACCGACCTGGGAGCGCCGCTGCGCGACGTCGCACCGGGCCACCAGGCGGCCATCTAGACGAAAAGGGCGCGATACATCGCGCCCCTACGCTCTACTCCCGCTTCTTGCTTCCCTACGCGGCCCGGCTGATATCTTTCTCGACCTTGCCGTCGCGGATGTGAACCACGCGTCGCGCGTGGTCGGCGACATCGGCCTCGTGCGTCACGAGAATAATGGTGTTGCCGGCAGACGACAATCGGTCGAAGAGCGCCATGATTTCGGCGCCTGTCTTTGTATCCAGGTTGCCCGTCGGCTCGTCGGCAAGCAGGATCGATGGGTTGTTCACCAGCGCCCGCGCAATGGCCACGCGCTGGCGCTGTCCGCCCGACAACTGGTTCGGCCGGTGGGTCATCCGATCGGACAACTCCACCCTGTCCATCGCCGCCTTGGCACGAGACAGCCGGTCCCTGGACGGCACGCCGGCGTAGACAAGCGGCAACTCGACGTTATGGAGGGCCGTCGCTCTTGGCAGGAGGTTGAACGTCTGGAAGACGAAGCCAATCTCCTCGTTGCGAATCCTGGCCAGTTCGTCGTCGTTCATCTGGCCGACCTGCTTGTTATTCAGCAGGTAGCTGCCCTTGCTCGGGGTGTCGAGACAGCCGATCAGGTTCATCAGCGTGGACTTGCCCGAACCGGACGGTCCCATGATGGCCACGTATTCCCCGCGCTCGATGGAGATATCCACGCCACGCAACGCGTGGATCTCCTCGGTGCCCATCACGTAGGTCTTCCAGAGATCCTGTGTTTCGATCAGTGCCATATGATCTGACGCGGGCCCGGGCGCCGACAATGGGTCGCCCCGCCCGACGATTCCTCTCAAGGGAAGATACGGCATCGCCGGCAGAACGGTTCCCGGCGATGTCACTGAAGTGTAGCACGCGCGCTACGGCCGGAAGAACAACTCCACCAGTCTCGTGCTGTTGGCGGGGACTTCGATCGTATCCTGCGCCACCACCTGGCCGCTGCTGGTGCGAACGACCGCAATGGCGTGCAGACCCGGATGGACGTCGTCGAAGGCAAACGGGGCCTTGGTGGCCGACAAGAAGGCCTCCTGCCCGTTGTTTGAGTAATAGAGGCGAACCTGGTAGCCTGTCGGATCGATCGTCGAGCCCTGGCCCTCGGCGTTCTCCCGCTTGACCGTGACCATCACGCGACTGCCAAGCTTCGGCGGCTCGGGCGGATAGACGATATCGTCGTCGTTGTCGTACACGCCATCAGGCCCGGCGCTGCGGACCTGTCCGTTACGGGTGATGCGGTACTGCCGGCCCCAGCCGTCCGCCAGGAATCCCTCCTTGGTTTCTCCAACGGCCAGATACGGTCCCTTCCAGCCCGCCCCGACGCCTCGGAAAGTCCTCGATCCGTCAAACGCGGGAGCGCCGGCCGGCGGCGTGACCAACTCGTCGGCCTTGGTGGGAAGGCGACCCATGTCGCCCAGAAACCCGTAGTGTCCCTTCACGTCACTGCGCCCGGCCATCGCCTCATAGATCGCCTTCGCGCTCGACTTGGATGCGGTGAGCTTGGCATCGACGACCTGCTGCAGGATCGCCGGCGTAATCGCGGCGGCCAGGATGGCCAGCACGGCCACGATGATGACCATCTCGATCAGGGTGAAGCCGGTGGCGCGATGCCCGAGTGTCGTCATCGAGGGATAGCCCTCGCCAGATTGAACAGTGGCAGGTAGAACGCGACGGCGATCAACACGAAGATGCTCGCCAGCCCAATCAGCGCGATCGGGCCGAACATCGTCAAGGCGCGCTTGACGGAGGCGTCAACCTCGCGATCATAGTACTGGCGCACCTGTTCCAGCGATTTCGCCATCTCCCCGGTCTTTTCGCCGAGCGACAGCATCTGGATGACGACCGGCGGAAATTCGCCAACCGAGGCGAGCGCCCGCGACAGTGACTCGCCGGCGATCACGCGGTTGACGGCGAAGTGGAATCGATGGGACAGGTACGCGTTGCCGATAACGCGTTCCATCAGCGTGAGGGTGGGCACGACCTCGAGGCCCGCCTCGTGCAGCGTGCCGAAGTAGTGCGCGAATCGCGAAAACGCCATTTTGCGCACGCTATCGCCGATGACGGGAATGCGAAGGGTCGCCCGTGCCATCCAGATGGCGCCCTCGGGCGTCTGAACCCGGAACCGGTACCACACGTAGGCGACGCCGACGACGGCAATGATGACATACCAGTTCGACCCGATGGCCGTGGCGACGGCCTGCACAATCCGCGTGGCCAGCGGCAGATTGAGATTCGTGCCGAGTTTCTGGTAGACCGCAGTGAACTGGGGAATCGTAAACAGGACGAGGACGGAGAGCAGGACGCTCAGGAGGCCGACGATGATCAGCGGGTAGGTCGTCGCCTCGCGGATGCGCGCCGCCAGGTCGTCCTGCCATTCCAGTTGCGCGACCAGATCGTCGAGGGCGCGGCCCACCTTGCCCGTGGCTTCTCCGGCGCGGACGATGTTCACGTAGAGTTCGTCAAACGCCTCGGGGTGGCTCTCGAGCGCGGACGACAGCGACAATCCGCTCTCGACATCGCGCCGGACGGCCGCCGTGATGCGCTGCACGAGGACTTTCGACGCCTGCCGTTCGACATCCAACAGGCCGTCAACGAGATTGACACCGCTCGAGACGATGGTGGACAGCTGGGTCGTGAAGAAAATGACATCGCGCCGGGTGATGCGTTCGAATATCCGGATCTGGGCAAGGTCGATCACGTCGGACTTGGCCAGGTTGACCTGGACGACGAACCGGTCCTCGGCGCGCAGCGTTCTGGTCAGCGCGTCCTCGCTGGACGCGGATGCGGTGCCCTCGATCCGCTCGCCATCAGGCCCGACTGCGACGTAGGCGAAATCCGGCATCGTTCTCCCAGCTACTCGTAGCTCACCCTCACCACGTCTTCGAGTGTCGTGTGCCCCAGCACCGCCTTGGACAGCGCGTCGTCGAGCAGCGACTTGAATCCGGCGCGCATCGCGGCGTCCTTGATCAGGCGGGAATCGGCGCGTTGCCGGATCAATTCATGGATGGTCGGATCGACCATCAGGACCTCGGAGACCCCGGTGCGTCCGCGGTAGCCCGAGTGCTCGCAGCGGTCGCAGCCGGTCCCCCGGTAGAAGACGACGCCGTCTGACGGAGTGAGATGGACCTTGGCCAGCATGTCGGCCGGGTAGGAGGCGGGCGCCTTGCACTGCGGGCAGATGAGCCGCACGAGGCGCTGGGCCACGACGCCGGCCATCGCCGAGGCGAGCAGGTAGGGCTCGACGCCCATGTCCATCAAGCGCGGGATGGCGCCAGCCGAATCCTGCGTGTGGAGCGTGCTGAAGACCAGAACGCCGGACAGCGCGGCGCGCACGGCCAGTTGGGCCGTTTCGGGGTCGCGGATCTCGCCGATCATGATGACGTCCGGGTCCTGCCGCAGGAGCGACCTGATGGCGGTGGCGAACGTCAGTCCCGCGCGGGGCCTGATCTGCGTCTGGCGGATCGACGGGAATTCGTATTCGACCGGGTCCTCGACGGTCATGATGTTCTTCTCGCGACCGCCGAGGACGTTGAGCATCGAGTAGAGCGTGGTTGTCTTGCCGGCGCCGGTGGGACCAGTGACCAGCGCGATGCCGCGCGACCGGCCGAGCAGGTCTTTCAGCAGCAAGAGATTGCGCCGGTTGAACCCAAGCGCCTCGAGGGGGCGGACCAGTTTCTCCTTCTCGAGAACACGAATGGCCACCTTCTCGCCGAACACGGTCGGGAACGACGACACCCGGAAGTCCACCGGACGCCCTGCCGCCATCTGGGTGATCCGGCCTTCCTGCGGCAGCCGCTGCTCTGCGATGTCGAGGCCCGCCATGATCTTGAGACGGCTGACGATGGGCGACTGCAGTTCCTTAGGCAGGATGTCGACATGGACCAGCACGCCGTCGATGCGATGACGGAGGCGGATGTTCTTCTCTTCCGGCTCGATGTGCAGGTCCGACGCGCCGGCCCGCACGGCATCCTCGATCACCGTGTCGACGAGCTTGACGATGGGCGAGTCTTCGGTGGCAACGTCGTGCCGGGGGTTTCTGACCAGCGCGAGACCGTCGGCGACCAGTTCCTTCAAGCGGCTGCCTGTTGACGGCCCGTATGCCGAATCCATCAGGCGACTGATGGCGCCGCGCGAAGCACAGACCACGTCAACCGACAAGTCGGTCGTGCGCTGCAGTTGGTCGATGGCCATCACGTCGAACGGGTCGGCCTGGGCGACCTTCAGCTGGATGGGTGTCCGCGACAGGGGAAGCACCATCGAGCGACGGGCCAGATTCTCGGGCACCAGACTGGCCGCGTCCGGTTGGGGAGTCACGCCGTCAAGCGACATGTAGGGGACGCGAGCTTCCTGGGCGAGCGCTCTCGCCAGATGCTCGTCGCTCACAATATTCATCGACACGAGGACGTCGCCGAGCAGCGCGCCGGTACGGCGCTGCTCATCGAGGGCCTTATCCAACTGGTCCTGGCTGATGGCACGCGTGGCGACGAGCAATTGACCGATCATCATCCGGTTCCCCGGCCTCAGGCCTGGGACCGCTCCTTGATCTTCTCGACCTCGATCTTGTGCTTCTTCACGAGGTGC
>Ga0315273_10005915_pt1 | contig 15176 bp, 13 predicted proteins | sample YL17G02_0_MG_FD_205753 | JGI IMG/M metagenome (GOLD analysis project Ga0315273, IMG submission 205753) | Sediment microbial communities from Yellowstone Lake, YNP, Wyoming, USA - YL17G02_0 | ecosystem: Environmental > Aquatic > Freshwater > Lake > Sediment | place: USA: Wyoming | collected...
GCGCGCGAGCAGCGCGCGGAGGACGGCGTCGAGCCCCGGAGCGATGCCCTCGGGATACCATTCCTCGTTCTTCGAGCGGTGGCCGTCCCACCACGCTCCGTGTGTTCGGAGCGACTCGAGGAGACCGGTCACGTCGCGCGCGCCCATTGAACGGTGCGCTCCATCCCGGCGTCCAGAGGCACGGTCGGCCGCCAGCCGAGCACGCGCTCGATCGACGAGGTGTCCGCGAGGGAGCGGCGCTGGTCGCCGCGCTGGACCTCGCCGGTTCGCACTGGCCAGGTCTCGCGGCTGTGGCCGTTCGCCGCGAGGACAGCGTCGGCGAGTTCGCCGATCGAGGTCTCGCGGCCGCTGCCGACGTTGAAGATCTTCCCGTACGCGGCCTCGGAGTCGAGCACGGCGAGCCACGCGGCGACGACGTCGCCGACGTACACGAAGTCCCTGGTCTGGCGGCCGTCCGAATGGATCGTGAGCGGCTCGCCGCGTAGCACGTTCCCGAGGAAGATCGCGAGGACGCCCTGATAGGGGTTGTCGAGGCTCTGGCGCTCGCCGTAGACGTTGAACATGCGCAGCGAGGTTGCCGCGAGCGGGATGTCGGGGAGGGCGCTGCTGATCTGGACGTAGCACTCAGCGGCGTACTTCGTGACGCCGTAGTACGACACCGGCCGGCAGGGGGCGGTCTCCGGGGTCGGCGTCACGTCGGGCTCGCCGTAGACGGTCATGGAGCTGGCGTACACGAGCCGCGGGATCGACAGCTCTCGGCACGCGCGCAGCACGTTGAGCGTGCCGCCGACATTCACCGCGAGATCGGAGCCCGGGTCGTCGAAGGAGCGCGAGATGCTCGCCTGGCCCGCAACGTGAAGCACCGCGTCGAAGCCGGTGCGGGCGGTCTCGAGCACGGTCTCCGCCTCGGCGACGTTGCCGACGACGAGCCGGGCGCCGTCCGGCACGTTCTCGCGCAGGCCCGTCTGCAGGTTGTCGAGCACGGTCACCTCGTCGCCCCGCGCGAGCAGCGCCTCTGCGAGATGACTGCCGATGAATCCGGCGCCGCCGGTGACGAGCACGCGGCTCACGACACCGGCGCCCCGGCCGGCACCGAGTCGGCGAGGAGGCGCATGATCGCGCCTGCGGCGACCGGCGGCGCGAAGAACGTCTCGTACGTCTCCCGGGCGCCGCGTTCGAGCCGCCGGGCCAGCTCACCGTCTGTCGCCACGCGGACGACGGCGGCCGCGAGCTGCTCCGGCGTGGAGCCGAGCAGAGCGTTCCGCTCGTGCTCCAGCTCTGGGATCCCGAGCGCGTTCGCGTCGTGCGCGACGATGGGCGTGCCGAACGAGAAGCCGGTGATCACGCGGACCCGGATTCCGAGCGGGATCGAGGTGGGGACGAGGAGGACGTCAGCTTCCTTGAGCCACGAATCGGGGCGATCGGCGTGGCCGTGGCAGCGGACGGCGGGATGGTGGAACGCGTCGGCGAGCTCGGTCGGGGGCTCGTACCCGCCGACCACGTCGACAAGGAAGCCCTCGCGGCCGATCGCGGCGTCGAGAAAGGGCAGCATGCGCGCGAAGACCCGAAGGCCGTCGATCGTGACGATCCCTTTCAGGTGCCCGAGCAGCAGGATCCGAGGAGGTTCGCCCTCGGCGCGTCGGCGCCGCGCCTCGGCCCAGCCCGGCCCGACCTCGTCCGGGACGGGGGTGCGCAGGTAGAGGCACCGGGGCGCGCCGTGCCGGCGCAGCCACTCCGCGTGGTGCGCCGCGAACGCGCCGTAGGCGGCGCACTCCTCGAGAAGGGCGGCCATCGCGCGCGGCTGCCTGCGCAGGATCGCCTGCATCTGGAGCGAGCCGCGGAGCGCCTGTGGCGACGGCAGGGCGTCGCGCCATCGATAGAGCTTCGGCAGGTGGGTCGGGTCGCCGACGCCGGCGACGCGCGGCACGGCCAGACCGCGGCTCGCGGCCAGGGCCTCGAAGTGATAGACGAAGACGACGTCGCAACCGCTCTCGGCGACCGCCGTGCGGACCGCCGGGCCGTCCACCACGTGGGGGTACAGGTCGGAGAGGCGCGGCGAGAGCGCCCGCCGGAGTCGCGAGCGGGCGTCACGAGGCGCCGCGTTCACCGCCGCTCCGGCGCCGGAGGGGATCGGCACGACCTCGGCGCCGAGGTCGCGGAGGTGCGCGACGCGCGAGGCGGCGTCGGTGCCGGTCGGGTCGTAGTACTCGGCATCGTGCAGGGCGAAGACCGTCACGCGGTGGTTGGAGTCGAGCGCGTAGCGCAGTACGGAGTACGCCGTCAGCGCTCCGCCCCCCGTCGTGGGGTTCGGTACGCCCCCTGCAATCAGAAGGCCGACGTGCATCTAGACTGTGTCGAGAGCCGTCGACGCGAACTGCTCGAAGATCTCGTCCAGCGACACCGACAGCTCCCAGCCCGGGTAGTCGGCGCGGAAGCGCGAGAGGTCCGAGATGTAGCAGATGTGATCGCCGCGGCGGGCCTCGTCGACGTACTCGTAGCCGAGCTTGCGGCCGTAGAGCTCCTCGAAGCGCTCAATCGCCTCGAGCATCGAGACGCTGTTCGCCCGTCCGCCGCCGAGGTTGTAGACGGCTGCGGAGCGCGGCTGCTCGGCGAAAGTCACGATCGCCCGGCAGACGTCGAGCGAGTGGATGTTGTCACGAACCTGCTTGCCCTTGTAGCCGAAGATCCGGTAGGGCAAGCCCTCGCGGGTTGCACGCGCGAGGTAGGCGAGGAAGCCGTGCAACTCGGCGCCGGAGTGGTGCGGGCCGGTGAGGCAGCCGCCGCGAAAGCAGACCGTCGGCATCCCGAAGTAGCGCCCGTACTCCTGCACCATCACGTCGGCGGCGACCTTCGACGCGCCGAAGATCGAGTGCATCGTGCCGTCGATCCGCATCGTCTCGTCGATGCCGTCGGCGTAGGCCGCGTCGGCGTAGTCGAATCGCGTCTCCAGCTCGACGAGCTCGAGCTCGTTCGGCGCGTCACCGTAGACCTTGTTCGTGGAGAGGAAGGCGAACGGTGCCTCGGGCGCGTGCCGGCGCGCGGCCTCGAGCAGGTTCAACGTTCCGACTGCGTTGACCTCGAAGTCGTCGAACGGGCGGCTCGCTGCCAGGTCGTGCGAGGGCTGCGCGGCGCAGTGGACGATCAACTCCGGTCTGACCTCTACGACGAGCCGGTCGATCGCGTCGCGGTCGCGGATGTCGAGGGGATGGTGCTCGAAGCTCTGCGTCGAGCTGCGCAGGCGCTCGAGGTTCCACGTCGTGTCGCCGTGCTCGCCGAAGAAGTCACGGCGCATGTTGTTGTCGACGCCGGCGATGGACCAGCCGCGCGCGTCGAGGTAGGAGACCATCTCGGATCCGATCAGGCCGCTCGAGCCCGTGACGATTGCGCGCTTAGAGGACATCCGCGAAGGTCTGCTCTCGCCGTCGGAAGTAGATGAGCCCGCTCACGCAGAGCGCCACCGTGGAGGCGACCGACAGCGCGAGCATGGGCCCGATGTTGCCGGGGGTGCCGAGCAGCGCCCAACGAAAACCGGTTACGACTCCTGCCATCGGGTTCAGCCCGAGCAGCGTCTGCCACGGCTCGGCGAGCGTCGTCGCCGCGAACACGACCCCGCTCGCGAAGAGTCCGAGCTGGACCAGAAACGGCACGACGTACTGCACGTCGCGGTAATGGACGTTGAGCGCGGACAGCCAGAGACCCAGGCCGAGTGCGGCGGCGAATGCGAGCAGGACGAGGCCTGGGATCACGAGCGCCGCGATCGGGCGCGGATAGATCCCGTACCAGGCCATCATCACCACCAGGATCACGAAGGCGAGCGCGAAGTCGAGCAGCGTTGCGACCACGGCGGCGATGGGCGCCACGAGGCGGGGGAAGTAGACCTTGCTCAGCAGGTTGGCGTTCCCGACCAGACTGTTGGACGACTGGGTGAGGCCGTTCGCGAAGAACGTCCACGGCACCAGCCCGGCGAAGAAGAAGATCGGCCCGGGAACGCCGGCCTGTTTCGCGAAGCTGCTGAAGAAGAGCGTCATCACGACCATCAGCATCAGCGGCTGCAAGACCGCCCAGGCGATCCCGAGCGCCGTCTGCTTGTAGCGGATCAGAATCGTGCGCCACGCGAAGAACACGGTGAGCTCCCGGTACTGCCAGAGCTCATGGAGGTCGAGTCCGACCCAGCCCTGAATCGGGCGGATGATCTGTACGGGGACTTCGGCCTCGGTCGTCGCTGTGTTCGCAGCGGTCACCACAAACGGGCAGCCTAGCCGACGGTTGTGCGGGCGAGGTTAGCGACGGCGCCCGCCCAGACCTCGCCGGTGTAGCCCGCGGTCAGCTCGCGGGAGCGCTCGCCTGCGGCGAGGCGCCAGGCAGAGTCGGCGCCCACTTTGCGCAGGGCTTCGGCAAGCCCCGGCTCGTCGTCGACGGGGACGCGGTAGCCGTTGACACCGTCCTCGATCAGGTCGTAACCGGCGCCCGCGGCCTCGGTGGCGATCAGCGGCAGTCCGGCCGCTGCGGCCTCGTTCAGCACCATCCCCCACGGCTCGGACCGCGACGGGAGCACGAAGCAGTCCGCGCTCGCGTAGAGCGCGGGGAGATCCTCCCGGGCGACCTGGCCGAGCAGCTCGACCCGGTCGTCGGCGAGCGCGCGCAGCTCGGCCTCCTGCGGCCCGCTGCCCGCGAGCAGAAGCCTCCCGGGCACGCTCTTGAACGCGCGCAGGAGCACGTCGAGCCCCTTCTCGGGAGAGAGCCGGCCGACGTAGAGGTAGGTGCAGCCGTCGTGGCCGCGGCGGTCGGCCTCGACGCTGAAGATCGAGAGGTCGACCGCGTTGGGGGCGATCACGATCCGCTCGGGCGAGACCCCGAGCGACTGGACGTACTCGCGGGCGGCGCGGCCGGGGACCAGGAACCCCGCAGCCGATGCGACCGCGCGGCGCTTGAGGCGCTCGAGCACGAGGGAACCGCTGCGCTCGTCGTGGAGCGTGCTCTCGACCCAGAGCACGACGGGCCGGTGGTGGTGCCGCGCCCAGCGGAGCCCTGTCCAGAAGGCGGGCTGGTTCCAGCCGCCGAGCAGCACGACGTCCGGGTCGAAGCGGTCGAGCTCGCCGTGGGTGCCCCGGCTCAGCACGACCCAGCGCCCGCGCGCGAGCGCGCCCCTCCCCGGGAGCACACGCCGCTCGAAGCGGAACTCGTGCTCGTAGACGGGGTACTGGCGGCGCGGGTCGCGCTCGGCGAGGAAGAGCACCTCGAGCTCGACGCCCTCCATCGTCCCGAGCGCGTTGAAGAGCGGGATGCGGTACGGGGCGGGGATCTCGGTCAGCAGCGCAATCCGCACGGGCTTCGCGGCGGGCCGCGGGGCCGGGAGCGCCCTTGTGCGCACGAGCTTGACGACCTGCTCGGCCCAGGCCTCGCCGGTGTAGCCGGCGGTGAGCAGGCGGGAGCGCTCGCCCGCGGCGAGGCGCCACTCCGGGTCGGCGGCGACCTTGCGCAGCGCCGCCGCGAGCGCCGCCTCGTCCTCGACGGGAACCCGGTAGCCGTTCACGCCCTCCTCGATCAGGTCGTAGCCGCCGCCGGCGGCGTCGGTCGCCACGAGCGGCAGCCCGGCCGCTGCGGCCTCGTTCAGCACCATCCCCCACGCCTCGGAGCGGGACGGGAGGACGAGGCAGTCGGCGCGCGCGTAGAGCGAAGGCAGGTCCTCCCGCGCGACGTGGCCGAGGAGCTCGACCCGGTCGTCGGCAAGCGCGCGCACCTGATCCTCCTGCGGCCCGGTGCCCGCGAGCAGGAGTCGCCCGGGCACGTCGCGGAAGGCACGGAGGAGGACGTCCACGCCCTTCTCCTGCGAGAAGCGGCCGACGTAGAGGAACGTGCAGCCCTCGCGGCCGCGGCGGTCGGCCTCGACGCTGAAGATCGAGAGGTCGACCGCGTTCGGGGCGATCACGATCCGCTCCGGCGGCACGCCGAGCGACTCGACGTACTCGCGTGCCGCCCGGCCGGGGACGAGGAACCCGGCCGCCGAGGCGACCGCACGGCGCTTCAGGCGTTCGAGCAGTGGATTGCCGCTGCGCTCGTCCCGCGCGGTGCTCTCGACCCACAGCACGACCGGCCGCCTCCTCCGCCGCGCCCAGCGCAGCCCGGTCCAGAAGGCCGGCTGGTTCCAGCCGCCGAGCAGCACGACGTCGGGGTCGAAGCGGTCGAGCTCGGGGCGCGCGCCCCGGCTCAGCACCACCCAGCGGCCGCGTGCGAGCAGGCCGGAGCCCGGGAGCACGCGCCGATCGAACAGGAACTCGGTCGAGTACACCGGGTACTGGCGCCGCGGGTCGCGCTCGGCGAGGAACAGCACCTCGAGGTCGACGCCGTCGGTCGCGGCGAGCGCGTTGAAGAGCGGGATCCGGTACGGCGCGGGGATCTCGGTGAGGAGCGCGACCTTCACCGGCGGGCCTCCAGCACCTGCGCGGGCAGCGCGAGCGCGGCGAGCCGGCGGGCGAAGCGCCGGTGCGTCAGCAGCGACGGCTGCTCGAACGCGGCGCGCAGCGCTGTGCGCCGGGCCTCCTTGAACCGGCCCAGTCCCCAGAGCGCGTCCGTCCGGCGTTCGAGCAGGAGCCCGCGCGCCGTCCCGTTCGCCTCGGGCAGATGCTTGTCGCTGAGCCGCACAGCCGCCTCGTACAAGGCGTCGGAAGGCGTGTTCGCGCTGTGGAGGCGGTAGACGGAGACGGGCTCCCCGTAGCACGGGCGCAGCGGCGCGCGGTGGGCGAGGCGCAGGTAGAGGTCGAGGTCCTCGTGCGCGTCGAAGGCCGGGTCGAAGCCACCCGCCTCGAGGAAGGCATCGCGCCGCACCATCGTCGCGGAGGTGTAGATCGGCGCCGGGATCGCGAGGATCGCCTCGAAGCTCGCGCCCTCGCGTGCGATGCGCGCGAAGCGCTCGTCGAGCAGGGTGTTCCACTCCGCGTCGGGCGTCCCGTCCTCGGCCTCGACCCGGACCCGCCCGAAGCAGAGCTCGCCGCCCGCCGCGAGTACCTCGCGCTGTCGTACCAGTCGGCTGGGCAGGCAGAGATCGTCCTCGTCGAGGAACGCGACAAACGGCGTCTCGGCCGCCTCGACGCCCGCGTTGCGCGCGCGTGAGCGGCGCACGTGCGGGAGCCGCAGAAGGCGCGCCCCGCCTAGCGCCGCCTCGTCGGCGCCCTCGGTGCCGTCCTCGACGACGAGCACCTCGGCGGGCTCCTCGGCGAGCGCGCTCGCCACGGCTTCGGCGAGGAAAGGCCCCGGCCCGTGTGCGGGGATCACGACAGTGACCTCAGGCGACGGCGTCGTACACCTCCAGCACGCGGCGGGTCATTTCCAACTCCGAGAAGTCGCGCTCGACCCGTTCCCGCCCGGCGCTGCCGAGCCGCTGTCGGAGTTCCGGATCGGAGGCGACCGATCGGATCGCCTCGGCCAGTCGTTCGGGGTCGCGCGGCGGCACGAGCAGGCCGGTCTCGCCGTCGGCGACGAGCTCGGCGGTGCCGCCGACCGGCGTCGCGATCACCGGCTTCCCGTGGGCCATCGCCTCGAGCACCGTCACTGGCAGCCCCTCGATCCACGACGGCAGCACGAACGCGTCGAGCTGGTCGAGGATCGCGCCCGCATCGGGACGGAAGCCGAGGAAGTGCACGCGACCCGCGACGCCGCGCTCCCGCGCGAACCGCTCCAGCTTCGTCCGGTAGGCGCCTCCCTGCTCGAGATCCGCGCCGGCGAGGGCGACGTGGACACCCGGGACGAGCGCGACCGCCTCGATCAGCTCGCGCTGTCCCTTCACGTCGCAGAGCCGGGCGATCTCGCCGATGAGGACGGCATCCTCGGACACGCCGAGCTCCGTGCGCAGTCCGGCGCCGTGCCGTCCGGCCTCGACTGCCACGTCGATCCCGTTGTGGACGACCTCGACGAGCTGCGGCGGGTAGCCCTGCGCGACTAGCGACCGGCGCGTGTCGTCGGAGACCGCGAGGACGCGGGCCGCCAGGCGCACGCTGCCGTTGTCGAGCGCTGTGTGGATCACGCGGGCGAGCCGGTTCGGGCGGAAGTGGTTCTCGATATGGATGTGCGAGACCACCGCGGCGCCGCCGAGCCGCCCGGCCGCGCGGGAGAGGACGTTGGCCGCGAGCGCCGTGTGCGTGTGGAGCACGTCGGCGCGCATCCCGCGGAGCTGGCGCGCGAGCCGCAGCGCGCCGCCGAGCTTGTAGGTGCGCGACACGTCCACGAGGCGCACCTCCATCCCCTCGCGCCCGACCAGCTCGGTGAACGGCCCGCGGGTCGGCGAGAGGAAGACGACGCGGTCGCCGCGGGCGCGGGCGGCGCGCGCGAGCTGCAGGGCGACGATCTGCCCACCTGCGACGTCGCCGCCGATCACGAGATGGGCGATGGTCACGGGCGGCGCGGCTTGCGGCAGACGGCGACGATTTCCGTCGCCTTGTCGATCGCCTGCTTGTCGATGACGATTCCGTCGGTCGTGAGCGCTTGCATCGGCGGCGTGCCCGTCGTCAGCCGGCCGGCCTTCCGCACCACGGCGACGTGCTTCCGCAGGCCGAGAACGTCCAGCCTCCGAAGGACGTAGTGGCGCCGCGTCTCTGGGCGCCGCTGGCCGAACAGCTCGACGTCGGCGAAGTGGCGGAGCAGGAGCTCCTCGAAGTCGGCGCGAGAGTACTCGACGTAGTGGTACGGGTTGTTTGGGCGCTTGTTCGTCCGGTTCACCCGCGGAGTCGAGACGCAGAAGACCCCGTCGTCGCGCAACGTTCGTGTGACGTGCTGGAGGAAGGCGTCGCGGTCGGCCAGATGCTCGATCGCCTCGAACGAGCAGACGACGTCGAAGGTAGCTGCGGGAAGGTCGAGGTCGAGGAGGTCGCAGACGCGGAACTCGACGTTCGGTAGCGCGTACCGAGTGCGTGCGTAGTCGATCGCGTCGGAGCTGACGTCCACCCCGACGACGCGTGCCGCGACACTCGCGAGGAGAGCGCTCCCGTACCCGACTCCGCAGCCGGCATCGAGCACATCCATTCCCGCGCAGTGCGGAAGCGCGAAGCGGTAACGCTTCTCGTGGATCGCAACGATGCCGACGGATGCCTCGTCCGGCACAAGGCGCTCAGGGAATGGCATGACACCAAGTATCCTTGCAGCCGCCGTGGATCGGACCCGACGACTGCCTCTCCAAGCCGCCGTCGAGGTCACCCTCGCGGGCACAGTCTTCCTCTTTGCGTGCGGGTCGAGCTCGTCGCACGCGCTCGTGCGGATCGGTGGCCCGGGCCGCTGGGTGGCGTTGCTAGTGCTCTGCGCTCTCTCTCTGGCCTGTGCTGCGGCGTACGGTCGGCGGCCCTCGCGGGTGCCGCTCGGGTGGATCCTCGCCACGGCGCTCGTCGCGGTCGGCGTGGTCTCGGCGGCGTGGTCGGTCGCCCCGCGCCTGACGATCGAACGTGTCTTCACGCTGGGCGTCCTGTTCGTGACCGCGGTCGCCCTCGCCCTCGCCGCGGCGGACACGAGGGTGGCCGCCGCGCGCGTCCTGCGCGGGGTTCTGGCCGGCATCGCTGCGGTCGCGGTCGGCTCGCTCCTTATCCTCGCCGTCTCGCACCAGGACGCCGTGCTTTCCGCTACGGCCGGTGCGGGATGGCGGTTCCGTGGCCTCGGACAGAACCCGAACACCGTCTCGATGCTCCTCGCGGTCGGGCTTCCGCTCGCCGTCTGGCTCGGGCTCGCCGGGCGCGGCTGGGAGCGCCTCGCGGGTGCGGCGCTCGTCCTCCTGTTCGCTGGGGAGATCGCGGTCTCGGGGTCGCGCGGGGCCGTCGTCGCAGGCTTCGGAGGAGCGCTCCTGACCGGTGTCGTGCTCGGGCCCACCGTTGGAGGCAAGGTCGCGGTCGCGGCCGGGCTCGTCGTGCTCGCGGGCGCCTGTGTCGCGACCTCGAGGGTCCAACATCCGGCGAGCGTGGCCGCGAGCACTCCCGCCCCGGGGGGAGCGGTCACGGTGAGGGCGCGGGGTATCAACGCCGATCTCGGCCTCCGGCTCGAGGACGAGCTCGGCCACCCGCCCCTCGGCGGCTATCGGCCGCCCGTGGCGCGAACGCTCCTCGGTTCGAGCGGCCGCGCCCAGGCCTGGGTGGGAGCGGCCCGCCAGGGCGTCCAGCGTCCTCTCCTCGGCTACGGCTTCGGCACCGAAGACAGGGTGTTCGTCGACCGGTTCTACGCGTTCGAGGGTGGCTTCCCCGAGAACTCCTACCTGGGCGCCTTCCTCCAGCTCGGGGCAGCGGGCGTCGCGCTGCTCGTCGGGCTCCTCCTCACCCTGGCCTGGAACGCCTACCACGCGCTTCGGCGCCGGACGGCCGGGCCGGCCGCGGCGGCGGCCGGCGTGCTGCTCATGGCGATCCTGATCGGGCTCAGCCAGTCGGGAATCACCGCGGTGGGAAACATTGCCGTCGGGAGCATCTGGGTCTGCATCCTGACCCTGCCGGCGCTTGCGCTCGCGGAGGACCGCTCGTGAGCGCGCGCAAGCCCCGCCTGCTCGTCTTCAACCAGTACTACTGGCCCGGGGTCGAGGCGACCGCATACCTCCTCTCGGAGCTCTGCCGCGAGCTCGCCCGCGACTTCGACGTGACGGTCGTCACGGGGAAGCTCCGCGGTGATGCGAACGAGGCGCGCATCGTCCACGACGGGGTCGAGATCATCCGTGTCCCGTCCACGGCGTTCTTCCGCGCGAACATCTGGCTGCGCGCGCTGAACTACGGCACGTACCTGCTCGGCTCCTCGTTTTCGGGCCTGAAGGCGCGGCGGCCGGACGTCGTGCTCTGCATGACCGACCCGCCGGTGATCGCCGACATCGCCTTGCTCGTCGCGCGCCGCTTTGGTGCGCCGCTCGTGGTCGTCAGCCAGGATGTCTTCCCCGAGGTCGCGGTCGAGCTGAAGCGGCTCGAGAACCCCGTCGTCGTCAGCCTGCTGCGGTCGGCGATCGGCTTCTACCTCGAGCGTGCCGATCGGATCGTTGCGATCGGCGAGACGATGCGGGGCCGCCTCGAGGAGAAGGGCGCGCGACCGAGCACGATGCGCGTGATTCCGAACTGGGTGGACACGAGCACGCTTGTGCCGCAGCCGCGCGTCAACGCATGGGGTGAGGAAAAGGGGTTCACCGATCGCTTCGTCGTGATGCACTCCGGGAATGTCGGGCACGCTCAGAACCTCGACGCGCTCGTTCGTGCGGCAATGTTCCTGCGCGACCTCGACGACGTGACGATCGCGATCGTCGGGGATGGGGCAAGGCATGCGGCGCTCGTTGCGCTTGCCAAGCTGCTCGAGGTCGGCGGCGTTGTTCATTTTTGGCCCTACCAGCCGCGCGAGCTCCTCTCTCAGTCGCTCTCGTCGGCCGATGTTCACGTGGTCGGGCTCGCGCGCGGGCTCTCCGGCTACGTTGTGCCGAGCCGTCTCTACGGGATCCTCTCGGTCGGCCGTCCGGTGATCGTCGCGGCGGATCCGGAGAGCGAGACCGCGCAGCTCGTCGAGCAGGTCGGCTGCGGCGTCGTCGTCCCGCCGGGGCGGCCCGAGCTGCTCGCGGAGGCGATCCGCGCGGCGCACGACGGCGAGCTCGACCTTGCGGCGATGGGTGTCCGCGGCCGCGAGTACGTCACCGCGAACGCCGACCGCTCCGTCGCCGTCGGTCGGTACCGCGACCTCCTGCGAGAGCTCGTCGGAGCGGGGACCTGAGGTGAGGAGGCGCCGGCTCGTCTTCGCCGCAGGGATAGCCGTGCTGGTGCTGCTCCTGCTGATCCCGGTCGGGCGCTGGGAACGCAACCGGCACGCCGCGAACGAGCTCACGGGAATCCGGCGCGTGCTGGCCGCGATCGGCCCGCTCGACCAGCCCTCGCTGGACGCCTACCGCGTCGGCGTCGGCCCGGCGATGGACTGCCTCCTTTACAAGCGGGGCTCGAACCCGTTCGCACTCGAGCTGTGCTTCGACGGCGCGGGCAGAGTGATCGAGGCGATCGACCGAACGGGAAGCAGCCCGCGCATCTCGAGCGTCCGCGAGGACCCATCCGCGTCCACGATCCGCATCGACCTCGCCAGGGCCCTCGCCCTGATCGCGCGGATGAAGCAGCCGGCGCAGTGAACGAGGCGCGGCGGACGGTTCTCGACTACGCCGCTGCAGGGACGCTCGCCGCGGCCGTGTTTGCCGCGGCGGCCGGCTCCAGCGTCGAGCTCGGCGTGGTGTCGGCCGGCAAGCCCGCGCGTTGGGTGCTTCTCACCGTCCTCGGCGCCGTGGCCCTGGTCCGCGCGTTCTCCTTCCGCTCCGAGTGGCGGCTGCGACCGTCGGTCGCGACCGGGCTCGTCGCCCTCTGCGGGCTCTGCGTCGCGTCCACGGCGTGGTCGATCGTGCCTCGGACGACCTTCGAACGGGCCGTCTCCGTGTGCGTGGTCGTGGGTCTGGCGGCGACCCTCGCGGGATCCGCCGCGCTGAGCCCGGTCACGGCGCGCCGACTCCTGGGCGGGCTCCTCGCGGCGGCCGCCGCGATCGCGTTCGCGGGCTTCATCCTCTGGCTCGTCGATCCGTCCAAAGCGGTCCAGGCGGCGTCCACGCAGTATCCGGCCCGCTTTCAGGGCTTCGAACAGAACCCGAACACCGCCGCGATGCTTCTCGCCGTCGGAATGCCGCTGGCATTCGGTCGAGCGCTCACGGCGGCGAGCGTTCGGCGAGCCGTCCCGTTCGTCGTTCTGCTCCTCGCGTTCATCGCCGAGATAGTCGCCTCCGGCTCGCGCGGGGGCCTCGTTGCGGGGTTTCTCGCGTTGCTCGTCGTTCCGGCGCTCGCCTCTGCGTCCCGGCGTCGCCGGTTCGGCATCGCCGTCGCCGTGGTGTCGACGCTGGTCGTTGCCGCGTGGGTCATGACCATCCCGAGGGCGCTCCCCTCGCCGGCCGTAGCAGGGCCCTCCAAGCCCGCGGCCGTCTCGGCTTCGCGCTTCATCGACGCGGAGACCGTGATCCCGCTTGGTGAAGAGATCGGCGGGCCGTGGTGGACGCACACGAGCGGAGCGATCCATCGGACCCTGTTCAGCACGAGTACGCGCACACGGGCGTGGAGGGGAGCGATCGAGCAGGGCTTCCAGCGTCCGGTCGTCGGCTATGGGTTCGGCGCCGAGCAACCCGCGTTCGTCAATCGCTACTACGGTTTCCACTCGGGCAATCCGGAGAACGGGTACATCGGGCTCTTCATCCAGTTAGGCCTGGTCGGTTTGTGCACGTTCCTGGCCGCCGTCTGCCTTTGCCTCGCGCCGGCGATCCGGAATTCGCGTCGTGGCGGGGGACGGCGGGAAGGGTGGGTGCCTGCGGCGACCGGCGCAGCGTCGGCCGGCCTCTTCCTCGGCGTCAGCCAGTCGTACTTCCACGCGGCGGGGAACATCGCGTTCCTCTCGTTCTGGGTCGCGCTGCTGCTCGCGAGCGTCGCGGGGATGCGGGCGCCGCAGGAGGCGTCTGCGTGAACTCCCACGCCCGGATCCGTCGCCGGGTCCGTATGGCGCGCGAACGGCCGCCCGGGATGCGGCTCGCCTTCGCGCGGATTCCGCTCGAGCGGCGGCTTCCGCGCCCCTTCGCGCTCCGCACCCTCGTCTTCGCGACCGGCCGCTCACGCCGGGAGCTCGCCGGGTACCTGGACGAAGTCGCCGCCGACCGTGATCTTCACGAGCACGTTGCGGCCGCAGAGAAGGAGTACCAACGGCTGAGCCCCGAGTTCGACGCGGGGACGCTCTCGGGCCAGGAGGGCGAGCTCCTGTACGCGCTGGTGCGGGCCATCCGGCCGCTTCGCATCGTCGAGACCGGCACTGCGAACGGGGTCTCGACGACGTTCCTCCTCGCGGCGCTCGAGCGGAACGGCACGGGAACGATGGTCTCGATCGACCTGCCGTTCCTGGATGACGACGGCCGGCTCGAGCCCGTGGTGGAGGGGACGTCGATCGACCTCTACGACGCGAGCCCGGTGCCCCCCGGGAAGAGGCCGGGCTGGATCGTGCCCGACCGGCTCCGCGCGCGCTGGGAGCTCCGCCTCGGGGACGCGCGCGCGCTACTTCCCGCGGCCGTCGCCGAGGGCGAGCTCGGGCTCTTCTTCCACGACAGCCTCCACACCCGCGAGCACATGCTGTTCGAGTTCGAGACGGCCTGGCCCCGGATCGGGGTCGGCGGGGTGCTCGCGGCGGACGACGTCTTCCATCGCAAGCACGACGCGCTGCCGGCGTTCGCGCGCTCGGTCGGCCGGCCCTGGCGGAGCTTCGGCGGCCTCGGCTTCATCCGAAAGCCCTAACACCGCCGGGCTAGACTCAGCCCCCGTGTGCGGGATCCTCGGCATCGCCTCCACGCGGGGCCGGCCTGCGCCCGAGGCGCTCGACGCGATCGAGCTGATGCGGCACCGCGGCCCCGACGGCGAGGGGCGCTTCGCGTCCGGCCCCGTGGCGCTCGCGATGCGGCGGCTCGCGATCATCGACCTCGAGACGGGCGACCAGCCCGTCTCGGACGAGTCCGGCGCGATCGTCTGCGTCTGCAACGGGGAGCTCTACAACTACGTCGAGCTGCGCGCCGAGCTCGAGGCGCGCGGCCACCGGTTCCGCGGCCGAGGCGACATCGAGGTGATTCCGCACCTCTACGAGGAGCTCGGGCCCGCCTGCTTCGAGCGGCTGCGCGGGATGTTCGCCGCCGCGCTCTGGGACGGCCGCACCGGGCGGCTGGTGCTCGCGCGCGACCGCTTCGGGATCAAGCCGCTCTACCTCGGCGAGACGGGCGGCGCGCTCGCGTTCGCCTCGGAGATCGAGCCGCTGCTCGCGCTCGGCGTCCCCGCGCGGCCCGACCTCCAGGCGGTCGCCGACCTCCTCTCACTCGGCTACGTCCCCGGGCAGGCGACCGGGCTCCAGGACGTGCGCGCGCTCGCGCCGGGGCGGACGCTGACCTGGGAGGACGGGGTGCAGCGCGAAGCCCCCTACGCCGAGCTCGTTCCGGCCTCCGGCGGTGACCTCGAGGCGACGCTCGCCGAGGCGGTGCGGATCCACCTGCGCGCGGACGTGCCCCTCGCGGTGCTGCTCTCGGGCGGGCTCGACTCGTCCCTGATCGCGGCGCTCGCCGCGGCCGAGGGCGGCGCCGCGCTCCACACGTTCACCGTCGGCTTCGGCGAGCCCGACTTCGACGAGCTCGAGCCGGCGCGGCT
>Ga0315273_10005916_pt1 | contig 15173 bp, 15 predicted proteins | sample YL17G02_0_MG_FD_205753 | JGI IMG/M metagenome (GOLD analysis project Ga0315273, IMG submission 205753) | Sediment microbial communities from Yellowstone Lake, YNP, Wyoming, USA - YL17G02_0 | ecosystem: Environmental > Aquatic > Freshwater > Lake > Sediment | place: USA: Wyoming | collected...
CCATGTTCCGGATGAACCGCAACAGCGGCAGATGGCAGTCGGACAGGTTGGCCGTTTCGACCGGCCAGTAATTCATCTGAAGGTTGATGTTGCTGTGGAAATCACCGCGCCACGGCGTGTCATATTCTTCAGCCCAAATACCCTGCAAATTGGTCGGCAGTTGCGAGTCGGGCCGCGAACCGGAGACGACCAGGTGGCGCCCGAACTGGAAGTACAGAACCGCGAACGACGGATCCGGAGAACCCTCCTGCGCCTTCACGCGGTCCGGTGTGGGCCGCTTGGAGTTCGGCCCTTCCGGAAGGGTCAGCTTCACACGCTCCATATACCGGCGGTGGTCGGCCACGGCGCCGTCCCGAATAGCGTCGAACGGCTTGGCCAGCGCGGCATCGAGACGCCGGCGCACGAGACTGGCGAATTCCCTGTTGCTCCAGTTCGTGCCGGCGGAAACAATGAGCGTGACGTCGTCGGCGCCTTCCACGGCCACCCCCCGCTCGGTCGCGGACACCCTGCCGCCCTTCACGTTCGCACCCAGTAATGCCAGGTAGCGCATGCCCTGCCCACCGCCACCCGGCTTATTGAACGGCAGCTGGCCTTCTATCCGGTGAACGTTGCCTTCGGCGCGGGGCGTCGCGTCTTGCTTGCGCGCAAGAGCGGCGGTGAACGTGAGCGCGCCCGGCTTGTCGGCCTTCAGTCTCAGGGCAATAACCTCGTCCGGCTTGGAAACCACCAGCTCGCGCGTGAACACGACGCCGTCCTGCATGTACCGCGTGGTCGCAACTCCGGTCATCAGGTTGAGATCGCGGCGGTAGTCGCCGGGTGCAGGCGCGGGGGCTGCCACATCAACGCCGGCCAAGGCGATCTCCGCCACCTGGAAGGACGCCTCCTGCGGAGTGAACGTGAAGCGGTAGAGACGGAAGGCGGCCGGCTTCGCGATGTCAAAGGTCTTGGTCTGGTGACGACGCTCAAGAGGTTTGCCCGGACTGCGGCGGTCCACTTCGGTCCATGCCTTGCCGTCCGCCGATCCCTCGAGCACCCACACCTGCGGGTCGCGACTCGGCACATCGTCAGCACTGGTCAACGAGTAGGAGGCGACCGTCTTTGCCTTGATCAACTCGATCTGCCAGACCACCGCCTTGCCTGCCTTGTCCACGCACCACTTCGTGCCGCTATCACCATCCACGGAGTTCGCGATCGTCTTCCCGTCACCCCTTTCGTGACCGCTGGGAGAAGTGACCTTCGTCTCCGACGCCTGGGCACCGAAATCCACAATCAGGTCCCCAAGCGTCTGGTAACAGCCAAACTGGTTGATATCGCCCCACCCTTTTACGCCGTCGGCATATCGAAAACCCTTGTTGAGCGCGCCCCAGGCGCCGGAAATGTCGCCGGCCAACAGTTTCTCCCGTACTTCAGGCAGGCATTTGTAGGCATCGTAATTGTTGCCGTCATAAGGACCGCCGGACCAGAGCGAGGACTCGTTGAGCACAATGCGGTCCTTGTGAACCCCGCCCAGATCCATGGCGCCGAGGCGGCCATTGCCCAGCACGCATGACTCGTGGAACGTCCTGCCCGGCTTGTCGAACCAGACGCTCATCGGTTCATCGGGCGCAGGCACATCCGCAGCCTGCCCAATGCCGGCCGAGGCCGCAACAACCGCCAAAACCACACACGAAACATAGAATAACCTACTTTTCATCTTTCATCTCCTGGTTGTGTGGCGGCCCAGCGGGTTGCGAGCCCCCTCGATTATAGCCGGGCGAAAGCTCTTTCCTCTATAGGCTGCAAACCGCCCCAGGGCAAGCCATTTCGCGCGTTCATGTCGATCCCGTCAGCGCCCTCCGGTGATAGCACGCCCAGAAGTCGGGTTCGTGCTCCTTTTCCTTTTGCCCTTCGCTGGGGGTGTGTTATACTTCCCCCTGACACTTCGATGGACGTTCCGCCAGTCGCCGTGGAGAAGGCGGACAAAAAAAGGCGGGGGCAGTGTAGGGCGTGCCGTCGGCCCGAAGGCCGGGGCAGCGCTGGACCATCTTCCCCCAGTATTCGCTCCGGCGGGAACTGCCGCACTTCAGGCAGTGCGACCGCTCCACCACGACCACGTCCACCGCGTTCTTGCTTCCCTTCGGCCGTTCAGGATGTTTCCCTGTCATCGTCTCTTCTCCTGCAAGTAGGCAACGTGTTTCCGTTTCCGTTTGATCTTCTTCGGCGTCGCGCTGCGAAAGAGCAAGACGCCCGGCATCGAGGCCCCCGCCGCGCAGCCCACCAGGCAGTCGAGCCAGTGGTTGGCCGCCCTCGCGTAACTCGCGCCCCGGACGCGACATGTGGCAGACAACATTATGCAGATTCCTCCATTATTCGCCTTGCTTTGGGGCCGAAAACATGCCCTGATCCACGTGGTGGGGCAACGCGAACCGGGAAAGGAGACGCCAGATGAAGACGACGCGAATGACGGTCGAGGGGGCGAAGGGCTGGGCGAATATCACCCGGCGCGAGGTGGCAGGCAAGATGGTCATCGCCATGCACGGCGACGGGCTGCCCATGCGGCCCCCAGCCCGGCAATTCCGCCGGTAGGAGGAAGGTCATGGCGAAGCGACTCACGGAGGGCGAACCGGTTGTGCGTTTCAGTCTTGTTCTGCCGCGGTCGCTGCACACGCGGCTCCTGAAGCGGGCTGCCAAGGAGACGACCGACACCGAGACGCGCGTCTCGCCGGGCGAGATCTGCCGGGTGGCCATCGAGGGGTACATGGAGGTCTACGAGGGGGCTGCGCTCGAGAAGAAAGAAGGAGTGCGATGATAACGACGGAGCAGGCGAGGCAGGTTGTACCGACGATGCGGGCGGCCGTTGCCGCCCTGCACGAGGTCTGGGCGAAGTGCCGCGAGGTCGAGCGGGCCCTGGGCCGCGACCTCGACAGCCTCGAAAGCATCGTCCAGGACATGGCGGCGGGCGTCGATGACCCCGAGTCGGTCGACGCCGACTACGTCCGCGACGCGCTCAACGCCCAACTCGAAGACGAGGTCGCCGAGGCCGACGCCTGCCCCCGGGGCGGCGAGCGCAACCAGGACAACCTCATCTGGCAGGATGATGGCAAAGTGAAGTGCACCAACTGCGGCACGACCTATGAGCCGCCGGTCAAGTAGGAGATGGACATGCTTACCCTCCGAGAGAGACAAGAACAGGCCGCCAGGCGCGCCGCGAGGATCGCGGCGAAGCACATGGCCATCCGGTCGGCGGCCCTGGGTCAAGGTGAAGCACTCAAAACGAGGAGCACGGTCATGAAGAAGAACGAAGTGAAAGTGGGGAGCACGTACTTGGCAAAGGTGTCGGACAAGGCCGTGCCGGTGCGGATCACTGGCACGAGCGGCCACGGCGGCTGGGACGCGGTGATGAGACGACGGGCAAGAAGGTCCGCATCAAGAGCGCCCAGCGGCTGCGTGGCCCGGCCCCGGGCGCGGGCAAGGCGGCGGCCGCCGACCCCGCCGCGGCCCCCACGGCCGCCCCCACGACGGCCCCGGCGGCCCAAGGGGCGAAGCCGGACGGCAAGGCGGCCAAGGATGCCACGGTCGCCCCGAAGGCCCCCAAGGCGAAGCGGGAGGCCAAGAAGCGCGACGGCCTCAGCGGCCTGGACGCGGCGGCGAAGGTGCTGGTCCTGGCGGGCAAGCCGATGAACTGCAAGGAGGTAGTCGAGAAGATGCTGGCCGACGGCCTCTGGAAGACCGGCGGCAAGACCCCCGCCGCCACAATTCACGCAGCCATACTCAGGGAGGTGCGGGCCAAGGGCAAGGACGCCCGGTTCCGCAAGACCGAGCGGGACCAGTTCGAGGCCACCGCCGCCGCCCGGCAGTAGTCCCAACGCACCTCCGTATCACGCCCGGGCGCGACACGCCCGGGCGTCTCTCCGGGCTTTCTGCCAAGCGGGGGCCCCTGAACTCGAGTCCGCCATGGGGAGCCAAGAATCTAGAAGCGCACTCACGTGTTTGCTTTCGTTAACGCAGAACCTCGCGCCGAGAGGCAGCGAGGTTTTGGCAATTCTGGCCCATAATCGCGACCCTTTTCGCGTTTGCCGTCCTTGCTGCCGTGCTCTCTGTTATGAAATGGCTCGTCTGGGGTGCGAGTGATACACGGGGTGTGCACTCTCTCCGGCCGCCAAGACTCTCGCGCTCTCTGTCCCGGAAGGCAAAGTGGTTTACACCGGTCCATCGACCGCACCCCAGACGTACCACATTCCGAACTCCTTCCAGACTGACTGGCCATCGTGAGCGTCCGGCACTATACCAGGAAGCCTGAGGCATGGAAGTGAACGCATTCGGTGGGCGTGGTGGGACATCCTCGAGGCCATCGTCGCCTGCCCCGGGCAAAGCCGAAGGGAAGGCGACGAGCCGAGCCACCTCGCCCTCAACCGCCTGGCGGAGGCGTTCCCGGCGGCGCGCGACGGGCAGAGGCGAGCGTTCGGCTTGCCTCCATTGGCATCGTCTCCAACATACTTCAAAATGATATGCTATTGGGCTACAGTCATTGATCGTATGACTCGATTCTCTCCGTCGGCCGCGGCCTGGCGACAAGGTCGCGGGCGCGGTCGCCGCCGGAGTCCTTGAGGATCTGCCTCTGCCGATTCGGATCAGGCCTGGGTATCTTCGTAATCAGGGTATCCACGGCATTCGTGGCGGCGTCCTCGAGCGCCGCCTTGGCGGCGAGCGCCTCCACGAGGTCCACCTTGGCCCCAACGCCCTTCTCCGCGACCGCCACCTCCCGGCCGGGCAAGGGGATGAGCCGCAGCTCCACGCGGGCGCGGCAGCTGATGAGGCCCTGGATCTCGGCGGCAAAGGCGCTGGTGCCCTCGCCTTCCAGCAGGAAGTCCACCTTCTTGCCGCTGTAAGTCCCGGTTTCGAGCAGCGTCTGTCGCCACGTATCCGCAAGTTCGGCGGGCACAACCACCTCGACGCCGAGGCTGCGCAGGCGTGAGGCCACGGCCATCTGGGCGGCCGGGTCCCTCAGCGGGCGGTTCACGTGCGTCTCCTCGATTCGCAGCAGGACGCGCTTGCCCACCAGCGGCTGGGCCGCCTGACGCAGCCCGGCCATCGCGGCGTCGGGAACCGCCGCCACGGGGGCCTGGAGTTCCCTGATCTTCGGGCCAAGCGCGCTGCCGATCTGCCGCACAAGATCGGCGATGCCGCGCGCGGCCCGGCTCTTCGCCGAGACCGTCGTCTGGACCGTTGTCTCCACGTCGATCACTTTCAGGACGAGGTAGTTCTCGTCGCCGATGCGGCTGGCCCGCCCGACCGCCACGTACTGGGCGCTCAGGAACTTGCCAAGCTGCACCGCCGTGTCGGCTTCCACGAGGCCCGCGAGCGCCATCTTGTGCTCGTCGGCGACCTTGCGGATCTGCGTCCGGTCAACGATCGTCACCTTGGGCATTGCGGCCAGAAGAACGTTGATCTGGTCGGTCAGGGCGCCCGGCGCAACGTCGACATCCTTGGGGACGTCGATGTCGAAGACCGCGATGCGCATCGCACGCGGTGCGGCGGCAGCGGGCTTCGCCGCGGCGCCCGGTGCCTCGGCCCGCGCCGCCGGCGAGCAGCCAATGAGCAGGGCCAGCCCCACCCAGGCCGCAGTCCCAAGCCAGGTCTCCTCAACTCGCGTTTGCAGGCGTGCCATCGGTCTTCTCCTCTTCGAATGTCCGCGTTTTCAGGGGCACTCCAAGGGCCGTCAGGGTCCGCATCAGCCGGAGCCGGTCGGCGGGCGTGGCGGGAAGCTCGTCGTCAGGCAGCCAGGTGACGCCCGGCCTCGCCGAGCGGCGTTTCTCGCGGTCGAGCCCAGCCCACTTCCACCGCCGCAGAATCGGGTCGTCGCCGAGAATGAGCAAGGGGCGGTCTTCGCCGATCTCGCCTTCGACGTCTGCCAGCCTCTTGAGCAGGCCGGGGGCCGGCGACGTCGGGCCTCGCAGGTCCAGAAGATGGACCTGCCTCGCGTTGCGGGTGGATGCGCTCGATGGGCCGCGCGCGCAGTCCAGCGCGGCCGCGAGCACCGGGCGTTCTTCGGGCTGCACCTCTTCCTCCGGCGGGAAGATCAGCCGAGGTCGGCCTGCCAGCGGCGGCGGGGCCGACGCGACCGTCCCCGCCAGGCGAAGGATCTCGATCAACGCGGCATCGGCCTCTTCCCGCCGACCCAACTGCTCCGGCCACGGGACGTAACTCAGCAGTGCCCACGGCACGTCGAGGCCCGGGCTGCCGACCGCCTCCATCAGCGTCCCTGCGGCGCTGTCGATCCACGTCTCCCGGTTGGCGATGCCGGGCCAGGGGGCCGGGCACGCAGAGAACGCCAGCGGCGTCCGCCAGTTCTGGCTCCGCAAGGCGGCGAGGTGGTGCCCGATCATCTGGGGCGGGGCAAGGCTGGCATCAGGCGGTCGGCCGGCCGGTTCGCCGAACCAGTCCGCCTCGAGCACGAGAACGCGCACGCGGTGCCTGCGGGCGATCGCCACCACCCTCGCAGGAGTCGTGCCGGAGGCGCGACCGAGGATGAGCAGGGCGCCTCGGTCGCCGGCTGGCCGCCAGGCGCCCGTGAGAATCGCGCTCATATCAACCTGCTCAACAGGAAGCCCGATGGCCGCAGCCCACTGCTCGAACCAGCCGGGTGCGCCGGCGGCATACAGGCGCACGGCCTTGTCCCAAGCCGCATCGGCGGGCGGATAGGCGACAAGCTGGCCGAGTTCCCGCCCCGGAGCGTCCGCCGGCTCGATCGAGAAGACCACCGGCACTCGGACCGGGGGAACGTCGATGGTCGCCCCCCCCTTCTCCACCGCCGCCGGCTTTGTCCACGCGCGCCCGAAGGCTGCCAGCGTCACCCGTTCGGCTGTCCGCCGGCGATCGTCGGGCGGCACCTCGATCTGAACCTGTCGGCCCGACCGGGCGAACGTGAGCGGCACCCGCGGCACTGCCGCCGAAAGATGCTCCGCCAGGATCGCGACGGCGGCGGCCACTTGGAGCATCATCAGGATGGGCAGCGGGCAGGTCATGGCGACGTCTCGCCCCCCAGGATCCAGGCGCTGGCCCTCACGCGGACCCACTGCTCGCCGAGGGGCATCTCGCCGAGCGAGGTCGAGGCGAGGCGGACCGTCCGCTCGCCCGCCAGGACGGCCGGGTTCTCCGCTCCCGGGCCCGCACCCCACAGCGCGATCGCGTACTCGACGCTGACCTGCCCGTCCCGCACCAACGGGGCCACGTGCAGCCGCGCCTTCGTCATGCCGCCGGACTCGGGCAGCTCGATGGTCGCCGACTGATTGCTGCGGCAGACCACGACGTAGCGGCGAGGCCGCGTGTCCGGGCCGCCGCCGGGGTCGAGGCTCAGGACGACGGCCACCGGTTTGCCCGCCCCCGCCGGGCGAGGTTCGGAGGCGAAGCGGATGCCGCTGTCGTCGTCGGCATACCACTGGAGAGGCCCGGCGACCGACTCATGGAGCTGAAACGCGCGGGCAATGTCCGCCATCTGGGTCCGGGTGACCGCGGCAGCGTCACCGCCCGATGAGGGCGTACCCGAGTGCCTCGCCGCCAGGAAGCCCAGCGTCACGAGCAGTCCTGCGATTACCGCCGCGGCCGCCAGGGAGGCCGCCTGCCGGCCCACCGACCTCACGCGGAAGGATTTGCGCGGCGGCGCGGCCACGAGCGGCCTCGCCGGCGCCTGGCGCCGCCACTCGCCCAGGGCCTTGCGGAGCTCCAGGTGCGCCTTGGCGGTCTGGCGGGCCTGGGGGTCATCGAGCACGCCCAGGAGGACATCGACGAACTGGTCGTTGGCAAGCTCGCCGTCGGCCAGTTGCGACAGAATCTCCTCATCTACATGATCGTGATTAGTCATAATACGGCCCTCCCGTCGCCGGGCCCGGTCATCCGGTCCCGCAGGATTCTCTTGGCCCGGTACACGCGCGAGGCCATGGTGCCCCGCGGCTGGTTCTCGATGGCGGCGGCCTCGTCGTAGCTGTAGCCGTCGAGTTGCGTGAGGACGAAGGCCGCGCGGCAGTCGTCGGGCAATTGGGCCACCAGGCCGGCGGCGATGCGGTACAGCTCAAGCGTCTCGGCGTCCGCGGACGGCGACGGGGCCGGGGCGGCGGGCATCCCGGCCACCGAGCCGTCGAGGGTCGCCAAGTCGATCGGCTCGCGCCGCTTCTGCCGCAGGTGGTCGCGGGCGCAGTTCGTGGTGATCCGGTGAAACCACGTGGTCAGCATGGACTGGCCGTCGAAGCGCTCGATCCCGCGCAGGGCCCGTGCGTACGCCTCCTGCGCGATCTCTTGGGCGGCATGGCTGTCCCCCACGAGACGCAGGGCCACGCGGTACATGCGCGGCACGTGTCTGGTAAGCTCCTCGCCGCTGAAAGTAGCCATGGCTGCCTCGCGTCCTCTGCCGAAGTCTATGGATTAGACGGCGCCGGGGAAGGCTGTTTCACGGGTTCGGTGATCGTGATCTGGTAGAAGGGACCGTCATCTTTCCAGCAGACCAGCCCATAGTGGGCCGAGACGCCATACCGAGTACTAGGCGGCTCGAATCGGCGGGCCTCGGGAGCGTTGATGGCCTCACAGCCCCAGGTGTCGGGATTCACACGGCGCCATGGCCGTCCCGGAAGATAAAGCCAGCCCTGGTACGGCAAGATCCGTTCCCACAAGCACTCATCTGCCCCCGCCTTAGAGAGACTCTTCCATGCTTTTCCATCCGGAAACGTTGTTCCCGGTGGCGCGTACAGGGCAATGATGTGCCCCCCCTCCAGCAAGTGGCCATCGCGGCTGGCGTAGGCCCAGGAGTGGCTACTGAATTCCAGTATGTGCTCAGACAGGCCCACTTTGAGCGTCTTCAGGTCAATGGACAGCGGTCGCCTTCCTCGACTGACGAGGAGAACGCGTTCATTGTTGCCCCCGGCCGGCATATACTCGAGCATCCAGCCCGGGGTGAAAGCCCTGTTGGGGTCGGATTCGTACTGCTGCGCGGTGTCCGCGGTGTCCGCCGTGAACCCAATCGTGGCCTTGTGGAAGACGTTGACGCGCGGCCTGCCGTCCTGCATCTCGACAATAGCGCACCAGGCCCTAACGGGCTTGCCGAAAGAGCCGACAGCACAGATTCGGCCGGGCTCAATGGGATGCATCTTGATGCGCTGGTCAGCGGGGGGGAGGCCGTGTTCGGCGCCGACCTTGGAGATCACTTTCCCATCCGGGCTCAGGACCCAGATGCCCTCCAGGCGTGTGCCCACCCAAAGGTTGCGGCCGTCCCACTGGACGTCATCGAACCAGACATTGGGATCTGCCAGCACCTCTTCGGCCATGCCCTTCTCCCGCAGCAGCAGAACCCTGCTGCGCCACCACATGACATCAAAGCAGTCGCCACACGCCAGGAAGTGATCGATTGAGCCGTAGCCCCCACGCCACTCCCACCTCTTGCCCTCCCAAGGCACCGTTTCTCCCGAGAGTTTTCGGACCTGGACGGGTATCTCTTTGAATGCGAGCGCGACTTCGGAGGGTTGGGGGCTGCTGGGGGCCAGGTTGCTCCCGGTTGGCCGCGGCGCCGCTTGCGTTGCAGACGGGACCGTGGGCGGCCTGACCGTTGGCCGGATGTGATAGCGGAGATCGCTCGCTCTGGACTCAAACCAATGCCAGGCGGCGCCCTTGGGCTTGGCGGCCCTGATGTCGGCAACCAACCGCTCAGCCTCTGGGAACAAGTCGTCCGTCGGCGCCTTGGCTTCCACTCTGTCGTTCCACCGCAGGTAGAGGTCCGCGTATCTGCCCAGAAGGGCGTTGACGATCCGTCGGGATTGCTTCAGGCGTGCCGCAAAATCAACGTAGTCCTCTCGGTAGCAGAACTTGCCTGGTGACGGCTTCTCGCCGCGTGACACCAGATACTCCGCCTTGGCCTCGAAGACGTGGAAGATGGTACCGTCATCTGGTATAATGTTCTCCATCAGCTCATATATTAGGCTGTAATCCTCTTCGTCCATAGGGACCAGGTCGAATCGGATGAGAAGGTGCCTGCCCAGCATCTCGATCCATGGGTTGACCCAGGGGAACTTCCCGGCGCGGGGCAGGTCCAGGGCCGCGGGCGAGACCTCCCGGGCAAACCGCTTCTTGGCCCGTTCTGCGGCAGGCAGTTCGCGGTTTCCGTATCTCCGCATGCTGCATGCGCCATACATTGTCGCATCCGCCAACCGGCTGGCCTCCTCCAAGGTAACCTGGCGGTTGCGTATCAGGTTCTCAAGATGCCCCAGAGCCGCATACCAGAGTCCCATACGGGCGTGGCAGACACTGTCGAAAGGCTCCTGACCTGCGAAGAGCTGTGCGCCTTTGGGCAGGTCCATCTTGGAGTGCATGATGTCGCAGTACTCGGTGATGACCGCCGTGCGTTGAGCGACGTCGTCCTTCAGCAGGAGCGCGGCCTCGCGCAGACCCGTCGAGAGTTCCCAGTTGCCCAAGAGCGCCAGTTCCCTGGCCCGCGCCACGAGGGCCGCGAACTGCCGGTCGGCGTCGAGGGCTTTGACCGTGCCCATCTTGGCAAGGCGGGCGATCTCGGTCGGAAGCTCTGCCCCAATGAAGGCCGCCGCCTCGGCCAGCTTCAGCGTCCGCGGCGCGAGGGTCTGCCCCGCGGCCTGGCCGTCGGTGATCTTCACGCGGAGCGCCACCGTGGGTTCCGCGACGGCGGGGGGACCGGCGACCTCGAACTCGCCTTCGATGAAGAGGGGCACGACACGTTCGACGTCGGCCCCGCCGGCCAGGGCGATCTCGCGGCTGATCTGCCGGGCCTCGGCCGTCTCTATCACCGCCACGCCCGGCAATGACATCAGGGCGCCGGCCAGAAGGTTGGCGTAGCCCAATTGGAGCCGATCGTAATCGTGCGTCAGGTTCCGCGACACGAAGGCCGGCACGCCGAAGACCTGCCGGATGCCGCCGGAGAACCGCTGCCGCGTCTCGGCGATCCGGCCGACGATCGTCCTGGCCAGGGCCTCCGTCTGGCCGGGCTCCGCGAGAAGGTAGTCCGTCCGCAGCCGCGCGCCACAGCGGGTGTCGCTGATGACCAGCCGCACGAGCGACTGGCCATCGACGGTCTCGTCGCCCAGGACAACCAGGGCGTCGGCCTTGAGGATGCGACCGAGGGCCTGACGCTGGCCGGACCCCTCGGCGCCCAGCATCGTGCCGAAGGCGAGTTCCTTCGCCGCCTCCCGCAAGCGGTCGCGGTCGACCAGTTTCATCGAGGGGTCGCGCGCGAGGCCCACGGTCACGAGGTCCGCCAGGCCGCTCTCCTCCACCTTCTTCGAGGAGAGCACCGCCCACGTGTCCATGCCGGGGGGCGCGGTCCCGCCGGCCGTCGGCAGGGCGAACCCGACCGGCACCGCCATCATGCACAGCCAGAAGAGGTGTTTCACGCTCGATGTCCCCCAACGGGAATCGGACCTGCCGCCGATACTCCTCTCTCTTGGACGGGGAAGGGGCGGAACGTTTCACGAAAACCGCCGTCAGGCCGAGGCGAGAACGCGCCCTCCGCGGTTGCCGCAAGGCCCCTCCCGAAACGGCCCCCGGGTCCGGGCACGCGCCCGGCACCGACGGATACTTTATCAGGTATTGTGCATATTGTCACCAGCCTTTCGCCGGTTCCATGCCGCTCGGGTGGCAATGGAGAAAAGGGCGGCAAGGCGTGGCCGGCGATGTGGTCTGCTGCCGGGACGCTGGTGATATGCAGTGACCCGCTGCTGCCAATGTGAAGCTGGCTGTGGCGTTCAGCCAGGAGAAGAGCATGCTCACAGCGCCCGACCCGAAGGACATGACGCCCGACGAGCGCCGCAGCGAAATCGCCTGTATCCCCGCGGCCGGATTCGTGCGCCTCGGCCTTGCTGCAGGAAAATCGTTCCACATCTGTAACGAACTGCTACGCCGGCCCCCGAACTGGCCTGCATGGCGCGCACGGGTATGGTGAGATGGTGGTGGCGAAGAGGTGATTGACGACGCGGCGGCTGATCCCCGTTGCCGGGTTGTGACCGAAAGAACCAAGGCCGTGCAGGGGCCGACGACCTGGAAGAGGCAATTCGCACGAACGCCGAAGGGCCGGACTCAGGCCTTGCCCTTGTGCTGCCGAACGTTGAAGACCTTCCACTCCAGCAGCGGCTGAGCCGCGATCCGTTCGGCCAAGTCGCGGTCGCTTGTCAGCAGTGACGGTTCGATCTCACCGTCATCGAGGATGCGATCCAGGAATGCCGACTCCGACTTGGTGAAAGGCAGCACCGCGTCGAGCGCGTGGCGACATTCCCGGACGAGCGTCTTGGCCCATCGGTCGATCTGCCTGGCATCTTGGGGCTGGTTCCGCCGGATCATCGGAACCAACTGCTCCCGAGGTCCGCGTGTCTCGAAGCCAACATTCTTTGCGGAGACGGTTCGCCCGTCCTTGCGGTTCATGGCCCCGTACACCACGAAGGCCAGGCGCAGCCGCCGCGGGTCAAGGCTAGCCTCGGTGAGAATCCGGTGGGCGACGAACAGGTCGCGGCTTGCGTGCCGCGATAAGAGCGCGGCCAGTTTGCCCGCGGCCAGTTCGTGGATGTCAAGGACGGGAATGGCCGTCGCGCGATATGACCCCAGCGGTCGTGAATCCAGGGTAGTGACCGGCCACAAGGGCACACGGAACATGAAGTTCAAGTCCACTTCCAGGTTGCCGCCCTCGCCCGTTGCGCTCTCGTACCGCAGTGCCCACCGCCCGCCGGCGTGCTCTTCGGGAATGCGGGTGACGGCGAACCCTTCGCGCCGACAGACGGCCTCCACGGCCCGCTCGACCTTGGGCCGGTCTTCGAGCATGGCCTCGCGCCCGGCCGATCCGATGTAGTTCAGGTCCACGTCCACGGACAGGCGCGGCAGGTCAAACACACAGGTTTAGAGCCGTGCCGCCCTTGAGAGCCAGGCGGCCCTTCAGAAACGGATGGCTGCACAGGTTCTCCAACAGGTTCAGTAGTTGGATCGCCTTTTCCAGTATCTCGGCCCGGAAGCCGGTGGCCTCGGCCTCTGCGAAGAGCCGTTCTTTGGAGATTCTCATTGTGGTTCCCCCCAGGACCGCTGGCGCACTTCGTCGGGCACGATCAGGTTCCAGTCGGCCACGAGTTTCCCCGACGCCCGGCCGCCCCTCGCCAGGTAGTGCGGCTTCTTCGGGCGGCGCCGGCGCAGCGGCCGAAGGTGGGCCTCTTCAACCATCAGTGCCTCCCGGTGCTGCTCCAGGAAGAACCCCACCTTGGCGGCGGTTGTGGCGTTGTCCAACAGCAGCGCGTATCGAACCACCCGGTCCAGATCGAAGAACTCGACCGCTTCCAGCGACCGCCAGATTTCTTCCCAGCCGCCGCCCAGGTCCGGGCGGTCCAGCACATCCACAAGGGTGCGCTCCAGTGAGGTGACCCGGACATCGAGGCCGGCCCGCTCCGTCACCTTTACGCCAAAGGTCTCTTTCCGCCTGAGGCGAAGTGCTTTGGGAAACAGCACGGCCTGGAAGTGAAACGAGCGGAACGTCGCGGGCCGCCGTTGCCGACTCGTCAGGTACTGGAAGTGCTCCGACACCGAGTGAGCCTTGCCGTGGAAAGCCAGCGCCGTGTGGTAGGCAAGCACGGCATCCTGGGCTAACTTCGAGGCCACGAGGTACGGGGCAACAGGACACGTGTCCGGCGCCGCGCCCGGCGGCACGACGGCATAGAGCCCGCGCTTCAGGCGAAGGATATGGCCCTGTTTCTCGTGGTGGCCCACAAGGGCTTTGCGGGTCCACCGGCTTTCTGTCCCCCGCCGCTTGAGGAAGTCAGCCAGTTCCTCGGTGGTGAAGACAGGATGCCGCGCAAAGAAGTCGCTGAGTTTCATAGGCCACCTCTACTTGACGTTATCGTCCCAAGCGGCTAATAAAGGGCCGCAGCCGGTCAGCCATCTGACGGTCAACGGGAGGGTCGAAGTCACCCGTCCGGTCTACGCGGCGACGGGCGGGGGCACGTCGGTGCCGCTCGACGAGTGGCTGGGGATCGCCTCAAGCCGCGTGAGCGTGGGGGCGCGGGAACTGTGCTGTCGGGCGACGATGGCGGGGGGCAGTTTCTGCACGGCCTCCGAGACCGTGGAGCGTCTGGCGCAGATCCGCGTCGGGCACGAGCAGGTGCGTCGCCTGACGGAGGCCGAGGGCCGCGCGGTGACCGCGGCGATCGAGGCGGGGTCGGTCGGGCCGGACTGGACGGCGGCCGACTGCCGCGTGACGCCGGAGGGCCCGACGCGTGTGATGGTGGGCTGCGACGGGGTGCAGGTGCCGGTGGTGACGGCGGCGGAGAAGGCGAAACGCCGGGCCAACCGTCGGGCGGGTCGGAAGGCGCGGCGTCGGCGGACGAAGGGGCGGCGGGCCGCGAGGCCGCGACGGTGCCGCGGGTCGGATGAGAAGTTCAGGGAATTCAAGATCGCGACGTTCTACGACGATTCGAAGGAGCACCCGTACGCGATCGGGACGGCGGGGAACCATGACGTGCTGGGGTATCGGATGCGTCACGAGGCGGCCAAGCTGAAGATCGACGAGGCGCAGGAGAAGGTGGCGATCAGCGACGGGGCGGAGTGGATTCCGCATCAGCTCCGGACACGGCTGCCGATGGTCCACGTGCACATCCTGGACTATTACCATCTGATGGAGCACGTCGGCCAGGCCGCGGCGGTGTGCTTCGGGGAGGGGACGGAGGCGGCCGCGGCGTGGCGTGACGCGTCGTCGGCGGCCGTGATGGAAGAAGGGGGCAGCGGCCTGCTGGCGAAGATCGCCGAGACGCGGCGGACGGTGCGGGCGGGCGGCAAGCGGGAGGCGTTGCGAAAGCTGGAGCAGTATGTGGCCAAACGGATCGAGAGGGTGGACTACCCGGCGTTCCGGGCGCAGGGGTTTGACATCGGGAGCGGCCCGACGGAGGCGCTGTGCAAGACGCTCACGGCCCGGCTGAAGGGGAGCGGGAAGCGGTGGGACCGTCCGAACGCGGAAGCGATCATGGCGCTGGCCGCGCTGCAACAAAGCCACCTGTGGAACACCTACTGGGCCCAACAACGCCGGGGGGTCGCCTAGGGGTCGCGGCAGGGATGCCGGTTACCCGGCACCCCCCGCTCGGATCCGTACGTGAGGAGTTGCCTCCTACGGCTCTTGCCTTGGATCGAACGCGCAGGCGGTCCCAAGGGTACGGGGGGTA
>Ga0315273_10005918_pt1 | contig 15171 bp, 11 predicted proteins | sample YL17G02_0_MG_FD_205753 | JGI IMG/M metagenome (GOLD analysis project Ga0315273, IMG submission 205753) | Sediment microbial communities from Yellowstone Lake, YNP, Wyoming, USA - YL17G02_0 | ecosystem: Environmental > Aquatic > Freshwater > Lake > Sediment | place: USA: Wyoming | collected...
CAAGGGGAAGGGGCTGACCGCGCACATCTCGCGCGGGGTGGAGCGCACGATCATCGGGGCGATCGGCGACGAGCGGAACCTGGACGCGGACGCGTTCGAGGGGCTGCCGATCGTCGAGAAGGTGCTCCGGATCCTCGCCCCGTTCAAGCTCGTCAGCCGGGAATTCAGTAAAGAGAACACCGTCATCACGGTGAACGGGAAGACGGTGGGCGGAAAGGCCCTCGCCCTGTTCGCCGGTCCCTGCTCCGTGGAAGGGCGCGACATGATGATCGGGCTCGGGGAGCGCGTCGCCTCCGCCGGGGCGACGTTCCTGCGCGGCGGCGCGTTCAAGCCGCGCACCTCCCCGTACGCTTTCCAGGGATTGGGGGAGGAGGGGTTGAAATACCTCGCGGAGGCCCGCGACCGGACCGGACTCCCCGTGGCCACCGAGTTGATGGACCCGCGGGACATCGACCTCGTGGCGCGGTACGCGGACGTCATCCAGATCGGGGCGCGGAACATGCAGAACTTCCGCCTCCTCACCGAGGTCGGGAAGCTCGACAAGCCGGTGATCCTAAAGCGCGGGATGAGCGCGACGATCCAGGAGTGGCTCATGTCGGCGGAGTACATCGCGTCCGAGGGGAACCAGAAGATCATCCTGTGCGAGCGCGGGATCCGCACGTACGAGACGGCCACCCGGAACACCTTCGACGTTTCCTCGATTCCGGTGGTGAAGTCCCTCTCCCACCTTCCCGTGATCGCCGATCCCAGCCACGCCGCCGGGAAGATGGCGCTGGTGGAGCCGCTCGCCGCGGCCGCGATCGCCGCGGGCGCGGACGGCCTGATGATCGAGGTCCACCATCAGCCGGAGAAGGCGCTCTCCGACGGTCCCCAGTCGCTCCGGCCTGACGCGTTCACCCAGATGGTCGGGCGGCTGCGGAAGGTGGCCGAGGCCGTGGGGAGGACGTTGTAGCGTCGTGGCGCGGGAACGGGTTGGCATCCTCGGCCTCGGGCTGATCGGCGGCTCCCTGGCGCTGTCCCTCAAGGGGAAGCGCGGCGCCCCCGAGGTGTGGGGGTGCGACCGCAGGAAGGAGACGGTCCGCCGAGCGCTTTCCGCCGGCGCGATCGCGCGCGGCTGCACCGAGGCGCAGCTTTCCGCGTGCGACGTGGTGATCGTTTGCGTCCCGGTCCTTCGATCCGTGGAGGCGATCCGGCGCATCGGTCCGCGGATGCGGCCGGGGACGGTCCTCACGGACGCGGGGAGCGTGAAGTCCGGGATCGTCCGGGAAGGGGAGCGCGCCGCGGCGCGGGGCGCCTTCTTCGTCGGCGGCCACCCGATCGCGGGGACGGAAGCGTCGGGATTCTCCGCCGCCGACCCGGCCCTTTTCCGGGGGCGCTCGTTCGTCGTCACCCCCACCCCCCGGACCGACGCGGGCGCCATACTCCGCGTGGAGCGGATCTGGAAACGCGCCGGCTCCGCGGTCCTGCTCCGGATGGATCCGAAGGTCCACGACCACGTCTTCGCCTATGTCTCCCATCTTCCGCACGCGGTGGCGTACGCCCTCGTTCACTCCGTCGCGACCCTGCCTTCCAGGGTCCCGCTCGGCTACTCCGCGGGGGGGTTCCGGGACTTTACCCGGATCGCTTCGAGCAACCCGGAAATGTGGAAGGACATCGTGCTCGAGAACCGGGCCGAGATCCTTCGGGCGCTCTCGCACTATCGCCGGAATCTCGCCCTCCTCGAACGCCGGATCGCCGCGGGCGACGCGGACGGACTCCTCGAATATTTCGGGCGCGCGAAGCGGACGCGGGACGGGCTGCTCTCGTCATGAGCGGGAAAACGGTCGTCCGCGGAGAGATTTCCGTCCCCGGCGACAAATCGATCAGTCATCGCGCCGTGATGTTCTCCGCGCTCGCGACGGGGGTGAGCCGCGTCAGCGGTTTCCTCCACGCCGCGGATACGCTCTCCACGGCGGGAATGATGCGCGCTCTCGGCGCGCGGATCGAGGAACTTTCGCCCACCGAGCTGCGGATCGAGGGACAGGGGCTCCGCGGCCTCGTCGAGCCCGCCGACGTGATCGACGCCGGGAACTCGGGAACGACGATCCGGATCGGGTCGGGGATCCTCGCCGCGCAGCCGTTCCTCTCGGTGATCACGGGAGATCGGTACCTTCGCCGCCGCCCGATGGGCCGCGTGATCGACCCGCTGACGCGAATGGGGGCGACGATCCTCGGGCGGGACGGGAACCGCCTTCCGCCCCTTTGCATCCGCGGAGGGGCGCTCCGGGGGATCCGGTACGAGATGCCGGTGGCGTCCGCGCAGGTGAAGTCGTCCCTGCTGCTCGCCGGGCTGTACGCCGACTCCCCGGTCACCGCGGTGGAGCCGATCCGGTCGCGGGACCACACCGAGCGGATGCTGGCGGCGATGGGGGCAAGGGTCGTCCGGGACGGGAACGCGGTCACCGTGACCCCGTGCGAGCGCCTCGATCCGCTGGAGATGACGGTTCCGGGCGACCTCTCCTCGGCCGCCTTCTTCCTCGTCCTCGCCGCCGTGACCCCGGGCTCGTCGCTCATCATCCGCGGCGTGGGGGTGAACCCGTTCCGCACGAGAATCCTCGACGTGCTTCGCGGGATGGGGGCCGACATCCGATTGGCCGGGGAGCGGGCCGAGGGAGGGGAGCCGGTGGCGGACCTGGCCGTTCGGGGCGCGGAGCTCGTGGCCGCGCGCGTGGGTCCGGAAGCGGTCCCCGGCCTGATCGACGAGGTCCCGATCCTGTGCGTCGCGGCGGCCTTCGCCGCGGGCCGCACGGAGATCCGCGGCGCGGAAGAGCTTCGCGTCAAGGAGTCGGACCGGATCGCGTCGATGGTCGATTGTCTCTCTTCGCTTGGAATCCCTTGCGGGGAATACCCGGACGGCCTGTGGGTGGAGGGGCCGGCCGTGGTGCGCCCCGCCGGTCCGTGCGACAGCCGGGGGGACCACCGGATCGCGATGTCGCTGCGGATTCTCGGCGCGGCCGCGAAGGTTCGGGTCGAGGTTACGGACGCCGATTGCATCGACACGTCCTTCCCCGGATTTCAAACAGTGCTTGAAGGACTCACGCGATGAGGAGCCGTCCGGTCGTCACCATCGACGGGCCCTCGGGGTCGGGGAAGACCACGGTGTCGAAACGGCTCGCGGAAGCCGCCGGGATGGTCCGCGTCGACACGGGCGCGATGTACCGGGCGGTCGCCCTCAAGGCCCGACGCGAAGGAGTCCCATGGGACGACCCGGTTCGCCTCGGAGAGGTGGCCCGGGAGCTGGACCTTTCGTTCCGGACCGTCGCGGGGGCGCCGCACGTCTTCCTGTCGGGAGAGGACGTGAGCGTTGCTCTCCGCGAGCCGGAGATGAGCATGGGGGCCTCCGCGGTCTCGGCCCACGGCCCGGTCCGTGAGGCGCTGGTGGCGAAGCAGCGGGAGATGGCACGGGACGGGGGCGTCGTCCTCGAGGGGCGGGACATCGGCACGGTCGTCTTCCCCGACGCGGAGGCGAAGTTCTTCCTCGACGCCGCGGCCGCCGTGCGTGCCCGACGGCGCCAGCTCGAGATTTCCCCCCCCGGCGCCCAGTCGTTCGAGGAGGTCCTGCGCGACGTCCTCCGGCGCGACGTGCAGGACAGTACGCGGGAACACTCCCCCCTGCGGGTGGCCGACGGCGCGGTGTACATCGACTCGACGACGATGACGGTCGACGAGGTGGTGGGGGAGATGCTCCGCCTCCTCCCCGGGGTCCCGAGGTGATGAAGAAAGTCCTGATCGCCAAGAGCGCGGGTTTCTGCTTCGGCGTGAAGCGCGCCATCGCGATCGCCGACGAGACGGCCGGGAAGCGGGAGGCGGAGGACGGGAAGGAAGCCCCGATCCAGTCGCTCGGACCGATCATCCACAACCCGCAGGCGGTGGAGCGGCTGCAGGAGAAGGGCGTGCGCGTCGTCGACACGGTGGACGAGATCACCTGCGGGAAGGTGATCATCCGTTCCCACGGGGTGACCCGCTCCGACCGGGCGGCGCTGGAGGGGAAAGGGGTCACGATCATCGACGCCACCTGCCCCTTCGTGACGAAGGCCCAGGAGCACGCCAGGACATTGAGCCGGGACGGGTACGCGGTCGTCGTCGTGGGGGACCCGAACCACCCGGAAGTGAAAAGCATCATCAGTTACATCGAGAAGGGAGTTTCCGTCTTCACCTCGATCGCGGAATTCTCGGCCGCGAAAGGGGTGCGCAAGGCGGGGATCGTTGCCCAGACGACGCAGTCGTTCGATAACCTCTTGACGTTCGTCGCCGCCGCGATGAAGCGGTTCCCCGAAGTCCGGGTCTTCAACACGATCTGCAACGCCACCGCCCTTCGGCAGCAGGAGTCGACCGGCCTCGCGGGAATGGCCGACGTGATGTTCATCCTCGGCGGGTACAACAGCGCGAACACGCGCCGCCTGTCGGAGATCTGCAAGGCGATCAACCCCCGGACCCACCACATCGAGACGGAAAAGGAGTTGACGCCCTCGATGGTCGAGGGAGCGTCGGTGGCCGGGGTGACCGCCGGGGCGTCCACCCCCCAGTGGATCATCGCCGGGTTCCTCGAGCGCCTGAAGGAGCTGTGGAAGTGCGACGAGATTGAGGTATCCTTTTACCGGTAAAGGATATAGTGGTCTATATCCCCTAAAAACTGATCACTTTTAAAAGGCGTGTATAGAGTCGATTCAACTTTGTTTATTTGGCAGACTGTCCCTTGCAGCCAACTTCCAACCAAAGGAGGTCGACAAAATGAAATGCAAAGTTGTCATCATCACGATTGCTCTGATGATCGGTTTATCAAACGTCCTGATGTCCGAGGATCTTTCCAGTAATTCTAAGTCAACGGGCACCGAATCTCTTGTCCCAAACAATGCCACATATTTTATTGGTAAATGGGCGGGCGAATGGGAACATGCTAAGGGTCGTCAAGGAGCGAATTTTTTAATCAAGGAAGGAAAGGACGGGAACTACTATTGTACATATTCATGGGATTATTTTATGGCTACAATGAAACCAGTTGAAGCAGGTTCAGCAAGTGGGATAATCTCCTTTGAAAACGATAATACAATGAATTTCAAAAAACAAAATTATACAATTACCTTAACAAAAAAAGATGAAAACACATTAAAAGCACGCTGGGATAGAGTTGGTCCTACAAGCACTGGGTGGCCTTCAAAATATGAAGGATACTTTAAGAGGGCGAATTGATACATCGCATTAAAAAGCGATAAACGGAGAGGGCGGGGCAACCCGCCCTTTCTCTTTGGGAACGTGAATGTCCTGCGGCTGGGTGGCACTCCAAGGCTTCCGGTGACGGGGGCAGGTAACACTACTTCTCAGCAAACATTTACCCAATAAGATCCATTCAGTCTATCAGCATAGATGATCAACAGTAATATCCCGTTTCATATAGAGCATTTGCGTTCACTAAAACCATCGGCGCGAATATTGCTAACTTCATTCTCAATAATATGTTATGGGGAGTGGGTTGGTAGGCTTGGTTGGCTACGGCAGGAGGCGGTTCAAAAGATAGTCCCAACATATGCAGGGTAATGGGGTGTGAATATGAAGGTCTACACTGTCTATCGTGCTGAGTACCGGACCAATAAGACTGTACGAATCGGGAAGGTGGTGGATCATCGGGGGGCAGAGCGGAATAACAACGCCGCAGATATGTTGGGACTGGCCCAAAAGTTATACGCAACGCCGTCGATTGATTCACACATATTCATCATCAGGGAAAGCCCCCACCTAAGTCTTTGATTTGAAGAATCCATGGCCTCCTCGGCTATGGTAGGAGGCGGCTGAAGAAATAATTCGGCATTCATCGAATTTAACCGAAGGGCGGGGCCGCAAACCCCGCCTTTTCTGTTTCTGGATGAATCCTCTGCCGGTAGGGCAACCTCTTGGGACGTCTTGGGCCCATCTGAATTTCCCACAAAGATTTTGTCCGTAACTGCCGAAGAATACCCCCGGGTGGAGAACTGACCGGGAAGGGAGGACAAAGATGGACAATAAAGAATGCTCGGGGCTGCTCAGTATGATCGACCGGATGACCGATACTTCGGAACCGCTGCGGGCTGAGTATCTCCGAGGATACCACCGAGGGATACAGGTTCATTTTCTCGGTGTTTCGGATGAATCGATCGAAGAGCATCGCATGCTTATGGATCACTCTGGGGGCGGCAGCGGAGACCCTTACATCGATTCGTACACACGAGGGTATCGTCACGGTTTCGAGGGCATATCACCAGAAAACCCCTCCTCATTATCATCTTCATTTTCAAGTTACATATCACTTCGCATCGCCTCTATCGTCTAGCAGTATTATCGGTCAAGTGAGTCCGCACGACTTCGAACAGGCAGCCCTAACACCGGCCTGACGGTTGTCTACAAAATCGGGGGAAGTCCAGTCCGTTGGTCCGTTTTGTCCGACAATCTCCAATTTCCTCCTCGCCAACCATTCCAAACTACTGTATTTTGGTCTCTTAAATCTTTTACCGATAACGGGTTACGGTGTATAGTGAACAATTCGGAAATCAACCACAGGAGCGCGGAATGGACAACAACAAACCCGACCCAACGGACCTCCCCGGAGGGATGGACCTGGAATCTTCCCCCTCCGGTGCGCCGGCCGGGGACGAGGATTTTGCACGGATGTTCGCGGCCAGCCTCCAGTCCACCGGGGAAGGGCAGGTCATCCACGGCAGGGTCATCAAGGTACTGAAGGATTTCGTTGCCGTCGACATCAACAAGAAATCCGAGGGGATGCTTCCGCTCGAGGACATCCCGGAGGAGGAGCGCGGCGGGCTGAACCCGGGCGACCCGATCGAGGTGATGACCGAGGGGTACGACGCGTCCCTTGGCGCCATCCGCCTCTCCCGTTCGAAGGTGATGAAGATCCGGGTATGGGATGACCTGCAGAAGGCGTTCGACGACGGCACGCCGGTCCAGGGGGCGATCGTCGCCAAGGTCAAGGGCGGCTACACCGTGGACATCGGGGTAAAGGCGTTCCTCCCCGGCAGCCAGGTGGACCTCCGGCCGGTGCGGGACACCGACCCGGTGATCGGCATCTCCGGGAAGGTCAAGATTCTCAAGTTCTCCCGCAAGAAGGCGAACGTGGTCGTCTCCCGCCGCGCGTTCATGGAGGAGGAGCGCGAAGTCCAGCGTTCCGGGCTCCTCGACCACATCAAGGAGGGGGACGTCGTCGAGGCGCGGGTAAAAAACATCACCGATTACGGCGTTTTCATGGATCTCGGGGGGCTCGACGGCCTGATGCACGTGACCGACATGAGCTACGGGAAGGTGGGGCATCCCTCCGACCTGTGCAAGGTGGGCGAGCTGTACAAGGTAAGGGTCATCCGCTTCGACCGCGAGCGCGGCCGCATCTCCCTGGGCCTCAAGCAGACGAAATCGGATCCGTGGCTCGATCTCGACGCGAAGTACCAGCCGGGGATGCGCGTCCACGGAAAGGTCACCAACACCACGAAATACGGCGCGTTCATCGAGATCGAGGAGGGGGTGGAAGGGTTGCTCCACATCTCCGAGATGTCGTGGAGCAAGCGGCTGAAGGACCCGTCCGAGGTGATGAAAGCGGGCGCCGCGATCGAGGTGGTGGTCCTCAAGGTCGATAAGGCGAACAAGAAGATCTCCCTGGGGTACAAGCAGCTCCTCTCGAACCCGTGGGACGAGCTCCGCGCGCGGCACCCCGAAGGTTCGATCGTCGAAGGTGTGGTGAAAAACGTGGCCGACTTCGGCGTCTTCGTGGACGTCGGCGAGGAGATCGACGGCCTGGTCCACGTCTCCGACCTTTCCTGGAACACGCGGGTGAAGAACCCGTCCGAGCTGTTCAAGAAGGGGGATTCCGTCCGGGCCAAGGTCCTCAAGATCGACCCCGAAGCGCAGAAATTCTCCCTCGGCATCAAGCAGCTCGCGGAGGACCCGTGGGCGGGGGTCGAGAAGCGGTTCAAGAAGGGCGACACCGTCACGGGGAAGGTGACGCGCGTGGCTGACTTCGGGGCGTTCGTCGAGATCGCCGACGGGGTCGAGGGGCTGGTCCACGTCTCCGAGATCTCCCGGGAGAAGATCGAAAACCCGGCCGCGGTGCTCAAGGTCGGCGACGAGGTCGGTGCGGTCGTTCTCGGTGTGGATCGGTCGAACAAGAAAGTCTCCCTCAGCATCCGTGGACACGCCGACGAACTCGATCGGAAGAACATGGAATCGTACCTCGGGAAACAGGCCGACGCCCCGAACGAGAACATCGGGGCCCTGGGCGAAGCGCTCCTGGCCAGGTTCAAGGCCAACGGGGAGCAGAATTCCTGATCCCCCATGGCTGAAACCTACCTCTCCGCGCCTGTGCGCCGGAAACCGTTCCTGCGCGGGTGTCTCACCGTGCTGCTGGTCCTTGGGGGATTCTTCGCCCTCCTGCTGATCATTTCGCGCATGGACGACATCCCCCTGGCACGGGGGGAAAAGGTTGCGGTCATTTCGGTCTCGGGCCTGATCTCCGACTCCGAGTCGACGATCGAGCAGTTGAAGAAGTTCGTCAAGGACGACTCGGTCAAGGCGATCGTCCTTCGGATCAACTCCCCCGGAGGCGGGGTGGCCCCGTCGCAGGAGATCTACGAGGAAGTGAAAAAGGCGCGGGCGAAAAAACCCGTCCTCGCCAGCATGGGGGCGCTGGCGGCATCCGGCGGCTATTACATCGCCTGCGCGACACAGCGGGTGTACGCGAACCCGGGGACGATCACCGGCTCCATCGGCGTCATCATGCCGTTCATGAACGTGAAGGACCTTGTGGAGAAGATCGGCCTCAAGGGGATGACGGTGAAAAGCGGCGTCTTCAAGGACATCGGTTCCCCCATGCGCGACATGACGCCCCAGGAGCGGGAACTTCTCCAGGGGGTGGTCGACAACGTCCACCTTCAGTTCGTCAACGCCGTGGCGGACGGCCGGAACCTCAACCGGGAAGATGTCCTCCGGATCGCGGACGGGCGGATCTTCACCGGGGAGCAGGCCAAGGGGCTGGGGCTGGTCGACGTCCTCGGGAACCTGGAGGATGCGATCTCCGACGCGGGGAAGCTCGGGAAGATCTCCGGAGAGCCGAAGGTCGTGACCTCCCCGAAGAAAAGGATCTCCTTCCTCGAACTGCTCCGGGAGGAGACGCGCACCCTGATCGACGAGAAGATATCCGGAAACCATCTGCGGATGGATTTACTCGCCCAATAAATCTTTCGGAGGGACCCTGGAATGACGAAGAGCGACCTGGTGGAGAAGCTGTCGGAGTCACTTACGAGCCTGACCAAGAAAGAGTGCGAGGTCATCGTCGACACGGTCTTCCTCAACATGAAGGACGCCCTTCACCGCGGCGAAAAGATCGAGATCCGCGGGTTCGGGAGCTTCACCGTGCGGACCCGCCGGGCGAAGGAGGGACGCAACCCGAAGACGGGCGAGAAGGTCGCCATTCCCGAAAAGCGGATCCCCTTCTTCAAGGTCGGCAAGGAACTGCGGGAAATGGTCTACGGCTGAGATCTCCCGGTGGACCGGATCTTCTCTCCGTGGCGGATGGAATATATCCGCCAGGCGGGCGGAGGCGGGGGGACGGCGGCGTGCGTTTTCTGTGTCCTCGAAGGCGACCTCGAAGACCCGGAGCGGCTCCTTGTAGGACTGTACCCCGGCACCGTGGCGATCCTGAACCGATACCCTTACAACAACGGGCATGTGCTGATCGCGCCCCGTCGACACGTGGCGAACCTGTGGGACCTCTCGAGCGAGGAGTTGCGCGAACTTTTCTCACTTGTTTCCATTGGTTCACGGGCACTTGCGAAGGAATATCGAACGGAAGGGATGAATGTCGGACTGAACCTGGGCAAGGCCGCCGGCGCAGGGATCGCAGACCACCTCCACGTCCACCTCGTTCCCCGCTGGGCGGGCGACACGAATTTCATGACCCCGGTCCAGGAAACCCGCGTCCTTCCCGAGTCGCTCCTCGAATCCCGCCGCCGTCTATCGGCGGTCTTCGGCCCGTTGACCCCGTAGCCGGCCCCGTTCCGGATCCCCGATGACCTTTCCGCTGACCCCCGCGATGCGGCAGTACGTGGAGATCAAGTCCCGCTACCGGGACTGCATCCTCTTCTTCCGCATGGGCGATTTCTACGAGATGTTCTTCGAGGACGCCCTGCGCGCCTCCCGACTTCTCGACATCGCCCTGACCTCGCGCGACAAAGAGTCGAACATCCCGATGTGCGGCGTCCCGCACCACGCGCGGAACGCCTACCTGTCGAAGTTGATCCGGCAAGGATGCAAGGTGGCCATCTGCGAGCAGATCGAGGAGCCCGGCCAGAAGGGGATCTTCCGTCGGGAGGTGACCGAGGTGGTCACCCCGGGACTGGTCTTCAGCGAGGAGTGCCTCGATTCCCGGGGGAACAACTTCCTGGCGGCCGTCCGATTCGTCGCCCCGTTCGCCTGTGCCGCGCTCGACGCCACCACCGGCGAGTTTTTCCACGAGGCGTGCGACACCGAGGAGGCGCTTGCGGACGCCCTGTTCCGGATCGCGCCCGCGGAGTTCGTCGCGCTCGAGGGGGAGGGGAACCCGACCACCTCCCGCGGGAAGCGGCTCCTGGAAGGGAAGCTGCTCACGCTCCTCTCCCCGACGGCCGTCGCCGCGTTCCCGCCTCCGCCAGGGATCGGGGGGATCCCCCCCGCGGACCACCCGTCGGGGGGCGTCGTCCGGGCGGCCCTCTATTATCTGTTCCTGCACCAGCCGGCGGCCCTCTCGGAGATCGGACGGGTGACGGAGCGCGAAGGACGGCGCTACCTGGCGTTGGACGAGACCGCCGTCCGGACGCTGGAGATCTTCTCCACCATGTCGGGGGAGCGGAAGGGATCCCTTCTCTGGGCGGTCGACCGCACGCGGACCCCGATGGGGGCCCGCTTGCTGCGCGCGTGGCTCGCAGCGCCGCTTCTCGACGTGGAGCGGATCGGGGAGCGGCACGACGCGGTGGGAGAGCTTCTCGAGGCGCACGCGATCCGCAAGTCCCTTTCTCCTCCGTTCGACGCGATGGGAGACCTCTCCCGGCTCGCCTCCCGCCTGGCGCAGGACCGTTCCGGCCCCCGCGACGTGGCGGCGCTGCGCGACAACCTTGCGGCGATTCCCGCGATCGGGGACGCCCTCGGGGAGCCGCGCGCGAAGCGCCTGCGGTCGGTGAAGGAACTCCTCGGGGACCACGCCGCGGTGGTCGCCCGGATCTCCTCGGCGCTGGCCGATCCGCCGCCTCCAGGGTACAAGGATGGGGGCGTCTTCCGTCCGGGGTACGACGCCCAGGTCGACGAGCTGACCCATCTCCTGACCCACGGGAAGGGGATGCTGGCGGAGATGGAGACGCGGGAGCGGCAGCGCACGGGGATCGTAGGTCTCAAGGTCGGCTACAACCGCGTCTTCGGGTACTACATCGAAGTGACCCGGACCCACCTCGACAAGGTCCCCTCCGACTACATCCGCAAGCAGACCCTGGCCAACGCGGAGCGCTACATCACGCCGGAGCTCAAGGAGTTCGAGGGGCGGGTGCTGCGCGCGCAGGAGGGGCGGGCCGCGCGGGAGGAGGAACTCTTCCTCGCCCTGCGGGATTCACTGAAGGAAACGCTTCCGGCGGTCTACGCGGCGGCGGAAGGGGTGGCCGAGCTCGACGTCCTCCTCTCGTTCGCGGAACTCGCGGCGGAGAACGGGTACGGGCGGCCGCAGGTGAACGGCGGGAGGGAGATCCTCATCGAGAACGGGCGCCACCCGGTCGTGGAAAAGATCCTCGGGCGGCACGCCTTCGTCCCGAACGACTGCCTCCTCTCGCCCGATGGGACCCGCCTCGCTGTTCTCACCGGCCCGAACATGGCGGGAAAATCCACGTACATCCGCCAGGCGGCCCTCATCGTGTTGCTGGCGCACGCGGGCTCCTTCGTTCCCGCGGACCGCGCGGAGATCGGTCTCGTCGACCGGATCTTCACGCGCATCGGCGCCTCCGACGATCTCTCCCGGGGGGACAGCACCTTCATGGTGGAGATGCGGGAGACGGCTCGGATCCTCGACGGCGTCACCGACCGGACGCTGGTGGTTCTGGACGAGGTGGGACGCGGGACCAGCACCTACGACGGCCTGAGCATCGCCTGGGCGGTGGCGGAGCACCTCCACGATTCCCCGTCCCGACCGAAGGTCCTCTTCGCCACCCATTTCCATGAGTTGACCGACATCGTGTCGACGTGCGCGAACGCGCGCAACTTCCACGTGGCGGTGCGCGAGTGGCAGGGGGAGATCATCTTCCTGCGGCGGATCGACGAAGGGAGCGCGAGCAAGTCGTACGGGATCCAGGTGGCGCGGCTGGCCGGCCTGCCGGCCTCCGTGGTCGACCGCGCCCGGGATATTTTGAAAAACCTCGAATCCGCCGAGTATAATGAGTACGGGCTTCCGACGCTGGCGGGCCCGCGGGCCGCGACGGAATCCGCCACCGCCCAGATGGAGCTGTTCTCCCGGCGCGCCCGGGGGGACGAGGACGCGGTCCTGGACCAGATCCGCCGGTGCGAACCGGAGCGGCTCTCCCCGCTGGACGCGTTGATGCGACTCGCGGAATGGAAGGGGAGGCTGGGGAAAGGGTCGACTTGACACTCCTGCGGAGACACCTCGGCACGGCGTTCCTCACCGTCCTCCTCTGCGCGGCGGGTTCCCTGCTCGCCTCGCCGCCGGTCTCCGCGGCTCCCGGCGTCCCGCGCGTCTCCGACATCCGGGCCTGGACGAACGAGATCTACACCCGCGTCGCGATCGACACGGGCGACGAGGTCTCGTGGCAGGCGAACACCCTCGCCGCCGATCCTTTGCTTGGCCTTCCTCCCCGGATCTTCATCGACATCCGCGGCGCCGGCATCCTGGACGAGATCCGCCGCAAACCGGTCGAGGTCCGCAACGGCCTGCTTCGGCAGGTCCGGGCGGGACGGTTCGACCGCGACACGGTGCGCGTGGTGATCGACCTCGAGCGGGAGAGCACCTACCGCGTCTTCGCGCTCCCGTCCCCGTTCCGGATCATCGTGGACATCGACGGGGTGGGGGAGGTCCCCGTTCTCCCGAATTCCCCCGACGCCGTCGCTCACCCCGGTCACGTCGCCGCGGTTCCGTCATCGGCAGATCCGGCTACGCTTCCACCCGCGATAACCCCGTCCGTTGCCCCCCCGACGCCATCCGCCGATCCGGCGGCTCCGTCCGCGCCTCCGGCGATCCCGCCGTCGGTGGAAGCGTCGCGCGTCGCCGCTTCGCCCCCCGCCCCGACCCGGAAGCACCGCGTCCGGGTGATGATCGATCCGGGACATGGGGGAAAGGATCCGGGGGCGATCGGTCCGACCGGGCTGAAAGAGAAGGATGTGGTATTGGCGATCGGCCGGAAGATCCGCGAGAAGCTGTCGCGCTCCGGGGAGTTCGACGTGCGGATGACCCGGGACGAGGACGTCTTCATCCCGCTGGAGGAGCGCACGGCGATGGCGAACAAGGGGCGCGCCGACATCTTCGTCTCCCTCCACATCAACGCCAGCCGGAACCGGAAGGCGGAGGGGTTCTCCACCTACGTCCTCTCCCGCGGCGCGTCGAATCGGGAGGACCTCGAACTGGCCGCCCGCGAGAACGGCGTGCCGGTGGGCAAGCTCGAGGGGGTCAAGTTCATCATCGACGACATGTTCACCGGGGCTCGCAAGAACGAGTCGCTGCGCCTCGCCAAGACGGTGAACGACGCCGTCGTCCGCCACGTCTCCATCCGCTATCCGGGGGCGCAGAGCATCGGGCTGAAACAGGCCCCGTTCTACGTGCTCGTGGGCGCACGGATGACGGCGGTCCTGGTCGAGGCCTCCTTCATCAGCAACGCCCACGAAGAAGCTCGCCTGCGCGATCCCTCGTGCCTCGACGGGATCGCTGACGGAGTGGTGGAGGCGGTCCGCTACTACGGGCAGAACGGGATCTTTGCCCACTCGGAGTATTGAGTGCCTCTCCCATCCTTATCGCCGGACATCCTGCGGGCCGACCTCCCCGACCGGGATTTCCTCGATCAACTGAAGGAGTTCCTCGCCGGCACCCACGTCGCCGTGCGCGAGGAGCAGCGTCTGTGCCTTTGCGGCGGGGCCGAGGCGTGCTGGAAGATCTCCGGCGCCATGGACGTCGTCCTGTCGGTTCTCCACGACCGTGCCCGCGATCGATTCCGTGTCTCGGCGCCGGACATGTCGTACCGGATGTCGGTCGTCGCGGTGGGCGGCTACGGGCGGCGCGAGCTGTGCCCCCACTCCGACGTGGACCTTCTTTTCCTTCACGGCTACAAGGTCGACCGCTTCGTCGAGGCGATGACCGAGTGGATGCTCTACCCGCTGTGGGATCTCGGCCTCGAGGTGGGGCACAGCGTCAGGAACATCAAGGAAACGATCCGGCTCGCCGGCGCGGACGACTCGATCCGCACGGCGCTCCTCGACCACCGGCTCGTCGCGGGGGACGGCTCCCTGTACCGCGAGTCGACGCGGGAGCTGGACAAGTTCCTCTACTTCCACGGCGGCGACAAGTTCATCGGGAAGAAGATCGGGGAGATGCGCTCGCGGCACGCCAAGGTCGGTTCGACGGTCTACCTGCTGGAGCCGAACGTCAAGGAGGGGCGCGGGGGGCTGCGCGACCTGCAGACGGCGGTCTGGGGGGCGCGGATCAAGTACAAGTGCGGCGACCTGGCGGAGCTGCGGAAGAAGGGCGTGGTGGGGGCCCGGACCGTCGAGGCGATCCGGCACGTCCTCGACTACCTTCTCCGGGTGCGAAACGAGCTTCACTACCTGCAGGGGAAGAAAGCCGACGTCCTCGGTTTCGAAGTGCAGGAGCGGCTGGCGGAGCGGTTCCGCTACCGGCAGCTCGGGTCGAACCAGGCCGTTGAGCGGTTCATGCGGTCGTACTACCTCCACGCGGCCTCCGCGGCCCGGCTCTCCGACGAGGTCCTCGAGGAGGTGGGGCGGTTCCTGCCGGAGGAGGGGGGGCGAAAGCCGTTCTTCTTCCTGAAGCGGAAGCTCATCGGCGAGGGAGGGATCCTCTACAAGGGGAAGCTGCAGGTCAAGGACCGCGCCTCCTTCGAGAAGGAGCCGATCCGGATCCTCGAA
>Ga0315273_10005920_pt1 | contig 15170 bp, 12 predicted proteins | sample YL17G02_0_MG_FD_205753 | JGI IMG/M metagenome (GOLD analysis project Ga0315273, IMG submission 205753) | Sediment microbial communities from Yellowstone Lake, YNP, Wyoming, USA - YL17G02_0 | ecosystem: Environmental > Aquatic > Freshwater > Lake > Sediment | place: USA: Wyoming | collected...
AGGAATCCGCTCGGGTCCCGGAACGAACCGGGATGCGGTCGGTCCTCAGGGGGCGAGGGGCTTATCATCGGCCTTCGGCTCGCCCGGACCGCCCTTCTTGAAGAGCCGGACGATCTTCTTCCAGAAGATCCTCAGGGAGAACATGACGCCGACGAAGGCCGCGATGACGAGCTGGATGACATAGCTTCCCGTTCCGGGATCGATGTACGCCAGGGCAGAGACGGGGGTCAGGAACGCCGCGGCCAACGCGATCGCCGATATCCGAATGATCGTTATCATCTTTTTCTCTCCGCCCTCTATTATGGCGAAATCCCCCTTCTTGTCAACGAACCTCGGCGACGCCGAAGAGCGCCCGGACCGCTTCCGTCCGCTCCGGCGACTTGTTCAGGGCGTCCCAAGACCAGAAGACGACGCCGGCCGACGGCGGCTTCAAGGCCTCGGCCAGGGCCTGCTTGAACTCTTCGAGCGTATAGGGGTCCTCGATATAGGCCTTGTCGACCTGGATGCTGGGGAGGACCCGGCCGCGCGTCCTATCATAGGCGTCCTGGGTCACCGATTGCACCCACTCCGGCGTCTGCCGGACCATGTGGTGATAGACCATCGGCGAGATGAAGTCTACGAGCGGGGCGATCCGCTCCAGGTCCTGCCCCGCGACGGCCCGGCCGCCCCCGGCGAAATCGCCATCCCGCCAGGGTACCGTGTGGATGTTGATCTTGATCGACGGCTTGATCTTCCGAGCCTCGTCGGCGAGCATCTTGATGATGCCGGCGATCGTCCGGCACTTCCATTCGGTCCATTCACCCGAGCGGTTGGCCATGATCCAGCCAGCCTTCGCCGCCGTGTCCGGGAGGTCCACCGGGACGGTCACCCGCATCTCCTTCTGGAACGCGGCCAGACAGCTTGCGTCGAAGCAGGTGTTCGGCAGGGAGTCGGGCTTCCGGTCGGGATAGACCTTCTCCCAAAAGACGAAGAATCGCATGAAATCCAGGCTGAGGACGTCCGGGTCGCCGTCGCGGACGGCCTTCCGGAGCTCTTCGATCTTCCCGGCCCGGTATTCCTCGCGGGTCGGGCAGGCGAATTTTACCCAGTCGTCCTCGGCCCGCGTTCCGTCCGCCTTGACGGCGTACAGGTCGGGCCGCTTTTCGAGCTCCGGGCCGCCGAAGAACACGGGGAATATCAGGAACGTCGTGACGCCTTCCTTCTTCGCCAGGGCCTTGAACTCGGGGTTGGCCGCGAGCGCCGCGCTGACGAAGGCCGTGTTGACGCCGAGGGAGCGCCACTTTTCGAAGAGCTCGGGGAAGCTCCCTGCATACTCGTAGATCTTCACCCCGACCATCGGGGCCGTCTTCGCTCCCGGCGCGGCCTTCCCGCGGGCCGGCGGGACGAGGAGGAAAAGGAAAAAGGCGAGGACGAGCCCCGCCCCCATGACCGTTCTCGCTCGCGTGTTCATGGCCGCTCCTATTCGATCGGAAGGACGTCCCTCAAGGAGAAATCGACCCAGATGATGCCCAGGTCCTGTTTGACGCCCCCGGCAATGGCTGTGCCGAGGTCCTGCGGGGGCACGGCGAGTTTGGACCACCAGGGCTTGTCCGAGCCGTAACCGATTTGGAAGACGACCGTGTTCGGGTAGAACGCGGGGGCCCAACTGATCTGGAACTCCTTGACCATTTCGTCCATGGTCTTGAAAATCTGGCTGTCGTCAACGAAGACGATGTCGCTCCGGTAGGTCGGCGGCATCCATTTGATGTCCCAGTGCTTGAGGAACATGCGGTAGGCCGGATTGTGGAACTTGACCCTGGCGTCCCACTTCTTCGCCGTGGCGTCGTCCACCGGGGTGCCGGTGCCGGGCTTATCGGCGACCTTGTACCATTCCACGTCGACGCCGAATCCGATGACGCACGGATGGTGCTTGTACCGTCCGAGGACGAGGTCGATCAGAGTCTCCATGTCCGCGTCGGCCGATTCCACCTGGAGGAACACTTTGATCCCGGCCTTGTCGAAGGCGTCGAGATAGGCTTCATGATGATCGGTCGGCTCGAACTCGACGTGCGGGACCTGTTTCCCCTCGGACGGGAAGAACAGGTGCATGTTCGTGCGGTCCTTGACCATCTGCCCGACGATCCAGATCGCCGCGGGCGACGACCCCGGGAAGTAGCCTTCCATCGTCCGCATGGCCTTCAGCCATCCCTCGGCGGCGGGGAACGGCTTGATGCCGTACTGCGACGACCGGACGCCGGCCCAAACGACCTTGCCGCCGTCTTCGGCCGCGGCCGGTACGGCCGCCGCGAGGATGAGCAGGCAAAGAACGAGGACGAGGGATCTCTTCATGAAAGCTCCTTGCAGAAGTTATTAATAGAGTTATTATGCGACATCGGGTCGGCACTAATCAACCCATTCGGCTCCCCGGGGTATGCTCAGGGTTGATACTGAGCGGCGCTTTAACACCGATTTGCAAAGAATTGCAAATCGGCGTTTGGCGCCGGCGAACGTATCAAGGAAAATACCGGAACGGGCCGGACGGCATTCGCCCGCGGGGATCAGAACTTCGTGTTGCTGACGAAGGCGATCTTCTTTCCGTCGGGCGACCAGGACGGGACGTTGATGGTCCCCTGCCCGCCGTAGACATAAGCGATGACCCGGGGTTCGCCGTCGCCGGCCGCCATCATCCGGATATATACGGGCTTGTAGAAAGGATGGTCGTCGGAGGCGACATCCTTCGGGAACGACAGAAAGACGATCCGCCGCCCGTCGGGCGAAACATGGGGGAACCAATCCTGCAGGTCGCTTGACAGGACCCGCTCCTGGCAGCTCCCATCGGGCCTCATCCGCCAGATCTGCATATTGCCCGCACGGTTCGAATTGAAATAGATATACTTCCCGTCCGGCGTATATTCCGGGCCGTCGTCCAGGCCTTCGGCGTCGGTCAATCTCGTCTCCGTGCCGCCCGTGACGGCGATCTTGTAGACGTCGAACTTGTCATTCCTCCCGCCCGTGTACACCAGGGTCCCGCCGTCGGGCGACCAGCCGTGGAGGTAGGAGGGGGCCTTGGCGGTCACCCGGACGGGCTTGCCGCCTTCCGAAGGGACGATGTAGACGACGGATTCCCCCCCGTCCTCCGCGCTGTGGCTGCTGATGCCGAGCCTCTTCCCGTCGAAGGAGAGGACGTGGTCGTTGTTGTTGGACCGGGCGGGATCCGTGTCCATGACAACGGGCTTCCCCGTGGCCAGGTCGAACCGGTAGAGCAAGCCGTCGCCGTTGTAGATCAACGCCCTTCCGTCCGAGGTCCAATTCGGCGCCTGGATCGATCCCGGGGCCGTGTGGACGACCGTCCTGATCCCGCTGTCGACGTCGAGGATCTCCAAGCGGCTCCCGATGTAATCCTGATAGGGGACGAAACTGTCGGGGGCGGGGATGGTGACACGGACGTTCGCGAAGAAGGCCTTCTCGGAGACGTCGGCGTTATGCGAACAGACGAAAAGGCCGATATAGACCTCCTCGCCCAGCGCGAGGCCGGGCACGCTGCCGCTCACGTACTGGTCGCCGTGCCGGGCCGCCGACATGATATAGGTCGAACCCTTACGTTCGAGTCGGATCTCGTCGGGCCCGGTGACGGCCAGCTTGGCCTCGTCGGTGTCAGTCCCGGCTGCTTTCCGGTACTGGAGGGAGGTCAGGCCGTCGCCGTGGACGACGGCGCTCACCTGGGCCGAGCGGCTGTCCAGGGTCGAACGGACCATCCAGCCGATCTTCCGGTGGGCCTCGACGCCCGAGCCGACGAATTCGATCCTCGCTTCGAGGATGAAATCTCCCTTGAGGCGCCTCCACAGGAAGTGACCTTCGTCGGCCTGGAACCACATGTTCGCACCGGAGCCCTCGATGAGGTATCTCCCGGTTTGCGGGTCGTAAGCCGCGGATCCGGGCTTTTCGATGGTGCCGATGTCCGAATGGCCTTCAAACTCCCCAAGGGCCTTGTCCTGAGCTTGGGCCGCGAAGGCGGCGAAAAGGGCGAAAGCGATACAGATGATAGCTAAAAGGAAACGTGACGGTCCGTTGTTCATGATGCTCATATTTTACCCGATTGGTCCCCGGAAGGCCACGTGCGATTCCCCGGGCACAAGGCTTTTGCTATACTATGGCATGCGTGTTCGAGCCTTCGAGCCGAAGGAGAGAGAATCATGACGAACGATGCCTTGGACCGCCTGATCGGAACGCTCGCGGGCGCCGCCGCCAGACGTGAAGACCGCGTGATCGTCGAGGACGAGAAGAAACTGCCCGCGCTCATGGACGCCCTCGTCCGGGAGGCCGTGTTCGGCGAGTCGGCGACGAAGGCCGCCGCCCGCTGGCTCATCTGGGAGACGGCCCAGGCCCTGGGGATCCGGCCGGCCTCCATCCACGAGCTGTACGCGGCCCGGGGAAGGGGCGAGGTCGCGAAACCGTTCACCGTCCCCGCAATGAACCTCCGCATGCTGGCCTATGATTCGGCCCGGGCCGTCTTCCGGGCCGCCCGGAGAGTCGACGCCGGGGCCTTCATCTTCGAGATCGCCCGGTCCGAGATGAGCTACACCGACCAGCGGCCGTCCGAGTACGTGGCCGCCGTCCTGGCCGCTGCGATCCGCGAAGGGTACCGCGGCCCCGTTTTCATCCAGGGCGACCACTTCCAGGCCGCGGCGAAGAAGTATGCCGCCGACCCTGAGGCCGAGCTCAAGGCCATCCGGGACCTCATTATCGAATCCATCGAGGCCGGCTTTTACAACATCGACGTCGACACGTCGACCCTGGTCGACATCTCCAAGCCGACGCTCGACGAACAGCAGAAGCTCAATTTCGAGCTGTGCGCCGGGCTGACCGGCTTCATCCGCGCCCGCGAGCCCAACGGGGTCACCATCTCCGTGGGCGGGGAGATCGGCGAAGTCGGCCTGAAGAACAGTTCGCCCGAGGACCTCGCCGCCTTCATGAAGGGCTTCGACGCCCTGCGGGGCCCGGTCACCGGCATCAGCAAGATCAGTGTCCAGACCGGGACGAGCCATGGCGGCGTCGTCCTTCCGGACGGAACGCTGGCCCAGGTCGCCATCGATTTCGCCGTCCTCAAGGTGCTCAGCGAGGAGTCCCGGCGCCTCTACGGCATGGGCGGGGCGGTCCAACACGGGGCGAGCACGCTCCCGGACGCCGCCTTCCACAAGTTCGTGGAGGCCGGCGCCTGCGAGGTCCACCTGGCCACCGCGTTCCAGACCATGGTCATGGACCACGAGGCGACACCCGAAGCCCTCCGCGCCGAGATGACGGAATGGATCAAGCTGAACGCCGCCGGCGAGCGGAAGCCCAAGGACACCGAGGCCCAGTTCCTCTATAAGGCCCGCAAGAAGGCCGTCGGTCCGTTCAAGAAGCGGTTCTGGGACCTTCCCGCCGCGGCCCTGGACGCCCTCGGGGCGAGCCTCGAAAAGCAGTTCGCGTTCCTCTTCGACCAGCTCGCGGTCGGCGGGACCGCCGTCGTCGTCGCGAAGCACGTCGATGCGCCCGAAGTGCACCGGCCTCTCCCCGAAGGCGCCGTGAAGCCCGCCAAGGGCGAATCGACCGAAGGGCTGTCCGACTGATCAGGAATAGCGGACGAGATAGAAGATCATCCCGGCAAGGATGAGGCCGCAGACGCGGGCCAGACTTTGCATCCTCGCGCCCTCCACTTTCTTCCATCTGTAGAGCGCGTTCGCAGCCATGACGATAAGCGGGAGGAAGAGGAGAGCCGTGCCGGCGCCCGCCAGAACGTCTCCGAGGTAGTGGACGCCCATCAGGACCCGCGTATAGGCGATGGCGGCGGCGGCCGCCGCCAAGCCCCCTCGGAGTGCCTTCCTCTTTTTCAGTTCCCCCCCGGCGAAGACCGCGAAGGGCAGGACCAGGGCGAAGCTCTTGGTCGCGTGCCCGGAGGGGAGCGACGACGAGGCCGGCCTGATGACGGAGGAGATCTCCGAGGGATATTCGACGAACGGGCGGGGCCGGTCGAACGCCCCCTTCGACAGGTCGCCCGCCGCCCCCGCCAAGGCGAACGAAAGCACGATCGGAAGGAAGACCTTTTGCAGGTCCTTCGGGCCCCCGGGACCCAGGGAGCGGGTCAGGAGGACGAGGTAGACCAGGATGCAGGCGGTCATCCCGTACCGGGACATGGCGAGCGCGGCGTCCACGAGGAGGGGGATCTGCCGCAGGGGCTCGTGGGCGACCTGCACGGCCTTGTCGAGGCCGCCCTGGAGCCACAGGAAGATCGCGAGGGCCCAGAAGAACGCCCCCCAGGCCAGGATGAGCCGGGTCTTTCCGGCCGTGAGCGACAGATGTTCGGACGATGCTCCGTTCATGGGCTTGTTTCCCAGTCCGTGCCGCCTTCCCGCCCTTTCCGTATGGCTTCTTCCACTCCTTAATCCTTTCCTTCGAGGTCACGGACCCAGATGTTCCTGTATCGGACGGGACAGCCGTGGTCCTGAAGGCTGATGGGGAGCCTGTCGGCCTGCGCCTTGTAGCGGGGCCGGGCCTTGTCGCTCGTCGGGCCGGTGAGGACGGCGTTGTCGTGGACGAGGAGGCCGTTGTGGAAGACGGTCATCCGGGCGGGCACTTGGAGAACGCCGTTCTCGTCGAACCGGGGCCGATGGAAGACGACGTCGTAGGTCTGCCATTCCCCCGGCTTTCGGCAGGCGTTGACGAGCGGGGGGTACTGGCCGTAGATCGCCGCCGTCGTGCCGTCGGCGTAAGTCCGGTTTCCGAATCCGTCGAGGACCTGGACCTCGTAGAGGTCCATGAGGAAGACGCCGCTGTTACCCCTGTCCTGGCCTTCGCCCTTGACGACGGCCGGAGAAGCCCATTCGACATGGAGCTGGCAATCGCCGAAGCCGCGCCGCGTCCGGATGGAACCGGCCTTATCCGCGACCTCGACATATCCGTCCCCAGGCGTCCATCGCGCGGGCTTTCCCGAATCGTCCTCCCAGCCGGAAAGGTCTCCGCCGGCGAGGAGGATGACGGCGTCCGAAGGCGGCGCCGCGGGCGCCCCGGTCGGCCCCGGGGTCGCGACCGGGGGCAGGGGACGGTTCATGTCATGGATCGGCCAGTCCGTCAGGGAATCCCCCCGGGCCGTCCCATCAGCCGTGTTCCCCATCCCGGCGAAGGCCAGGACGGCGACGGCTCCGAGCAGACCTGTGAGCATTGATATCCTGTTCATGCGCGTTTCCTTCCGGCCTCAGAGCGACCAGCCGGGCCGGTAATTCATGTGGACGTACTTGTCGGCCTCGGGGAGGTTCGGGAACTTCATGGTGACCGGGTCCCATTCGAGGACGGTCTTCGCTTCCTGGACCCGGAGGGCCGCGTTGCCGAGGAGCATGACCTCGGTCAGGGGCCCGGCGTATTCGGCGAAGTCCGTCGTCGATTTCTTGCCGGCCTTGATGGCCGCGACCCATTCCTCGTGGATGCCGGGCGAGCGCGGGATGGTCTTGTCCGGCCTCTTATAATCCTGCATGAGCTTGTCGGGGAGGAGGCGGGGGCTTTCCCCGTAGGTGCTGCACATGAGGAGCCCCTTGCTCCCGACGAACAGGCATCCGCCGCCCTCGTCGCCCATCATGAGCCCGTTGGCGAGCTCCAGCGGCCGCTCCGGCATCAGGCCGCCGTCGTACCAGACGAGCTTGACGGGAGGCATCTGACCGCGAGCCGGGAAGTTGTAGGTGATCATCTCGGCCAGGGGATAGGAGTCCGCCGTGAACGGGGTCGATGTGGCCTGGACGGTCAGCGGGTGTCCCAGCTTGAGCGCCCAGAAGGGCTGGTCGAGGAGGTGCGCCCCCATGTCCCCGATGACCCCGGTTCCGAAATCCCACCAGCCGCGCCAGACGAAGGGGTGGTAGGCGGGGTGGTAGGGCCGGAAGGGCGACGGGCCGATCCAGACGTCCCAGTCCAGCGTGGACGGACAGGACGGGATCTCCTTCGGGGCGTCGATGCCCTGCGGCCAGACCGGGCGGTTCGTCCAGACGTGGACCTCGCGGACGTCGCCGATGGCCCCGTCCCAGATCCACTCGTTAACCAGGCGGGCACCTTCCCCGGCGTGGCCTTGGTTGCCCATCTGGGTGATGAGGTTCCGCTTCTTCGCCTCCTCGCCCAGCAGGCGGGCCTCCCTGATCGTATGGGTCAGCGGCTTCTGGCAGAAGACGTGCTTGCCCATCTTCATGGCGGTCATGGCGATGACGGCGTGGTTATGGTCGGGCGTCGTGACGGTGATGGCGTCGAGGTCCTTCTCCTTCTCGAGCATCCGCCGGAAGTCGCGGTACTTGGCGGCTTTCTCGTACATGGGCCTTTTTTCGGCGGGCATCTCCTCCATGCCCATGAAATTGGCCATCATCAGGTCATCGACGTCGCAGAGGGCAGCGATGTGCTCGGTGCCGACGCCGAGGATGTCCGACGAACCTTTGCCCCAGACGCCGACACAGCCGATGTTCAGCGTGTCGCTCGGCGCCTGGTAGCCCTTGCCGCCGAGGACGCGCCTCGGGACGATGACCATGCCGGCCGCCGCAGCGGCCGTCTTGCCGATGAATTCACGACGGGATAATGACTTCATGCTTCTCCTCCCTTCGACGTCTTCCTTACTATATGCGCAGGCATGGAAACGTGTCAACGGCTCGCGAGCTTCATCTCCACACGGAGCTTCAGGCCTTCGGCGTTCTTGAACGGGTCTTCCATTCCCGGCCCGAAGCCGCCCGGCCCTTCTATTCCGTCCCCGGGCAGGCCGTTGATCCCGCTCCGGCCCCCCCTGCGACCGGTCCGGTCGCCGCCGGGCCCTTCGGGCCGGCCCGGCGGGCGTTCCGGTCTCGGCGTTTCGAAGCTCATGCTGATGGCCGTGCCGGGTCCCGCGCCTATGGCGACCGCAGCCTCCGGCCCGCTCTTCAGCGGAACCTTCATCTCGAACACGGCAAGCCCGTTGGATTCCTCGATGACGGCTTCGATCCCTCCGGCGCCGCCCTCGATCGGGGTCCATTCGTCGCGTCCGGGGAGGCGGACCGTAAGTTGGGCCGGAGGGGCCGACCCGTCCCGTTCGAACGCGCCCTCGGGGGGTGCCGGGGGTTCACCGGATCTTTCCTCGGCGCCTTCCGGCAGTCCGCCGTGCGGTCCGTCACCCGGACCTCCGGGCGGGGCCAAAGGAGCCAGGCGGATGCCCAGGGTCTTGCGCTTTCCCCCTTTAGGGTCGATCCACACGGTCACCCCTCTGCGGAGCATGCCCTCGCGGACAGCCGGAAGGTTCGTGGACAGGCAGACGTAGATCGCGTTGTCGTCGTTGAGGAACCCGAGCATGACCGGCGGATCGCTCAGATATCCCAGGGCCCCCTGCCAGTCGCCGTTCCTCCCGTCGATGACCAGGTCCCGGTCCTTCCACCCGGTCTTGAAGACGATATCCTTGCCCCCGGAAGCCGAAAGCGCGCCCGGAACGATCAAGACGATAAGCAGGGCGAACGCGACGCACGTCGCGCGGCGAGATGTCCGGGGAGCGGGCGAAATGCGTGTCATGGGAGGTCTCCTTTCGGGGCATCCGCCACGCCGCGAATCGCGAAACGGACGACCCTGGTCTTTATAACTCCGGGCGGCATGGAATGATGCGGACGACCGCATGGCGTGGGGCACCTATTCCGCGAGTTCCCTGATGAAGATATCCTTGAATTCGAGCGGCGTCGTGTGCGCCTGGAGCTCGATCGCGCCGGCCGGGTAGATGGGCTTGTCGCGTTCCCAATAATTCTCGAAGACCACGTCGTCGACGACGAGCGTGTCGTTCAGATAGACCGTCACGCGCTCGCCCCGCATGACGATATGGAACGTGTTCCAGGAGCCGACGGGGTTATCTGCCGGTGCCAGGGGCTTTGCGGGGCCGAGCTTGTTGTTGTAGAGCCCCCCCGAGCCTTCCGGCCATTTGGCCGGGTCCCAGATCTGGACCTGCGGCGCGCCCCGGAGGTAAATACCGCTGTCCCCGTCGGGCTGTATCTTCCAATCCACGAACAGTTCGACATCCCGGTAGTCTTTCGCGGTGCAGAGGCTGTGGCCCAGCCCATCGAACATCAGGACGCCGTCGGCGGCCTTCCAGTGCGCCCGGGCGTCCTCGTCGGACTTCCGCTCCGCCGCCTCGAGCTCGGCCGGCGTCATCTTCGCCCGCTTGACCGGGTCCTCGACGAGGCCCCTCCAGCCGAGAAGGTCCTCACCATTGAACAGGGGGACGAAACCCTCGGCGGTGAAGATTTCGGCCGCCCGGCGTTCGACCTGCCTGCGGAACCAGTCGTCCTCGAGAAGCGGCGCCGCTTTCTTCAGAAAGCGCGCTGTTGCGGTGCCGGACATCCCCGCGTCCTCGCCGGACGGCATGGCGATTCTCGCGGACGCTTCGGCGGCTTTGGCGCGCAGGGCGGGATCGGAAAGGAACCCGGCGGCGGTCTGGAAGGCGTCGGGCGTCCTGATGCCCGAGAGTCCGGCGACGACGATCTCTTTTTCCTCGGGGCTTCGTGCCGCGGCCAGGGCCTCGATAAGTCCGGAGAGCTTCTTTTCGGAGGGCGCGTCGGATTCGTTGGCCAGCCTGACATATCCCTGAAGAGCCAGATAAGCGTACTTGCGATCCTCCGATGTCTTGACGATGTCGAGGAGCGCGTCGGCGGCGCTCGTGTCGAGCCACGAGGCCAGGGTATGGACCGCGACGGTCTTGAGTTTCGGATCCGGGGTCTTCGTTTCGGCGATGACGGTGCGAAGGGCCGCCTCTCCTCCGATCTTCGCGAGGGGCCTGAGGAGGTCGACCCGAACATCCCCGGTCGTTCCCGCAAGCGCGGCGAGGATGAACGACGCCCGGCTCTCTCTCTCCGGGATGCGGTTCGCGGCCGCAGCGAGGGCGTTCTGGAGGGCCAGGACCTCCGCGGGCGAAGGATTGGCCTGCAGGAGGGCGAGGAACGCGGGCACGTCGCTTCCGCGGGCGACGCGCTCAAGGGCCTTGATGGCCGTCGCGCGAACACTCGCGTCGTCGCCGCGCGCCTCCGCCAGGATGAGATCCGTCGCCTCTCGGAATTCCTTCGTGGCCAGGAGCCTGATCATGGCCTGCTTGCCCGGAGATGAGGCGTCCGGGATGGCCGCGATGGCCAGAGGGGCCGCTACGCTCGCCGGGCAGCTCGAAAGGACGCGGCCGATGGCTTCAGCCTCGGGCTCGTCAGCCGTCCGGAGGAGCGGCATCAGGTCCGCGAGGACCCGGCTGCCTCCGAGGCGATGAGCGGCTTGTATGGCCGCCAGCCTCAGGTCCCCCACGGGACTCTTGATCGCTTCCATGACGGCGGGCAGGGCTGCCTGGTTGCCGCGCCGCCCGAGCATGGCGATGATGTCGGCCCGGGCTGCTGGGGCCGCATCGGCGATCCCTGCGATCCACTTCGCATCGGCCTCGGGGCCCGCGATCGCGTCCGCGAGCTCGAGGGCGTGATTCCGGAATGCGGCGTCGAGCGAGTTCGCGGCGCCCATCAAAGCATCCAGGGCGTCCTTGCCGGCGACATCGACGAGAAGAGTCAGCGCCTGGGACCGGATCCGGCTCTCCGCGGGGGAATCGTATTTTTCCAGGAAGGCCTTCGCGATGCGGGCGGCGTCGGCCTTGCGCCCGGATTCGGCGAGTCTGCGGGTAAAGAGGAGATACCGCGAAGCGGTTTCGGATCTTTCCTCGGCCGATGAGAGGACGGGCATCGCGGCAAGGAGCTTTTCCGAACCCGGGTCGCCGATGTTTGCTATTGCCCGGAGAGCCGCTGTCCTGAGGGCAGGATCCGGTCCGTTCGCGAGGGGGGTGATGCCGTCCGCGGCCTTGCGGCTCCGGAACCCGGCGAGCGCGTCGACGACGGCCGCGCTGTCGCCCGTCGCAGCGAGCCGCAGGGCCTTGATCAGGGCCGCTTCGGCCTGGGGCGTATGCAGGGTTCCCAGGGCCCGCGCGGCCGGGCCGGCGAGACGCCTGTCCGTGAGATATTTCGCGAGCGGCTTGACGGCCTCGGACCTTCCGGCAACGCGGACCTGCTCAATAAGGAAGGCCTTCAGCTCCTGGTCGGTTTGCTTCTCGAGAGCCTCGAGGAGAGCCCGGGTGCAAACAAGGCGGTCCTTCTCCGGAGCTCCGGGTCGGTTTGCGTAGATCGTGAGGCTATCGACGGCGTACCGGACGGCCGTGTCATCCGTTTTCCCCGGGCCGGACAGCCTCCGAAAGGTTTCGGAGAGGCCCTCTTTTCCTAAGGCCAGGAGTTCCGCGGCCAGGGCATCCCTCTCCGCGGCGCCGGGCGCCGGAAATCGGGACAGGATCGCATCGACCCGGCTCGGGAGGGCGCCGGGCCTTTCGGCGGCCGCGTCGACGGGGAGGAGGGCCGGGGTGATGAGAATGAGAACGACGATCCCGATCCTTAGCTTATTCATAGCTTCCACGGGGCGCGCATGGGCTCGTCGACGAAACGGTTTGCCTCGTCGTCTCCGACGAAGAGCTGGCTTACGGGATCGAATTTCAGGGGGCGGCTGAGCCGGACCGCGATCTTCGCAAGGTTGACGAGGGTGCAGGACCGGTGGCCGTTGGCTTCATTCAAGGCGAAGCGGCGCCGCTTCCGGACGGCCTCGGCGAAATCCGTGACTTGAGGCTCGGGGTCGGGGAGGGAGGCGAGCTTCTCCTCGAGGCCCGGGATATCGGACCTGAGGCCGCGCCAGATCTTCCCCTCCGGCCCTTCGAGGATCGGCGCGTCGGTGTCGCTGTTGTCGGCGTCCAGGACGATCTCGCATCCGTCGGCATAGGTCATGCGGACCCGTCGCCAGGTTCCGCAAGCCTCCGGATGCTGTTGGGGCGCCTCGGCCTCGACGGCCACCGGGCTCGTATCGTCTTTGTCCATGATGTATTGGACCGGGTCGAGGTAATGCATCCCCATGTCGCCGAGCCCCCCGCCGTCGTAATCCCAGTAGCCGCGGAAGCTCATGTGGACCCGGTGGGGGTGGTAGGGCTTCCAGGGCGCCGGCCCGAGCCAGAAGTCATAGTCGAGCTCAAGCGGTACGGGGCGCGGGGGGAGGTAGGTCTTCCCGTTCCACTGGAGCTTCCAGTTGAAGCCGGTAGCCTCGTTCAAGGTCGCCTTGAGCGGCCACCCCAGAAGGCCGTTGAAGACCGCCTTCTTGAGGGGCGCCACAGTGGAGCCGTATCCGTAATATTGGTCCGTGAAGCGAAACCAGGTATTGATGCGGAACATTCGGCCGGTGCGCCGGACGGCCTCGACGAGCTTCCGCCCCTCGCCGATCGTCCGGGTCAGGGGCTTCTCGCACCAGACGTCCTTGCCGGCTTCGACTGCCGCGACCGAGATCAGCGCGTGCCAGTGCGGGGGCGTCGCGATATGGATGATGTCGATATCGGGACGGGCGAGGACCTCGCGGAAATCCCGGTAGCCCTTGACCCCCGGCCCGCCGGCCTCCAGGCCCTGGGCGAGATGGTTCGCGTCGACGTCGCAGACGGCGAGGAGCCGGGCGCCTTCATAGGCGATGTGGCCGAGGCCCATGCCGCCTACGCCGATGACGGCCTTGGTCAGCTCGTCGGATGGGGCGATATAACCCTGGCCACCTAGGACAAAACGCGGGACGATGGTGAACCCTACCGCCGCGGCGGCGGCTTTCTTCAGGAAATCCCGGCGTGGGATCAGCGCTCGTCCGGCCATGCGGGCATCATACAACACCCTAATTTGGGGACACAATACCCATTTCCGAATTTCCAGAGGTGCCCGCAATAATGGGGAAAATGGTATTGTGTCCCCAATCTACTGGTGGATGCGGATGGACACGCTGCTCCCGCCGCTGCCGAAGCGCGGGTTGACGATGTTGCTGAAGATCGAGCCGAAGGAATAGCTGAATCCGGCCATCACATAATAATTGTAGGAGGTCGCCAGCTGTTTCCGCTGGAGGATGATCTCGTCGAGCGAAGCCCCCCGCCGCGGCAGAGACAGCTGGTCGCGGATCCGCGCCCCGCCCCCGTGGATATTGAACGACAGGCCCTTAAAGACGCGTATGGAGATCTCGCTGTTGAGATCCAGGCGGTACTTTGCAAAGTCGTGGAGGTAATTCTGGGACTTGAGCGAGGCGCTGATCGTCCCCCATCCCCGTTTCACCTCGAAGGCCGCCTCGAGCCCCTGCTGAGGCAGGTTCTCCCGGAGTTTTTCGTAGATCGTTTCCTCCCTGTACCGGACAAGATTGGTGCCGACCCAATAAAGGACCCGGAGCTGTCTCCGGGTGGACTCGGAGTAGGGGAACACGTTGTACTCGACGGCCGTGGCGACGGCGACCTTCGACCGGATGTTATCGAACGTAGAGGAGGCTCCCGTAACGTAAACGCCCGCCGACCAGTGTTCGCCGAGGCTCTTCCCGAACAGTCCCTCGAATCCCCGGCTCTCGGAACGGCTGCGGATCTCTTCGCCCGCGTAGTCAAAACGGTCCCTTTGGGTGGAGACGGACAACGACATCCGGATCTTGAGAGCCGGCGTCACCCGATTGGCCGAGAACGAGCCGAAGAACATCCGGCTCGCGTAGGTCTTCTCGCCCTGGAACATCCCGTTGGCGGAGGAGCTGAAGACCCAGGAGTCCCATCGGTCGACGACGTCGGTGGGTTTGACCCGGTCCCTCAGGCTGATCCGGACGCGGCGGGCCGCCGGCGTCCCGGCCACGAACTTCATCAGCCCCATCTGGAGCGTCCGGGACAGGCCCGCCTCGACCTGCGCCTTGGTCTCCGCCGGCCCGGGGGCATAGGTCAGGGTCTGCCCCTTCCCGGCGAATTCCCGTAAGCCCGTGAACGTGAGCACGAATTCCGTCCCCGGCACCGGACCCCTCGGATCGATCAGGACCTCGACCTGGGCCTCATCGCGTGTCGCAACGGGAGTGACAAAAGGGATAGGCTTGAGGAGCGCGCCGGCGTCGAATTCCCTTGACATGACGAAGACCTTCGGCCCCTCCGTCCTCTTGGCATCCCCGGCAGCGATTTCTCCCGGGAAGACCGGAAGGGCGAAGCCGAGGACCGCCAGCGCGGCCAGGCCGAAGAGGCGCGCCGCCCCTGGCCCTGCCGCCTGTCCCGCTCTCTTGCGCATGGTTATCGCCTGTCCATCGGCCTGCCTATTCTTCGACCTCGATCTCGACGCCGCTCGCTTCTTCCGACCCGAACCTCG
>Ga0315273_10005921_pt1 | contig 15169 bp, 17 predicted proteins | sample YL17G02_0_MG_FD_205753 | JGI IMG/M metagenome (GOLD analysis project Ga0315273, IMG submission 205753) | Sediment microbial communities from Yellowstone Lake, YNP, Wyoming, USA - YL17G02_0 | ecosystem: Environmental > Aquatic > Freshwater > Lake > Sediment | place: USA: Wyoming | collected...
GTTTAAGCTGGCAGTTATGCTTATGACTGAGGCAGCTCGGGTGGCCTTAAAGCGCGCAGGCTTAGCCTGTTCAGATGTAGATTTGATTATCCCGCATCAGGCTAATGTGCGTATCATTATGGCTATGGCTAAGAAATTAGGCTTACCACCCGAGAAGATTTACCTTAATATTGAGAAATACGGGAATATGTCTTCTGCTTCTACGGCCACGGCCTTATGCGAGGCAGTGAAAGAAGGCAGAGTCAAAAAAGGCGACATTGTTCTTTTAGATGCCTTTGGAGCAGGTTTAGTTTGGGGCGCCTGCGTGATTAAATGGTAAGTTATCTCTTTGCCGGCCAAGGTAGCCAATATATAGGTATGGGAAAGGATTTGTATGAGTCCTTTCCGGAAAGCAAAGCGGTCTTTGACAAGGCAGATAAAGTTTTAGGATTTGCGCTGAGTAAGTTATGCTTTGAAGGTCCGCTTGAGGAATTAGTTAAAACGCATAATTCTCAACCCGCTATCCTTACGGTGAGCATAGCCGCATTAGAAGTATTTAAAACCGTTCCTAATGTTCATATTCCAGCTCCCAGCTATGTTGCCGGGTTGAGTTTAGGTGAGTACTCTGCTTTGGTAGCAGCAGAAGCGATTAGCTTTGAAGATGCGGTTTATCTGGTGAGGCAGCGGGGTGAATTTATGCAGGAAGAAGCAGAGAAGAAGCCAGGTAAAATGCTTTCTTTAATCGGTCTTGAGCTGGATATAGTAAAGCAGATTTGCGCTGACTCTCATACAGAAATCGCCAATATAAATTGCCCGGGGCAGATTGTAATTTCAGGTGGTGCCAGAGAAACTGAAAAGGCAGAAGGATTAGCTAGAGAGCGCGGCGCTCAAAAGACTCTTTTCTTAGATGTAAGCGGAGCATTTCACTCTTCGTTTATGCAGAAAGCCTCTTTAAGATTAGCCCAAGAGCTGGATAAAATTAAGATAAATGCAGCGCGTATACCAGTAGTAAGCAATGTTAATGCCAGGCCAGTGACTCAACCCAAAGAAATCAAGGATAATTTAATTAAACAGATTGCCTCCAGTGTTCTTTGGGAAGATTCGATGAAATTAATACTGTCTGAAGGAATACGTAATTTCATCGAATTTGGTCCGGGAAAAGTTTTAAAAGGCCTGTTGCGCCGCATTGATAAAAACGCGCAGGTTACAAATATAGAGAAAAAAGGTGACATTTTAAGTTTACAGTGAACAGTGTTTTATAAGTTTACAGTTTACGAGTTTAGCAGTGTACATCTCCAAGTTTAACGCTGTAAACTGTACACTGTTAACTGTTAACTTCCGAACGGAGTGAGGGAGTATGCGTCTTAAAGATAAAGTCGCTTTAATAACTGGTGGCGCCAGAGGCATAGGCCGCGCCATTGCCCTTTTATTTGCCCGGGAAGGCGCAGATGTAGTGATTATAGATGTCAATCTACAAGAGGCAGATAAGACTTCCCATGAAATCGAGACTTTAGGCAGGAAGTCTCTGGCGTTACAGGTAGATGTGACGGATTATCTAAAAGTTGAAGAGGCAGTAAACAAAATCCTTGACAAATTCGCAAAGGTTGATATATTAGTTAACAACGCTGGAATTACAAAAGACAATCTTCTGCTGCGCATGAGCGAAGCAGAATGGGATGCGGTCTTGGATGTAAATCTAAAAGGAAGTTTTAACTGTATCAAGGCCGTATCCAAAGCCATGATTAAGCAACGCAGTGGCAAGATTGTCAATATTGCTTCGGTCATTGGCATAATCGGCAATGCAGGCCAGGCAAATTATTCTGCCTCAAAGGCGGGGATAATTGCGCTGACCAAAAGCGCAGCCAAGGAATTGGCCAGCCGCAATATTAATGTTAACGCCGTAGCTCCGGGCTTTATTCAGACCGAGATGACCGCCAAGCTTCCCGAAGATTTAAAAGAGAAGATGAAAGAGGCGATTGTGTTAAAGAAGTTTGGCAGTCCTTTAGATGTGGCGAATGTCTGTTTGTTCTTGGCGAGTGATGAAGCAGGTTATATTACCGGTCAGACGATTGTGGTAGACGGCGGAATGGTTATGGCCTAGTAATGCTCGGGATAATTTGCTGACCCGTAGGTTGCGGGCAAATTAAGGAGGAAAAGAATGGCAGTGCAAGATAAGGTGAAATCTATAATCGCAGAACAGCTAGGTGTTAAGCCAGAAGAGGTTACTCCTGAGGCATCTTTCATTGATGACTTGGGGGCAGATTCTCTGGACACCGTAGAACTGGTAATGGCTTTGGAAGAAGAGTTTGGGATTGAGATCCCGGATGAAGATGCGGAAAAGATTACTACTGTGGGCGATGCCGTTAAGTATATTGAAGAAAAAGCAGGTAATAAGTAATTTATTGATATAAATTTGATTTTTTATAGATACCCCGCCTTTGTTCTGGCGGGGTAAATTTTATAAACACAGATTACACAGATTAAAAATCAGATTTCACAGATTTAAAAGCATATGAAAGAAAAAAGAATAGTAGTAACAGGATTAGGTGTGATTTCGCCGCTAGGCAATGATGTGCCGAGTTTCTGGAAGGCGCTTAAGGAAGGTAAATCCGGCATCGATAAAATTACTTTATTTGATGCAAACGCTTTTGATTCTCAGATTGCTGGTGAGGTAAAGGGTTTTGACCCGGCTTTGTACGGTATTACCAAGAAAGATATAAACCGGATGGAGAAATTCGTGCAATATGCCATTGCCGGCGCAAGACAAGCAGTTAAAGATGCCGGACTGGATTTTGAGCGCGAAAACAAAGAACGCATAGGCGTGGTGGTAGGCTCAGGGATTGGAAGTTTAAGGATAATTGAAGAGGAGTATAAGGTTTATATTGAAAAGGGTCCTTCGCGCTTCTCTCCTTTTTTGATCCCCATGCTTATAGTGAATGAAGCTGCTGGCTATGTTGGTATTATCTTTGGATTAAAAGGACCAAATATCTGCATTACTACTGCTTGTGCTTCAGGAAGCCATGCCATCGGTGATGCCTTTAGGTTTATTCAGCATGGAGATGCGGATGTGATGATAGCCGGCGGTACAGAGAGTTGCATAACAGCTTTGGGCGTAGGAGGTTTTTGCGCTTTAAAGGCGCTCTCTACAAGAAATGATGAACCGCAAAAGGCAAGCCGTCCATTTGATGCCCAGCGTTCGGGTTTTGTCATGGCTGAGGGCTGTGGTATTGTGGTGCTTGAGTCTTTAGAGCACGCCTTAAAAAGAAAAGCCCACATCTATGCTGAGATGGCAGGCTTTGGTATGTCCTGCGATGCTTATCATATCACTGCGCCTGACCCTGATGGCTATGGTGCATCTTTATCCATGAAATGGTCTTTAGGGGACGCTAAATTAAATCCCGAAGACGTTGATTATATTAATGCCCATGGCACCTCTACCAAACTTAACGATAAGATTGAGACCTTATCCATAAAAAAGGCTTTAGGCCAGCACGCCAAGAAAGTTATGGTTAGTTCTACTAAGTCTATGACCGGACATTTACTGGGTGCTGCTGGAGGTGTTGAGTTTATTGCCTCTTGTTTAAGCATAAAAGAAGACATCGTCCCACCTACCATAAATTATGAATATCCTGACCCTGAATGCGACCTTGATTATGTCCCGAATACTGCTCGTCGAACCAAGGTGAATGTTGCAATGTCCAATTCCTTAGGTTTTGGCGGACATAATGCCACTCTCGTTGTGAAGAAATTTTCCCGCTAAGCGATTTAATCCTCGTGCGGGATCCCGCCCCGATAATTAAAGATGACTGTAGCGGGAAAATAAAATCAGATTTTAAATAATATGGCTTATACAATAGCTGAGAAAATACTATTAACTCATACGGATAAGAAAGACATCCATCCAGGTGAGTTCATCGAAGCCAAAATTGACCTTGCCTTAGGTAATGATATTACTGCGCCTTTGGCGATTGAAGAATTTAAGAAGGCAGGATTTAAGGGGGTTTTTGATCATAAAAAAATCGTTTTGGTACCCGACCATTTTGCTCCGGCAAAAGATTTAAAAAGCGCAAATCAGTGCAAGATATTGGCAGATTTTGCCAGAGTTCAGAAAATTGAGAATTATTTTGAAGTGGGTTGCATGGGTATCGAGCATGCGCTTCTACCTGAGCAGAAATTAGTTTTGCCCGGTGATTTAGTAATAGGTGCTGATTCGCATACCTGTACTTACGGAGCAATGGGTTGCTATGCAACGGGAGTAGGTTCTACTGATTTGGCAAGGGCATTTGTTGACGGAAAATGCTGGTTGAAAGTGCCCGCGTCAATAAAATTTGCCTATAAAGGAAAACTAAAAAAATGGGTTGGCGGCAAAGACCTGATTTTATTTACTATCGGTCATATTGGCGTGGACGGAGCCTTATATAAGGTAATGGAATTTTGCGGTCCAGTAATCCGTAATCTCGGTATGGATGATAGGTTTACCATGTCAAATATGGCAATTGAGGCGGGTGCAAGGGCAGGTATTATTGAGCCGGATGAAATAACTTTAAAATATGTAAGGCCTGCACCGCGTAAATATAAGGTGTATAAAAGCGATAAAGATGCGTATTATGAAAAAACTTACGAGTGGGATATCTCGGATTTAGAGCCACAGGTTGCCTGTCCGCATTTACCGAGCAATGTTAAAGGGTTGAGTAAATTAAAGGATATCAAAATTGACCAGGTGGTAATCGGCTCTTGCACTAATGGTAGGATTTCAGATTTAAGGATTGCGGCCAAGATTTTAAAAGGCAAGAAAATAAAACCGGGTTTAAGATTAATCGTGATTCCGGCAACTCAGAAGATTTATCTTGAGGCAGTAAGGCAGGGCTTCGCAGGAATCTTCGTAGAAGCGAATGCAGTATTTTCTACCCCTACCTGCGGTCCATGCTTAGGCGGGCATATGGGTATTTTAACTGAAGGTGAGGTTTGTTTGGCTACCACAAATAGAAATTTTATTGGTCGGATGGGCCATCCTAAATCTTTTGTATATCTGTCGAGTCCGGCAGTGGCCGCAGCTTCAGCGATAACCGGTAGGATTACGCATCCGGATGAGGTAATATGATTATCAAGGGGAAAGTGTATAAATTCGGCAATGACATAAACACCGATGATATTATTGCGGCCAAATATCTGGTAACTACCGACGAAAAAGAACTCGGAAAACACTGTATGGAAAATATTGCACCGGGCTTCTCGCAGAAAGTAATCAATGGCGACATTATTGTTGCCGGTAAAAATTTCGGCTGCGGGTCTTCCAGGGAACATGCACCCCGTGCCTTAAAAGGTTGCGGTATATCCGCGGTTATTGCCAGGAGTTTTGCGGGTATATTTTTTAGAAATGCGATAAATATCGGTTTGCCATTTTTGGAATCATCTGATGTAGACAAGATAAATGACGGCGATTCACTTGAAATAGATTTATCTCGTGGTATAATAAAAAATCTGAGCACAAATCAAGAGCATAAAACCCCACCCTTTCCGCAGTTTCTCCAAGGGATTATCGAACAGGGTGGTCTGATGAACTGGATAAAGAGTAGATAAGGGAGGCCTAAATGAAGATAGAAAAAGAAAAACGCAAGGTTAATATTGTCTGTAACGATGGCTCTTGGATAAAAGGTTTTATCCACATTAACCCCGGAGAAAGAACCTCGGATTTTATTAATGACTCCCGGGAGATTTTCATCGTTATTACCAGCGTCGAATTTTATATAGGCAAAGCGCAAACTTTTAAGGTGCCACCTAAGCCAGCTGACAAGACAAATACCATTTTATTAAATAAATCCGTGATAAAGTGGCTTGAAGAGGCCTGATTTTAAGGAGAGACATGTTTAAAATCGCAGTTATCCCTGGCGACGGAACCGGCCCCGAAGTAATTCAGGAAGGCCTAAAGGTACTTAAATATGCCAGTCAAAAATATAATTTTCAATATGAGGATAAAATATTTAACTTTGGCGGCGAGCGTTTTTTAAAGACCGGAAAAACGTTAGAGGATAAGGATATCGAAGAATTAAAAAAATATTCCGCGATTTACTTAGGCGCAATCGGACATCCCGAGGTAAAACCAGGGATTCTTGAAACCGGCATACTTCTAAAATTAAGATTCTCTTTAGACCAATATATAAATTTACGCCCGGTAAAACTCTACAATGCTGAATTCTGTCCTTTGAAAGATAAGGGCCCTGAGGATATTGACTTTGTGGTAGTACGCGAGAATTCCGAAGGGCTTTATAAAGGTATGGGTGAATTTAAAGATAAAGGCACTAAGGATGAGGTTGCCATCCAGATTTCCTACAATACAAGAATTGGGGTGGAACGCTGTATCCGCTATGCCTTTGAATATGCCCGTAAACGAAATAGGAAGAAAAAATTAACTCTTTGCGGAAAGACCAATGTCCTTACCTATGCCTGGGATTTATGGCAAAGGGCCTTTGATGAAGTAGCCAAAGAATATCCGGATATAACTGTTGACTATGCCCATGTGGATGCAACTACGATGTGGTTTGTCAAGAACCCAGAGTGGTTTGATGTAATTGTGACGGATAATATGTTCGGCGATATTATTACGGATTTAGGGGCAATGATTCAGGGCGGGATGGGTATTGCTGCCGGCGGAAATATCAACCCCCAGGGCATATCTATGTTTGAGCCCATCGGCGGAAGCGCGCCTAAATATACCGGTAAAAATGCGATTAATCCTCTGGCTGCAATTTGCGCTGGCGGGATGATGCTTGAAAATTTAGGGGAGGTAGAAGCAGCAAAGGCAGTTGAAGATTCAGTTATAAAAGTTGTAACTTCAAAGTTAAAATCTCTGGCTGCGGGAAAGATGGGGTTTTCCACGCAAGAAGTAGGAGATTTAGTCGTAGAAAATCTATAAATGAATCTGTCGTTTTTCTCGCTCCTTGATTAAGTTATAATAGATTTTGTGGGTTCTGCCTTAGTTTGTTTCTCGCAGGGACGTTTGTTTTGCCCCAGCGTGGCAAAACTGCACTCGCCTGCGGACCCTCACTCTGCCTGACTTCATAGATAGCTGGGCAACCGTGCCCGCTCGGGTTCCTCGGACGCCCTGCTCGAAATCAAACTAAGTCACCCACAAAATCCGAATTGATAATTAGCTCGAAAACCGACAGGTGTATTTAATATACAAAATTTATAATTACCATGTTTAAAAAACATCTTATTAGTATCAAAGAGAAAAAAGATATAAATTTACAATCATCAGAATTTGATATTTTATTTGAGGTGTTTAAATCTCGCCTATTCGGATCTTTTGTAGATTATGATCCACGTTTTCTCATAGATAAAAATTATTTTGATCTGGCAAAATTAATTAAAGGTTTTAAAGAAAATACTCAGGTTTGTTACATGTTAATTGAGTCAGCTTCCTTATCATCCTTAAAAAATAACATAAATAACATACAGCAATTAGTTACGTCGGCTGTAAGGGTTTGTCAACAACCTCCCATATTTTTTTGATGATAGACGACGATGATTTACAAAATATGTCAAAGATTATTAATTTTACTGATTCCCAATTAGGAGTCTCGTATTATTTTATTTTTGCTAATGCTTCTGAGAAAGAAGCTATATTTTCTCAAGGGAAGAATTTACTTCATAACGAGATTGTGCCTGAATTGAAAAATAGAAATATAGTTGAGCTTAGTCTAGATAACATTATTTCACTTTTTCATGAAGTTATCTATTTGAATTTTCATTGCTTAGCCGTAGATCTCGAACACGATGTTGAACCAGAAGAAAGATACTTGATGAAAATATTTAGTCAACGGTTTGATAAAGAGAAAATGAAGGCCTTGATAGGTGATTCTATTAATGTAGAAAAAGTTGAGGTTAAGAATAAATGAAAAATAAATCAAAATACAATGTTGCAGTAATAGGTGTGGGGGCGGTGGGAATTGAGATGCTGCGGGTTTTAAGGCAGCGGGATTTTCCTATCGGGAACTTAAGTGTCTTTGCGCGCTCAGCCAGAGATATCGAGGTTGATGGAGAAAAATATTCTGTAAAGCCGATTTCTCCTGAGGGCTTTGAAGGAATAGATATTGCTCTGTTTGCCGGTACCGAAGGAGAAAAAGGCGCTAGCCTAACCTATGCCCCTGAGGCAGTAAAAAGGGGAGCAATAGTAATTGACAATGGCGCAGATTTTAGGATGGATCCCAAAGTTCCCCTGGTTGTGCCCGAGGTAAATGCCAAAGATGTAAACCCCGTTAGAAATTGGTTTCTTGCAAAAAAACACAGGCCAGAAGGCCGTGGTTTGACTTCCGATAAGCCAGAGGGCGATGGTTTGGCCTCCTTTGGCCAAAGCCATAGCCAAAGCCATAAAGGAATAATTGCCAATCCCAATTGTTCCACCATCCAGATGGTGGTGGCTTTATGGCCAATTTACAAAAAAGCGGGCATAAAGAGAGTTGTCGTCACTACCTTACAGGCTTCTTCGGGAGCAGGCCTGGGCGCAGTGGAGCAGTTAAGAAAAGAATTAATGGAATTGAGTAAATCGGAGTATCAGAGTATCAAAGTTTCAGAGTGTCAGGAAAGGGCTTTGCCGCAACAACTCGCTTATAATGTTTTTCCACAAATTGGAAATTTTGCTGAATGCGATTATACCAATGAGGAGTGGAAGCTGGTGCGCGAGACCCATAAGATTATGCACGATGATAAAATAAAAATTTCGGCGACTACGGTAAGAGTTCCGGTAAGAACCGGACATTCCGAGTCAGTGTATATCGAGACCGCAAAGCATATCAGTATTCAGAAGGTAAGAGATTTACTGCGTGAAGCAGAAGGTATAGTTGTCATCGATGACCCTAAGCAGAATCTCTATCCGATGCCTAAGGATATCGAAGGCAGGGATGAGGTTTTTGTAGGTCGTATCCGTTGCGATTGCTTTGTAAAAAAAGGTCTTTGGCTTTGGGTTGTAGCGGATAATCTGCGTAAAGGCGCCGCCACCAATGCAGTGCAGATTGCAGAATGCGTAATATCAGGTTAACCATAGAATATAAAGGCACAAATTATGCAGGATGGCAGTGTCAAAAGTCAAAAGTTAAAACCATCCAGGAAGCTATAGAAAATATACTGCAAAAAATACTTCAAGAAAAGATAAGGCTCATTGCTTCTGGCAGGACAGATGCCGGGGTCCACGCCCAAGCGCAGGTAGCAAATTTTAAGACCAATTCCGATATAGCCTTAAAGAAATTACAAAGAGCCCTTAATAGCCTTTTGCCCGAAGAGATTGTTATTAGCAAGGCCGAAGAAGTACCTTTAGGTTTTCATAGCCGATTTGCTGCAAAATCAAAAGTTTATCGCTATACTATATTGAACCAGCCAAATCCTTCGGCTTTTTTGAGGGATACAGTTTACTTTTATCCCTTTTCTTTGGATGCAAGTCTTATGCAAAGGGAAGCAAGGGTTCTTTTGGGAAGACATAATTTTAAATCATTCCAGGCAGCGGATAATATAGAAAGAAATCCAGTAAGGACAGTAAAGAAGATAAAAATTACTAAAGAAAAAAAATTAATTTATATTGATATAGAGTCGGATGGGTTTTTGTATAATATGGTCAGGAATATAGTAGGAACACTTATTGAAATCGGCAGGGGAAGGCTTCCTCAGGGAAGCCTAAGAGCGGTATTGTTATCCCGAAATAGAAAATACGCTGGCCCAACAGTACCTGCGCGGGGTTTATGCCTCGTTAATGTAAAATATTAGCCTTAAAGGAGGCAGAGAAATGCGAAAAATAGCGTTTACCTTGGTTGAGATACTTGTGGCAGTTGTGATATTGGGTATTTTGGTAACCATAGGCATTCCTACTTATAGGAATCTTGTTGAGGAACAGAAGGCTAAGGTTTGTCAAACCAATTTAGAGGTCTTAAAGAAGTCCTTAGAAATTTATATTATGGAACATGATGTGATGCCGGCAAATATAAGTCAAATTCCGTCAGAATATCTCGAAAAGGCTTATGCCCAGATTCTACAAAAAAAAGGCGCTTGGAAGATAAAATTAGCCTATTTTATTTTAGATTGGCAAAAGAGAGGTTTTGCCTACGCAGCATTTCTAAAAGATGATATCGCCAAAGGCGATGCTACTTTAATTACTTGCCCTAGTGATAATACACCACCTGCGGCAGGAGGCGTCTCTTACGGGCTTAATAGTGCTTTGGCGGGGATTAGCTCTCAGGAATATCGGCTTATGCCAGGGGGTACCTTACTTATGGGAGATTGTGACAACACGGTATTTTATGACTCTTCTGGTTTATCAAAGCCGCATGGACATCAGGTGCTTTTTAGTGTAACAAAATATGCCCAGGGAATAATTAAAGAGGGAGACATCGTAAAAGTGGAAGAAAGCGTGATTACTGCAAGCCACGCAGAAGATTATCAAGGGAAAATAAAAGAAGATAAGCAAGAAAAGACAGAAGAGAAAATAGAAAAGAAGCAAGAAAAAGAGGAAGATAAAAGTTGGTGGGAAAAGATAAAAGACTATCTTAAAAAATTATTCTGATTTACTATTTACTTGAGCAAAAATAACGAATTTATTAAATTCCTGTCTTTTGGTCTTGGCGCATTTATACTTGTTTATTTTCTTTATTTTATTATCCCGCCTAAAGCCACCCTCGGCATTAATGATCTTTCCAGCTGGTTTATCTATCATTTTACCCCAAAATCTATAAAAAATTTCAAGCTTGTAGGCATCGCTGTGGATGATTATTCTTTGAATAAAATTACTCAACGCCTGCCTTGGAGAAGGTCGGTTTATGCCCAGCTTATCAAAATATTAGACCGAGAAAAGGTAAATACCATTGGCATTGATTTTGCTTTCGTCGGTGATTCAGAATATAAAGATGACGACCTTATCCTAACTGAAGCCATAAGAGTGAGTTCTGCGCGTACGGTTTTGGTTTACTTCTTTGATTATGATAAGGCAACGCCGGTGTTTCCTTTAGCGCAACTAAAAGAATCCGCATATTCCTTAGGTATGCTGAATACGCCCTTAGATTCTGATAATAGAGTGCGTAGACTCCGCGGTTATATACAATTGAACGATAATATTTATTATGCCTTTCCCGTTGTTCTTGGCGCTGCTTTTCTCAATCAGAAACCGCGAGATATCGTCTCTTTTCTGCCACTTTTAAAAGATCGGACCTTCTTTATTAGTTATCTAATCAAACCAGGAGACATTACTGAAGTGAGTTTTTATGATGTCTTGGAGAATTTAGAAAAACTAAAGCAAGGGCATGGGAGGGATTTCTTAGAAAATGCCTTGGTTTTGGTCTATCCTAAAGCGGAAATCTTGCACGATATATATTTGACTCCTTTAGGTAGGATGCCCGGAGGTATAATACATCTTAATGGCACAGCAAACATACTTGCAAAACGGTTTATAAAAGAATCGGCTGTTTTGTTTGTTCTGTTCCTCCTATTTTCTTCAATAGCCGTCTTTTACATTCTTATACACAGCGGTTTTTTAACCGGTTTTATTCTTACATTAGGAGTGCTTCTTCTTGATTTTTGGGCTTTAGTAATCTCGAATTTACTCGGCCTAAAATTTGATTATTCATTTTTATTTTTCTTCGGGATTTTATTTTTTATTCTGGGAAGCATTTATAAATACACGTATTTCTTGAATTCTCTTTTAAAGATAAAGAATAAGGCCGCGCTCGACCCTTTAAGGAATATTCTTACCTTAAGGTATTTTTATTATCGCCTGGGATTGGAGATGAATAAAATTTATTTTCGTAAAAATTTGTTTTTAGTCCTTATCTATTTGGAGCCGTCATTTAGAGAAACCGTTGAAGATATCCCTTTGGACAAAGTAAGGCATATCTGGCAGGATATCTCTTCGGTTATTTCTTTAAAAGGTGCTTTCTGGTCCGCTTATTCCCAGAGCGATTTGATAGGCTGCCTAGTTAGTTCAGGCACAGTTATTCAAACCGCAGTTAATTTTCTAAAAAATAAGCTCGAAGATTTATTCTTGAAAAAGGATATTAAATCGCATGTAAAATTAGGCTATCTGAGATTCAATAAGGGATATCCCGTAGGCAAGCTAATTTCCTTTATGGCCAATGAATTAAAGAAGCAGAATACACCAGTGGTATTTTTTAAGGACAGTGACTTAAATGATCTTTTTGACCATAGTTACTCCAAGGCAATGGGGGTTGATGAGCTAGAAAGCGTGGATAAGGATATTGAAGAGAAGAATAGGCAACTTTTATCTTTGATTGAAAAATTAAATAAAGAGCACGCCAAAACCAAAGAGGCATTCTTTCAGATAATTACCTCTTTAGTAAATGCCTTGGAAGCACGCGATGCTTATACCGAAGGCCATTCGCAACGGGTATGCGATTATGCTCTTAGGATGGCAGAAAAATTAAGCTGGTCACAAACAGATAAAGAGAAATTGACCAAGGCCGCGCTTCTGCATGATTTAGGCAAGATCGGCATTCCGGATAAAATCTTACATAAAAAAGGACCGCTGGATGAAAATGAATATGAATGTATCAAGACTCACGAGGTTATCGGGGCAAGAATACTTGAGCCTTTAAGAGAGTTTAGCGATATTATACCTTGGATTTTGCACCATCATGAGAGATGGGATGGCAAGGGCTATCCTGATGGATTAACCGGCGCTGCCATACCTGAGGCAGCCCAAATTATTGCCTTAGCCGATGTATTTGACGCTATCACCACAGGCAGGGATTATAAGGTAGCTTTATCGAGCGAAGAGGCGATAAAAGAAATAGCCAAAAATAAAGGAACGCAATTTGACCCTCGGCTTGCCGATATCTTTATTGAGATGATTTCACGCCCTTAAAAATTTATTTGACTTATAGGAAAAATATGTTATACTTCTTTACTCTATGCAAAAAACTTATGTAGCTAAAAAAGAAGATATAAAAAGGGCCTGGTATCTTTTAAATGCCAAGGATAAGATCCTGGGGAGACTGGCCAGTAAGGTAGCCGTAATCCTAAGGGGCAAACACAAGGCAATATATACTCCACATCTAGATACTGGAGACGGGGTTATAGTCATTAATGCCGCAAAAATAAGGGTTACGGGCAGGAAGCTTCAACAAAAGGTTTATCGCCGGTTTTCAGGATATCCTGGCGGGTTAAAAGAAGTGACTTTAGAGACCATGCTTAAGAAAAATCCTGCTACAGTCGTTAAGTTGGCAGTGAGGCGTATGTTACCCCAGGGTCCATTGGGTAGGGATATCCTTAAAAAACTAAAGGTCTATGCGGACGATCAACATCCGCATAAGGCTCAGAATCCGATAGTATTGCAGTAAAAAGATATGGATGAGATTACAAAATATATGGCAGTGGGTAGGCGCAAAGAAGCAGTGGCGAGAGTGCGACTTTTTCCTGGTAAAGGTAGCATTATAGTTAATAGCTTACCCTATGAGAAATATTTTATCCGGGAGACAGATAGAATTATTATCAGACAGCCTTTTGACATAACTAATACTTTCAATAAATACGACGTTATGGCTAATATTAGGGGAGGCGGACTTAATGGTCAGGCAGGCGCTTTAAGGCACGGTATTTCGCGCGCACTCATCTTGGTTCAGCCTGAACTAAAGGATTTTCTGCGCAAGAATGGATTCCTGACGCGTGACCCTCGGATGAAAGAGCGTAAGAAATACGGGCAAAAGGGTGCACGTAAACGCTTCCAGTGGACGAAGAGGTAAAAAATGATTACACAGATTTAAAAATAGATTACACAGATTAAAAACACTGAATCCCGCTGGAAAGCGGGATTTTTTATTGTAACTGAACCTGCCGATTTTGTTCGCTCAGGGTCGATTTTCCGCCACAATTCGTGGCGGACGCCAAGGTTCTTTCGCATTCTCGGTGCCTGCGGAACTCGCCCGTCGGGGCTCCCGCCCCAGGACGGGCTCAAACATCCTCGGCATCCGAATGCTTTCGCGTTCGGATTCCCTCGTCTGCGAAAGCATACTTTGGCTAAAATCTCCATTCGCTCAAAAACCGTCAGGTTCAGTTTTAGGATCGTTGTATACCGACGAGAAAATGCTTGACGAGGCGTAGTTTTTAATTTAAGATGAATATAAATAAAAGGAGATAAGATATGATAAATGCAGGTATCATCGGGGCAACCGGTTTTGCAGGAGAAGAGTTAATCGATATACTGCTTAGGCATCACGGAGTAAGAATAACTGTCCTTTCCGCCAAGATAGATAAAGCGCAGGCTATCGATGAGATTTTCCCGAAATTTAAAAACAGGATATCCCTTATCTGCCAAGAGCCTGATATCAAAGAGATTATCGCAAAATGCGATTTGGTCTTTTTGGCCTTACCGCATACTGTTTCTATGGAGATTGTGCCTAAGCTATTGAGTAATCGAAAAAGAGTAATTGATTTAAGTGCTGACTATAGGTTAAAAGACACTAAGATTTATACACAGTTCTATAAGGTTAAACACAAAGATAAACTTAACCTTAGGGAAGCAGTTTACGGCCTTCCGGAAATTTATCGCAACAAAATTAAAGAGGCAAAGTTGGTGGCTAACCCCGGATGTTACCCTACCTGTGCTATATTGGCACTCGCACCGCTTATGGCCTTTGATTTAGCGGGTTCTGATTCGATAATTATTGATGCCAAATCTGGCGTGACAGGCGCAGGTAGAAAAGTGGCAGAGAATTTTTTATTTTCGGAAGTTAACGAAGACTTCAAGGCTTATAAGGTGAATGTGCATCAGCATATGCCGGAAATCAATCAGGAACTATCAAAATTAGCAGGCAAAAAAATAAAGGTAACTTTTGTGCCGCATCTTTTGCCTTTAAATAGGGGGATCTTAGAGACAATATACTTAAGGAAGAGGGTTAAGAGACAAGGGTTAAGGGGGAAGTTAATAAACTTATATAAAAAATTCTATAAAAATGAACCATTTGTAAGGATTAAAGAAGAAGGGGATTTCCCCCGGTTAAAAGATGTGCTCGGTACAAACTTCTGCGATATAGGGATTAGAGATGAAGATGAAAATATGATTATCATTGCTGCCATAGATAATCTATTAAAAGGCGCTTCTGGCCAGGCAGTGCAGAATATGAATATTATGTATAAGTTTCCAGAGGATTCGGGATTGCGATGATAAAAATATACAAAAAAGCAGTTCTACCTAAAA
>Ga0315273_10005922_pt1 | contig 15169 bp, 13 predicted proteins | sample YL17G02_0_MG_FD_205753 | JGI IMG/M metagenome (GOLD analysis project Ga0315273, IMG submission 205753) | Sediment microbial communities from Yellowstone Lake, YNP, Wyoming, USA - YL17G02_0 | ecosystem: Environmental > Aquatic > Freshwater > Lake > Sediment | place: USA: Wyoming | collected...
CCTCGGTGCGACCGCGGAAGATGCGGTTCTCGGTGATCAGCCGCTCCATGTCGTCGATCAGCGGTGGGATCCGCTTGAGGAGGTAGCGCACCGCCTCGGCGAAGCCGGCCGGGACGTCGTTGGCAAGGCCGCCGAGGCGCACGTAGGAGACCGTCAGCCGGCCCCCGCAGCACGCCTCGAGCACCGAGTAGATCTCCTCGCGCGCCTCGTACATGTAAAGGAACGGCGTCATCGCGCCGAGGTCGTTGAGGTTGGCGCCGATGCAGACGATGTGATCCATGATCCGCGACAGCTCGGAGAGGATCACCCTGATCATCTGCGCGCGCGGCGGCGCCGCGACGCCGAGCATCTTCTCCACCGCGAGCGCGTAGCCGACGCCGTTCATCATCGCCGAGCAATAGTTCAGGCGGTCGGTGTACGGGATCACCTGGTTCCAGGTGTGCTGCTCAGACATCTTCTCGAAGCAGCGGTGCAGGTAGCCGATCTCGACCTCCGACTGCCTGATCACCTCACCGTCGATCCGGGCGACGATGCGCAAGGTGCCGTGCGTCGACGGGTGCGACGGCCCGAGGTTGATGACCTGGGTCTCGAAGTGGTCCTCGTCCTCCTGGACCTCGCCCGCCCACGCCGGAACGTCCTGCTCGCCCTCGCGCAGCAGCCAGCGCTGTCCCGGGTCGTAGTCCTTGCGCAGCGCGTGCCCCTGGAACGAGTTGTGGCAGAGGATGCGCTTGAGGTTGGGATGCCCCTCGAAGCGGATGCCGAACATGTCGAACGCCTCGCGCTCGAACCAGTCGGCGGCCTTCCAGACGCCGTACACCGACGGCACCACCGCGTCGTCCTCGCGCACCGGCACCTTGAGCCGGATGCGGTGCCCGTGGGCCAGCGAGTAGAGGTGGTACACCGCCTCGAAGCGGTCGGCACGGTCGGGGTAGTCGACCCCGCAGACGTCGAGCAGCAGCTTGCAGTCGAGCGCCGGGTCGTCCTTGAGAAACCTCGCCACCTGCTGCAGGGCGGTCCGCTCGACCTTGAAGGTCTGGATGTCGCCGTTGATCCCGATCTCCTCGACGCCGCTGCCGGCCGGAAAGCGCTTGAGGACGGCGTCACGTCTCACGTCGCGTGTGCTCACTTGCCCTCCCCCGCCGCCTGCTTGAGCCGCGCCACGGCGCGCTGGTACTTGGTCTCGCCGCTCGCGATCATCTCCTGCAGCCGGATCACCCCCTGCAGCAGCGCCTCGGGCGTCGGCGGGCATCCGGGGACATAGACGTCGACGGGTATGAACTCGTCGATCCCCTGGACCACGTGATAGGCGCGGTAGAACCCGCCGGTGCAGGCGCAGGCACCCATCGAGATCACGTACTTCGGCTCGGGCATCTGCTCATAGATGCGGACCATCACCGGCGCCATCTTGTCGGTCACCGTGCCCGCCACCAGCAGCAGGTCCGACTGCCGTGGCGAGAAGCGCACCACCTCGGCGCCGAACCGCGACAGGTCGTAGTGCGACATCATCACCGACATGAACTCGATAGCGCAGCACGCGGTGCCGAACGGGAACGGCCACAGGCTGTTCTTGCGCGCGGCGTCGATCAGCGCCTCGAACTTCGTCGTCAGGAAGACCTGGCTCCCGTCAGGCTGCCGCGAGGCGGCACCGCCGGGGACAACGGGCAGCATGGTTGGTTTGCTGTCGGGTTGCATACCTCGCACCACCTCCCATCACTACGAGCCAACCTCCCCCCGCCGCCGGCTGTTCCCGCCACGAGAGGCCCGCGCATTATACGAACATTCACAATCGATTCTTCGGGCTCGGCTGGGAAGCCGAACCCGAAGAATCGAAAGGGCAAAAGCGGGAGAGGACGCGGCGGACGAACTCGCGGGTTTCGCGGTACGGCGGCATGCCACCGGCGCGGTCGACCACCGCGGGCCCGGCATTGTACGCGGCCAGCGCCAGCGGCAGCTCCTTGTAGCGCGTGATCAGCGCCCGAAGGTGGGCGCTGCCGACCCGCAGGTTGGCCCTGACGCTGTGCGGGTCGGCGATCCCGCCGTCGATCCACACCGCCGGCATGAGCTGCATCAACCCGCGCGCACCGACCCGCGAGACGGCCCAGCGGTTGTAGCGCGATTCGACCTCGACCACCGCAGCGATCAGCCAGGGGTGCAGGTCGGCCTTGCGGCTGGCAGCGACGATCTCGCCGCGGAATGGCGTCGCGTCGGGCAACGCCTGGTCGACAAACTCCGGCGGGCACCGCGGCGGCGGCACCGGCTCCGGCGCGGGCTCGAGCGTGTCCTCGATCACGCTCTCAAGGCGAGTCAGCGGCGCCACCAGCACGCCGCCGCTCTTCAGCTCGAACCGGATGCGCTCCCCTTCCGCCAGCCTGGCCGACGTGACCGCCAGTACCCTGCCATCGGTGAAGACCGCCAGGTACTGCGCCCTTGCAAGACCTCCGCAGAGTACCGCGAGGAGGGCGACCGCAAGGCGCAGGCTCTGCCAGCGACAGCAGCCCTGGTTGAGAGTCGAGAGTCGAGAGTCGAGAGAAGGCGACACCGGCTGGTCCGCCAATCCCGCTTCGTGGGTGGCCTCCTGGCTCTGGGCTCTCAACTCTCGACTCTCAACTCTCGACTGTCCTTCTCATGCTCTGGGGTGCTTCGCGTCGTAGAGCTGGCGCAGCCGCTCGCGGGTGATGTGGGTGTAGATCTCCGTCGTCGAGATGTCGGCGTGCCCGAGCATCGCCTGCACCGCGCGCAGGTCGGCGCCGTGCTCCAGTAGGTGCGTCGCGAACGAGTGGCGCAAGACGTGCGGCGAGAGGTGGGTTGTGATCCCCGCCTTGCGCCCGTACTCCTTGATCATCAACCAGAAGCGCTGCCGCGTCATCCCCTCGCCGCGGATGCTCAGGAAGAGCGCCTCGGCGCGCCGGGTGTCGAGCTTCGGGCGCACCTCCTCGAGGTAGCGCGCCAGCCACTCCCGCGCCTCGCTGCCGACCGGGATGATCCGCTCCTTGCTCCCCTTCCCCCAGACCCGGACGAACCCGGGATCGAGATGAAGGTGCGAAGCCTTCAGTGAGACCAGCTCGGAGACGCGCACCCCGGACGCGTACATCGTCTCGATCATCGCGCGGTCGCGCACGCCGAGCACCGTCGTCGTGTCCGGCGCCGCGAGCAGCGCCTCGATCTCGGCCGCGGACAGGAAATGCGGCAGCGCCCGCATCAGCTTCGGCGTCTCGAGCTCGAGCGTCGGGTCCTGCTTCGTCTCGCCGCGCTCGAGCAAATAGCGGAACAGCCCACGCAGCGCGGCCAGCGCGCGCGCCGCCGAGCGCGCCGACAGCCCCTGCCCGCGCAGCGCCGAGAGGTAGCGCCGCAGGTCCGCCCGCTCGCACTGCCGCGCTCTTGTTCCCTCCCGGGCGAGCCAGATGCCGAACCGCCTGAGATCCGACCGATACGCCGCCAGCGTGTGCTCCGCGAGACCGCGTTCGACCAGCAGCGCGGCCAGGTAGTCCGGCAACAGTCGGCTGAAGAACTCGGTGTCGGGCTGCTCCTTCGTCACCGCGCCATGGTAACCCGACTGGGTCGCGGAAGCCGGCGGCGCGGAACAACCGCGACGAGCCAGAGGTTTGCGCGTTATCTCTGAACGAACGAAACCGCGTACGAGGCGAAAATCACTACGTCCGGCACGAAGTGGATGAACCAGGCCCACAGCAGGCCCCTCGTCTCGAGCATCGCCTTGCTCAGCAGGTAGGCCAGGAATCCGGTCATCGCGACGCCGATGATGCCGGGCGGCGAGCCGCCCAGGTAGTGCGCCAGCCCGAAGTACACGACGGTCATGAGCAAAGCGTGGGCGCGGCCGACGGCATCGGGCAGTGTGGCGAGGAACGAGGCCCGGAAGTACACCTCCTCGGTGAAGGCGTTGACGGCAGCGAACAACAGCACCGCCGGGAGCAACGGCAGCGCGCGCAGCAGCGTCTCGGCCGACGGCCGCATGCCGAGCGCTGTGGGGATCATGACGACCAAGCCGGCCACCAGCGCGAAGATCCAGCCGAACGTCCTCCACGACTCGCCCGGTCGGATTGCCAGCCAGCGCACCGGCGCGATCGGCGCGCCCACGTCGCCCTTCGCCAGGAAGAAATCGCTCCTCCGCCGCTTCCACGCCCAGAGCGCGGCGATCACCGCCAGCGCAACGATCGCGTCAAGCACGTACAGCGCGAGGTAGCCGCGGGTGAACGACACGCCCTCGTAGTTGAACGCGCTCTGGAGCCACGCCGTGCCCCGCACGAGCCCGGTGACGCCGAGCGCGATGTAGAAAACCAGGATGACGCTGGCAAACGGCAATAGCGGCCGCATCGCCCTGGTCGCCAGCGCCGCGCCGGCGAGGACGGCGAGGAGGCCGACCTTTGCCCAGAACAGCCAGCCGGGCGCCTGCCCTCCGCCGACGTGGTGCCAGACGATGTCCGGCAGGTCGGACACGAGCAACATTCCGAGCCAAGCCGCAAGCACGATTCGCCGTTGGGAGCTCGCAGGCGCCGGTGCGTCGTGAGAGGTCATCGGGGGGGGTACCTCCCGCCTTCTTGCTGCAGTCAGGACCACCGGTCAACGCTACCATGGTCCCGGCGACGATGCGTTGCTGGCGAGCTGGGCGGTTGGCGGCTGCTGGCCGTTGGACTCCGGCCTTCGCGCCCACTCTGGCTGGCTACTGCGCTTTCTGCTGCCGCATCTCCTCGACCCCTTCCCCCGACACGCGTACCCGCGTCTTGCCGTCCTTGCCCACCGCCACCAGCGAGAACCCACTCCCCGAGGCGACATACTCCTCGATTGCCGAAAGCGCTTTTCGGACCTGGGCCTCGGCGGTCGGATCGCCGAGCTCGAGCGCCTCAAACGAGAGCTGGCTCGGATACGCGCCCCGCTCTGCAAAGAGACTCTGGAGGCAGACGCGCAACACCTGCCCCGCGCTCATGGCCCGCCCCATCGCCGCGCGCTCCGCGGCCTTCCTTGCCGCGGCGATCGCGTCGAGCAACCGCTCGATCGCATCGGACTGCGGCGGGGCGACACGGTTGGCGAGCAGCCTCCGCGCGGTCCGCTCGGCCTCGTCGAAGTCGCCCGCGGCCATGAGCTGCTGTGCCTTGAAGAAGGGGAAGTCGAACTTGAGGTACTGCACGGCACTGCGGCCATCGTCGGTGTCCGGTAAGTTGTCGGCGAGGTCGGTGAGGATCCGCTCCGCTCGCCCGAGCGCGCCTTCACGCGCGAGATCGCGGGCAAGGTGGTAGCGACCCTCGGCCGTCCGGCGCACGCGCTTGATCTCGTCGCTGACCGTCGCTGAGATCCGATAGCGCGCGTTGTCGCGCCGGAAGCGTTCGAGGCCGGCGACCAGCGCGCCCGGAGCGTCGGCGTCGGCCCGGGCGAGCAGCTCCTCATAGGCCCTCGCCACCTCGGGCGGCGTCTCACGCTTCGCCGCGCAACCGGCAACGGCCAGCGTCGCCAGGGCGACCAGCAGCCCGGCGCAAAGCGACCGCGCACGAGTCTGGCCCTCGCCCCGCCGGCGCCTCAGGCCTCCGGCTTCGGAACTCGCCTGAACGGGCGGCGCCAAGCTCGAACCTATCATGGTGATGGCTCGTCCGAGTCTAGCACCCGGCCTTGCTGGAGTGATCCTCCGGCAGGTAATTCCCGGCGCCAATCGTCTCAGGCCAAGCGACAGGAGCGCCCCGAGCGCGAGGAGCACGGTCAGGCCAGTCAGGCCAGTCGGGCCCAGGATCGGGATGCCAGGCGACATGGTGACCGTCGCCAGGGTGAAGTTGGTCCCGTCGGTCGAGACCAGGGTGCGCAGGCCGTTGACGCCGCGGTCAAGGCTACGAATGCCGCCGTAGTTGTACTGCCAGATGCTCGCGGACGTGAGGTCGTACGTGCTGCCGAGGTCGAACACCAACCAGGGTGTCAGGTCAAGCTCGTCAGCCATCCACATGTTGGATTAGGTCTCGTCGCGCAGGCCGGCCGACAGGCCCGAGTTGTTGATGAGGTTGAGCCGGTTGTAGGTGAAAAACGTGCTGGGCGTTGTCGCGCCTGGAGCGCTCCCGCCCGCCCTCGCTCCGTGACCGCGAGCGAAGTTCGCCGACCTGGTGAATCACCGTCGTTCCTGGGCTTGGGTGGCGGTAGGGTCTGGAGGTTGGGTGAGACGTCCGTCTCGCGACAGAACTCGGAGCCTGGAAGACCTACCGACCGTCATGGTCAACGGACCCGTTCGGCGCCGCATCGGGCGGCAGGGGCACGCCCATGCGCGTCATCAGCCCGAGGATGCGGCGGTCGTTCTGGTCGAGGCGCTTGAGGATCTCCTCGACGCGCGTCGCCACTCCCCCCACCGCCGGGTCCTGCCGCAGCGCCTCGATTCGATGGGTGGCGTCGAGGATCAGCCGGTCCTGGTGGGCGAGGTGCTTCATGATCACCTCGATCTCCTCCTCGGCCTTCTGGTTCACCTCGTAATCGCCCTTCGCCATCAACCGGTCCTTCTCGTTCTGGCGGTTCTGACTCATCATCACCACCGGTCCGGTGTAGGCCGCCTGGAAGCTCAGCACCAGGTTGAGCAGGATGAAGGGGTACGGGTCCCACGCGTGCAGGAACCCGGGACGCGTGGTCACCATCACCATCAGCCATACGTTGAACACGATCCAAAGGGCGAGTAGCGCGCTCTGCGCAATGATGAACGGCCACGAGCCCACCACCGCCGCCACGCGGTCGGCGACGCGCTGGCCGAGGGAGCGTGCGGTCTCGTGCTCGACGGTGACGTTGCGCACCGGCGGGTGCTCGTGACGATAGCGGGCCGCGGGTCCCAACGGTATTTCGGGTTTGGACACGGACACCCCCCCTCGGACAAGGCCTGCAGGCAACCACTGCCGCCATGTTCGGCCGGCGGCCCCGCGCCTGGCAAAGCCCGGCCACGAGGCTCAGCCTACCACCGCGGCCAGGGGGATGGCATTCATCGGAAGGTGCGCACAGATCTGTCTGCCGCGGTTCGTTCTTCTGATCGGGCTCAGATTCCCCGCAAGGTGAAGCGATTGACGATCCACGACTGGATCGGTAGCCGCAGCGCCGCGGCGACCATCGCCGTGCGCAGACGCGGCATGCCGAGCCCGCGCCCGATCGCGAGATTCTGCCCCGCGCGCCGGATCGCTATCTCGGCCCGCGCTCGGGCGCGTGTGTCATACGCCGATGAGGGAAAGGGGTCGTCCCTCGGCCACTGCGAAATCGCCTCCGCCAGATCCCACGCATCGAGCCACCCGACGTTCATCCCCTGCCCGCCCATCGGACTCATCACATGCGCCGCGTCGCCCGCCAGTGCCACCCGGCCGCGCGCGAAGTGCGATGCGATGAAGTGCTGCGCCGAGAAGCCGACCAGTGGCTCCCTCGTCTCGCCGACCGGCGCCGCGCATCGCCGCTCGATCTCCGCCGCGAATGCCAGCGCGTCGCGGACCGCCGGATCCGTCCCCGTGTGCAAGACCCATCGCCGCAAGCCCTCCGGCAGCGGAAACGACTCGACGAAGCCGAGCGAGTCGACGAAGATACGCGCCTCGTCACCCCACCCCGTCGCGTCCCGGAAATCGCCCATCGAGAAGCAGTCTGGGTAATCTCCACCCGCGAAATCGCTCCCGATGAAGCCGCGGACCGAGCTCTCGATGCCATCGCAACCGGCCACGAAACGCGCGCGCCACACGGTGTCGCCATCCGCGTCGCGAGCCGCGACGCAAACCTCGCTGCCGGCGTCCGTAACACCCAGCACCTCCACGCCACGGTGAATGGCCCGAGGAGGCAACGCCTCGACGAACACGCGTTCCGTCGCGCGCTGCGGCAGCGACAGGACGAAACCGAATGCGCCGCCACCGCGCGAGAAATCCACCTCGCCGAGTCTCGTCTTTCCGCAGTACCCGGCGCCGAACCGGACGCGCACGCCGCGCTCGATCAGAGCCTCCGCCAGCCCGGCGCGAGCCAGCAGCTCCAGCGCCGGCGGATGAATGCCGATCGCGCGGCTCTGCCGCGACGGCTCGTGACGCTTCTCCAGAACCACGAACGAAAGCCCGCGCTGTCTCAGACAGCAGCCGAGAAAGAGCCCGACCGGCCCTGCCCCGACAATGACGATATCCGCTTCACGGTTCATGGTTCGAACGTCGCGATCAGACGAAACCACCCCGCGTCCCCCACCCGCCACCGCGGCCCGAGCGCCGACTGCAGCTCGGCGCGCGTGAAGCTGCGCCGGATCGAGATCAACCCGTCCGGCACGGAAAACGAGTTGCGCATGACCAGCGGCGCGGTGCCTGCGAAGAGAAAGTAGCCCTGCGAGCTGCGCTCGAGGTCGTTCATGATCGCGCAGCGTCGCGTCAGCGCTTCCACCTGATCCCGGAAATCGACGACCTCGCGGCCGGCCAGGTGATGCAGGACGTGGTTCGAGATCACGAAATCGAACGCCCGGCTCTCGCGCAGCAGGTCCTCGAGCGAGGCCGCGCGAAACGTGACGCCGCCGCATGTCGGCAGCGTCGCGACGTACTCCAGCGCCCGCGCGTCCTGCTCGATGCCCGTGACCTCGAGCCGAAGGCCGTCGCGCCGGGCCGATGCTGCCAGCATCCGCGCGATGTCGCCGCCGCCGAACCCGATGTCGAGGAGCGTCGATTCCGCGCCGGCGCGCAGACGCGGGCGGATCAGGCTCATATAACGGCGGCGCCACCCGGCCAGCAGGCGATTGGTCAGCGCAAACTCGCGATAGGTCCTGAACAGCTTCTCACGGTCGCAGTCGGGGTCCTCCATCCCCTCTCGGAGGTCTTCCGCGCGCCTGGAAAGATCAGGAAGCATCGGGTCATTGTGCCAGCCCCCGCGCAAAAAGTGGCACATTGGGGTTGCGCGCCCTGACGGCAAGAATCTCCGGACCCGTCGTCCCGCGTGTGCGTCTGTGGCTAGCGCACCCCTGCATCGCGACTGCCCTTGACGGCTCGCTGCAGCTCGGCGTCGCCCGACTCCAGCGTGTTCAGGCAGAACGTGATGAGGATGCGGGCCAGCTCAACCGCATGTAGCCAAGTCAACGAGCCGGGCACTGCACACCTACGTCTTGAGAAGTGGTGCCGTAGGACGTACCGTTGTGCTGGCGACGAGTGGACGCACAGGCGCGCGCCCTGCTTCGTACCGCCCGGGCGAAAAGAGCGAATCGGGGAGGAAAGGAGTCGGCTATGCACAGGACCCACTTCGAGAGACACTACGCTGAACGCATCGGGTGGCTACGAGCGGCGGTCATGGGTGCCAACGACGGCATCGTCTCGACGGCCAGCCTGGTCGTCGGCGTGGCGGCGGCGCACGCGGCGCGGGGCAGCGTGCTGGTCGCCGGGGTCGCGGGCCTCGTTGCCGGCGCCATGTCGATGGCGGCCGGCGAGTACGTCTCCGTCAGCTCGCAGGCCGACACCGAGAAGTCCGATCTCGAGCGCGAGCGCAAGGAGCTCGCCACGGACCTCGAGGCCGAGCACAGGGAGCTCGAGTCGATCTATGTCGAGCGCGGGCTCGAACCGGAGCTCGCACAGCAGGTCGCCCGGCAGCTCATGGCGCGCGACGCCCTCGGCGCCCACGCCCGCGACGAGCTGGGCCTGTCGGAGATGCACACGGCGCGGCCGATCCAGGCGGCGCTCGCCTCGGCCGCCACGTTCAGCGTGGGCGCCGCCCTCCCGCTCGCGATGGTCCTGCTCAGCTCTCCCTCGGCGATGGTCGCCTTCGTTGCCGGGAGCTCCCTGGTGTTCCTCGCGCTGATGGGAGGCGTGGCGGCGCGGGTCGGCGGCGCGAGCGTGGCCGTCGGCGCCGGTCGCGTCACGCTCTGGGGCGCCCTGGCGATGGCAGCCACGGCGGCCGTCGGCTCCCTGTTCGGAACGGTGGTGTGAGGGGAACCGGGCGACGACCCCTGCCGGCAGCGGTACCGGGCATCTGTCAAGCGAATCCGTCCTTTGCGCGGAGGACGCGTGACGCATCCCGCCTCGACCCTCTCGACGTGCCCACTGTCGGGGGACGACTAGATGGTGTCTTCGGCGCCCGCGAGGACTGCTGAAATAGTGAGGCACCTATCTGCGAAAGGGAGAAGCTCATCCGCTTGACAAGCGCCTCCTCATGGGTGGCAGCACGTCGATTCCAGGGCTCTCGTTTAGAATACTCGTTACCTTTCCGGCGCTGCTGAGCGGGCAGTGGGGCCCGATGGTTGCTCCCGAGACTCGGGCGCGGAGGTGCGGCATGAGGACCGGGTTTGCTTTCGTCGGAGCTGCTTTGGTCGGCCTAGCCGGAGTTGTCGTCGAAGCCGGCGGCGTGGCGCCGGCTCCGAAAGCCCTCGGGCCCAGCGACAAGGTCGTCGTGACCGGGAACGTCGCCCCGCCGGCTCGGCAAGACAGTGGCCTCTCCAACGCTGCCGGCCTGGTGGACGTCTCCGCAATGACCGACAGCCAGACGTTGGCGAGCGGACCCGACTTCGCGGTCGCGGTGCCCGGCGGCGCCATGACGGCAGCGCAAGGCGCCAGCGCGGCCACCGTGGTGGCGACGGCGGTCTCGGGCGGCTTCAACGCGGCGATCGCTCTGTCGGTCTCCGGGCTGCCGGCCGGCGTCAGCGCCACGTTCGCGCCGGCGACGATTGCGGCGCCGGGCGCCGGCAGTGCCACGCTGACTCTCGCGGCAAGCGCCGCCGCGCCGATCGGCACCTACACCGTCACCGTCGTGGGCACGGGGGCGGCGACGATCCGATCCGCCACCGTGTCGTTCACGGTCGCGCCGTACCTCCCCGTCCCTGTCACGATCTACTCCGACGGCTTCGAGGGAGCGTTTCCGGGCGTCTGGCACGTCAGGCACAGCGGAGCCAACGCGTGGTGGGGATCGTCGACCTACCGCGCGTTTGCGGGTACGCACAGCGTCTACTGCGCCGGCAGCGGCAGCCCGGCGACCCCCGCCGGCGGCCCCTACCCGGCGAACATGAGCGGCTGGATGGCGTACGGCCCCTTCTCCCTCGAGAACGTCAGCGCGGCGGAGGCAACCTTCAAGTACTGGCTGAAGAGCCAGGCCACCAATGACACCTTCCAGTTCATGGTGTCGATCGACGGGCTCCACTTCTGGGGCTTCAAGAAGTCGGGCTCGCCCTCGGGGTGGCAGTCGGGCACGTTCAACTTCGACGACGCGCTGCTCCCGACCAGCGCGCTGGGACAACCGGCGGTCTACTTCGCGTTCATCTTCGAGTCGGATGGAGCGACTCAGCTCGAAGGCGCCTACGTTGACGCCCTCACCATCACGAAGACGGTCGGCGGCACGCCGTGCGTCGTGACCTGCACCGCGGCTTCCCCGGCCTGGGGCGCTCCGGGCTCGCCGGTCCAGTTCACCGGCACGATCAACGCGGCGAGCTGCAGCGGCTCCCCGGCGTTCGCCTGGAGCTTCGCCGACGCCTCGCCCCAGTCCACGGTCCCGAGCCCGGCCCACGCCTACGCGAGCGTCGGGACTTACGCCTGGCAGATGACCGCGTCGATGGGCGGTCAGAGCTGCGTGAAGAACGGCAGCATCACGATCTCGAACTGCTCGCTCTCCTGCGATGCGACCGTCCCCGCCACCGCCGTTGCCGGCGCGCCCGTTCAGCTCACCGGGCAGGTGACGGCGACCAGTTGCACCAGCGCCTCGGCAATCACCTGGGACTTCGGCGACGCCACGCCGGGATCGACGGCGCTCAGCCCCACCCACACGTACGCGAGTCCCGGCCTCTACCCCTGGCAAATGAACGTCACCGCGGACGGCCGGATCTGCGAAAAGCACGGCAGCATCACCGTCACCGCCCCGGCCTGCACGCTCTCGTGCAGCGCCACCGTGCCGGCGGCGTGGACGACCAGAACGCCCGTGCAGTTCCACGCCACAGCGACCGCGAGCGACTGCGGCTCCCCCCCCGCCTTCGCCTGGGACTTTGGCGACGGTGCTCACGCCGCGATCGCCGACCCGGCACACACGTACGCGACGATGGGGGCGCGGGTCTGGACGCTCACGGTGACGGCCGGCACCGCAACGTGCATTCAGTCTGGCACGGTGGCGATTGGTCAAGCGGTTCGCCGCCACCTTTCGCGACCGCACTGAGCCACTCCGGCTGGCCGCGGTCGGCGCAGTAACGTCCGGAGCCCCCGACGCCCCGGTCACCGATGGCTGGGGGCCGGCCGAGCGGGTCGACACGGTAATGACGTTCACCGGGCAGTCGCTCGCCGGACCGCCGAGCAGCGTGCGTTCCTCCGTCCTTATCCGCTGGCCCAGGACTATCCCGTCATTCCGAAGAGGGCGCAGCCTACTCTCTGTCATTCCCCTGCCTTCGGCAGGACAGGCGAGCGCAGCGAGGAATCCCGGCGCACCTGAAGCCCGCCCGCCGCCATCCGCCCCCGTCGTCACTCCCCCGCCGGCGCATCGTCATGTGGCAGGTTGCCGTGCGGGGCCCGCAGGTAGCCGAACGGCGTCTCGTAGAGGAAGTTCGACACCCGCGAGGTGTAGATGTCGGCGAAGCGCTCGACCTGTTGGGCGAGGTGGCTCTTGTCGTTGCCGGCGCGCATCAACGGCCCCCAGCGCCTGTTGCCGAGCTCACCGCTCTCGCGCGCCAGCGGCGCCACGCGCTCGTCGAGCGCGACCAGGCGGGCGCGCTGCGCGGCGATCGCATCGCGCAGCCTCCGCCCGCTCTCGCCCGCCCACGCCGGGTCGCCGCTCTGGTGCCGCTGCTGCGCCAGCCGCGCCTGCGACAGCGCGAACTCCAGCCGCACCTTCTCCTCCATCAGCGCCGCGAGCTGCTGTTGCTTCTCGCTGAAGCCGCCGATCGCCGCCAGTTCCTCCTCGAGCTCGCGCAGGATCAGCGCGGTGCGCCAGCGCAGCACGTCCTTCGACTCGTGGACGTCGACGTAGATGTGGTCGCCGACATAAAGAATGTCCTCGCCGGCCACCCCGAGGAACGCCTCGACCTGGGCAGCGTCGCCGCCGACGTAGGCGCCCGGCCGGCGGATCCCGGTCGGGCACGCCCGCAGCAGGCCGTCGTCGCTGGCGAGGGCGAACGCGGCCTGGCGCCGCCGGAAGAACTCCGGCTTGCGCGCCGACACGATGATCAGCTCGAACAGCTCCCGCCACGGCACGCCGCCGAGCTGCGGCGCCAGCGCGTGGTCGAGGATGCGGGTGGCGTACGCCCAGTCGGAGTTGGTCACCAGCAGCAGGCGCTTGCCCGCGTTGCGCTGGTCGAGTAGCGCCGGGCCGAGATCCGCGTCGAGGTCCACGTACGCGCCCGGGTCGGCCAGGATCTCGGCCTTGAGCTCGCCCTCCATGTGCGCCTCGTCGATGCCGCGGCGGACCAGGCGGTAGAGATCGGCGTACCCGATCGGGCGCGACAGCGCCCCGGCGTCGAGGCGGTCGACGAGCTGCGCGTACATGCACGCCTCGGAGATCGAGAACAGCGTGTGCAGGAAGACCCAGCGCTCGTCCGTGGGGTCGGCCAGGGTGCGGCCGTAGGTGGTGCGCTGCAGCTCGAACTCCATCGGCCGGGTGCCGTGGTACGAGCGCGTCACGTAGCCGAAACGGTTCGCCTTGACTAGGTTGCCCATCTCGATGTCGACGATCAGGCCGCGGATGACCAGCTCGTGGTCGAACTCGAGCCCGTCGACCGGCAGCCCGGCCTCGCGCAGCTTGCCGCGCAGCCGCTCGTAGGCGCGCCGCTCCCACGGCTCGACGCGGTAATGAACCAGCGTGTAGTCGAGGTCGTACCCGATCGCCTTGATCCCGCGCAGGTTCAGCGTGCGGTTGGCGTAGATCCGCCGCCCCGCCGGCGGCGTCCCGGTAACCGTGAGGCTCGCGTCCATTCTCGTCCTCTCGCCCCTACTGCAGGCTGAGCCCAGGGTAGCGCGTCTCTTCCGTGTAGGGGCGGAGCTTGCCTCCGCCCTTCTCGCCGTTTCGACTCCCGCATGGGGGCAGGAAAGCTGCCCCCCTACGCTGGCGCACTCAGGGTCGGACCTTCGGGCCAGGTTCGCAGGCGGGCGATCGTTGCCCTGCTCGGGACGGAGTGCTACGGCTTGTGCCTGAGGCCGGCGGCGGAAGCGATGGGGAAGAGCCAGGAGAGCACGAGCCGCTGGGTCGCGGAAGCCGCGACGAGACGGCCCACCGAACCGGCCATTGCAGCCCGGTTTGAGCAGCTCGCCACGGCCCTGGCCTGGTCCACGCCGCGTGCCGGGGATCGAACAGGAGCGTCAAGAGTGACGGAACCAATGCCACGTCGTGCCTTTTCGGTCGAGAACAAAGGCCGCTGAGCCTTCGTAGAAGTACCGGCGGCTGCGCTCAAAGGGTTATTGCGTCGTTGGCGAAAATGGGGGTCAACGTGACAATGCCAGGATGGGTCGTCGTGCTCTTGGTAGCACTCTTCCCACTCTCAGAGATTGCCCTGGGGATCTTCAGAAGGGCAAAACCCGAAAGCTCGCGCAACGAGGATCGCGGGTCCTTGCGCGTTCTTTGGATCGTCATCACGTTCTCGGTGTTCGCGGCCGTTGCGTGCCAGTGGGTCCCCGCGGCGCGACTGCCGCATCTCCCAGTGCTGCGTCTTTCCCTCTTTCTTGCCCTGTTGATTGGAGGGTTGGTACTGCGCTGGGCGGCGATTCTCTACCTCGGCCGATTCTTCACCATGAACGTCGCCATTCATGACGGACACGCTCTTGTACAGTGGGGAATGTACAAGTTCGTCCGGCACCCTTCCTACACTGGCATGCTGCTGGCATTTCTTGGCCTCGGAGTGTCTTACTGGAACTGGCTGTCCATGTTGTCGCTCATGATTCCGATCACATGCGCCGTCGCCAATCGCATCCTGACGGAAGAACGCGCGCTGCGCACCGCATTCGGCGCCGAATACGATGCCTACTCCGCGAGAACGAAGCGACTGATCCCCTGGCTGCTATAGGCGCGGCACCATGAGATGTGGATGCGAGGAGGTGTCGGGTATGCCGGGGAGGTTGCCCTCCCCGGCATACCCGGCTCCAATCCACCAATCCGGCACCAATCATGACGTCCCGATTGCGTTCGGTCCTGTCGCTTATCATGGTGCCGTGACAGCTCCGGTCACGGTCAACCGCTTCACCGCCTTCGACCGGCTTCGAGGCCTGATCATGGTCTTGATGGCGATCGACCACGCGAGCTTCTTCATCGCGCGAAC
>Ga0315273_10005923_pt1 | contig 15168 bp, 18 predicted proteins | sample YL17G02_0_MG_FD_205753 | JGI IMG/M metagenome (GOLD analysis project Ga0315273, IMG submission 205753) | Sediment microbial communities from Yellowstone Lake, YNP, Wyoming, USA - YL17G02_0 | ecosystem: Environmental > Aquatic > Freshwater > Lake > Sediment | place: USA: Wyoming | collected...
ACTCCTGGCCACCGGTGGCAACATCCAGGCAGCCCGGCTGTCCGGGATCAACACGGACGGAATCATCCTGCTGGCCAACGTGCTGTCCGGCTTTTTCGCTGCGCTGGCCGGGCTGCTGTGGCTTTCCCGCATGGGGTCGGCGGCCCCGGCCACCGGGCAGGACTGGCTGGTGGTTTCTTTCGCCGTGGCGGTAATCGGGGGGACGGCCCTGAAAGGCGGGGTCATCTCGGCATGGGGTCTTTTCTTTTCCGCCGTGATCATGGCGCTGATCAAGAACGGGCTGATCATGCTGAACGTAAATATCTACTTCGAGCAGACCTTCCTGGGGTCGATCATTCTGCTGGCGGTCGCGGTGGACCGGGTCCGGGCCACGATCGCAGGCAAGAATTCCGGAAAATGATCACCAAAGCTGAGTTTCAGCTTTTCAGACTCATATCAAGGAGGAGAGAGATGAAGAGATTTCTGCTGATCGCGGTTTGCCTGCTCCTGGCCGCCTCGCTGTTCGCGGCCGGAGGACCGGGGGAGAAGAAGGCACCCACCAAGCTGGCCTGGTACGCGCCGGCACCGCACCCCTACTTCGAGATCGTGAAACGGGGCGCCGCGGACGTGGGCAAGGAGTTCAGCGTGGAGGTGCTCACCCAGATCGGGCCGGACTGGACCCAGGACAGCCAGACCCAGAACGTGCTCGCGCTGGCCGCCAAGGGCTACAACGGCTTCTCGATTTTTGCCTCAGACCCGAGCGCCGCCAATGGGCTGTACAAGGAGCTCACCGAGCGCGGGATTTTCGTGAACAGCTTCGGGGTGAAGACCCTGGAGCCGACGACCGCCACCTTCTACGTCGGGACGCAGATCAAGCTGGCGGCCATGGACGCCACCGAGGAGCTTATCAAGTTCATGGGCGGTGAAGGCGAGATCCTCAACGTCCTGGGGGTCATCGAGGACTACAACACCACGATGCGTAAGGAAGGCGTGCACGAAGTGGTGGCCAAGCACCCCAAAGTGAAAATCATCCAGGAGATCGCCGGCATGACCACTCCGGAGATGGCCCTGGAAAAAGTGGAGAACGCCCTGGCCGCGCACGTGAACGAGATCGACGGCATCATCTCCACCGAGACCAACGGCACCGAGGCGGTGTCCAAGCTGTTGACCGAGTACCACAGCAAGGGCAACCGCTACATCCACTTCGTGGGCATCGACACTGAGCCCAACATCATGAAGGCCATCAAGGAAGGCTACGTGGACGCCACCATGGCCCAGAATCCCTACGGCCACGGCTACCTGAGCGTGCTGCTGTTGAAGTACCTGCGCGAAGGCTGGACGCGCAAAGAGGGGATGTACAACGTGAACGCGGGCCACTTCCTGGTCACCAAGAAGAACTCGGACAGCTACGAGCAGGACCAGATGAAGATCACCAAGTCGATCGCCGCCGAGTTAGAGTCGAAGTATCTGGTTGCGCCGAAGAAATAAGGTCGGCTGGAACATAAGGCAGTGCATGTGCGGGCAACCGCCCATGCACTGCACTATCTGGAATGGGGGCCAAGCGTGTTGGATCTGCGCAATATCAGCAAGTCCTTTCCTGGGGTGCGCGCGCTGGACGACGTGTCGATGACCGTGCGGCCCGGCGAGATCCACGCCCTGCTGGGGGAGAACGGGGCCGGCAAGAGCACCCTGATCAACATCATAAGTGGGATCTACCAGCCGGACTCCGGCGAGGTGTTCTACGAAGGCCGGCGGCAGGTTTTCCACGACTTCCGGGATGCCCTGGACAAGGGGATCGCCCTGGTCAGCCAGGAGCGTCAGGTTCTGCCGGACTCCAGCATCGCCGAGAACATCATGCTCGACAAGATGGCCTCGTACCGCCGGCTGGGCGTCCTGAAATGGAAGCAGATCAACTCGGTCGCCAAGCAATACATGGACCTGGTCGGGCTGCAGTTGGCGCCGACCACCCCCGTGGCCAACCTGAGCGCGGCTACCAAGCAGCTCATCCAGATCGCCAAGGCGCTGGCCTCCAACGCCCGGATCCTGCTCCTGGATGAGCCGACCTCCTCCCTGACCGAGCACGAGGTGCGCAACCTGTTCGGCCTCCTGCGCAAGATCCGCGAGCAGGGCGTGCTGATGGTCTTCGTCTCCCACAAGCTGGAGGAGGTGTACGAGCTTTGCGACACGATCAGCGTACTGCGGGACGGCAGGCTCGCCGGCTCGGCCGAGAGCAGCAAGCTGTCCAAGCACGACCTGGTCAAGATGATGATCGGCCGGGATGCCGCCAACGAATACCTTGGGGAGCTCGCCCCGGTCACTGGGGCACCGGTGTTGGAGGTCCGCGGCCTGTCCCGGAAGGACAAGATCAACCAGGCCACGTTCACCCTCGGCAGGGGTGAAATCCTCGGCTTCTACGGCCTGGTGGGCTCCGGCCGAACCGAGCTGGCCAAGCTGATCATCGGCGAGGATCGGCCGGATGCGGGGGAGGTGTACGTCAACGGCAAGGTGGCGCACATCCGCTCGCCCGCGGCCAGCCTCTACAAGTACAACATCGGCTACGTGTCCGAAAACCGCAAGGACGAGGGCCTGATCCTCGACGCCAGCGTGAAGACCAACATCACCATCACCGTCTGGCGGAAGCTGTTGAACCGCTTCCTGCGCTTCATCAGCTTGCGCAAGGAGAGCGAGGTCGCCCAGAGGATGGTCGACGCCCTAAGCATCAAGGTCACCGGACTGGAGCAGGTCACCAACACCTTAAGCGGCGGCAACCAGCAGAAGGTCAGCATCGCCAAGTGGCTGGCCGCGGGCTGTGACGTGCTGATCATCGACGAACCCACCGTCGGGGTGGACATCGGGGCCAAGGAGTACATCCACAACCTGATCTGGAAGCTGGCCAAGGAGGACCGCAAGGCCATCATCCTGATCTCCTCGGACATGCCGGAGATGATCAAGCTGGCCCGGCGCATCCTCGTGTTCCGGGACCACCGGATCGTCGGCGAGGTCGACAACCGCCCGAACGCCTCGGGCTCCTTCGAGCAAGTGAGCCATCAGATCGGGCATTTCCTGGCCTGAGGCTGGAAAGGCGAAGATATGGGAAGAATAAGCTGCCTTACCTTCCAGGAGGCCTGGAGGCTCGCGGCGGCCGGCCTGCAGGAGCTGAAAAGAAGCGGAAAGGCGGCAAACCTCTGCCTCGCCAACCGCTACGGGCAGGTGCTGGTGCAGGCGACCATGGACGCGGCGCGCCCGGTCACCGCGCACTTCGCCCTGCTCAAGGCCCGCCAGGCCGCGCTCAGCGGCCAGCGCACCCGTTGGCTGCGCGACAAGCTGGCGGCCGGGGAGATCACGCTGGGGCTCTTCCAGATCCCCCGGGAGGAGTTCATGCCCTGGGCCGGCGGGGTGCCGCTCTACGGCGCGGACGGGGTGCTGCTCGGCGGCATGGGGATGTCCAACCTGGACGAGAACGAGGAGGAAGCGTTCGTCATCCGCCTGGTGGAGGCGGCCGGATTCCTATCGGAGAGGCCGTCATGAAGTGGGGCTGGTGGCGGGGGAAAAACATAGGGCCGGCCGTGCCCAACGCAGTGCTGATATCCGCTTCGGAACGCCGGATCGGTCAGGCTCGCTTCGCTATGTACGTGGCGGAGGGCAGGCGGCTGCTGGGCGTCACCGGGGCCGGGGAGGCCCGGAGCGGCTTCACTGGAGAGCCCGGCGCGGCGGGCACCCTCTTCTGCCCCCTGGATCATGGCAACGCCAAGCGGCTGCGGGAAGTGTTTCCGTTCACGGCCCCTGCGCCGCTGGCGGTGCAGGCGGTCACCTTCGGCGTCGGGGACCGGTTGGGGATAGCCGGGCCCGGGCATCTGCGGGCGCTGCGCCGCTACCAGGCGGCCCCCGTGCTGGCCCAGCAGTCGGTGCGCGAGCTGGAGCTGATGGGCCGCGATTACGAGCAGGTGCTGGACGCGGCCACCTGGGCCGTGTTCCAGGAGGGCTACGAACGGCCGTGGGGCGCGGACGGCGATCACCTGAAAACCGAGGAGTGGGTGCGTACGGCGCTGCGGGCGGGGTTCACGATGATCACCGCCGACGTTTCCGAGCACATTCACCAGCAGTTCCTCGCCATACCTTTGGCGGAGCTGCGCGGCGCCTACCAGGCACTAGACCCGGCCTACCGCACGCGGATCGAGCGGGCCTATCTTTCGCTAAGGCTGGCCCTGGACACGGGGGAGGCGGTGGGGTTTACCGAGGAAACGCTGGCGCGCACGGCCCTGGTGTACCGGGAGGCGCTCGAGCACGCCCTGCGCCTGTACCGGGCCGCTCTGGAGGTCAGGCCGGCCTTCGACTTCGAGCTGTCGGTGGACGAGACGTCAACCCCGACCACCCCCGCGGCGCACGCCTTCGTGGCGCTGGAGGCGCAGGCCGCGGGGATCCGGGTGAGCTCGCTCGCACCGCGCTTCATCGGGGAGTTCCAGAAGGGGATCGACTACCTCGGCGACCCGCCGTCCTTCGAACGCAGCCTGTCCACCCACGCGGCCGTTGCCCGGGCGCTTGGCCATCGGCTGTCGGTCCACTCGGGGAGCGACAAGTTCAGCGTGTTCCCGGCCGTCGGGCGGCAGACCCGGGGCAGGTTCCACCTCAAGACCTCCGGCACCAGCTGGCTGGAGGCGGTGCGGGTCATCGCCGCCAGCGAGCCGAAGATGTACCGCGAGCTGCACGCCCGGGCTCTGGAGGGCTTCCCGGCAGCGCGCCGGTACTATCACGTCACGCCCGAGCTGAGCGCGATCCCGGAGGTGAAGAAGCTGTCGGACGCTGAGCTTCCGGGTCTGCTGGAGCAGAGGGACTCCCGGCAGCTGGTGCACATCACCTACGGGGAGGTGCTGCGGGATGAGGCGTTCAAGGAGCAGTTCCTGACGGCGCTGCAGAGACACCTGGAGGAGTACTGGGCCGCGCTGGAGCGTCACATCGGGCGGCACCTGGAATTGCTCGCGGTGCCGCGGGTAGGGTGAGCGGTGTAACTCCGGGGGCTGCTTCTCCGGCGAGGTTCATCCACCTCGAACAACCGCGCCGGTAGTAGCCCTTCTTGGGGTACATGCTCACGTGCTTCATGTGCATCTTTGTTCCCAAGGGATCGGAAGCGCATCCGCTCATAAGAAAGCGCCGTGAGTATTTCGGCCGTCAGTTTATAGTTCTGTCCCTCTCGTGCACCCAACGATTGCACAGCTGCACGGCTTCACTTCAAGCTGCTCGCAGAGTGCTCATCGCCCTGGACCTCGCCTCACTACCCCTGCCTGCGGGCCTAAAATACGGGCACTCGAAATGTTCCGGAAGTACAAATTCGATTTCTCAGGGGTGGACCTGGAGGAGACCATTCGGGATTTCAACCCCCCGAGCTATCCCCACGAGATCGAGCTGCTGTAGGGTCCCTCGCCCGGGTGCGGGCCCGGCTTAGGCCGGGCCCGGCCACGCCCGAAACTACTGCAGTAAACTATAACGGATGCCCACGTTGGCGGTGAGGGCCCAGAAGGTGTCCTTGGAGGCCGGGGGGTACGCCAGGTCGACGGAGGCATCAGTAAGCCCGATGTCGAACTGCAGGGAAGGCACGATGCTGAGCCTGCCCTTGGATATGAGGTCCAGCCCCGCGTAGAAGGACAGGCCGTACATCCACTGCTCCGTGTTGGAGTCGTCCAGCGTGTATTCGCCATTGACGAAGAAGAGGGGGACCTCGGGGTCGTAAGTAAGGACTGTCGTGCCTGAGAGGAAGTAGCCGGCGAAGCCGCCGCCACGGACTGTGAGGGCACGCTCCTTTCCCAGGTCGATCCTGCCCACCAGCTCAACCGGGAATAGCAGGTAGTTGTACTCGGAATCGGAGGTCTGCGTGGTCGTTGAAGGGGGGGGGCCCGGAGGGCTGGGGTAGTTCTCCCAGACCCCGTAGTAGTGCAGGTTGGCGTAACCCGCCCCGGCGGAGACACCGAGGGCTACGCGGCTCGTCTCCAGCACGAAGAGGTCCAGCGCCACGCCGGCGTCCAGGGCCCAGCGCACCTCCCCGGACTTGTCCGCATCGTCGGTGGTGCCCATGGCCATGCCGCCCCCGGCCTTGAGCTCGACGTCCAGGCCCAGGGCCGCGAGGCCCAGCGCTCCGCCCAGAAACATGACCGCCGCGAGAAACAGAAGAACCGTGGTCTTTCTCATGTCGGTTTCCTCCCCAAGTTTTGTGATTGTTTGAGCATAGTCACACATAGTACATAGGATGTCAAGGTAGAATCGTGCTCCGTCCGCCGCTGCCGGGGCGCGGGGGCATCGGCTGTCGGTCCACTCGGGGAGCGACAAGTTCAGCGTGTTTCCAGCCGTCGGGGTGCAAACCCGGGGGAGGTTCCACCTCAAGACCTCCGGCATCAGCTGGCTGGAGGCGGTCCGCGTTCTTGCCGCCTGCGAGCCGAAGATGTACCGCGAGCTGCATGCCAGGGCTTTGGAGGGCTTCCCCGCGGCGCGCCGGTACTATCACGTCACCCCTGAGCTGAGCGCGATCCCGGATGTGAAGAAGCTGTCGGACGCTGAGCTGCCGGGGCTGATGGAGCAGAGGGACTTCCGGCAGCTGGTGCACATCACCTACGGGGAGGTGCCGCGGGCCGGGTGAGCCGTGTAACTCCGGCGGGTACTCGTCGCGCGCCGGGTCCGCCGCTACGAGTTGCACTCGTCGCGATCGCGCGGCACCTGGCTGCGCACGCCCCACCCGGATGGCTTTCACCGTCCGGTGCAACCTGACCCAGTACTGGAACGAGCGCGGGTTGCCGGCCGCCGAGGAAGTGGTGCGCGCCGGCCTGAGCAGGTGCGGGAGAACCTGGCCACCGGCGACTGGGACCTGCCGGAGGCGCTGTGGGCCCGGCTCGATGAGGCCGCCCGCTACGACCTCGGCTACCCCAAGGTGTGGATGGACAGCACCTTCCCCGCCACTTTCGGCGAGGAGGAGTTCTAACCCGGCGAAGGGGTCGGGGCGTCATGAGCGCGCCGCTCGCGCTTGATTGACGCGCATATCAGGAAAAGCTACCATGGAGCTGATGGGCAACCTGGCCGGGTCTTCGGGCGCTTCACCCCGGGTCCAGCGAGCGGCGTGGCGGCTGTTGCCCCTGGGCCTGCTCCTGCTGCTCTTTACGGCGTGTGGTGTCAGCAAAGAGGCCAGCACTTACCGCCCGTCCGGATCAAGCGGGAGCGGCCAAGCCGAGCGCCAAGCGACACCAGCAACCGAGAAACCCGCCGCAAAGCAAGCCGAGCAGGCCCGAGACGAAAGCACCGCCGGCGCGCCTGCTGGATCCCAGACCGCGGCGGTCTTTCCCGCCCCGGCGGCCGCTGAGCGGAGGGTACGCATCTACAGCGGCTGGTGCCAGCTCACGGTCGACGAGCCCGAGCAGACCAAGAAACAGCTGGAGGAGCTCGCCCGCAGGAGCGGCGGCTATGTGGAGTCCGCGGTCGACCAGACGGTGACGATCCGCATCCCGGCCGAGCGTTTCCGGGAGGTTTTCGCCGCCGTGCTCAAGCTCGGCGATGTGGTCCGTAAGTCGATCGAAACCTACGACGTCACCGCCACCCTGACAGACCAGGAGGCGCGGCTACGCCTGGCCGAGCGGGCGCGCGAACGGCTGTACCTGCTCCTGGAACGGACGCCCGACGTGAAAGAGCGCCTGGCCATCCTGCGGGAAATCCGCCGGTTGACCGAGGATATCGAGCGGATCCGGGCCTCCCTGGAGGTGCTCAAGGGGCAGATCGCCCTGTCGCGCATCACCGTCGAGCTCATTCCCCGCCGCCCCGAGGGTGAGTTGCGCCGTGAGGGCATCCTCTTCCCCTGGATTGCGGCTCTCAACCCGTTGTACCCCAGCTTACGGGGGCGCCCGCCCCGACTGGCCCTGTCGCTGGGTGAAGAGTTCGCCGTGTTCGAGAAGGACAAAGGTTTTCGCGCCGAAAGCCCGGAGGGCACGCGGGTGAGGCTCGGCACCACGCCCAACAGGCCCAAAGGTGACGCGGCCTTCTGGCAAAAGGCTCTGGCCTTCCACCTGGGGCCGCAATACCGCAAGGCCGAATCGCTGGAGGCCGGGGCGTTCCGGGCGGTGCTGCTCACCAGCAAGGACAGCAAACCGCACACATACCTGGTCGCCGTGGCCGTCCAGGGCAAGCGGCTTGTCGTGGGCGAGGCCTTCTTCCCCGACCAGGAAGCGGCGGGCAGGCGGATGGACGGAGTGCTGGCTGCCCTGCGGGAGCTGAAGCTAAAGTGAAGGAACAGCGATGAGGACCGTGCTGGCGCTGCTCTCCCTCGCCGCCCTGCTCCTGCCTGTCACGCTGGGCGCGGAGGAAAACCCCCTGCAGCAGAGCGTCCAGGTCGGCATGCTGGTCGCCGACCCCGACCAGGCCGGGGACCGCATCGAGGGCTGGGCCGAGGCCCAGGGCGGCTACCTGCTGGAGAAGTCCTCCGAGCGGGTGGTCCTGCGCCTGCCCCAGGCCCGCCTGCCCCTGCTCCGCGGCTTCCTGGAAGGGCTCTCCGAGAACCTGGTATCGTACAGCCCCCAGGCAGCGGACCTGCGCGAGCAACTTTCCCAGACCCGCTCCGGCTTGCGCAGCCGGGAGGCGATCCTGAAGCGGAACCTGGCCCTGCTCGACCAGGCGGACGCCGCCGGGACCCTGGCTATCGAGCAGGAGCTGCTCAGCCTGATCGAAGAGGTGGAGGGGCTCAAGGCACGCCTCGCGGCCCTCTCCCTGGACCAACTGTACGCCCGCGTGGAGATCGCCCTGAGCTTCCGGGAGTCTCCGCTGCCCAAGGACATCCCCTCCTCCTTCGGCTGGATCAACCAGGTCAGCTTCTACGCCTTGGTCGAGGAGGGCTTTTAAATGCGGCGCCGCCTGATCCTCGCCGTCCTGGTCCTGCTTCCTCTGCTGGCCTCCGCCGCTCCCAGGCTGAAGGTCCAGCCCCCCGCGGGTTTCGCCGAGGCCGAGCTAGGCAAGGGCGCCGCCTACCGCGCCCTGAGCCCCGAAGGGCTGCTGTTCCGGGTGCGCCTGTTTCCGAACGAGCCGGAGAAAACCCTGTCCTTCTGGAGCGAGACGCTGAAGAACCACCTGGTCAAGGAAGGCTACCGCCCGAACGGGGAGGCTCAAGCCTTCCAGGCCGGGGAAACGGCCGGCGCCGCTTTCGAATGGGTGGTGCCCTACGGAAACGAGAGCTACCTCTACCTGACCGCGGTCCTGGTGACCGGGAAACAAATCGTCCTGGCCGAGGCGGCGGGCCCCTCCGCCCTGTTCACCCGGCACCGCCAGAGCCTGAGCGAAAGCCTCAAGACCATTCGCCTGAAGTAGACAGCCCCTCAGGCAGCTCGCGTTCATATATGCTGACCTATATTTATATTTTTTGGGGTTCCGCTCATTGCTGTGTATCTGATTGGAATAATTAGATTTTAAAGGAGCAAGGTACGCGGCTGAAAAAACTATTCTGAGCGGCTGTCGCCGCCCTGGTGGTGAGCGCGGTGGCAGTCTTCGCCCCGGGGGAGGACCCTCGAGCCTTATGCGACCAGGCGTTAGAGCGGTACCAGGCCGACAGATGAGGGGTCCGGAGAAGATCCGAGAAAAAACTCGCTCGTAGAAGGGCCGTAGCTGCGTTTTCGGACCAAGGTTGGTATCCGGATACCCCCTCGGAACGGGTCGCAGTAGCAACCTGGACTGTCCGCGGCAGCGGGGGAACTCCACAAAGCAACGCGGCGCAGGGATTCTGCAAGACGTGCTGGAGCTCACCGGTTACAACCGTCACTATGCCGCTTGGCTGCTACGCAACTTCGGCAGAACGCGGCTCGTGCGTGGCGCTGATGGCAAACTGGTGCGGTAGGTCTACAAGGCGGACCCCCTGGTGTGTAGCCGCTGTGGTTCCCCGATGCGCGTTGTGGCGGTGATCACCGAGCCTCAGCAGGTGCGCAAGATCCTGCGTCACCTCATCAGGACGGGCAAAGCTCTCCCGGGCCTGGACCCCCCCGTAGCCTGAAGCCTCTCTCCCTGGCCAGCCACGGATCGGTCTGTCCCTCTCGTGCACCCCACCACTGCACAGCTTCACTTCAAGATGCTACCGGGGTCCTCATCGCTCTCGACTCCGCCTCACTCCCCCTGCCCGCAGAGCCAAAATACGGGCTAGCACTTGCAGGACGTAGTAAACCCGTCGGGCTGCAATAGTTAACGGCTACTTGTGATTGAAAGCTTTTTGGCAGGGGTGACAGGGTTGCTCGGCCGCTGGGGAATCCACCTGAACCATGTGAACCGCTTCCGGCCCGATCGGATCATGCTGGGCCAGGGCACGCGGAACAGACGCTGCTGTTCGGGTTCGGCTGGAACGGCTTGCCGCACCGCAAGTAGGGGCCAACCCCGCACACTTCTTGGGACGGCCCGAAGGACGCCAGACCAACAAGGCGAAACCCGATTGTAATGCCATTGACAAATGCCAATTAGCAACATAGAATGGCATCCGGGAGGATCAATGAAGACGAAGGTGGATCGGTTCGGCAGGATCGTCGTACCGAAGGAGATGCGGGATCGGCACGGGCTCGTCCCAGGTAGTCAGGTCGAGATCGAGGACTCCGCGGAGACAATCGTCCTGCGTGTCCTTTCGGATCTGCCTGGACTGGTGGAGAAACAGGGGATCCTGATCTTCCGCGGGCGTGCCACAGGGGACCTTGATTCTGCGATCCGATCCCATCGAAACGAACGCCTGCGGAAGACCGGAGGCTCTGCACGATGAGGGTGTTGCTCGACACCTCAGTCTTGGCAGCGGCTTTGGTGGAGGCCCATGCCAGGCATGCGCAGGCATTCTCGTGGCTGCAGAGAACACGAGAGGCCGACTTCCAGGGCTTGATCGCGACGCACTCCATCGCAGAGGCCTACGCGGTCCTCACTTCACTGCCGCTCAGTCCTCGAATCACGCCGTCCGCCGCCTGGGCGCTGCTCGAGCACAGTGTCCTCCCATACGTTCAGACCGTGGACTTGGCGGCAGCCGAGGTTCGACAGGTGGTAGAGCGCCTGTCGCGCCAGGGCCTCGCGGGGGGAGTCGTTCACGATGCCCTGATCGTCGCGGCGGCGATGGAAGCCCGAGCGGATTGCATCGTCACCCTCAACGCAGGCGATTTCCGACGCGTGGTGCCGGCGGGAACCCTAGACGTCCGGGAACCCTGAGGGGGGAAGAGGTTTGCCGCATATCAGTACACCACGCGCCTGTATCGGGCCGCGCTGTAGCGCCGCATCGGGCAGCACCTGGACCTGCTCGCGGTGATGCGGGCCGGGTGAGCGGTGTAACTCCCGCGGCTGCTTCTCCGGTATCATTGATAATATTGAAATATCTGTTGTAATGACCGAATTTTCAAGGTAGTATTTCATGTATGTTTCCTCGATCCAAGGAAGTAGCGATTTTGGACGGCCTGCTCCAACGGCATGCCGTGGTAGGAATCCTCGGCGCCCGGCAGGTAGGCAAATCCACTCTGGCGCGGCTGGTCGCAAAAACTAGTACCGAACCCGTCACCCTCTTCGACCTCGAAAATGACGAGGACCTCGCCCGACTCGCGGATCCCATGTTAGGCTTGAAAGGATTGCGCGGGCTGGTCATCCTCGACGAAATTCAGCGCCGTCCGGATCTCTACCGCGCCCTGCGGGTGCTCGTGGACCGGCCGCAGCAGCCTTGTCGATTTCTCGTGCTGGGCAGTGCGTCCCCCGAGTTGCTGAAGCAGTCCTCAGAAACCCTGGCCGGCCGGATCATTTATCATAGGCTGGGCGGCTTTTCTCTCGATGACGTGGACGTGCGCGAACAGGACCTTCTCTGGTGCCGCGGTGGCTTCCCGCGCTCGTTCCTCGCGCGCACGGACCGCGACAGCATGGAATGGCGGCGCGAGTTCCTCCGGACGTTCGTGGAGCGCGACCTTCCGCAGTTGGGTATCAGGGTGGCCTCCAGCACCCTGCGCCGGTTCTGGATCATGCTGGCGCACTACCACGGCCAGACCTGGAACAGCTCGGAGTTCGCGCGGTCTTTCGGCGTGGCCGACACAACCGTCCGGCACTACCTGGATGTGCTCGCTTCAGCCTTGGTGCTCAGGCAGCTGCAGCCCTGGTATGAAAACATCGGGAAGCGTCAGGTCAAGGCCCCTAAGGTGTACATCGTCGACAGCGGTCTTCTGCACGGGCTGCTCAACCTGCCCCGGCAAGCTGACATTGAGGGGCACCCCAAGTCAGGCGCTTCCTGGGAGGGATTCGTCATCGAGCAGGTTACGGCTCATCTGCGCGCTGAGCCGGAGGAGTGTTTTTTTTGGGCTACGCATGCCGGCGCGGAACTCGACCTGCTGGTGGTGAGGGGCAGCGAGCGGAGGGGATTCGAGATCAAGCGCACCTCATCCCCCGGCGTAACTCCCTCAATGCGCAGTGCGCTGGAGGACCTGCGCCTCACCTCGCTAGACGTCATTCACGCGGGAGATCACACCTTCGATCTGGCACAGCGCATCCGTGCGGTCAGCCTGGCCCGCCTACTGGACGACATCCACCCACTTTGATCGTGCGGAAAGGTCGGCTTAGTCCAAGGCTAATTCAATGCGCTTGTTGATTCGCCCCTTGCTCTTGTAGCCGGCCACGTGCACGGTTCCCACCTCGCGGGTGTTGGCCACGTGCGTGCCGCCATCGGCCTGCAGGTCCAGGCCTTCGATCTCCACGGTGCGCACGATCGTGATCCCCTCGGGCAGCAGGTTGATCTTGGTACGGATCAGGTCCGGGATGCGGAAGGCTTCCTCGCGAGGCAGCAGGCGCACGTGCACCGGCCGGGCGGCGGCGACTTCGACCGCGAGCTTGGCCTCGATCTCGTGCACCAGGTCCCCGTGCAGGGTCTCAAACTCGAAGTCCATGCGCCCTTTCAGGGACTCCAGATTGCCGCCCGTGACCTGGGCCCGGTAGTCGCGCCAGACCACGCCGCACAGGATATGGAACGCGGTGTGCGTGCGCATGAGGGCGTAGCGCCGCTCCCAGTCGAGCGCGCCGTGCACCGAGGCACCAGGGGCCGGAAGGGCTGCGCCCGCCCCGGTCTCCGCCTCGCCCAGCCAGTGCCAGATCCGCTCTCCTCGGCGCTGCACCTTCACGATGGGCAGGCCGGCCAGCCATCCCAGGTCGCACGGCTGTCCCCCGCCGCCGGGATAAAAGGCGGTACGGTCGAGGGCCAACGCGCGCTCGGCAGGGTCCACCTCGACCACGGTGGCGTCGAACTCTCTCAGATAGGCGTCCATCTGGGCCAGCAACTCGGTCATGGGAGCCATTATAGCGCGACCCGCGCCTGCTGCGTAGCGCACCGTCCGCCATCCGGCTATACTGCCTGCGGGAGCCGGAGTGAAGACGAGCCTGGACGAACAACAGGTGCTGGAGGTCCTGCGCGAGGGCCTGACCGCGGACGCCCTGGCCGGCAAGCGAGTGCTGGTGATCACCCCCGACGGCACGCGCACCTGCCCGCTGCCGCTGCTAGTCCGGGCTGTTGGGGAGACGGTCGGCGAACAGGCCCGGCAGCTGGACTTCATGGTTGCGCTGGGCTCGCACCCGATCCTGACCGAAGCGGAGGTGCTCCGGCTGTACGGCCTCACCCCGGAGGCGAGCGAACGGCTGTTCCCGCGCTCACGTTTCCTCTGCCACCGCTGGGACCTCCCCGGCTCCTTGAAGACCTTGGGGAAAATCAGCGCCGACGACATCGAAGCCCTGACCGGCGGCCTGTTCCGGGAGGCTGTTACGGTCGATATCAACCGGGCAGTGTTCGACTACGACCTGCTGGTGCTGCTGGGCCCGGTGTTCCCCCACGAGGTGGCCGGCTTCTCCGGGGGAGCCAAGTACCTGTTCCCGGGAATCGGCGGGGGGCGCTTCCTCCATTTCACCCATTGGTTGGGAGCCGTGATCACCTGCTGGGAAACCATCGGGCGCAAAGACACGCCGGTGCGCAGGCTGCTGGATCGAGCCACCGCGATGGTCCCGGTGCCCCAGCTGGGCATCAGCGCGGTGATCGGCCCGGAGGGGGAACTGGCCGGGCTGTACGCGGGCGGGGTGGGGGAGGCCTGGTCGCGGGCCGCGGAGCTCTCGGCCGGCCTGCACGTGAAAACGGTGGCCCGGCGCTACTCCACGGTGCTGGGGGTGGCCCCGCGAATGTACGACGAGCTGTGGGTCGGCGGCAAGGTCATGTACAAGCTGGAGCAGGCCGTGGCGGACGGGGGTCGCCTGATCATTTACGCGCCCCACCTCCGCGAGATCTCCCGCACCTGGGGGGCGCACATCGGGCGGGTCGGCTACCACGTGCGCGACTACTTCCTGCGGCAGTGGGAGCGCTTCCGGAATGAGCCGTGGGCGGTGCTGGCGCACTCCACGCACGTGAAGGGCCTGGGCAGCTTCGAGGGGGAGGTGGAACGGCCGCGGATCGAGGTGGTTCTGGCCACGGGGATCCCGGAAGAGTTCTGTCGGAAGGTGAACCTGGGCTACCAGGACCCGGCCGGGCTTCGGCTGGAAGACTACCGGGGGCGGGAAGCCGAGGGCACCCTGTGCGTGGAGCGCGCCGGTGAAACACTGTATCGGATGGAATGAGGGCGGGAGGCGCAGGTGTTGGGTCTTTCACTTCCGGACATGCTCAGGGTCATACCCGCCATCCTCATCGGGTTGACGGTTCATGAGCTGGCACACGCCTTCATCGCCTTGAGGCTGGGCGACGACACCGCCAAGCAGCTGGGCCGGGTCACCCTTAACCCGCTCAAGCACATCGACCCGGTAGGGTTCATCATGCTCCTGGTGGCCGGTTTCGGCTGGGCCAAACCGGTGCTGGTCGACAGGACAAAATTGAAAAACCCCGCCCGGGACGATGTGCTGATCGCTCTCGCCGGGCCTGTCGCCAACCTGCTGCTGGCCGTGGTCCTGGTGCTCCTGCTGCGGGTCGTGCTTTTCCTCGTACCCTTCCGTTCGGAAAGAACCTTCAATCTTGTCGTCGGCAACTTCCTGGCCTGGATCACCATCAATGTCTCGTTGGGTTTTTTCAACCTCCTGCCCATCCCCCCTTTGGACGGCTCGCACGTGATCCTGAATCTGCTTTCCTCGTAATAGTTCAGCCCTTTCATAGGTATCTGGGCTTGCCTTCCAGGGCAAATTGATATATCTTCTCCCCATGGGAGGGGAGAAGATCATCTACGG
>Ga0315273_10005924_pt1 | contig 15167 bp, 19 predicted proteins | sample YL17G02_0_MG_FD_205753 | JGI IMG/M metagenome (GOLD analysis project Ga0315273, IMG submission 205753) | Sediment microbial communities from Yellowstone Lake, YNP, Wyoming, USA - YL17G02_0 | ecosystem: Environmental > Aquatic > Freshwater > Lake > Sediment | place: USA: Wyoming | collected...
TCCTCGCTTGAGGAGTTTCTGCAAGACTTTCCTTCTGTGTCTAGAGAAGCAGCTGTAGCCGTTATCGAGGACGCAAAGGGCAGGCTATTCTCAGATGCGATTGCTTCTTGACGAAGCAGTCCCGGCTCGCCTTCGGCGGTCTTTGCCAAGTCACTCGGTCAAAACCGTAGTCGAAATGGGCTGGGGAGGGATGAAGAACGGTGCCCTCTTGGCTCTTGCGGCCAAGGAATTTGACGTAGTTCTCACCGTTGACAAGAACCTTCCTTACCAGCAGAACTTGGTGAACCTCCCGGTAGCAGTCATTGTATTGGAAGCCTATTCCAACGAACTCGCCGCACTACTGCCACTCGTTCGCAACCTGGAGCAAGCACTTGGCAGTCTGCAGCCTTGTACTTTTGTGCGGGTTGGGACATAACCCGTCATGTGCCTATCGGGCTGACTCCGAAGCGTACAACATTTCGTAGGTCGTGGGTCGATAGCGTATAGCACGAACAAAGAAAGTTCGGTCTTTTCTTCAGGCTACCGGCAGGTTTTCCCATCGAAGTAGGTACAGCTTGTCTCCCCCGATTTCACTTTCCAGGTCTTCAGCAGGGGCGCTTGCCCATTCTCTCTCATCTCGACGACGAAATCCGCAAGGCCTGATATCGGGAGTTTCTCGATGTGCGGCTTGGCGGCATCTGGAACGTCGATCCAGAACACGGACCCATAGGTGGAAATCAAGATGCGATGGCTTTCCGTATCGATACGAATGACGGGACTGTAAAAACTTTTCTCCTCGGCAAAGCTGGGGGACACGATCAGGCCGAGGAGGAAAAAACTGGAGAAGACGGCGGGAAGAGTCGTACGCATGTATGACATGACGAGCACTCCTGCTTATGAAGGCAATCGAGGAACCATTATCACACTAGGCCAAAGGGAAACAAATCAGAAAGTGCCGAGGGGTCTGTCTGGTCTGTCCAGTCTGTCTGGTTCATCTGGTTCATCTGGTTCAACCAGATAGACGAGACAGACCAGATCAACCAGATAGACCGCACTTAGGCCGTGGTTGTGATGTGCGCTTGCGTGACATTCCCGCCCTTGATCCAGTATCCTCGAATATCCGGCTTCGACTTCTCCATGAGGGAGATGAGCAGATAGGCGGGGATGGGCAGGTTGATTTTTGGCCAGATTTCTTCGTAGTCGGTAGCAATCTTGATGTCGGTGATGGAGGGGCGAGCCGGGTCGTGGGGATGGGAGTGGTAGACCACTTGCAGGTCGAGCCCTTTGTTTCGAATATCCTTCTTCGCAGTGGAAAAGTCCTGCATATCCATCACGAAGGCAATCTCGGCGCGTTCGGTCGGGGACAGCCGTTCCAAGTGCGCAGCCTTTGCCGGGTCAAAGGAAGACAATTTCTCGGCTCCTTCGAGTGCCACGATATTTGTGATCCGATAGACATGCGTGACGGCCCCGTTGGTTCCGGCCAGGAGCCCGCAACACTCGTAGGGATCGAGTTCCCTGGCGTGGGCCACCATGTCGTCGAGGATCGCTTGAGGGATGTGAAGGGGAGTTGTCATCGGGCTTAAAAGTCTGAAAGTCCTAAAGTCATCAAGTCGTCTCAGTATGAAACGATCATTGGGAAGACTTTATGACTTGACGACTTTTGACTTTCAGGCTTGGCTTCATCAGATCGTGCAAGTGACGGTATAGTCAGTCTTCAAATCGGTAATCGTCGGGTTGGGCCCGCAGAGGCGGCAGGCCGGGTCTTTGGGACGGCGAACTTTTCTGAATTTCATCTCCAGGGCGTCATAGATCAGCAGGCGATCGGCCAGGGTTTCGCCGATGCCGAGAATTTCCTTGATCGCTTCCGACGCTTGAAGAATGCCCATGGTCCCGGCGAGAGCTCCTAAGACGCCGGCTTCTTGGCAATTCGGAACGAGTCCAGCCGGTGGTGGCTCGGGGTAGAGGCAGCGGTAGCAGGGATAGCCGGCATGGGGCTTGATCGTCGTCAGCTGGCCTTCGAAGCGGAACATGCTGGCAGAAATGAGCGTCTTTTTTGCGAAGAAGCAGGCATCGTTCACGAGAAAACGCGTCGCAAAGTTGTCAGATCCGTCCAGCACGATGTCGAATTGGGACAGGAGCGGGAGAATATTGTCGGCGTCGACGTTCTGGTGGTACGTCTTAATCGTGATTTCCGGGTTGATCGCCGACAGTGTCATGCGGCCAGACTCCACTTTCGGCAGGCCCACCGTGGCCGTGGAGTGCAGGATTTGCCGCTGCAAGTTCGAGAGATCGACGACATCGCCATCGACCAGACCGATGGTGCCGACACCTGCGGCAGCGAGATAGAGTCCGGCAGGTGAGCCGAGCCCCCCGGCGCCGATGAGCAAGACCTTTGCCTTGCTCAGCTTCATCTGGCCCTTCCCACCTACGTCGCTGAGAATAATCTGACGGCTGTATCGTTGAATCTGTTGCTCGGTGAGTTCCATTGCGACTTGTGCTGACAAGTTGACATGAAAGCAAGCTGACAACGCGCCATCCGCTTGTCAGCCTGTAGCGTGGTGCCTTGTCAGCGTGCTCCTATTCAACTACATTCAACTCGATCGGGTCGACGGTGACGCCTTTCTTGCGAAGGCCCGCGATCGCCCGTTCGATTTCCGTGCTGTCCCCGGTCAGCTCGAGATCCATCCACCCGGTGGTTTCACGCACGTCGGCTCGCCGGACATTCGTGACGACCTTGAATTCGTGACCGATCTGATAGATGACCGGTTCTTTGATCTTATCTTCTGGAAACCGAATGTGAACCTTCATGTTCGGCATGATAAACCTCCGGCAATGGCTGGCACAATCGAGACTTCGTCCCCGTCTTTGAGCGAGGTGTCTTTGCCCTTGAGGAATCGAATATCTTCCTCGTTGACATAAATATTCACGAACCGGCGAAGCTCTCCGGTGTCGTCGCAGAGGCGATCCTTAATTCCGGGATGGGCTGTATTCAAGGTGTCGATCATCTCGACGATCGTGCGGGCTTGTGCATCAACCTCTCCCTGTCCCTTCGTCAGAGGACGGAGCGGTGTCGGGATGCGAACTTTAATCATGCGTCACCACCCCCGTGTTTCCCTATCTTAAAGGTTTGCTCAAAACTGACAAGACTCGGCTGAATGCGGTGGGGCCTGCCGACCGCATCGATCACGGCTTCCTGCGTCTTTAAGCCGTTGCCGGTGATATAGGCGACCGTCACGTCGCTTTTTTTGATCGTGCCTTGCTTCACCAACTTCTGGAGCACGCCGATCGTCACGCCGCCGGCGGTTTCTGCGAAGATCCCTTCGGTTTGCCCCAACAGCTTGATCCCTTCCACGACTTCGTCGTCCGAGACCATGTCCATGGCGCCCTTGCTCTCGGCGGTCGCTTTGAGGGCGTAGTACCCGTCGGCGGGATTGCCGATGGCCAGCGACTTGGCGATGGTCTTCGGCTTCACCGGTTTGAAAAAATCCCGTCCTGCCTTGAAAGCCGTGGAAATGGGGGAACAGCCTTCGGCTTGCGCCCCGTTGATCTTCGTCCGTACGTCGTCGACGAGACCCAAGGCCTTCATTTCATGGAGGCCCTTCCAGATCTTGGTCAGGAGTGAGCCGGACGCCATCGGGATGACCACTTGGTCAGGCGTGCGCCAGCCGAGTTGCTCCACGGTTTCGAACGCCAGCGTCTTCGATCCTTCCGCATAGTAGGGGCGAATGTTGATATTCACAAAGGCCCAGGCATGTTCGCCGGCTATCTCGCTGCAGAGGCGATTGACATCGTCGTAATTGCCTTCGACCTCGACCACGTTCGGCTTATAGATCAAATTCCCGAGGACCTTAGCGGCTTCCAAATCGCCGGGAATGAATACATAGGCGCGCATCCCCGCGGCAGCCGCATGGGCGGCGACGGAATTGGCCAGATTGCCGGTCGAGGCGCAGGCAATGGTTTCAAATCCCAATTCACGGGCCCTGGTGATGGCAACGGCAACTACGCGATCTTTAAACGACAGAGTGGGATGATTGACCGTATCGTTCTTAATGTAGAGCTCGTCCAACCCGAGATAGGCGCCGAGATTCCTGGCGCGCACCAGCGGCGTCATCCCGGCATGCGGGCCGAGAAAAGTCGGTCCTTCTACCGGCAGGAGATCGGCATAGCGCCAGATACTGTGTGGCCCGTCCTGGATCTTCTTGCGGGAAATACCCTTCTTGATCTCCTCGTAGTTGTATTTCACCTCAAGGGGGCCAAAGCACATCTCGCAGACGTGGATCGCTTTCGTCGGATATTCTTTTCCGCACTCGCGACAGACTAGCGCTTTCATTGTGGCCATGGTGACTCCACCTCGCTACGTCAATAATTACGGCCGGACGGCACAGCCGGCAAACGGATCGCCGTCATCGAACAGTTCGGTAATCGTCGGGTGCGCCCCACAGAGCGCGCAGTCGGGATTGCGTTTCACTTTGATTTCTCTGAACTGCGTCTTGCGTGCATCGAAATCCAGGAACCGATTCGTGAGAGGGCGCCCGATACCCAGAATGAGTTTCAAGGCCTCAGTCGCTTGGATCGTTCCAATGATGCCGGCTAACACGCCGATCACGCCCGCCTCCTGGCAGGAAGCGACCAGCCCGGCCGGCGGCGGAGTCTTGAAGACGCAACGATAACAGGCAGACTGCTTCGGCACAATGGTCGTCACGCGTCCATCGAAGCGGAGGATGCCGCCGTGGACCAACGGTTTGCCGGCAAAAAAACAGGCGTCGTTGATCAAGAACTTGGCCGTGAAGTTATCGACCCCGTCGATGACGACGTCGTACTCGCTGATGATCTTCAGCGCATTGCCGGCCGTCAGCCGCTCTTCGTACATCGAGACCTGGACGTCGGGGTTCAACGCCTGAATCTTCTCTTTGCCCGAGACGACTTTGGGACGACCCACGTCCGACGTATGGTGAAGTATTTGCCGTTGAAGATTGGTCAAGTCCACCACATCGCTATCGATGAGGCCGATGGTGCCGACTCCGGCTGCGGCCAAATAGAGGGCAGCCGGAGAGCCAAGGCCTCCCGCGCCGACCAGGAGAATCTTGGCCTTGGCGATCTTCTTCTGTCCCTTGCCACCGACTTCAGGCAAAAGAATATGCCGGCTATACCTGGTTATTTGATCTTCGGTAAATTCCATGGTCGGTGTTGCTGACAAGTGTGAAAGCTAACAAGTTTGAAAGTTGAGAGTGTCAGCCTGCGTTCTTGCTGGCTTGTCAGCCCATTCTTGTCCTAGATGTTGAAATATTTTTCAATACTGATATATCGCTCACCAGTGTCACAGAGTATGGTCACCACGTTCTTGCCTGGGCCAAGCTCGTGGGCCACTTTCTGCGCAGCGAACACGTTGGCCCCGGCAGAAATACCCACCAAGAGACCTTCCTTTTTCGAGAGCTGCTTGGCCGTTTGATAGGCCTCGTCATCGGTTACGGTCATCACACGATCGAGAATGGCCCGGTTCAACACTTTCGGGATGAACCCCGCGCCGATGCCCTGAATCTTATGAGGCCCTGGTTCTCCACCGGATAAGACCGGCGATCCGGCCGGTTCAACTGCAATCACTTTCACGTTGGGGATCCGTTCCTTAAACACTTCCCCGCATCCGGTAATGGTGCCGCCCGTGCCCACTGCCGCCACAAACGCATCGATCTTTCCGTCGAGCGACTCGAGAATCTCGAGCGCCGTGGTCTTCCTATGCATGGCCGGATTGGCCGGATTTGAAAACTGATCCGGCATAAAGTACGAGGGGTTCTGCGCGATGATGCTTTCCGACTCGCGGATCGCACCCTTCATGCCTTCCCAGGCCGGCGTCAAGACGAGCTGTGCGCCATAGGACGACAAGAGGCTCGCCCGCTCCATGCTCATGCTCTCTGGCATCACGAGGATCAGCTTATAACCACGGACCGCGGCGACTAATGCCAGTCCGATCCCGGTATTTCCGCTGGTCGGTTCGACGATCGTGCCGCCCGGCTTTAATGCGCCCAGTCGTTCCGCCTCATCGATCATATTGAGGCAGATCCGATCCTTGACGCTTCCACCGGGATTAAAGAACTCGACTTTTCCATAGATCGTCGCCCCGCCCGTAGGGGACAACCGGTTCAGACGGACGAGGGGAGTTCGTCCGATGAGTTCGGTGATGTCTTTGTGTATGGTCAGCGTCACCGGCCACCTCCCATATAAAACAAGAACTCGACCCGGTCGCCGTCGTTCAGACTGGTGGTGGCGAGATGATTCCGGTCCAACATGGTCTCGTTGACCTCGACCGCAACCATTTGCGGTTCAATCTTTTTGGCCTGGAGAAGATCGAGGACCGTTCCCCCTGAAATCTCTTCAGCCTTGCCATTGATTTTGACCTGCATGAAGACTCCTAAGATGGCCCAGAGATTAAACAATTTCAACACGTTATCAAACGGACTTTGCCATTGTCAAGGCAACGAAACCGGCCGGCTCGTAGCTTGACTTTGTCCGTGATCCGCCGCCACTATGCCCCCCTTTGGATGAGCGATGACATGTGGAAACGCAACTTCATGTTCAGGTCGGCTGAGGCCATTCCACTCAAAGAATCGGAAAACGAGCTATTCCACGATACCGATCCCGCAATGGATAGCACCGGACTCCAGTTAGAGAAGTTTCTATCGGTTTGGATTCAGGGCGATGGGGAGGAGGAAAAACCAATGGCCTTCACGAACATGTATGTCCGCACGGCGACATTAGATTTTCAGAAACGGGTCGGGTTTCTGCAGCCTCTCCAAGGCCGTTCACACCAGATTAAACAGGTGCTCACGCCGGGGCAAAAGCAGTTTCTGCAGCAGTGGCTCTCCACCGAGGCACCCCAGGCCTGGGAGGCCACGGACGATCATTTCAAGATGTTGTTTGAACTCAAATGAACCTGTCTGCGATCCGCTATCGATGAGAGCCGTCATGCCCAACCGCATCGTGCTGTTGTTGTGTCTCGTCGTGCTGATGCTCGCGGTTCCGGTCGGGACCGGGTGGAGCACGACGGTGGAGGTCTACTACGGGCCAGACGATGCACCACTCGATCGCCTGACTACGCTCTATCGGCATGCGACACGCTACCTCTATGTGGCGGTCTATGGGCTGACTTCTCCCCGTGCGGTGGAGGCGATGGTCGCGGCGAAGAAGCGGGGAGTCGATGTGCGCCTGATCACCGATCTGCAGCGCACTGAAGACGTCAAACAGCGCACGGCGCTCCAGACGCTGCATTTGGCCGGCATTCCTATTCTCGTGAACGAGCACGATGGGCTGATGCATCTGAAGCAGGTTGTGATCGACGATGAAGTGAACACCACCGGCTCGATGAATCACACGACGAGCGGCAATCGCTATAACGATGAGCGGCTCGACGTCATTTCCGATCATGCGATCACCGTCAAGGCCCGGGAGAAGTTCCTTGCGATGTGGAACGATCACACTCGATATCGGGAATGGAAGTAACCGGGAAGGGTGAGGCCTTCCTTTGTGAGAATCGATGACTGAACAGACCGACGTCGCGGTGGTGGGGGCAGGGGGTGGCGGAGCCGTCTTAGCCCTGGCGCTGGCGAAGCAAGGAATCAGCACCGTCGTATTGGATCAGGCCGCTGGTCCACCCCAGGGCTTGCGGGGAGAAATTCTCCAACCGAACGGACAGCAAGTACTCGATCGCTTGGGCGTATTGAAGTCGTTGCCGGCCAATGCCACAAGGTCGGTGCAGCACTTTCATTTTTGCCGGGTCGGAGGGATGCGCCTCTGTAGCATCGACTATGGCGATCTGCCGCCGCCCTACAATCGCGCCATTGTGACGCTCCCGAACGTGGCGCACCACGCCATTGTCGCGGCGGTGCAGCAACATAAGAGCGTGATGCTCCGCTACGGGACCTCTTTCACAGGGCTCTTGCGCGAGGGCGATCGGGTGGTGGGATTGTCCACGCAAGGCCCGGAAGGCGCGAACCAGATCCGTGCTAAGATTGTCGTCGGCGCCGATGGCGCATTTTCGAAAGTGCGTGAGGCACTGAAGATTCCCGCCGATATATATCTCTATCCTGACGGGTATTTGATTGCGATTCTCGAATCGGAGGAGCCGGTATCGGAATCGTTCTACTATGTCGGACACAGGAGCATTTTGGGACTCTTCCCGGCGACAGGGAACAAGGTCTATCTCTTCTACATGATCCCAAAGGGTTCGATGGAGGCGGTGAAGCAGCGGGGTATCCCTGCGCTCCAGCAGACGTGGAGCCAGATCGCGCCTCAGTTTGCCGGGCTGTTTCGGCGTCTGAGCGATTGGAGCCAGACAGCCTATATGCCGACTGGGCGGGTGCGCACGCCGACCTGGGTCACAGATGGAGCCGTCCTGATTGGCGATGCCGCTCATGCGATGAATCCCCATGCGTCGCAGGGACGCATGCAGGCGATGGTCGATGCCATGGCACTGTCCGATCTGTTGCCAGGCTGTCTTGCTGATAAGGACTATTCCGCCGTCAGGCTGAAAGAATTCGAACGAATCAGGCGGCCACAGGTCACCATGTTGCAACGATTGGCCGATCAACAAGTGTTCTATTGGAATACAGAGAATCCAGTGGTGGCCTTCCTGCGCGATCGCGTGTTTCAGACGCTGGATCGGAATGCACGGCTTCGCTATCAAGTCCTGTCGACCACGGCGGGGTTGCGAACGATGCCGCCATTTAATCTGATCGATCGTGTGATTGCCGCGGGGGTTCTCCCAGATTTACGTGCGAATGAGAGATCTCCACATCCGATGTCTTCCTGAGGAACCACGGGGCATGACTGAACGTCTGATTGATGGATTGCCGGACGACACACAGAAGCTGTTGCAGACCTACGTGAAAGACGTCAAAGGGGTGTTTGGGGAGCAGCTGGAAGGCATGCTGCTCTACGGAAGTGCCGTCCGGGGGGAATTTCTCCCGGGGCGGTCCAACCTGAATATCCTCCTCCTGGTGTCGTCGTACGACAGCGCCGTCCTCAAACAGTACAGTGCGTTGCACCGCCACTGGAGCAAGGAACAGATCGTGGTTCCCCTCTTCATGACGGAAGAGGAGCTGCGCATGTCGGCAGCGGTATTTCCACTTGAGTTTCTGGAGATCCAGGAACAGCATCGCGTCCTAGGCGGGCGCGATCCCTTCATCGGCTTTCACGTGAAGACCGATCGGCTGAGAGAGGCTGTGGTCCAGGGACTCACGAGTAATGTCTTGCGCCTGCGTCAACGGTATGCCGAAGGGGGCGGAAGCGACGACGCCACGTTGATTTTGCTGCCGCTCTCGATCACCTCGACCCTTCCATTGCTGCGCGGAGTGCAACGGCTTCTTGGGCGTCCCGTCCTCTCTCACTCCGATGCGGTGATCAAGGACGTCGCCGAGCAGTTGAAACTGGATCTGCAGGATTTGCTGGACGTCTGGTTGCTGAAGCGCGGACAGATTTCTCCTGGCCCCCGCGAAGTGCCTCGCTTCTTTGACCGGTATCTACAAACCGCGACGCTGCTCACTCGCGCAGTCGAGCAACTGCCGCAGTCGGAGGAGCGATGACGAAGATTGTCAGTTTGGCGATGGTGCTCTGCCTTGTCTTCTTCGAGGGCTTGGCACTGGCGGTTCCCTACGACCGGCCCAAGATCCAGTTGCCGGAGCCGCGAGGTTATGTGAGCGACCATGCGCAGGCGATCGATGGGGATTGGAAAGAGCGCATCCGATCCGTCTGCCAGGACCTTGAGCGGAAGACCGGCGTAGAAATGGTCGTGGTGACCGTCCCGACCATCAAGCCCTTCGGGTCGGCCAACGAGTTCGCGACGGCGCTCTATGAAAAGTGGGGCATCGGATCGACGCAGCAGGAACATGGCGTGTTGGTGCTGGTGGCGATGCAGGAACGACAAGCCGCGATCACGCTGGGCCGGCAGATGTTGCCGGTGATTACTCCCGCGGTGATGAATCAAGTCGCGCACGAGAATCTGCAGCCGTCGATTGAGTTGGGACATTTCGGCGAAGGCCTCTATCGTACCGTGGTGGCGTTGGCCTCTCCCGCGCAGGAGGTGCGTGTCGGCGCCATGCCGAATATACATTTCAAAGGTTTGGGTTTCTGGCTCGCCCTCTTGACCAGCATCGGGGCGCTCTCGTTCTTCTGGTGGATCAGCCGTCCCGACCTCCGGCATCCGTACAGACGAATTCAAAAAGGCGAGTATTGGGGGACAGGGCAGGGGGGATTTGGCGGGAACTGGGGTGGGTTTGGGGGTGGGACGAGCGGGGAGGGGTGGAAATAGGGGGATGAGGGAGGAGCGGCCAGGTGCCCTTCTTGCTCGCAGAACGCGCACGATGAAACTGTGCTCGCCAGGGAGAAGAGCGCGTCCCGGCGCGCTCGGGGTTGGGCGGGGTGAGAATGTCGCGCGCAGTAAAGGGCAGCCTCGGCCACTCCTCCCAAGAGCGGGACAGAGACTTGGATGCTGCTCGTTCGACGCGCGCAATGGAGACCACACCAGCCGCCTCGCTGAATGCAGATGAAAGTTAAGTTCAATGCTCGTTTGGCCCGTCTCGCTCGTCCAGCCTGTCTCGCACGTCTCGCGTCACGAGTCCCTAGTCACTCTCGTACAAACGTGGGTGCAAGGTCACTCAACGACTTCAGTGTTTCTGCCTTCATCTATATGCGTGTTTGCGAACCTAGGGATGGCCGCAAAATGTTGAATTGTCAGAGCGAGCCTTCATTCTGGTCTTGTCGCTTGCTGTAACGGATGGCTTGGGATAGAGTGGGCTCATGCGAACCACGAGTGCTGCAGCACGAAGAACCATACCGGCCACTGAGATCAGACGTCGCGGGTTTTCGGTGGTGGATAAGGCCCTGAAACGTGGACCAGTGCATGTCCTCAAGGACAACGAACCGGTCTATGTGATCATGGCCGAAGATCAGTTCCGCGAGTTGTCCGATCGCTATCGTAAGTCGTACATTTCGCGAATTCGACGGTCGTTGAAAGATGTGAAAGCAGGGCGCGTGCGCCGCGTGACGGCGCAGACGTTGATCGACGAACTGGGTCTCGATGCCTGATGTATGTGCTGCTGACGACTGGCCATTTTGATCGGCGTGTCGTCAAATTTACGCGAGCCCACCCGGAACTCAAAAAGCCACTCGCCAAGGTCCTGGGAAATCTCGAAGCCAATCCCTTTCTGCCGTCCCTTCGACTGCATCCGCTCAGCGGGGAACTCGAAGGACTTCATGCCGTGAGTGTCACGCATGCCCACCGCATTACCGTGACACTTCGTGTGAGCAAGAGAGAAATTGTCCTGCTCGACATCGGAAGCCACGACGAAGTGTATCGATAGCCTAGCCGCCACGCACCGCGAAATCGAAAGGGCGTGAAACGTCAGGCGTGAGGGGTGAGGCGCAAGAACTAGATCGGTATGAAGTAGAGTATTAGAACCGATTTTCAGGACAACAATCAAAAAAGATTCCCGACCCCTTTTCTTGCCCCCCCTTCCGCCTGGCGTTGTTCAAGGAGGCGCTTACCCTCTTCCGCAATGTGTTAGTTGATACGCGCTTGCTGAATGAGAAATGGAAGTTCAACGCAAAAATTATCGTGGCATTTCTTAAACTTCGTTCCGCTACCACAAGGGCAACGGGCGTTTCTTCCAACCTTCATTGAGTGTCCTGAACGATTAAGATTGTGTCGGCATTGTACTTTTTCAGTGCAGACTTGGTCCATCCCACCGCTCCCACCATCGAGTTCCGTCCACCCTTCCCACTCTCCGATTGTGAGGGGCTGGCGGTCGCCTTCCCATCGTGCGCGCGTCCAACGAGGGAAGTCCGCGACCGCGCGTTGCGCGAGCACAGGAAACCGTCTAGTCTGTCCTCACATACTTCCCCTAAGCTCGCCCGCGTTCTCTCTCCAGGAATGGCACCCGTGCTGGTCTCACTGCGGCCGTCGAGCGAGCACATTCTGATCGTGCGCGCTCCGGGATCAAGGGATCAGCACGAGTGCCATTCCTCATTTACTGCTGAATCGCGGAGAGCAACCATTTCCCATCTGGGGATCGCATGAAGGTCCAGGCTTCCCCGGATTCGGTCGGCGTCTTTTCACTGCCTTCGACGACATAGCCTGGTTCTCCTCGCTGCTTCGTCAGAGACACGTTATAGTCACGGGCGCTCCAGCGAAGCCCTGCCGTCACGTATTGCGTCGCCTGTTCGGTCCAGGCTTCCAGGATCTCTGCACGGAGGAGCGCCACATCCTCAACATGGTTTTGGATGTCCTGACTGCGGTTGTCGGCCAGGGCGGCGCTGAAATAATTCACCATCTCCGGCGTGACGAACTGCCGTAACTCGGTCAGATCCTGTTTGCTCCAGGCCCTTTGAACATCGATCAGTAGTTGTTGATAGGCTGCTTTGTCGGCGGAGGTGACGCTATCAACCGATATTTTCTGTCTGGTTGTGGCAGACCGCTTTGTCGGCAGATTGTCGCTGGACGAATCGCGGCCTGTGATCCCGGAAAAATCAGGGAGGGAGGGCCGTTGTATTTTTAAGAAATAGAAAACCGTCACGGCTCCCAGGAGCAGGAGGAGCAGAAGGATTCCGGCGGAGCTGAAATCCTCGGTGGTGTTGTTAGTTTCGGCAGCAGGCGCACCGGCATCGGTGGTCTGCGCGCTGCTGTTCGTCGGTCCGAGGAGCATATGGCCGATCCATGAACCGGCGACTCCAGCTGCGAGACCAGCCGACAGGGGAGAACGTTGCAGAATGAGTGTCGTTGTGTTCAAGGCAAGTTCCCCGTTATCGGTCTCGTTGGTGAACTATGAGCCCGGCACCATATCCTAGCAGCAATGGTCCCTTGAAAATGTAAGATTCGAGGATAGAGACCGGGCTGGTCGATGTTTGGCCTGTGGGTGAGAAGCGTGGGTGGAGATTATCAGGAGCACTCTTCAATACGTCCGACTATCTTTTGGGAACGGACCGGCCTTCTGCTAAGCCTTGCTGGTCTGTCCATTTGGTGAGGTAGGTGAGGGGGAGGGATGCGCTGTCATGATGGCAATGTTCACTTGGATTGCGCGCTCGCAATGCAGCACGCTTGAGAGCATGGCGTAAAGAGTCACACAGGCCAGCGCCTTCAAATAATCGTGTTTGTGGCGCCGATTCCCTCTTGAAGACGTGAATCGTAAAGGTGAAACGTTCAACGGCTTTACCAGACAACTTTTCTGGCTGGGCAATTCACGAATAACGATTCACGTTTAATGTTTTCCACCCAGTGGGGCGGTTACCGTGATCGCCCCTGCGAGATCCCCTTCGCGATGTCCTTCCTTGGGATAGCCGGAGATATCGAGGTCGCCTTTGGGCTCACCGTGGCAGGCCAAACAGGCGGTGACGTAATACAGTGGCATCACGACACGTAGTGTCTGGCCGTGATCGGTGAGTTCGCTGACATACGCTTCGGCTCGCGGGCGTCCTGACAGCCACTGCAGCACTGAGGCTTCGTACTCGTCCGGCTCATTTATGGGATTGCGTGGGTGCAAGGTGGTTTGCTTCAGTCTGACATGTGATTGTTTGGAAAACAGCGCGGCAGCCTTGCTGCCATAGGTGGCTGGGATAAAGTTCTTGTACCCGAGCCCCCGTTGATTGATCACAACCTGGGCGTCACGAATCACTTCCTTGCTGGCGAGCACGAAGGCCGGCAACATTTCTTTGGCCTGGGGTGGCACTGCAATAGACGCAGGCGTACTTTGGAGCTTCGAGAGATCAACGCCGGTCTGTTTGCGAAATTCCTGAACGAGTTGCTGTTCAAACACCTCGGCTGTAAATCCCTTGTCTCCCTTCTGCTGATCGTCAATCAACAGTTGATTGTGCTCAATGACCGATCGGCCGGCCTTGAGCAACTTGGCCAATAATCGAGCGGTCTCTTCCGCCTCTGCACGCTCAATAGCCCAACCCAATGGCGGAAGGACGACCTGGACGGTGACGAACGTGAGGAGCACTGCGATCAAGGTGATCCAAACCTTCTTCATGCAGCCTCCTTTCTTTCCCCTCAGCGAGCGGGCTCCATTCTACACTTGCCCTGATCGTTTTGCGTGACCGTCGTCTCTACGTCGAACTGTGGATCTTCAGCGGCCGTTCGACATGGAAAGGCATATGATTGCTTCAGCCATCGCTGTCGTATCCAGCCAACTTGCCGGATTCATCGAGTTTAAACAGCATATTATTGACGAACTACCGCAGCCGGTAGTTCGCCTCCGCCATCACGACAGCGTATTGCCCACGAGCCAAAAACAGGGGCTTTTCCGAGTCGAACGTCAGGCGCCTCCTATCCTTTCGCATTCGTATCATCACAAATTCAAGGACCGGCTCCGCTCCCAGGATGACGTTGATAAGAGGATCGGTGACGGCATCAAAAGACTCAAACGAAGCCGTTAAGGACTCGCACAACACCAGCTGCTTTGTTGTTAAATTCGACTCGTTACCGTCCGACTTTCTTCCAGGTCTTGTAGGTCGGCCCAGCTAGTGAGGTCGGTTCGGGAGAGATCAACGACTTCTCTGCTTTTGTTGAATTATTTCTGTAAAGTGGCCAGGAAATAATAGACACCGGAATTACAACTCATCGGGCAGCGCGGGCAGCAAGCTCTTCTGGGATTGGGTAGCGCCTTGGCCCTAAAATCGCCGTACCCACGCGCACCATGGTCGCGCCTTCTGCAATGGCGATATCCAGATCTTCGGACATCCCCATGGAAAGAGTGTCGAGTTCGTATCCATCCCGCTTGAGCTGATCAAACAGTTCCCGCAGTATGTGGAACTGGCTGCGCTGCAAAGCCGTGGCAGTTGTGAGCTCAGGGACGGCCATCAATCCGCGCAATTTCAGGCGGGACAGGCGAACAACATGCGCTGCCAGATTCGCCACCTCTTCAGGCGCCACACCGCTTTTGCTCTCCTCCCCGCTCACATTTACCTGTAAACAGATTTGCAACGGCGGCAGTGATTCGGGCCGGTCTTTCGCCAAGCGGTCGGCAATTTTTACTCTGTCCACACTGTGAACCCAGGAAAAATTCTCTGCTATACGCTTTGTCTTATTGCTTTGTATCGGACCGATGAAATGCCATTGAATCGGCAAATCGGCAAGGGTCGGCATTTTGGCCAGCGCTTCCTGCAAATAATTCTCACCAAAAATAGTTTGTCCGGCGAGCCAG
>Ga0315273_10005925_pt1 | contig 15165 bp, 11 predicted proteins | sample YL17G02_0_MG_FD_205753 | JGI IMG/M metagenome (GOLD analysis project Ga0315273, IMG submission 205753) | Sediment microbial communities from Yellowstone Lake, YNP, Wyoming, USA - YL17G02_0 | ecosystem: Environmental > Aquatic > Freshwater > Lake > Sediment | place: USA: Wyoming | collected...
CATTTCCCTGTTTCCCCACCCCCTGTTTTTCCCGGGGGGGGGTCATGGGGGTGGTGGGGGTCTAGTGGTTTATGGGTTCTGGGGGGGGGGGGTGGGGGGGGGGGGGGGGGGGGGCGTTTTGGACCCCCCCCCCCCCCCCCCTCCCCCTTCCCCTCCCCTGACCTGGAACGGGAAGATGTTCATCGTCACCGGCTTGCCGTCCAGCGCCTCCCGCGTCTGCAGCTCCAGCTCGTCCATGGCGGCCTGAGAGAGCGGGGCGCGGGCGCGCGGGGCGTCGGCGCCGGCGCCGGCGCCGGCGCCGCGCGCCGCGCCCGCCGCCAGAACCCCCTCCTCCCCCCCTCCCCACCTGCCCCGCCCCCGACGCCGCCTGGTACGTGGACACCACCATCCGCTTGACGCCGACCGCGCGGTGGATGGGGGTGACCGCCATCAAGGCGATGATGGTGGAACAATTCGGGTTGGCCACAATCCCCCCCTTCCCGGCCCGCATCCCCGCCATCGCGCCCGGGTTGACCTCCGGGATGACGAGGGGGACGGCGGGATCCATGCGGAAGGCGGACGAGTTGTCGACGACGGTCGCGCCGGCGGCCGACGCGAGCGGCCCGAATTTTTTGGAGATCGACCCCCCGGCCGAGAAGAGCGCGATGTCCACCCCCGCAAAGGACGCCTCCGTCAGCTCCTCGACCGTGTGCGTGGCGCCGTCCCAGTCGAGGGTCTGGCCGGCCGAGCTGCGCGGCGGAGGGGCGGCGGTGAGCGCGCGTCCGCCCACCGCCCCTCCTCCTCCTCTCCCTCCCTCCTCACCGGGCGGACGCCAGCAGCTTCATGCGGGAGTAGGGAAAGTCGCGTTCCTTGAGGACCTGTGGGCGGGGGAGGGAGGAGGGGTCGGCGGCCGAGCCGCGCGCGGCCGCCGGCCCGCGCCGCCCGCCCGCCCCACGCCTCCATCTCGCCCCCCACCGCCCCGTTGGCACCCCCAGACCCCCCCACCCCCCACCTTGAGAAACTCTTGGCCCACCGCGCCCGTGACGCCCACGATGGCGACGACCGGGCCGTCGGCTTTCTTGGCGGCGACCGAGGCCGCGCGCCGGGCGGCGGGCGCGTGCCTGGGCGCCCGGCAAGGGGCCAGGGCGGGGGCGCGGGGGCGCGCCGCGGCGCGCATTGTCAGTCGCGGCGGTGGCGGCGGTGGCGGTTGGGCGGCCGCGCGGCGGCCGGCGATCGGCGGCGAGGGCGGCGCGTGCGCGGGGCGCGGCGGATTGCACCAGGGGCGAGGGTGGTGTGGGTAGTGCGGGCTGCGGCGGCCCGACCCAGTCCCCGTCGTCGCCCGTCGCGCTCCCTTCCTCCCTCTCCCCCCCTTCCCTCTTCACATTCCCAAAGCGGCCACCACCGCTTCCGCCGCCGCCCGCAGACCGGCGGCGGCGTCCGGGGAGGAGGTCGCGAGGCCGCCCGCCTCACCCGCGCGAAACGCGCCGACGACCGCGCGCGCGCCTCGCGCGGCAGCCGAATCGCTGGCGCCCGCCGCTTCGTCGGTCGCCAGCCAGACGGGCAGGCAGGGGGCCAGGGCGGCGACGAGGGCGAGGGCGCGGTGCAGGGCGACGGGCGAAGGCGCGCCTCCCCCTCCCAACAAGCCCGCCGCCGCCTCGGCCGCTGCTTCCGCCGCCGCCTCAAACGCGGGCGCCCCAAACGGGGACCCGCCCCCGCCCGCCAGGCGCGCGGCGAGCGCCGCGGCCGCGTCGCCGCGCGCGTCGGGCGCGAGGGACCGGCGCACGAGCCAGGCCGCGGCGGCGGGGGTGGCGGAGGGGCCCAGGCCGGCCGAGGCGGGGCAGGAGCATGGGGGGGGGAGCGGGAGGGAAAGCGGCGACGACGCCGCCCCCCCCGCCCCACCCCTCGCCGCCGGCCCGTCCACCGTCGTGCCGTCCGATGCCGTCGACGCCGACGGCGCGCCGCCACGTGGCCCGGTGCGCGCGGCGCAGGCGGGGCAGGGGGCGGCGGCTTCGAGCAGGAGCGCTGCGGCGGCGGCCGCCACGGCCGCCGCGCGCGGCGCGGGCGCGCCCCGCGCGCACGCTGCGACGGTGGCCTCGGCGAGGGCGGTGAGGAGGGAGGGAGGAGGTGTGGGGTCGGTGGGGGTGCCGCGGGCGACGGCGGCTGGAGCAAAAGAGGGGGTCGGCTCGGAGGCCTGCTCGCGGCCCAAACCGCCTCGGACCACGGCCCAGCGGCATGGTGGGACGGCCGAGGATTGGTGCGGGCGTCCGAGGCGGCGAGGCGGCGAGGGCGGCCGCGCGCGCGGCGCGCGGCACCCCCTTTTTCCCTTCCCTCCTCTCACCCGGCGCCTCGGCCGCCCGCAGCGCCTCCTCCAGCTCCCGCACGCGCGCCTCGGCCTCGGCCGCGCGCGCGCCGGCGGCTGCCGTGGCGTCGCCCGCCGCGCGCGCCTCGGCTGCGCCAACGCGCCGCGCCGCGACCACGAGCGCGAGGGCGAGGTCGAGCTGGCGGCGCCCACCGTCGCCCGGTGGGGCGGCCGGGGAGGGCGACAGCATGGCCGCGCCTGCACCGTTGTGTGCGGCGCTCCGCGCGCGCGCGACCCCGCCCGCCACTCTCTCTCTCCCCCACCATGGTGCCCAGGCCGCGCCGTGCCGCGCGCGCGGGCGTGTGCCTCGCCCTGGGGGCCCTGCTGCTGCTGGGTGAGGGGTGGGGTCGCCGCGTGCGGCGCCCTAGGCGCGCGCGCCGCCCCCACCGCCCGCCGCCCTCACGCGCGCCCCTCCCTCTCCCCGCACCCACCAGCGGTCCCGGGCACCCCTGCACGGCTCACGCCGTCGGACGACGAGCTCGCGCGCGCGGGCTCGCTCGCGTCGCTCGCCGAAGCCCCGCGCTCCACCCCCCCGCCCACGCCCGCCCTCGCGGCCGCCCTGGCGCGGTCGATGGCGGTGGTAAGGGTGGCGCGGGAGGCGCCCATCCCGGTCGAGACGCGCGCGGTGGCCGCCGCGGCGGCCGCAGCGCCGCCGCCGCCGCCGCCGACCCCGACTCTACCTCCGCCGCCTCCCCCGCCGCCTCCTTCCCCCCCGACTCTGTCCTCCGACGACGCCGCCCTGGCCGCCCTGAAGGAGCGCGCCTTTGGCTCCCCCTCGTCCCAGTCCGCCGACGCTCTGGGCCGCCACGGGCGCGCCGCCCCCTCGCCCTCCGGCGTTGCCCTGCTCGTCGCCGTGCCGGTCATGGCCGCGCTCGCGGTGGCGGGCGCGGTGTGTGCTTGGAAGAGGGTCGGTGGTGGGGGGCGCGGGGGCGGCGCGGGGGGCGAGGCCGCCAAGCCGACCGAAGTCCAACTCTCCCCGACCCCCCAACCCTTTCCGCCCGAGCGCCCGTTTCGGGAGATCGAGATTCGGGCGGCGGGGGCGCCCCCCCCGCTCCGCTTTGGCGCCGTGCACGCGACGGCGCGCGCCGCGGGGCCGTCGACGCCGCGCGCGCGCAAGCTCACGCCTCGCGGCGGCGGCGGCTCGTGAGAAGGAGGAGGAGGAAGGGGGGAGGAGGAGGAGCACGGAAACGCGCCCAGTGTTGCTACAGCGGTCTGCCAACGACGCCCCCCTCTCCCCTCTCTCACCTCGCCTCCCGGCTGAACGCGGACGCGCGCCGCTTGGGGGCGGCGTCCGGGCCGAGCAAGGCTTTGACGGTGCGGGCGGCGAAGCGGGCGGCGAGTTCGGAGGCGAGGGCGGACGCCGCGTCGCGGCCGGCGGGCGTGGCGAGAACTTCCGCGACCGCCGCCAGAGCCGCGCGTGCCGCGGCGACGGGGTCGACGTCGGCCGGGCCACCACTCCCACCACCGATGACGGCCGCCAGGGCGGGCGGGAGGTGGGGCCCGGCGGCGGCCGCGAGCGCGCGCCCGCGCGCGGCCGCGTCGGCGTCCCCCTGCGACAAGGGCGCCACCCGCTCCGCCGCCGCCTCGCCCGCCGCGTCCGCCACCGCGGCCCGCACCCGGGCCGCCACCATGGCGTCGAGGGCGCGCGCGGCTTCCGCGGCGGCCGCGGCGCGCAGGCGCGCCGGCGCGCCGTCGCCAGAGGGCGCGCCGTCGGCGCCCAGCGCCCACTTGGCCAGGGCCGCCAGGTCGGCGCCGTCCAGGCCGCCCCCGGACCGGGCGGCGGAGGAGAGCAGGTTGTCGAGGGTGTCCCATTTGAAGCGCGGCGGCGGCGCGGCGGCCGCCGCCGCGGTGGCCGGCGCGTCCAGCACGAGCCCCACCAGCGCGTCGCGCAGCGCGGGGTCGGGGTCGGTCAGCAGGCGCTTGGAGAGAAAGGGCCAGGTGGCGCCCAGTAGCTGGAGTGGGAGAGGGAGGGGGTCGGCGCGCCGCCGACCGCCGACCGCCGCCCGCCGCCCCTCGCCACCCGGCTGTCTCCCGCTCGCCCCTCGCCCGACCTTGAACGAGGGGTCGGCCTGCAGAGCAAGCCCCTCCAGCACGGTGAGCGAGCGCAGGATGAGGACGTAGTAGGGCGGGGCCTGGAGAAGGAGAGACGGGGGAGGGCAGGGGCGGTCGAGGCGCGTCGGTCGGCGCGCGCGGCCTCGAAACGCGCGCACAGCCACGCCTCCTCCCCTCGCCCCCACTGACCCGAAACGGGAACTTGAACAGCACCCCGCCCAGCCCGTCCACGATGGACTTAAAGTTGAGGGCGTCGACGGGGGTGTTGAGCACGTCGCCGAAAAAGTCAGCGAGGTACGGCGCGATGGGGGACGTGTCGACGGACGCATCGACAAACCCCAGGTCGTAGTAATCCCGGCACATGGCGGCATAGTCGCGGGCGACGAGGTGGGCGACGTGCGCGACGATGGCCGACCGCGCGCGCGGCGGCGCGGTCGCCATCATCCCGAAATCGAGCCACACCAGGTCGCCCGCTGCGGTGGCCAGCAAGTTGCCCGGGTGGGGGTCGGCGTGAAAGTAGCCGTGGGTGAGGAGTTGGCGGAGGGTGCACTCGACGCCCACTTTGACGAGGTCGACGACCGACAGGCCCAGGCGCGCCATCGCGGCGTCGTCCGTGAGCTTGACGCCGTCGATCCACTCGAGGGTGAGAACACGGCGCCGGGTTGCGCTCCAGACGACGCCCGGCACCCGCACCCTGGGGGCGCCGGCGTACAACGACGCAAACGTTTCCGCAGCGCGCCCCTCTTGCACGTAGTCGAGCTCCCCGAAGAGCGCGGCCGCGAATTCGTCCACCAGGGGCGCCACCGGTTGCGCGATGACGATGTCGGCCAGGGCGGCCAGGGCGGGGACGCGGGCGTCGAGGGCGGCTGCCAGGGCGCGGAGGAGCGCCATGTCGACCGCGAGCGAGGCCGCGACGCCGGGGCGCTGCACCTTGACCGCCACCTCTTCCCCCGTCGCCCTCAACGTCGCTTTGTACACTTGGCCCAGGGACGCGGACGCGACGGGTTGGGGGGAGAAGGAGGAGTAGACCGAGTCGACCGACGCCCCGAGCTCCGACTCGACGACTGCGCGCGCGAGGGCGGTGGAGAAGGGCGCGGTCCCGTCTTGCAGGGTGGCGAGGGCGGACAGGTAGGGGGGCGGCAGGAGGTCGGGGCGGGACGAGAGGATTTGGCCGACCTGGGGAGAGGAGAAGAGGGAAGGGTGGAAATCGGCGACCCTCACCCTGAAAAAACGTCACCCTGACCCTGACCACCCCACCCGAGACCACCCCCACCTTGACGAAGCTGGGCCCCAGCGACGCGAGCGCGTCCCTCAACTGCCCCGCGCGCAGGGGCGCGTTGGCCTCCAGGGCCCCGGTCGCCGCGTCGGCGGCGAGGGTGGCGCCAAAGGAGGCGGCGGCGGCGAGCACGCGCGCCGCGCGCGCCGCGACCTCGACCCGCCTCCCTTTCAGACCCGCCGCCAGCGCGGCCGCGTCGTAGCCGTCGCCCGCCATGGACGCGAGCAGAGTATCGAGCTCGACTTGGCCGTCGCCGAGGCCGATGGCGGACGCCTGGAGGGGGGAGGGAGGCGAGGGGTGGGGGTCGGCGCCGCGCGCGAGCGCCGTCGACAGCCGAACCCTTTCTCTCCCGCCCCACACCCCGTCTCCACCACCACCACTGCCCTCACCCAATCGTTGAGGCCCGTCTCCGTTGCCAGAAAGCCGGACTCGCGCAGGTTGGCGGGCGCGCCCGTGCCCGCCAGGCCGGGGATGGGGGTGGGTGGGGGCGGCGGCGATGCCACGGGGTCGACCAGGGCGCGGTCGGCGGCGCGCGGGGCGTGGGTGGGGGCGCGCGGCGCGGGCGGCCGCGCCGGTCGCGCCCCGCGCGGCCCTCCCGGGCGCCGCATGGCTGGTGCTTGGGGCGCGGTGGCGGCGGCCGCGGGCGGGGGCGGCGGGGCTCAATGGGGGAGGGGCGGGCTGTGTGGCGAGAGGGCCGACGCCGTGGCCGGCGCGGCGCCGCCTCTCCCCTGCTCCTCCCTAATTGCCGCCCGTTGATCGTGTTGACACACGGAGCCGCCCATTGTGGGGGGGGGGGGGGGGGGGGGGGCCCGCCCCCCCCGCCCCCCCCCCCCCCCCCCCCCCCCCCCCCCCCCCCCCCCCCCCCCCCCCCCCGGCGCCTCCCCCTTTGCCGCCCGTGGTTCGTGTTTACCCCCGGTGCCGCCCATTGTGTCCCCCCCCCCCCCCCCCCCACCTCCACCACCACCACCACCGCCGGACACGCGCGCGGCCGGACAAACAACCTGGGCGCGCGCCGATTTGACGAGTCTCTCCCGTATCTCTCCCCCGCCGCCCGGCCGCGCGCGGAGGCGCGCCCGGGGCGGCCACCGGGCCCCAGAGCAACCCCCAATCCCCCCCACGAAGCAGCACAGAGTGTCCGGGCGAGGCCTGACAAGAAACGCCCCGACCCGGAAGCAGACAGTCTCGTCGCCTTCCCGCCGCCCTCTTCACGCCGGCATCGGCTCCTTGACGGCGGCCGGCTTGGCCGCCGTCGCGTTGGCGGCGGCGGCGCCGGCCGGCGGCTTGGCGACGGCGACCGGCGGCGGGCGCGCAGCAGCCGCCGCAGCGGCGGCCGCGACCGGCATTGCCGACACGGGGACGGCGGGCTGGGGATGTGTGTGCGTGTGCATAAGGGGACGGGCTCGGGCGGGCGGCCGCGGAAGGGATAAAGGGCTTTTATTTTTTGGGTCGGGCTCTTGGCGCCGGGGCGCCAAACGGCGGCCCCAGGGGGCCAGCCGGACCAAGGAGGAGGAAGAAGAAGGTCAAGGAAGAAGAAGAAGGTCAAGGAAGAAGAAGAAGGTCAGGGGAGAAGGAGGAAGGTCGAGGAACCACCACCAGAGCCGGGAGGGAACGAGGCGGGGGTCGAAAGAACCCTCCCGCACCACCCCCACATCACCCCGCCACGCCGCGGATCGGGCGCCCACGGCGGTCGTACTGGACCGCGGGCGCCGAGGGCGGGGGGGGCGGGGCGGCCGCCTCGGGCGCGGGCGGGGCGGGGGCGGGGGCTGCGAGCGGCGCCGCCGGCGCGGCGGCGACCACGGCGACCGCGGGGGCCGACGCCTGCTTAGCCACGGCCGCCGCCGGTGCAGGGGATGCCGCTTTGCTCAAGGGAGCAGCCGGGGCGGGCGAGGCGGCCTGTTTCGCCGCGGCAGCCGACGGCGGCGCGGCGCGCGGCGGCAGGGCAGGCGCGGGCGAGCCCGATTTGCCCAGTGGCGCCGCCATCGGCGTGGGAGATGCCGCTTTGGCGACCGCAGAGGGAGAGGGCGCGCTGGGCTTGGCGAGCGGCGCGGGCGCCGGCGCGCCGCGCGACGGCGAAGGGGCCGCAGCCGCGCTCTTTTGCGGGGCCGGGCCGGGCGCCGCGACAGCCGCTCTAGGAGCCGCGGGGCTGGGCGCAGCGGCGACCGCCCGTTGAGGGGAAGGCCCGGGCGCGGCGGCGGCCGCGCGAGCGACGGCCGGCGGCTGCGCGCCTGCCTTGCCCGCCGGCCCGACCGAGGGTGCGCGAGACGCCGCGCGCGTCGGCAACGAAGGGGCGGGGGCGCTAGCGACCACGGTGGCGACGCCGACGGCAGGGCGGGCGGCCGACGGCGCCGGCGACGCCGCGACGGCCACCGATTTCGACGGCCCAGGGGCGGCAGCGGCCGCGATCGCCGCTTTGGCAGGCCCAGGCGCTGCGGCGGCGATCGGCGCAATCGGAGCGGCCGTCGGCGCTCGGGCGGGCGAGCGCGCGGCCGCCGTCGGCGCCGAGGCGGCGACCGGCGCTGCCGGTGCCGCCGCCACACCGCGCGTGGGGGAAGGAGCGGCTGCCACAGCGCGCGCGGGCGCCGCCGCGGCCGGTGCGAGCGGGGCGCGCGTCGGCGCTTGCACGGCCGCCGCCTGCGCGGTGGCGAGCGCCGCCGCCGCCCCCGCCGCGCGCGAGGGGCTCGGTGCGGCGGCCGCGACGGGCAGCACGAGGCTCACGGCCGGCGCCGGCGCCGCTTTTGCGAGCGTCGGGGCGGGCGCGGGCGAAGAGGGAAGGGTCAGAGGAACCACCACCGGAGCCGCGGGCGCGGCCGCGGGCTGGGGAGCCACCGCCGCGGGCTGTGGCGCGGGCGCGGGACCAACCTTGTCGAGGGGGGCGGCGGTCGCCGCGTCGGCGTCGGCGGGTTTCTTGGCGGCAGGCTTGGCGACCGGCTCGTCGTCGGGCGCCGCGGCAGCAGCCCCAACGGTCGCGCGCTTGGGCGCGGCGGGCGCGGCGGCGGCGCGCGGCGCGCCGCCCGGCGCGGCGGCGGCGCCGCTCGCGCGCGCCGCCGGCTTGGCCGCCGCCGCGCCGCCGGCGCCCGCGCCCACGTCTTCCGGCGCGCCGTACGTGCCCGGGCGGTTGCGGGGCGCGGCGCGGGCGGTGCGGGAGGCGGGGAGGGACCCGGCCGACGCGGGGCCGTCGAGGTCGTCGGCGGGCGGCAGGTTGCCCGCGCTCGGCCGCGCGCTCCGCCGCGCTGCGGCCGGCGCCGCCCGGCGCCGGGGCGGCGCGTCCTCCTCGTCGTCCACCGGCCCGTCCTCGTCGTCGTCCGAGCGGCGGCGGGGCGAGGCGCGGCGCCGCTGCGGGCGGCAGTCGTCGTCGTCCGGGTCGCACTCGTCCGCCGGCGCGTCGTCCTCGTCCGCGGGCGGCGCGTCGTCGTCGTCGCCGGACCGTCTGCGCGACGCCCGCCTCCTCTTGGGGCGGCAGTCGTCGTCGTCGGGGTCGCAGTTGTCGGCGGGCGCGTCGTCGTCGGCCCCCGCGTCGCAGTCGGGGTCGTCCGGGTCGCACCGGCTGGCGCGCGACCGGCGACGCCGTCTGGGGGGGCAGTCGTCGACGTCCGGGTCGCAATCGTCGGCCGCGGCCTCGGCGTCGGCCGTGTCGGCGTCGGGGTCGTCCTCGGGGTCGGACCGCGCCATCAACCGCCGGCGCGCCGGCGCGTCCGCCGCCGCCTCCTTGCACGCGGGGTCGGGGTCGTCCGGCGAACACTCGACCTCGATGCACTCGTCGCCCGGGGCGCAGGGGGCCAGGTTGGCGGTGGAGCCGGTCCCGTCGGCGGCCGCCTCTTCGTCAGCGCCGTCGGCGGCCGCCTCCTCCGCGCACGCCGGGTCTTTGTCGTCCGGCGTGCATTCCACGACGACGCACTCGTCGCCGGGCTTGCAGGGCTCGAGGTTGGCGGTGGAGAGGATGGCGGGGTCGAGCGCGGCGAGCAGGCGGCGCAGGGGCGACGACGCCTGGGCGAGGGGGTTTGAGGCGGCGGTTGGTCGGATTCCGGCACGCGCTCAGCCCGGATGCCGCATCGGGCCTTTGGCGCGTCCGCGGGGCCCGGAATCGGGGGCGCGGAAGGCGCGGCCGGCCTGGCCCCATCCCGCCCCCGGCTAGGCGGGCGCGGCAAGCGCGCGCCCGCGCCGTCCTCCACCTCCTCTTTCACCCACCGTCGGCTCGGCCACCAGCTTGGTGCTTTGAGCAGTAACGCCTGGGGGTGGAATTGGGGGCGGAGCGTGGGCCCGGCCTCTGCCGCGCGTGCCGGCAGCTAGCGACCCCTCTGTCGCTCGCGCGTTCCCGCGCCCCCTCCTCCCCTCCCGCCCCTTCCACACCACCCACCGGCAGCGAAAATCGACACCACGATCAGCGCGAGGGCCAGGAGCAGGGTCAACGGCTGGAGGAGGGGGGGAATTGGGGGTCGGCGCGCGCGCTGCGGGGGGCTGACGCGCGGGGACGGGGCGGGCGAGGGGCGGGCGCGCTCGCCGGCGCCCGCGGAGGATCGCGAAACCTCCCCCCACGCACATGGGTGCGCGCCATGGCGGGCGAGGGGCGCGTGCGGCCGGCGGGGGGCGTGTGGTCGCCGCGGCGCTCGCGGCGCGCTCGGGCGCTGCCGGCTCGCGCGGGGCGGTCTCGGCCGGGCTGGGAGGGCCTCGGCCTGGGGCGGGCGGCGTCGGCGGCCGCGGGGAGGAGTGGGGAGTGTGGGGAAAGGCCCGAGCGCACCACTCCCGCGCGCCCCGGGCGCCCGCCGCCGGCCTCCTTTCGGGCCAGCGCACGCAAGCCGCACCCTCCTTCTTCTCTTTCCCATGGGCGGCGGCGACGACGCGTCCTGCGCCACGCGCGCGGTGCGCGCCGCGGCCGCGGGCGCCGTCGCGGGCGGCGCCTTGGGCGCGGCGCGTGCCACGTGGTCGCCATCGGTGCCCATGATCGTGGGCGGGCGCAGCCTGCCGGCCCTGCTGCGGACGGGTGAGGGAGGGAGGGAGGGGGGATGCGGGCGGCGCAGCGCGTAGGGGGCGCGCGGTCGCCCCCTCCCTCGCCCGGACGACGGCGGCGATCGTGCGACGACGCGTGGCGCCGCCGGATCGCCCCCCCACCCCCCCACCCCTCCCCATCAGGCCGCGCCGCGGGCGCCGCGGCGGCCACCTTTGCGCTGGTGGGCGCCGTCTTTGCCGGAGTCGACTGCACCGCGGAAGCGTTTCGCGGTGAGGGAAGAGAGGGGAGAGAGGATGGGGGCGCGCGGTGCCGCCGCGCGCGCGCCGCCCGCCGCCCGGCGCCCTCCGACCACCACCCCCTCGTCCCCCCCACCTCTCTCTTCATCAGGCAAGCACGACGCCTGGAACGCGGCCCTGGGCGGCGCCGCCGCGGGCGCGGCCTTGGGCGTGCGCCTGCCGTCGGCCGGCGCGACGGTCGGCGCCACGCTCGCCCTGGCCGCCGCCGGCGCCGCCGTCGACCTCGGCGGCCGGTCCATCGTGGCCGACCGGGACGCGCTGCGGGCCAAGGTGTCGGCCTATCCCCCGCCGGCGGCGCCGCAGCGCGAGTGAGACGGGGAGGCAGGGACGGCGCCAGCGCGGCGGCGCCCCTTGTTTTTCGTCTCCAGCGACGCCGCGCAACCCTGTGCAACGCGCACACACTATTGCGGCCCCCGGCGCGGCGGAGGACGAGGCGTAGTGGCGGCAACAGCACCCAAAACAAATAAGAGACGCGTGCCTCACCCCTCCCTCACCTCCTCCTCCCCCTCCTCGACCCCCGGCAGCACGCCGGCCATGAGCTCCGCCAGTGGGTCGCGCGCCGGCGCCGCGTCGGCGTCCGGGGCGCCGTCCAGGAGAGACGAGTCGGCCGCGGTGACGCGGTCGGCGAACTCCGCGCTCGGCGCCCACGCCTCCACGAGCGCCGTCCGCTCCCGGGACGCGGCGTCGGCGGCGGCCAGGAGCTCCCACCGGGTCTCCAGGGCGTGGGTGGCCACGATCCAGTCGGGGAGGCGGTCGTCGCCCGGCGACGCCGGCCTCTCGTCGAGCGCCTCCAGCAGCGCCCCGAGCGCCACCGTCTGCCCGTAGAGCGACACGGGGCGCCCTCGCTGCTCGGTCAGCACCCGCATCGCTTCCGCCTGCGTCGCGCGCACCGCCTCGGCGCGCGAGTAGGCTCCCAGGACGGCGTGCAAGGCCTCTGCGCGCTCCTCGGCCGTCGCCCGGGCCAACACCGTCGGGTCGGGCGGGTCCGGCGCGCCCCGGGGCCGTTCCGCGGGGTCGGCCGCCGCGGCCGCCGCCACGGGGCGGCGCCCGCGGCCGCGGGGGGGCGCGGGCGGGATGCCGGGGGGGGCGTACGGGTCGGCAGAGGCCGGAGGGGGGGGCGGGGCGCGCGGGAGCTCGGCTGCGGGGAGTGAGAAAGGACGGTCGGCCGCCCGCCTGTCGGCGTCTGTCGGCCGCGACGCCCGCCGCGCCCGCCCGGGGAGGCGGCCGGCGCGAGCAAGAAAGAGCGGCGCGGCCGGCGGCGGCGGGGCCGCCCCGCGCGCGCGCCGCGCCGCGCGGCGCCCGCCCCAGGACGGGGCGGACCGCGCGCCGCGGCCGCGCGCTTTGGGTGCGGGGCGGTCCCGGCGCGCCACAACGCGCTGTGCGGGGGGAGTAACGTCCGGCGGGGAGGGGCAACGGCCTCGCGGGACTGACTGTCCCCCCAAGGAGCCAAGGGCGCCACGCGCCTCCCTCCCCTCTCCCCCGCCCGCACCCGACTCAAACAGGGGGTCGTCCTCGGGGTCGGGCATGAGCGTCGTCAGCTGGGCGAGCAGGCGCTGCGCGGCGCGCGGTTGCAGGCCGCCGCCGCGCCCGCGGCCGGCGCCGGCGCGCCGGGCGGGGGCTGAGGGCGGGTCGGTGTCGGCGCCGGCGTCCTCGGGCGGCGGCGGCGGCGCGTCGGCGTCGGCTGCGGCCGCAACGCGTCGCGGCGGCCGGCATGGGCGCGCCCGCGGCGCCGCCACGGGCACACCAAGCCGCGGCGCGGTCCGCATCGGCGGCGTGGCGCGCCGGGCGGGGAGTGAAGGTCGCCGCGGCCGGCAGTGGCGACCCGACAGCGGCGGCGGCAACCGCACGCCCGCACACGCCCGATTGGCGCCCCGCCCTTATGCGTCGTGCCATCGCCACCGCCCTGGCCCGGGCGGCGGCGGCGTCGCCCGGCGCGGCGCCGCCCTCAGCGTGGCGTGCGCTCGCGGCCGCGGCCGACGGAGGGGCGCCGCCGGGCGACCGCCCGCGCGGGCGTGGGCGGCCGCGCAGCGTGGCGGATGGCGGGGTTGCTGGAGCCCCCCGCCAGGCGGCCGCCGACCGCGGCGCGGCTGCCGGCGCACGCCCCGCCCCGCCTGCTGCTCCCGCGTCCGAGCGCCTGCGCCTCAAGAAAGAGTATCGCAAGGCGCACAAGGGGGCGGACGTGCCGCCGTATCGCGCCGCGGCCGACGCGCCTCGGCCCGTCGCCCCCACCCCCCCGCCTCCTCCACGCATCAAGCCCCGCCTCGCGGCCGACCCCACCGACCCGCGCCGGGCAGACGTGGGGGCCTGGTTTCCGCTGGACCTGGAAAGGCTGCCGGAAGTGGGGGCGGACGCGGCGGGAGGGGTTGGAGCGTACAGCGGCCTCCCCCGGGGCGGCCTCGTGGGGCTGCCGCTGCTCCAACGAGCGGCCGGCGGGCGCCTGCTGCACCGCGCGTGCCTGGCGGACGTCCTGGACGCCGTGCGCGCCGCGGGCGGCGACGACGGCGCCGAGCACGCCGCCTCAGACGCGCCGCGCGCCGCCCGCCTCCTGCTCGCCGGCCCGCCCGGCTCTGGCAAATCGCTGACGCTGGCGGCCACGGTGGCGTGGGCGCGGGCGGCGGGATGGGTCGCGGTGTACGTTCCGTCGCCGGCGCGGCTGATCGACGGCGGCACGTTCGCCTGGAACGACGCCGCCGCCGGCTGGGACACCCCCCTCCCCGCGCGCGGCGTGCTCACCTCCCTCATGGCCGCCCACGGCGACGCGCTGGCGGGCGTGGCGGTCCCCGGGGCCAAAGCGCGGACCGCGGCCGACGTCGCGGCGGCCGCGCTCGCGGCCGGCCCCGACGCGCCGCCCGCGGACGCCGTGGACGCCGCGTTGACGGTGCTTGCTGCGCTGCGCGCCACGACGGCGACGCGCGTCTTGTTCGCAGTGGATGCCGTGGCCACCCTCCACGGCGCGTCGCGCTTCCGCGAACGGTCGGGCGCCCGCGGCGCGACCCCCATCCCCGCGGGCGACCTGAGGCTGGCCCGCGCGCTGCGCCTGCTGGACGCAGACGCGCCGCCGGCGCGGGGAGTCGACGTATGCGCGACGGCGCCGCCGCCGGGGCGCGGCGCGGCGGCCGCCGCGGCGTCGCCCCGGCTGGGCGCGCATCCCGCCACCATCATCCGTGTGCCCCGCTTCGACCGGACCGAGTGGGACGCGCTGCTCGTGGGCTGGGCCGCCGCGTCCGCGACCGCCGGCGCCCCCGCGGGCCCCGCCCTCCCCGCCCCCGGCTCCGACGACGGCGACCGCGCGTTTTGGCTCACGGGGGGGGCGCCCCGCGACGCGGAGGCGTTGCTGGGGGCGATCCTGTGAGGAGGGAGGAGCCAGGGGGGGAGAGGGAGCTGCGAGGGCGCGCGCGGCCCGCGCCTGTCACACGTGCCGCGCGCCTTGGCCGCCCCCCCCCCCCCCACCCGCCGCTATGTGCACCGGCACATCGGGGCGGGCGCTGCCGGCGCAAGTAAGGGAGGGTGGGAGGGCGGATGCGGCGTGGCCGACGCGCGGCAGGGCGCCTTCCGCCCTCCCGCCCCGCCCTCCCACCTCCCACCTCCCCCTCTAGGTCCGCGTCCTGGTCGTGGGCGCCGGCCCCACCGGCCTGGGCGCCGCGCACCGGTTGGCGCAGCACGGCGTCGACGACTGGCTGCTGGTGGACGCGGTGAGAAAAGGAGGGGGTTTTGGGTGGTGTCGAGGCCCGGTGCAGGGGTTGCTGTCTCCGGCTGGGGCGGCGCGGGCGCGGTGACCGTTTTTTTCTTTTGTTTCTCACCCACCTCAACCTCCCTTCTCTCAGGCCCCCGAGCCCGGCGGCCTCGCCTGCACCGTGGTCACCCCGGAAGGCTTCCTGTTCGACATGGGGGGCCACGTCATATTCTCGCACGCCGCCTACTTCGACGCGCTCGTCGACGCGGCCCTCGCCGCGGCCCCCGGCGGCGCCGCCGGGTGGGCCACCCACGCCCGCGTCTCCGCGGTGCGCTGCCTGGGGTCCTGGGTCCCGTACCCGTTTCAGGCGCACCTGGGCGCGCTGCCCGCCGCGGCGCGCGCGCGCTGCCTCGCGGGCGCCGCGGCGGCCGCCGTGCAAGCCGCGGCGTCTCCGTCCAAACCGGTCACGTTTGACGATTGGATCATGCGGACGATGGGGGAGGGCATCGCCGACCTCTTCATGCGCCCCTACAACTTCAAGGTGTGGGCCGCGCGCCCGGCCTCGATGTCGTGCTCCTGGCTCGG
>Ga0315273_10005926_pt1 | contig 15165 bp, 11 predicted proteins | sample YL17G02_0_MG_FD_205753 | JGI IMG/M metagenome (GOLD analysis project Ga0315273, IMG submission 205753) | Sediment microbial communities from Yellowstone Lake, YNP, Wyoming, USA - YL17G02_0 | ecosystem: Environmental > Aquatic > Freshwater > Lake > Sediment | place: USA: Wyoming | collected...
AAGGGATCCATCGTGACCAGGTCGGCCAGGGTGATCGGGCCGCGCAGGAGCGGGGCTCGCACGCCTCCGAGGTTCTCCATCTCGATCTGCGTGCCGTAGGTCTCGCGTATGGCATCGGACACGAGGTGGTAGTTGGCCCGGTCCCAGGTCCCATCCGGCCGGCGGTTGCTGCTGAAATCGTCCGTGGCCTCGCCCACGACCTCGCCGTGCTTTGCCGCGATCGGAGCCCAGAACGAGTCGACAGTCGCCGCGACTCCGGCGTCGGGCGCGATCGCCGAGGTGATGGGCAGGAGTTCGGCGTGGTGCTGCGCGACCCTCCAGCGCCCCGCGGCGTCGCGGGACAGATCGAGATCGAGCCGGCCGAGCTCACCGTTCCACTGTCGCGCCTGCACGATGATCGTGCCGTTGCTGTCCGACGGTGAGGCCTCGAATGGCCGGAAGTACTCCCCGGCTGGCAGGCCGGAGTGCGAGTGGCCGCCAACTATGACGTCGAGGGCGGGGGCGCTCCCGGCCAGTTCGCGGTCCGCCTCCACGCCGCAGTGGGAGATCAGGACCACGAGGTCGGCGCCCATGTCGTGGAGCGCGGAAGAGACCGCCCGTGCGGTCGTCGCCATGGGCAGGACCTCGAAGGCCTGGCGAGCGGCGGGGTATCCCGCGCTCGACTCCGTGGTCAGGCCGAAGAGGCCGATGCGCAGCGAATCGAGCGCCAGCATCGCATAGGGCGCCGTGATCGGCGTGCCGTCCTTCTCCAGGACGTTGGCCAGCAGCACGCGCGGCGCCGCACCCGCGGTGCGGCCCCTGGCCAGGAGGCTGCGCACCTGCTCCGGGGTGTTGTTGAAATCATGGTTGCCGAGCGTCAGGAAGTCGAAGCCGGCCGCTCGCATCGCCGCCAGGTCAGCGTCGCCGTGGTACTCGGTGGAGAAGGACGTGCCATCGCAGAAGTCCCCTGCGTCGATCAGGAGCACGGCCTCGCCGCGCAGGCGGCATTGCTCCCGGATCGTGCGAACCAGGGTGGCGCAGCGGGCGATCCCGCCGATGTCGCGGCGAACGCGGGTCGAAGGAGAGGCGCTGCCGCCGGACCGCTCCTCCGGATAGCTGAAGGGCAGCAGGTGGCCGTGCGTGTCGTTCGTATGCAGGATCGTGAGGCGCGCGGCCGGCGCCGGTGTGGAGCCGGCGCACGCGAGCAGGAGGGCGAGGACGGCGGTTACGCTGAGTCGGCTGGGCATCGGAGTCCCCTCTGATTGGAGTTCAAGGTTCCTGGCAGACGCCGGGATGATGGCACGACGCGGCGCGGAGCGCACATCAGCCCGGTCCCGGGCCTTGGGCCCTGCCCGCCCTGTCCCGCCGCGCATGAGGGCTGGTCCTGGCCTCATGCGCGGCGGGGCTCGATCAGCCCCGTGGGCGTCGGCGAGGTCGAGATCGGCGAAGGCGTGCTCGATCGAGAAGTCGTTGTCCCGCTGGATGTCACCGATGCGAGATGATGGCAGGCGAGGTTGCCCGCGCAGATGAGGCGGTGGGCGGCCGTGGCTCTGGCACCTCCCTGGTAGCGGTCGTGCGCGCCGGCCGCGCTGACGATGGCAGGGGACATGCCCCAGTCGTTCAGCACGTGGGCACGGATCTCCTCGTGGAGCTGGGACACGAGGATCTCAACCAGATCCTGGCCGAGTGAGGTCCCGCCATTCTGTTTCTGTGCCGGGCAACGGGAACACGGATGTGCCTCCGGCGCTTCCGGCGTGGTTCGAGCCGGGGCCCGCGGCGCCCAACCGGGCTCGCTCCGCGCGCCTACCGTGTGCTCGTGGACGTGGACGGCATGCGGTTCACGCGCGCGGTCGTGGCATTGCGATAGGCGCGAGTGAGGGGGCGGTTCCGGAAGGAACGGAGGCTGTCATGAAGTGCATCGCCGCCCGCCGCACACCATGCACCGCAACGACTTGCTGTACGAGCGTGTCCCCGGGACTTGCACTCGATCACGTCTGCAGCGCGTCCTTCCCGCAGCCTGACAGGAGTATCGCCGCACGACGCGTCCGCTTCGCTTGCTTGCATTTCGGACCAACAGGGTGCACGCTGCGTCCGTGTTCGGCTGATCTGGATGTGGCCAGACGTTTTGATTCCGCCAGGGACAGAATCCTGGCGTTCTCGCTTGCCCGCATCCGGTCGCCGGAGTACCGGTCATAGTGACCGGCCGTCGCCGCCACGTGAATGGGCGGCAAAGAACAGGGTCTTCGGACCCGGCATCAAGGAGTTTCAAGTGGCTCGTGGCACCGTGAAGTGGTTCAACGAAGCGAAGGGGTTCGGATTCATCTCCCAGGAGGGTGGCGAGGACGTGTTCGTGCACTTCTCGGCCATCGTTGGCGAGGGTTTCAAGACGCTCGCCGAAGGCGAGGCGCTCGAGTTCGACGTCACGCAGGGCCCGAAGGGCCTGCAGGCCTCGAACGTCCGGAAGGCGTAACCGCTCCGGGAACCACTTCACGCCCGGGAGGCGGCGCCCGTGTGGGCGCCGCCTCAGGCTTTCGGGGGCGGGCGCCGGTTACTGCCGGCGGATAAGATGGAGACCGACACGGAGGCCGAGGACCGATTGGGCGAGGCCGGCCTGACGCCGGCCGTGGCTGGCAGGTTCCCGCCGCAACCTCGTGATCACCGCCGTCCTCACGGATTGCTAGGCTGACCGTCGGCAGAGTCGATCCGGTTCGCGATCAGCACCAGCTCGAGCCATGAAGTGAAGGTCCGCATCCGGCCCCGCCCGGGGCAGCGTGTCGGAGGCGGACTTGATTCGCATTCTTGGCGGTGTCGGTCCGCGGGTGGTACCGTGCGTCCGTTCTCCCTGCCTACGCCTATTCGAAACGCACCGAGTCCAAAGGCGGATTTCGCTGCTCGACACCCAACGCAAGGTTCCGGGACCTGACGTTCCAGCCACTCGGCGACTGCCTGTCATCATCCAGGGCGGCATGGGGGTCGGGGTCTCCCACTGGCGCCTCGCCAACGCCGTGTCGCGCCTCGGGCAGTTGGGGGTGGTCTCGGGCACGGCGCTCGACACCGTGCTCGTACGGCGACTCCAGCGCGGTGACATCGGCGGCCACATGCGCCGCGCGATGGAGAAGTTCCCCATCCCGCAGGTTGCTGGCGAGGCGCTGAAGCGCTACTTCCACCCCGACGGTCTTCCGCCGGGCGTGCCATACGCGACTTTGCCCATGCCCCAGCAGGTGATGAGCAGGGCGCGCGAACAGTTCACGATGCTGGCGGCATTCGTCGAGGTCCATCTTGCCAGGGAAGGCCACGAGGGCCTCGTCGGCATCAACCTGCTGACCAAGGTGCAGCACTCGAACCTGCCGCTGCTGTACGGCGCGATGCTGGCGGGGGTCGGATTCGTGCTGATGGGCGCGGGCATCCCGCGCGAGATCCCGGCGGCGCTCGATGCGCTCGCGCTGCATGAACCGGCCGCGCTTCGCCTGGAGGTCGAGTGTGGTGCCTCGGATGACGTCCGGTACCTGCGCCTGGATCCGGGAAGTCTCTGGGAGGGTGTGCCACCGCCGATCTCTCGCCCGAAGTTCCTGCCCATCGTCTCCAGCCATTCACTCGCGACCATGATGGCGCGCAAGGCCTCCGGCCGCGTGGATGGCTTTGTCATCGAGGGGCCGACCGCCGGCGGTCACAACGCGCCCCCCCGTGGTGGCAGCGTGCCGGATGAGCGGGGCGACATCGCGTACGGTCCGCGCGACGTGGTGGACCTCGGGAAGATCCGCGAGCTTGGCCTGCCGTTCTGGGTCGCGGGGGGCGAGGGCTCGCCGCAGCGGCTGCGCGAAGCGCTCGCCGCCGGAGCGGCCGGCATCCAGGTGGGCACGCTGTTCGCCTACTGCGACGAGTCCGGGATCGAGCCCGGGCTGCGCAGCACCGTGCTGAAGCACGCCACCCGTGGCGAGGTCGAGGTGCGCACCGATTCGCGCGCCTCGCCGACCGGGTACCCGTTCAAGGTAGTCACCTGGGGCGCGGTCGCCGCCGTTCGCAAGCGCGTCTGTGATCTGGGTTACCTGCGCACCGCCCACGTGATGCCGGACGGCCGCATGGGCTATCGCTGTCCCGGAGAGCCCGAAGAGACGTTCGTCGCCAAGGGGGGCAACCTCTCGGACACGGTCGGGCGCATGTGCCTGTGCAACTCCCTGCTGGCCACGATCGGGCTTGCGCAGGCTCGCGAAGGGAGCCCGCCCGAACCGTTGCTGCTGACGAGCGGCGACGAGCTCATCAGGCTCGGCGGCTTCCTGGCCGACCGAACGCGCTACTCTGCTGCGGACGTGATCTCATACCTGCTCGAGGCCGGCACCGCATAGGCTCTGACTGAGAACCCGATCACTGCGTTGGCTTGGTCGCTCTTCGCTGCGACGCATTCTGCGAATACGACTCGCTTGTCGCTCCTGCGCCGCCTTGCCCCCGGTTTCTCAGACGGAGCCTAGAGCCGTCCGCCCCGCTCCGGCCGGTCGAGCGCGCTGCGCCTCTCCGCTTCGTCCCGCCTGCAGCCCCCCGCTGCCACCATCTCCGTGCACTTGCTCAGCCGCGCGTGCCCCGCCGGCGGCGCGGGCGCTCGCTGGCCACGGCGGTCACCATGTAGGTCCCGCTGCGCTCGTCCCTGCGCAGCGTGACGACCTTGGACTCCTGCGCGTCCTCCAGCAATTCGCTGAAGCTGCCGTAGCCCAGGGCGGCCTCGCTGAAGGCGGGGCGCTTGCGCTTCATGGTGTCCTTCACGAGCGAGGCCTGGATCACCTCGAAGTTCTCGCGCTGCAGTGCCCGCACGGTGTCCGCCAGCAGCCGGAACGCCTCGTCCCTGTCGTGCGCGGGCTTGGCACCGGTCTTTGCCGGCTCGGGGCCGTGCTCGAGATCCTCGTAGTAGATGAACTCGTCGCAGGCGTTGGCCAGCAGCGAGGAGGTGGACTCCTTCATGCCCAGGCCGATCACGTGCTTGCCATTCTCCTTGAGCTTGGCGACGAGCGGGGAGAAGTCGCTGTCGCCGGAGACCACGACGAAGGTGTCGATGTGCTCCTTGCTCCAGCTCAGGTCCATGGCGTCCACCACCAGGCGGATGTCCGCCGAGTTCTTGCCGGTGCTCTCGCGGCGCGGGATCTCGATCAGCTCGATGCCGTTCTCGTGCAGGCTCTGCGTGTGGCCGCGGAAGCGGTTCCAGTCGGCGTAGGCCACCTTGACGATGACCTTGCCCTTCTCGAGCAGCCGGTCGAGGACGCGCCGCACCTCGAAGGGGGTGCTGGCGTCGCGCAGGCCCAGCGCGATGTTCTCGAAGTCGATGAACACGGCGATCTGCAGCTGCGGGTCGCTGGTCGTGGGCGACGCGGGCATGGGCGCACCTCCGGGGCTGGGTGGATGCAGGGCGACGGGCGCATCATGGAACCACGCGGCCGTGGGCACAAGCGGGGTACGAACGCCAAGCCAGCTCCGCGACCACGGTGCCCGCGCCGGCTTCTTTCCCGCTAAGCCCTGGCCCCCGGTCTGCCGATACCCAGCTCGAACAGCCCCCGGCCTCGCGACCGGCGCGCGCGCAAGGTGCGGGTTCGTCGCGGGGTGGGGGCCCGACTCTGTCGCGGGGTGCCCGAAGGATCGACGCCTGCGCTGGAGCCGGGTGTTCATCACCCGCGGCGGGAGGGCCCGGCCCCCCCGATTCCACTTCGTCCCCGCCGGGAGCCCTGGCCGAGCGAAGCGAGATCATGAGCAAGGACATCAGGAATTCGCATCTCATCGTCCCGGGATTGCGCGAGTTGCTCGATGCGAGCCCGGACCTGCTCCTTGCCTGCGACGCCGACGGCGCGCTGCTGTGGCTGAGCCGGGCTTTCGAGACGCTCACCGGACGCGTGCCCGCCGGCCAGATCGGACGGCACTGGTCCACGCTGGTCGCCCCGCACGAGGCGCGTCGCGTCGCGCGCCTGGTCCTGCGGCAACGCCGCCGGCGCACGCCGGTGATCGAGGTGGCGCTGGCGCTGCTCGCGAGTGAGGGGCGCGAGGTGCGGGTCGCGGCCCGCGTGAGCCTGCTCGAGCGCGCGGATGGCGGCCTGATCTTCGTCGGTACGGCCCGTGGGATCGAGCCCGGCACGGTCGCGTGTGCGACGACGCCGGCTGAACCGGGCCCGGCGCCCAGGGAGCGCGTCGCGCTGCCAGGCTGCATCGAGCAGTTGACGGCCGAGTTGGAGGGGGCCCGCGCCGTGGCGCAAGGCAAGGGCGAGATGCTGGCGACCATGGCGCACGAGCTGCGCACGCCCATGAACGGCATGATGGGCATGGCCCGCCTGCTGCTCGAGACGGAGCTGGACCGCGACCAGCGGGGCATGGTCGAGGTGCTGCTCCACGCGGGCGAATCGCTGCTCGTCCTGGTGAACGACACGCTGGAGTTCTCGCGGGGCGAGGCGGGCAAGCTCGAGCTGGAGCGTCTGCCTTTCGACCTGCGGGCGACGACGAGTGCGGTCGGGGCGCTGCTGGCGCCCATGGCGAACGAGAAGTGCCTGCACTTCGAGTGCGAGGTGCGCGAGGACGTGCCCTCGCGGGTCTGGGGCGACCCGGGCCGCCTGCGCCAGGTGCTGCTCAACCTGGGCGGCAATGCCATCAAGTTCACCGAGCGGGGCAGCGTCCGGCTGACGGTCGAGCGGCAGCGCGAGGACGAGCATGACGTGACACTGCGCTTCACGCTCCAGGACACGGGCATCGGTATGACCGGAGAGCAGCGGCGCCGCATATTCCAGGCCTTCCAGCAGGCCGACGCCTCGATCGCTCGCCGCTTCGGTGGCTCGGGACTGGGACTGGCGATCTCGAGCCGGTTAGTGTCGCTGATGGGCGGCACCGTGGGCGTCGAGACCACGCTGGGCCAGGGCAGCACGTTCTGGTTCGACGTCACGCTCGAGAAGCAGAGCGACGCGGAGCCCGAGCCCGCGCGGACGGGACTCTCGGGCCTGCGGGTGATGGTGGTGGAGCCGTCGCCGGCGATGCGGCGCTCGTACCTCATCCGGCTCGAGGCCTGGGGCTGCCGCGTCGAGCTGGCCGAGAACGCCGAGGTCGGGCTGGTGATGCTCCGGGAAGCCGCCGAGGCGGGCGACCCGTTCCGCTTCGCCCTGATCGAGCGGCAACTGCCGGGCATGGACGGCGAGGAGATGGGTACGGTGCTCCGCGCGGACGGCGCCTGCGATCACACGCTGACGGTGCTCGTCACCTCGGCGGGACGCCGCGGCGACGCCGCCCGGGCGAAAGGACGCGGGTTCTCGGCCTATCTTTCCAAGCCGCTCGACTGGGAGCAGCTGGCCGCGGCGCTGACCGAGGTGTTGAGGCGGGCGGAGGCCGCGACCGCGGGCGTGACGCCCGAGCTGGTCACGCTGCACTCGCTGGCCGAGACGCAGCGGAGCGGCCTGCGCATCCTGCTGGTCGAGGACAGCGCGGTGAACCAGCTCGTCACGCAGTGGACGCTCAAGCGGCTGGGCTACGCGCTGCAGGTCGCGCCCACAGCGCGCGAGGCCCTTGAGTCCTGGAAGCGGGAGCGCTTCGACCTGGTGCTGATGGACATCCAGTTGCCGGACGGTGACGGCTACGCGCTGGCGCGCGAGCTGCGATCGAGCGAGAAACGCGGGTCGTGGACGCCGATCGTGGCGATGACGGGGAGCGCTGAGCCGGGTGACCGCGAGAAGTGCCTCGCGGCCGGGATGGACGAGTACCTCCCGAAGCCGGTGGACCTCGGGTTGCTGTGCCGCGTGGTCGAGAGCCTGACGGGGGGTGGGGCCGAAGCGAGCGTCGTGACGCCGTCACCGGACGACCTCGACACGGGGAAGATTGCGGTCGCGGTGGATGACACGCGGTTCCTGCGCGAGATCGAGGCCACCGGAGCGGAGATCAGCGGGGCGCCGCCGCCGCCGGCCGCTGCGACGGCGGATCCCGCCGCCGGACTGCCGCCGACGATGACCTCGCTTTCGAGCGCGGATGTCATGCCGCTGGCCGCGGACCCGCTCCCGGACGGGATCGCACCCAACCTTCCCCGGCCGGCGCTCGACCTCCCGCGGCTCGAGGAGATCAGCTTGGGCATCCCGGCCCTGCGCGAGTCCCTGCTGAGCTCGTACCTCGGTGGTGTCCGGCCGCGGCTCGAGCGGCTGGGGCTGGCGCTGAACGGGCACGACGCCCACCGGGTCGAGCTCGAGGCCCATGGCCTGAAGGGCATGTGCGCCACGGTGGGCGCGACGGCCTGCGCCGAGTTGTTCGCGGAACTCGAGCGCCTGGGGCGCGAGCGGACACTCGACGCCGCGCCCGCGCTGCTCAAGCTGGCGCGACTCGAGGTGACGCGCACCGAACGCTACATCATGACGATGGAGCGCCTGGCGGCCTGACCGGCTGCTGCGCTCGTCTCGGCGCCCTGCCCTGAGTACCGGCGGGGCGCTGTGCTATGGTCGGCGATCCCATGCGCTCCGTGCTCACGCCGCGCCTCGCGTTGCTCACGACGGCGCACTTCACCGTCGACGCGTATGCCTCGTTCTTCTCGCCGCTGCTGCCGCTGCTGGCCACCCGGCTGCATCTGAACCTGGCGATGGTCGGCACGCTGGTGGCGCTGGCCTCGCTCTCGTCCGCGTTCTCGCAGCCGCTCTTCGGGCTGGTGGCGGACCGCGTGCGCCGGCCGTGGCTGATCGGCTTCGGGCCGCTGGTGGCGGCCGTGTTCATGAGTGCCGTGGGGCTGGCGCCGTCGTACGCGGCGCTGGTGGCGATCCTGACGGTGGGTGGCCTGGGCGTCTCGTGGTTCCATCCGCAATCGGCGGTGCTGGCCACCCAGTCCTCGGCGCGCCGCTCGCCCGCCATGTCAGTCTTCATCACCGGCGGCACGCTGGGCGGTTCGCTGGGCCCGCTCATCTCGGTGGTGGTGGTGGGCCGGGTCGGGCTCGAGCGCTCGTGGGTGGTGATGTTCCCGGGACTGCTGCTGGCGGCGGTGCTGATCGTGGCGCTGGCGCGCCTGCACGGCACCGGGCGCGAGCCGGGCGGAGCGGGCACCGTCTACGGTGCCGGCGTGCCGCCGCTGCACACGTTGAAGCCGGTGCTCCGGCCGCTGGCGCTGCTCTACATCGCCGTGGTTGCGCGCTCGGCGGTTTCGTACGGGTTCATGACCTTCCTGCCGATCCACCTGCACCGGCTGGGCCATTCGGTCACGTTCGGGGGCACCGCGCTCACGGCCTACCTTTCGATGGGTGCGCTGGGCGGGCTGTTGGGCGGCTGGCTGGCCGAGAGGTTCGGCGGCCGGCACGTGATCGTGCTGTCCTTCTTGGGTGCGATCCCGTTCTTCCTCGCGTTCCTCGCGCTGCCCACGGTGCCGGGGCTGGTCTGCCTGGCGATCGGTTCGTTCATCGTGCAGGGCTCGCTGCCGGTGAACATCGTGCTCGGGCAGGAGCTCGAGCCCCGGCACTCCTCGACCATCTCGAGCCTGCTGATGGGCGCGGCCTGGGGCGTGGGAGCGCTGCTGGTCGCACCGATCGGCGTGCTGGGCGACGCGTTCGGGATCGTCGTGGCGCTCGCGGTGCTCACCGGATTCCTGCTGCTCGGGCTGGTCTGCGCCCTGGCACTGCCGTCGCCGCGCGACCAGGCGCGGCTCGCGGAGTCGACTCACGCCTGAGGGGGCGGATGGTGGCGGAGCCGTGGTTCGAGTCTGCCTGTACCCGAAACGCCGCGCGGCCCGCCATGACGACGGGCCGCGCTCGCGTCCTGCCGGGGCTACTTCTTCCTGCGCCGCCGCCCGCGCTTCACTCCGAAGATCGAGTCCAGGTAGGCATTCACCTCCGAGCGCACGATGCCGGGGATGATCTGCCGCATCTTGTTCTGCACCTCGCCGCGGACCTGCGCGCCGAGATCGCCTGCGACCGGACGGGCCACGACGGCGGCCGCCGCGGTCCTGGTCCCGCGCCTGGTGCGGCGCTTGCGCGTGATGCCGGACTTCTTCCGCCAGGAGTAGTACGTCACCGGTGTGACGCCGAACTTCTTCTTGACCTGGGCTGCCGTGAGCTTCTCGGCTTTCGCCGCTGCGAGTATCTTCTCGCGCTGCTCGGGCGTGTAGTCCGTACGCTTCTTGCGTGCCTTGGCCATGTGACCTCCGATTCCGAGGGCGTGGGATATGCGGCTGGGGACAATAGGCCACATCGGCGATCCGGAGTCAATAGCAAATGGCATGCAAGTCGGAGTCTGCACTGCGTTCGGGGTGAGAGGACGCGGTGCCTCAGGCGACGAATATGAAGTCGCGTCCCTCGATCATCCGGGCCCGCGTCAGGGCCTCGCGCCAGCGCCGACGCGCCGGTGCGGCGCCGAAGACGAGCACGGCGGGCCGGGGCAGGAGCTGTGCGGAGTGGGGGCCGGCCGCCGCCGGCCGGTCCTGCTCGACGACGCGCACGTGGAGCCCACGGAGGGCGAGGGCCGACGACCAGTCGTACAGGCTTGCGCCCACGCCGACCACGGAGATGGCGCGCTGGCCGCGCAGCAGGCCGCGGTCCAGGGCGTCGCGCTTCAACGCGAGAACGCGACCGCGTGAGAACGAGGGGTCGCGCCAGGTCGCGCTCGCCGTGTGCTGGCGCCAGCCGTAGAGCACGCGCGGCAGCTTGGCGAAGCGCGCGCCGGCCTCGAGCAGCCGGATCCACAGGTCGAGGTCCTCGGGCCAGCCGCGGTCCACCCAGCCGCCCACGCGCTCGATCCAGCGGCGGCGCAGCAGCGCGGTGGCGTGGGCGAGCGGGCTCTCGACCAGCACCTCGCGGGCCATCTCATGGTGCTCGAGCAGGGCGTTGTGCCACTCGACCCAGCGTCTCATTCCGGGTCTCACCGCTGCGGCGGGGAAGAGGCGCAGGCGCGTCCCCAGCACGGCGACGCGCGGATGGGCCCTCATGAAGGCCACCTGGAGGGCGAACCTGTCCCGGTGCGAGAGATCGTCGGCGTCGTGGCGGGCCAGCAGGGGCGCGCGGGCGTGCCGGTGCGCGGTGGCGATCGCCCGGGGCAGGCCGCGGTGCGGGGTGTGGATCACGCGCAGGCGCGGCTCGCGCCTTGCGGCGAGCTCCAGCATCTCGCCCGAGCCGTCGGTCGAGCCGTCGTCCACCGCGACCACCTCGAAGTCGGCGAAGGTCTGCCGCCAGAGCGAGGCGAGCGATGCGGCGAGCCAGGCGGAGGCGTCGTGGACGGGAAGGAGTACGGAGACGGCGGGCACGCGGGGACTCTACGGGAGTGCGGCGCGGGTGGGCAACGGGGTGGTGGGGCCGGTGGGGTGCGTTGCGGGCGATGCGGCTTGGGTGCCTGGGCTCTGCGAAGCCGCCGTGCGGGGCGGATGTCGCGGCGCTGGCGCACGGTCGGCAAAGCCCATAGACTCCAGCCGGGTCCTGCTCCACGGAGTGCCGCAGAAACGGAACGACAAGACAGGCCGCGCGAGCGGCCGCGGGAGTCCCACATGAGTGACGCCGCCCCGAAGCCGCCCACGCACAGCAGCAGCAGTGCCACCCTCCGGCTCGAGACCGCCGAAGGCACGCGCCTGCGCTTCGGCGTGCGTGCGGGCGAGCACGCCTTCGTGCTCGACAGCGGTCCCGAGGCCGAGGGCCCGAGCCCCGTGCAGGCGGTGCAGGCCGCGCTGGGCGGCTGCACGGCCATGGACGTCATCAGCATCCTGCGCAAGAAGCGCCAGCGGGTGACGGGCTATGAAGTCGAGGTGCTCGCCGAGCGCCGCATGGACCAGCATCCGCGGATCCTCACCCGCATGGAGATCATCCACCGGGTGCGGGGCCGGGGCATCAGCCCGGCGGCGGTGGCGGAGGCCATCGAGTTGAGCGACACCAGGTACTGCGCTGTGTACGCCATGCTGGAGCACGCGGTCGCCATCAGCAGCCGCTACGAGATCACCGAGGAGTGAGGCGCGGGCCCGGCTCGAAGCCGGGTGCGCCCGGAGAGGACGTCGGCGCCGGCCGCGCGAGGTGGACGATGACGGAGTATCGAATCGAGCAGGACAGCATGGGCGAGATGAAGGTGCCCGCCGCGGCCCTCTACGGCCCGCAGACCCAGCGCGCGGTGGAGAACTTCCCGGTCTCGGGCGAGCCCATGCCGGCGGAGTTCATCCATGCGCTGGGTTTGCTCAAGCAGGTCTGCGCGAGGGTGAACGCCGGTCTCGGGCTGATCGAGCCGGCCCTCGCCGCGGCCATCGAGCAGGCCGCTGGCGAGGTGGCTGCGGGGAAGTGGGACGCCCAGTTCCCCGTGGACGTCTTCCAGACCGGCAGCGGCACCAGCACGAACATGAACGCCAACGAGGTGATCGCCCATCGCGCGGCGGAGATCCTGCGTGCCAGGGTCCACCCCAACGACCACGTCAACCTGGGCCAGAGCAGCAACGACGTGATCCCCGCGGTGCTGCACGTCTCGGCGGTGCTGGAAATCGAGCAGCGGCTCGTCCCCGCGCTCGATCATCTGCGCGCGGCACTGGCAGAGAAGGCGCGCGACTGGGACCACGTCATCAAGACCGGGCGCACGCACCTGATGGACGCCACGCCGATCCGGCTGGGGCAGGAGTTCGGGGGCTACGCCTCGCAGGTCGAGCACGGCGTCGCGCGGCTGAAGGCCGTGCTGCCCGACCTGCGCGAGCTGGCGCTGGGCGGCACCGCCGTTGGCACCGGGCTCAACACGCATCCCGAGTTTGCCGGGCGCGTGGCAGCGGAGCTGTCGCGGGTCGCGGGCACGGAGTTCCGCGAGGCGGCGAACCACTTCGAGGCGCAGGGCTCGCAGGAGGCCGCGACCTGGGCGAGCGGGGCGCTGAACACCGTGGCCGCGAGCCTGATGAAGATTGCCAACGACATCCGGTTGATGAACTCGGGCCCGCGCTGCGGCCTGGCCGAGGTCGCGCTGCCCGCCGTGCAGCCCGGCTCGAGCATCATGCCGGGCAAGGTGAACCCGGTCATCTGCGAATCGGTTATCCAGGTGGGGGCGCAGGTGATGGGCAATCACGTCGCGGTCACGCTGGGCACGCAGTGGGGACAGCTCGACCTGAACACGATGCTGCCGCTCATCGTGCGCAACCTGCTCGAGAGCATCCGCCTGCTGGCGCGCGTGGCGCGCCTGTTCGCCGACAAGGCCATCGCCGGCCTGGTCGCCGACGAGGAAACCTGCCGCGGCTACGTCGAGATCTCGCCCAGCATGGCCACCGCGCTGAACCCGCTCATCGGCTATGACAAGGCGGCGGAGATCGCCAAGCGCGCGTTCGTCGAGCGCCGCCCGGTGCGCGAACTGGCGCGGGAGCTGACCGACCTCACGCCGGAGCAGATCGAGCAGGCGCTCGATCCTCGGCGCCAGACCGAGCCCGGGTTGGGGCCGGGTGGGGGCGCGGGCGGATGATGCTCCACGCGGCGGGACGCTGGAGCGGCCGCCTGGCGGGAGTCCCGCCCGTTGTCCGCTCCCAGGCTGTTACCATTCTCTCGTCGGCCACTCCCCGAGGGCCGCATGTTCCTTGACGCGCCTGTCCGCGCCGCCGTGGGCCGCGTGCCGTCTCTCCCCGTCCGTTTGGTCGGAGGTCTCCCGTGAGATCCATGTCCGCCGCCCATGGTGTGGTCGCCGCCGGGCTGTGCCTGTTCCTCGCCGCGGCCGATTGCCGCGGCCACGACTGGTCGCAGTTGGTGGTGACGGTCCTGGCCGATGACGGGCCGGCCCTGTCGGGCGAGATGGTGTCCGTGCCCGCAGGCGACTTCACCATGGGTAGCCGGGACTTCCCCGACGCGCAGCCCGTGCACAAGGTCCACCTCGACGCCTTCCTCATCGACAAGTGCGAGGTGACGAACGCCGCGTTCCAGAAGTTCATCGATGCGGGCGGGTACACGACGCAGGCGTTCTGGAGCGCGGCGGGATGGTCGGCGCGGGTGTCCGGGGGCTGGACGCAGCCGGCCTTCTGGGAGACGGACGAGCACCATGCCGGAATGGAGTGGCAGGACTTCCCGGTGGCCGGGGTCTCGTGGTACGAGGCCGAGGCCTACGCCAACTTCGTGGGCAAGCGGCTGCCGACGGAAGCGGAATGGGAGAAGGCCGCCCGGGGCACGGACCGGCGCAGCTACCCGTGGGGCGACAGCCTCGACGGCAGCAGGGCCAACCACTGGCTCAGCGGTGACCCCTGGGAAGCGGAGTACACGAGCTTCAACGGCAGCACGCCGGTGGGCTTCTACGATGGCCGGTTGCACCCCGACCCGCCCTTCCAGACCAGGGACTCGCCGAGCCCGTATGGCGCATACGACATGGCAGGCAACGTCTGGGAGTGGGTGAAGGACCGCTACCAGTCCAAGTACTACTCGGTGAGCCCGGCCTCGAATCCGCAGGGGCCGTCGTCGGGGTCGGCCCGGGTGGTGCGGGGCGGCGCGTGGGACACCTACAGCACGAAGTACCTGCGGTCCGCCTATCGCCACTACAACAACTCCCCGGCGTCCCGCGACCCCGTCATCGGGTTCCGCTGCGCGAAGACGCTGCCCTGAGACGCCGCAAGGACCCGGAGCGGGGGCGCTGGCCGCGGACCTGAGGTGCGGCGAGGGCTCTGCCGTGTTATCGGGGTCGAGCCCGAGGCGGGCGACGACGCCTGCCGCTCGTTCCGCGAGGGCCGCATCGTGCGCATCGCGCCGCCCAGGACCATCGCCGACGGCGCGCGCACGCCGTGCGTGGGGGAGTGGCTCGTGGGCGCGCGACCAGGCCTGCGCTCGGGCCGCCAACTCACGGGCTCAGCGCGGGGTCGTCGGGCGGCGCTTCTTCCTCTGGCGCAGGATGAGCCTTGCCAGGACGCGGAGCACCGCTTTGACGGTCGCCGCGTCCGGGAACACCTCGGCGACGTCCGGGTCGAGCACGATCACGTTGCTCCCGCCGGCAAGGCGCTTCGCGTACTTGTACCCCTTGCCGCGGACGCCGCCGCGGAAGTCATACTCGGGCCGTATCCGGGCCACCTTCGCCTCGGCAGCTCTCTGCTTCATGGACCGCTCTTTCGCGCAAGGTTGCAATGCGTGCGCGGATGATGCGGATCCTGGCGCCGCGCTTGGCGTGCGCGACCGCCGGAAGACGTCCGCGGACGGAATAGCCGAGCGTCACGGAATGCTCTTCTTCAGGCGAGTGGTCGGGATCGCCGATGGTGAGCGCCAGCGGATCACCGGAGACCGTGCAGGCCTCTGTTGAGGTGAC